>Ga0310122_10000430_pt1 | contig 26602 bp, 34 predicted proteins | sample CB6_Bottom_1051__FD_203503 | JGI IMG/M metagenome (GOLD analysis project Ga0310122, IMG submission 203503) | Marine microbial communities from Western Arctic Ocean, Canada - CB6_Bottom_1051 | ecosystem: Environmental > Aquatic > Marine > Oceanic | place: Canada: Western Arctic Ocean | collected...
ATGGAAAACAATAACGATAATTTAAACGAGAATTTAGATAAAAACTCTCAACCAGCTGGTGGTCAGCCTAACCCAGAGCCTCGACAACCAGAAGAAAACAAACAGCCAATTGAGATGCCAGCTCCTGTTGAGCCAACTCCACCTCAATTTGATGAGTCTACCTCTCCTGAGATAGAACCAAATAAAGATGGTGCTAAATGGATTTGGACCGTCATTGCTATTATCATCATTGCTGTAGCGTTACAGTTTGCCGGTGTTTGGAACGTGCTAGGTGACAAACTTAACCCAGAAGGTGAAGAGCAGACAGAGCAGGTAGAGGGTGAAGAAGGTGAAGAAGGTGAAGAAAATAAAAACGAGGCAAAGCAACCAGCCGGACCAGTGGAAGCAGGGAAAGGTAAGGTGGCTTTCAACATCTCAGCTGGAATGAGTAGTGGCAATATCATGGTTAGTGGTGAGCCACAACCTAATGTTGAGATCAGAAAGGTTTCCGTCTACAACCCTTTCAAGAATGACTACCTATTGGTATACGACGGCTTTCGTCCCTTGGACCTACGTCGCTTGACTGGTACTAGCGATATTCACACTTTGATTGAAACCAACTTGATTGCTATCAACTACAGCAAGGTCAAGATCGAATTTGCTGATTTGTTGAATGTTGATGAGAACAATGTTTCTCGAGTGCGCACTGTTGAGATGGATGGTGTCGACATCAAGGAGGGTGAGAACAATGTCATTAATATCAAATTTAATATTGACGACCTCAACAAGCCCTTCCCTTTTATTGCTAAGTAAAAGTTGAAGATAATGAAAAGAGCCCCTAAGGGGCTCTTTTTGTTACCGAAATTTTACTATATCATTAAGGCATGAATATAAAGACGTTACTTTGGGCTGCGGGAGCGGTGGCAATCATTTTTATTTTTTACCTGATTATTCTGCAAAATACTTTCTACGTTGGGGTGGAGTAGCCTTGTATAAGTTATGTATAAACTACTTTGGACTTTAGTTATATTAGCTTCTATCATCATTGGCCTGGCCTGGTATTTTGGTTGGGATAAGGTGAAGAGTTGGACTATCAATCGGTCTGACTCATTAGGCTTGCAGGAGTTTGTTAGTGATCCAACCAAGATCACTGCTAATCTGAAAGATAAGGTGGCGGAGTATCAGGCTGATACGTTAGAGAAATTTGATGAACTGAAAGAATCTTTTGGTAAGGAGGTGGAGAAGCAAAAGATTCGTTTAGCGGGTTCGATTAGTGATGGCTTAAATGATGTCACAGGCGCTACTGCTCCGGTGTCGGTAATAATGGTGGCTAAAATAGATCAACCCCATACTTTTTTATTAAGAAACGTTAGCAATGAGGATGCTGGTTATGAGATAGATTGGGGGGACGGTAGTCGATCTCAGGGTCTACTGATCTCTCAAGAGGAGGAGCTGACCAATCATACTTGGGACGCTATTGGTGATTATCTGGTAACTTTAGGAACCGATCGGGTTTTGGTGCGGGTAATTAAGTAATAACTGAAAACAAATAAAAATATGCCTCAGGGAAAAAATATATTAAGAATTATGGGAATAATTGCCTTACTAGTTTTTGGAATTAAACAGCTGTTTTAGTGTAGTCGTAAGATGATAAAGACTTAGCTTAATAAAATAAAAATATTCCAGGCCTCACTCCTGGAATATTTCTATTAAAATTTAGCTTGTTTTAGCGCTTACCCCAGACTGTCCAGAGTCCCCAAGCACCAACGAGTAGTAAGATAACGCTATCTACAGTTTCAAAACTGACACCTTGTGCCGCTCCCATTTCTGGGGTCATAAAACCATAAATACCAAGAACTAGGCCGGCGAGACCAACCACTATTGTTAGCCATCGAGCTAAACCAGCATTCTTGCTCCAGTTAACGGTAGCGAGCATAATAGCACCCACTACGAGATAACCAACAGCTTCATTCTGAGAGTAGACTACTCCTAAGGCGTTTCCTAAAGCATCTCCGAAGAAATAACCTGCAGCACCAATTATCAGTAATAGCCAACCAGCTTTTGATAGGAATTTTTTCATTTTAGTATCTCGATAAAATAAAATTTATAGATCACCGACCTTTTATATTTTTAATTTTATCATTAACTGCTAGTTAAGTTATCCACATCAAGCTAGTCAATCATTATTTTGTCAATGTTAGAATTAGTTATATGACGAATAGATGGGCAGCCATTCTTTTACTCTTTACTATAAACACCTTACCGGCTTTAGCTTTCACTCACGCCTACAGCTTCACCGATACTTCTTTGACGCCACCGAGTGGTAATACGTTGCCACCACTGAATGAGGGAATTTATCCTCAAAGCAAGGTGGGGGATTTAGAGGTAAAGGGTTATAAGGCCCGAGATGGCATCACCTTAGGAGGAATAAAGCAGACCGGTTGGCCAGCTATTGGTAAGACTTGTACTTGGGAAGGGGCGAAGTGTAGCTGTCGAGTTAATGGATCAAGCGTTAGCAATATGGGCATTGCTATTAGCGTTACCTGTCAGAATGGTCATATTACTGGTATGCGAGTAACTGATTTACAAATATCTTCTAGAGAGTTTAGTTGTTCTGCGACCGCCTGCTCATTGTCTTCAAGAGGAGGTGGTTTTGGAGCTACTATCAGAGGGGGGGTGACAGCCGTTACTAATCTGGTAGTTAGTGTTGTTAGAGGCGTATTTCGTCCAATACGTCGTTTATTTAAAAAATGGTTTTAGGTTAGAATATAAATATGGATAAAAAACTTCTTATAGCTGTTGTTGTTATAGCTTTTGTCTTTCTGGCATACTGGGCAGCTTCAGGTTTTAGTGAGCCTGGTGGATCTCCACCAACTAGTAACGTGCCAGCACCAATTAATGTTGGCTCAGCTACTCAGGAAAAGATGGGTGATTTAGTATCAAAAAACTTTACTGTTAATGAGGGCATTACCTTAGGCGGTGTTAAAAGAACCAGCTGGCCAGAAGGCGGTGATGGTCAATGTAGTTGGGAAGGCACTCGTTGTCATTGTCGAGAGGATGGCAGTAGTGGAGCTAATGTTAGCATCACCATTGGTATGACTTGTGCTGAGGGTTCTTTGACTGATGTAAAGATCATTGATTTGCAGATCTCCTCAAAGAGCAAGCATTGTAGGTCAACAGCATATTCTGGTTGTACAGCCGGTCTCTATTCTAGGAACTAATGAAAAATATAGTTAAAACACTTGTTATTAGCACTTTATTGCTGTTGATAGCTTTTCCGGCTCATGCGGGTGATGTTTGGGGCTATGCTTGGTCTTCTAACATTGGTTGGTTGAAGTTTGCCGGTCCTGGTTATGGCGTCAGTATTGATGATACTTCGGGGGGTATTTCTGGCTACGCTTGGTCACCTAACATCGGCTGGGTTAATTTTAATATTTATAACCCTCTGTTAGATTTTAATAATAATAAGATTATGGGAGCGGCTCGAGCCTGTGCGGGAGCAGGGGCTCAAAGATATTGTTACGGTGATTCACCACCGGAGGCTGGTGGTTGGGATGGTTTAATCAGTTTGAGTGGTTCTAGTTATGGAGTTAAGCGGATAGTGCGTCCCAGTGGTTGTTCTTTAGAGGGCTGGGCTTGGGGCTCGGATGTTATAGGTTGGTTAAGCTTTGGTGGTCCAGACTATAGTTATAGTGTCCAGACCGACGTTTGTCCGGTGGCGCCGTTAGCTCCAGGAGGCACAGGAGGCATTAGTTGTACTTTTGATGCTAATCCAGAGAGAGTTATTTATCCTCGAGGCACTTCTTCCGTCACCTGGTCTTGTGTAGGGGCTGAAGAAGAAGGTACGTGTGTAATTAGTGGTATTGGAGAAGTTGATTCAGTTTCTGGTACGACCGGTGTTGATTTAGGCTCACCACCCGTTACCACTACTTTTTCTTTAAATTGTACTAATGAGGGTGGAGCGACTTTCTCCACTACTACCGAGGTAACGGTTTTGCGACCGGTTCATTGTGAGATAGTTCCTCACGGCCCTGGTTGCTAAAACAGTAGTTTTCAATAAAACTTAATACTAGTACCTATAAATACAAAACTTTTGGTAAAAAAGGAGGTGTTGTTTGAAATCATACTTACTTAACATTGTCTTTCTGTTAGCTATGTTAGGCGTAACAGCTGGCTTTGTGATAGCTATAGCGGATCTTTGCCGAGGGACTTGGGAATGGTCACAAATGATTATTTTCATTAGTGCCTTTGTCATGACTGGTTCCGGTATCACTGTTGGCTATCATCGCTATACGACCCACCGTGCTTTTGCTTTTACTGCTGTTGGTAAGTGGTTAGTACGACCAATCATACTCTTTATGGGCGCCCTTGCTTGGCAAGGTAGTCCTGGTCGTTGGGCCGCTATCCATCAAAAACATCATCGTCATACTGATGAAGAGGATGATCCTCATTCACCATTTTGTCGGGATGGTCCCTGGTATCGCAAGTTCTATCAGTTTCTACACGCTCACGTTCTTTGGCTGTTCCATGAGATTCCCGATATAGAGATTTGGGAGAGGGGCAAGCCAGATTGGCTCGAGCGCTTTATGACTAACTGGTATGTCTTGATTGGTCCGGTGGGCGGCAGTCTAATCGCTACAGCGATTGGTGGTTGGCATGGTCTTGCCTGGTATTACGCCGCTGTTTTTTTAAGTTGGAATTTCACTTGGTCGGTCAATAGTGTGACTCACTTGGTGGGGTATCGACATTTCAAGACAGGTGATCAGAGTACTAATCTCTGGCTACTGTCTCTCTTAACTTTTGGTGAGTCGTTGCACAATAATCACCATGCTTCTCAGAAGTCGGCCCGCTTTGCTCATCTCTGGTGGGAGTATCTAGTCGATATCGGCTGGTGGGAGATCTGGTTGCTACGTTGTTGTGGCATGATTCATCAAGTGTATACTCCTCAAAAAAGAGCGTTTATTGACAGTCAGTAACTGACTGTTACAATAATTGATAGCTCTTTAGGAACGACAGTCCTGTTCATGCACAGGACTTCGCTACGCCAAGGGACGTTTCCCTTCAGAAAGGAGGTGTTGTAGGCGGGGAATGGATTCGCAGTCCGCCCTAAACTGACTTCTCGCGACGAGATTCCTCGTCTGGTTAGTTTAGTTAGAGGGTTTTCCCATCTCTACATCCCCCCAAACCAGGAGGGGTGGTCACGGCCGATGGTTAGCACATGGCTTTAATGCTTTGGATATAAAAGCCTGACGCTGTGATCCCCCTTCGTTTTACCACTCACAACCTGCATTTCGGTGCAGGTTTTTTATTATGTGGATAACTTTGCCCCCCCCTTTTTTTTATTGGGGTATACTTAATGAAACAAGTCCTATTTTTATAAACTAATATAAATTCTTATTAATCATGGCAAGAAGAATGAAGAAGAAAGATAAGGCCTCTTTGATGAAAATAGTCATCGGTGGTCTGGTTTTAGTCGGTCTATATTTTGGTTATCAAGCAATGACTGGTGGTAGTTCACCATTCAGCATGGCTGGAGCCGGAAGTACATTTGAAATAGTGGCCAGGAAAGGGGGCGGTGTTTGGCAAGGACAAACATTAAAATTATGTGAGTCTAAAAATGCACTGGCTATGTATCAAGCTCACGTTAAAGTCAACAAAGAAGTAGATATATCTTCTATAACTTTAGAAGTTCTTCCTAAAAAAATAGCCGCTACTGTTAGGCAAGCTTTGATAGGTGGCGTTGATCTTAATATTTCTCGTATGGGTGCTGGTTCTGGTCCGGTAGATTCTTTCGTAGCAGAGACTGGATCAGATGCCAAAATTGTAATTAATACAGAAAGAAGAGGAGTGCCTCTTACATTATCTCCCGGGAAATATGCCTTTGCATATTATTTCAGGGTGGAAAAAGGGCCTTTAGAAGATAATTCGCCAATTAAAGTTGCTATTGGATGGAAATCAATTAATGCTCAAACTGCTGTTAGCCCTGGTGTTGGTGAAGCACCGAAGGTGGTAAGATTAGCCTCTCGAAGTGCTGCGGTCAAGAGAGGTAAAAATTATACTTTTCAAGAATGCCCAGCTGATCTACAATTATCCCAGGCTTATTTTGATGCCGGCTCTCGCAATAGGGTTAGAACTGGAGATATTGTTACTTTAAAATTATCTCCACGAAACCTAGGTTCGGGTAGTGCTAGAAAGCCTGAGATAACCAAGCCTATAATTTCAGGCTTTGAGTTTGTTGGTATGGAGGCCAATGTTCCTACTGCTTTCGCGTGCTCTCAGTCTGGTAACACGCTTAGATGTCAAGCAGATAGAAATATGCCTGTAACAGGAGGAATAGTAAGAGATCCAAGTCCTTGGAATGTTAAGCCACAATTCGAAGTAGGTAAAGATGTTGAATGTGGGGCTCTGGAATATATAGGTGGCACTATCAGATCATCTACACCAGACCTAGTTTCTGGTAACAACACCATAACCGAAAGACGACAGGTAGTTAAAGACTGTTCTTGTACGGATAGCGATGGTGGTGTAAATTATAATTTGAAAGGGACCGCAGAAGCAGAATGGAACGGTCAAGATCTTGCTACTGATTTTTGCAATAACGGTTTTGAGGTAAACATTAGTAAAACAAGGGTTCCAAGCTGTAGTGGACCTGACTGTTATGTAATAGATTATTACTGTGGCAATGGTGATATCATGACTTGGGGAAAAACGCCTTGCTCATCTTGTAATGATGGAGCTTGTGCCGAATAAACTTAAGATAAATTCTCCCGTCTTACTGGCGGGAGTTTTGTTTTTGACTTACTGTTAATAACTTTATATTGTTAGAGCAATGAATATTGCTTTTTTGATAGTTGTTTTGATAGCGATGGCTCTTGGTTTTGTGGCTTTATTTTGGTTTTTGAATAAAAAGTTATCCCCAGAAAAGAAAGGGGATGATAAGTCGATGTTGTTGTTGCAAAATCAGATGAATGAGATCAATAGAACTTTAGATTCTCATTTTAAGGAGTCGAGTCGTATGTTGCAAAAGCAGTTTGGTAATAGCGCTACTATCATTAAAGATGTTACCGAACGTCTTACCAAACTAGATGAAACTAACAAGCAGGTAGTCGGTTTTGCTGATCAGTTAAAGGGTCTGCAGGATATTTTAAAGAATCCCAAGCAGCGAGGAGTATTGGGTGAGTATTATCTAGAAACCTTGTTAAAAAACATCTTTCCACCCGGTGTTTATCAGATGCAGTATAGTTTCAAAGATGGTTCTATCGTTGATGCGGTAATCTTTTATCAAGACAAGATGGTGCCGGTTGATTCCAAGTTCAGTTTGGAGAACTATAACCGTATTTTAGAGGCGCAGACTGATGATGAGCGGAAGAAGTTGGAGAAGGCTTTTAGTAATGATTTGAAATTACGGATTGATGAGACTTCTAAGTATATTAAACCGGAAGAAAATACCACGGATTTTGCTTTTATGTTTATCCCAGCTGAGGCGATTTATTATGACCTCTTGGTTAATCAGGTGGGATCGGTTAAGTCCAATACGCGTCATTTAATTAACTATGCTCATGAAAAGAAGGTAACCATCGTTTCACCTACCTCCTTCGCAGCCTATCTTCAAACAGTCTTGCAAGGGATGAAAACGCAGCAAATTGAACAATCAGCCAAGGAGATTATCAAACGGGTGCAGGTTTTAGGGCGTCATCTAGATGCTTATGAAAAATATATGCAAAAGATGGGTAATCATTTGGGAACCACGGTTAACACCTATAACTCCGCCTATAAGGAGCTGGGTAAGATTGATAAAGATGTTCTGAAGATTGGTGGCAAGGCGATTGGTACCAAGGTAGAGGTGTTGGATAAGCCAAAGCAAGATGAGGGAACGTTGATTTAATGGATCAGGTTATCCGGGATAAAAAATGGTGGCGGTTGATAGGTGTGATCAAGCTTTTTCAACACCTACCCTTCATTGATCTGGTTTTTGGCTCTGGCTCTTTGGTTTTAGGGAGGATTCGTCAAGAATCTGACTTAGATGTTTTGACGATAGCGCGATCGGGTCGGTTATACACCGCCCGCTTTTTTTGTTTATTAACCTTTGGTTTGTTGGGTAGAAGACATCATATTGATAAATCTAACGAAGGAGTTTGTTTCAATCATATTTTAACAAGAGAGGTTTTTCGTTTGCCTGAGCCACATTATGAGTATGACCGGCTACTATATAGTAATTTGATGCCAGTCTATGGTAGACCAACTTTAATTAATGATTTCTATCAAGCCAATAGTGATTGGTTGGGAGTAAGAAGGGTTTTTGAGGATGATCTTCGTTATCGTCATCAAGTTAGTGGTTTCAAGAGAGGTTTTGAATACTTATTGGGGGGCAAGACGGGTGATTGGTTAGAAGGCCTGTTAATGAAAATTCAATTGAAGAAGATTAAAAAAAGCGTTGTTAGATATAGTAATGAAGACTCTATTGTGTGTTGTAATGAAAAAGAAGTTAAGTTATGGTTTAATCCTAATAACTTGTCAGTCAAATAAGGATAACAAGGATGGCCAAAGAAAAACCGAAGATCGTTCCCAAAGGTTGGGGACATGAGATTTGGATTGTTAACAAGGAAGCCTATTGCGGCAAGATCTTGTACTTTGAAAAAGGAAAAAGATGTAGTTGGCATTATCACAAACTGAAAGACGAAACTTTCTATATCCAAAGTGGTAGATTGGAAGTTTCTTTCAGTCATTATAATGAGATAGGGATGGCTGAAAAAATTATTTTAGAGCCCGGTGACATTTTTCATGTGCCAATTCGCATCAGGCATCAAATGTTGGGCTTGGAAGATACTCAGATGTTTGAGTTTTCTACCCAACACTTTGATAAAGACTCTTATCGTCTAATTAAAGGCGATTGATAGTCTAGCGCCCCCTGTCAACCACAGCCTCCGATGAGTAGTAGGAGTTGAGAAGTTTGACCCAACCTTCTTGACGACCTCCTCATGTACTAGGTTGACAGGGGGTCTTTTTTTATTTACCATCTAGTCCATGACGAACATTAAACCTTTAAATAATAACCTCTTCCTGGAAGCTATCGAGGAGGAGAAGATAACCGAGTCAGGTATCGTCTTGCCTGATACTAGCGAGAAGCAACGGCCGGTGAGAGGTCGAGTAATAGCGGTTGGTCCGGGTAGCAAGAACGACCAGGGCCAGGTGATCCCTATGACCGTGAAGGTGGGTGATATGGTTTTCTTTAAGCAGTATGGTCCAGATGAGGTAGAGATTAATGATAAGAGATATCTAGTAGTTGAAGAGTCGGATGTGTTAGCAATTATCGAATAAATTTATGGCAAAACAGATTTTATTTAATGAAAAGGCTCGCTTAACCCTTCAGAAAGGAGTGGATAAGCTAGCTAACGCGGTTAAAGTAACTTTAGGTCCTCGAGGTCGGGCGGTGGTGTTAGAAAAGAGCTATGGCCCTCCTACCATCACTCACGATGGTGTAACGATCGCTAGAGAGATTGAGTTGGAGGACAAGATTGAGAATATTGGTGCAGCCTTGGTGAAGGAGGCTTCATCCAAGACCGGTGATATTGCTGGTGATGGTACTACCACCGCTGCCGTGCTGGCACAACGATTTATTAATGAAGGCATTAAGAGGGTATCGGCTGGTATCAACCCCGTTACCTTGAGAGAGGGTATCAACCAGGCTCGAGTGGTGGTTTTAAGCTCTTTGAAAGAGTTGGCTCAACCAACCGACAACACGGAGAAGATCGCTCAGGTGGCCACTATTTCTTCTCGTGATCCAGAGGTGGGGAAGATGATTGCTGAGGTGATTGAGAAGGTGGGTCATGATGGCGTGGTGACGGTAGAGCAGTCTAACACCCTTGGTATTTCTAAGGAGGTGGTGGAAGGTTTACAGTTTGATCGTGGTTATATTTCTCCATATATGATGAGTAATGCGGAGCGGATGGAGGCGATTTTGGAAGAGCCTTATATTTTAGTAACCGACAGTAAGATCTCGGCGGTTAGTGATCTCGTGCCTTTACTAGAGAAGGTGGTCCAGAGTGGCAAGAAAGACATGGTTATTATTGCCGATGATGTTGAGGGCGAGGCCTTGGCTACCTTGGTAGTTAACAAATTAAGAGGCACTTTCAATGTTTTGGCAGTGAAGGCTCCTGGTTTTGGTGATCGACGTAAAGAGTTATTACAAGACATCGCCACCGTTACCGGCGCCGACTTCATTTCTGAAGAGGTGGGCAAGAAATTAGAGGGCTTGGAGTTAACCGCTTTGGGTAAGGCTCATCGAGTGGTGGCTACCAAAGATAACACTACTATTGTTGGTGGTAAGGGTGATAAAGCTGAGATTGAAAGCAGAATTAGTCAGATTAGAGTTCAGCTAGAAGCCGCTACCTCTGAATTTGATAAAGAGAAGCTACAGGAGAGATTGGGCAAGTTGTCTGGTGGAGTAGCTGTGATCAAAGTAGGAGCAGTGACTGAGGTGGAGCAGAAAGAAACTCAGCATCGAGTTGAAGATGCAGTAGCTGCTACCAAAGCCGCTATCGAGGGCGGTATTGTGGCTGGAGGTGGTGTAGCTCTAGTTCGATCAGCTCAGGCAGTGAAAAAACTAATGAATGGTTTTAATAAGAGCTCCACTGAAGACCTTGGTCGTTTGGCCGGAGCACAGATTGTTTATGATGGTCTGATTGCCCCTATCAAGCAGATTGCTGAAAATGCTGGTCATGACTCTGGTGTGGTTTTGGATAGAGTGATGCGTCAGACCGATGATTATGGCTTTAACGCTTTAACTGGTACTTATGGGAAGTTGTTCGAGTTAGGTATCATCGACCCTCATAAGGTGGTGCGGAGTGCTTTTGAGAATGCGATCTCGATCGCCTCACTCTTCATCATCACTGAAACGGTGGTGGCTGATATTCCGACCAAAGATGACAAGTCACCAGCTAGCTCTCAGATGCCACCGGGCATGGGCATGGGAGGCTTTTAAGAAAATATAAGAGAGGCGGTTGTACCGCCTTTTTTATTTTGAGTTATACTTAAGAGATGAATGACTATTATGGTCTCAATCTATTTACCAAAGCCGTCCTAGTCTCGTTTTTTGTATTAGCGGTTGTTTTTATGGTAGCGGGGACGATTTTTGGTGAGCAGGGGCCGGGCCGAATCCTGTTTGCTGAAGAGAAGTTGGTCACCAAGATAGATGACAAGCGAGTTAATAACTGGTCTGTTCTTTATGAAGCCAACCTGCCAATCGGGCAACCTCGTTCTTTAGCAGTTAGTGGCGATTACCTTTTGTTAGGTGATCGAGGGATCAAGATTATCGATCTGCTTGATTTCAAGAATCAGCAGCAATTAACCTTACCGGTTCTGGTTAATAGTATTAGCGTGTTAGATAAACGGGCTTATCTAGCTACCAACAACCCCAATCAAGAGCTAGCGGTGGTTGATATTGGTCGAGGCCTACGACCATTGTTAATAGGAGGGTTTGACCTGGCGGGCGAACAATCAGCTTTGAAGGCGGTCGTATCGGAGCAAGGCAAGTTGGTAGTGGCTAAAAAAACAGGCTTTTTTATTTTTAATATAATGTTTCCTGATCGACCGGTGTTGATTGGGCAATTATTATCCGAGGATTTTCAGGTTAATGATTTTGTTGTTGTGGGAGAGCGAATCGTGGCGGCTATGAGTGACGGCCGACTACGAATCATTGATATTACTCAAGCTCGGATACCTCGTTTAACAGCTAGTCTTGATTTGCAGTGTGGTCAGTTGAAAAGCATTACCGTTAAAGGAGAGCGGGCTTATATAACTTGTGCAGGAGAGCAGCCGGGTTTGGTAATAGTGAATATTAAAAATCCATTTGCTCCTCTATCTTTATCTCAAACCAAGATCGAGAGAGTGATCAAACAAATAGTTTTTGTTGATAAAAAAAGAGCCTTCTTTTTGCTTGAGGGGGGAAGTAATAATGTTCAGCTCTGGAATCTAGCCAATGACCTCTTGCCTCAACGAGAGGCGACGGTAACAGCTGGAGATAACCCTCAGGTTATGATTTATAACAAAAAGTTGAGGAGGTTGATTGTGGGTAATAAGGTTGTTCGGCCGGAGTAATAAAAAACCGCGCTCTAAAACGCGGATAATTTTTTCAATTTAGAAAAGGAAATCTTACCCTTTTCATTTTTCTGAAAGCTTTCTGAAAATCGAAAGGGGGATTTAGAGTAGGTTGTTTTGTGCCATAGGGAACCGATCTATTTTTTTTGTTTCGTCGTGGATGTTGATTGATTGATATCCTTCGACCACCTTGAGGATGTTGATAAACGATTTTCTTGGCAGTTCCTTTATCTCCTTTAGCCATTGCTACTCCTTTTACTAAGGTTTTTATTGAATTGTTAAAATGCTAATTGGCGGAAGGGGTGGGATTCGAACCCACGAGAGGACGTACCTCCACGCTTTCCAGGCGTGTGCCTTAAACCACTCGGCCACCCTTCCAGTTTTATTAATTTACCGCTTTTAATAGGATAAATCAACTTGACAGTAGGGTTTTTGACTGCTCTAATGAAAGCACAACCACTGGTTGTTGTACTTTCCCGCCGTTTCTCTTTTTTCTACGTGACGGAGGTGTCGTATGAGCAAAAAACGCTCAGTATCACGGACGACCTCGAAAATCACGGAAGAGAAGCTAAACCCCTACCCCTTGGATGATGATTTTGAGAAAAAGGTCAGAAATTCTATCCACAACCATTATTTGGAAGTAGATAGTCTGATAAGATCAATCTTTCAAGGTTATTGTCCTAGAACTAACATGAAGTGGTCTTCATGTTCCGGTTGTCATGAGGAGAGACCAGGTCATTTGAACAGTGTTCGAAGCAATGTTGATCGTTTGTTACAAAAGATGATCAAACTTCATGATGATTTGGGCTGAGAGCGAGAAGGGGTGCCGCCATCTTTTAAAAGGATGGCGGCTTTTTTATTTTGACGCGGTTCTTAGGAAGGAGTATTCTTGGGTATAAAGAGGGCACCTTAACAATGAAAAAGGAGATGATGATGAGTAAAAAAGATCAAGAATTGCCAGATCGATTATTCGATACAGAAGACATGCATGGTCGCACAACTTTTAGAGCTCTTAGCTCTGGAGCAGAAAAGTGGATAGGACGACCTATCGAGTGCTTGGACCATGGTTTTGTTTATCTAGTTGATTACATGGGCAATGATGAGTCGGTGGTTCAAGCTGCTCGTACCTCTTATGGCCAGGGGACTAAGAAGGTTAGTAACACGGAGGTTTTAATCAGACATTTGCGGCGCCATTTTCATAACACACCTTTTGAAATGGTAGAGTTTAAGTTCCATTGCAAGATGCCTATTTTTGTAGCTAGACAATGGATCCGCCATCGAACAGCTAGCGTTAATGAGTACTCGGGCCGTTATTCAGAAATGGAAGATGAATTTTACGTTCCCGAACCAGGAGTGCTCAAGAAGCAGTCTCAATCCAATCGGCAAGGCAGAGATGAGGATCTGGAGCAAGGCCAGAAGGCCGACATTCTTCAGGGATTAAGAGATTGCTATCGAGATCAATACGATTTTTATCAACAATTGCTTAACAATCATAAACTTGCTCGAGAGCTAGCTCGTCTCCCTTTGTCAGTGGGTAATTATACCCAATGGTATTGGAAGATCGACTTGCACAATCTAATGCATTTCTTGCGTTTACGCTTGGATGATCATGCTCAGTATGAGATTAGAGTTTTTGCTCAAGCGATGGCTCGCATTGTCAAAGATGTTGTCCCGATTTGCTTTCAAGCTTTCGAGGATTATCAGCTCAATAGCCTAACCTTAACTGGTCTAGAGCTGGGATTTCTGAGATTACATACAGATTTCTTTCCAGTGAAAGAAAAGCGAGCACGTCAGGTCATCCTAGATCATTTCGGTAACAAGCGAGAAGCGGGAGAGTTTATCGAAAAACTAATTAATCTAGGAATGATCTTGGATTAATAGTTGCCCCGACCGGAGTCGGGGTTTTTTATTAAAATGGCCCCTGAGTTTCCTCAGGGGCCTATCGCTAGTTGGTGGAGATCATCTCCTAACAAGTGTTTGCAGCACTTGAAGAACAGTTAAGGATGATCAGCTAGCGATAAATCCGTCACCCATCATCTGAAAGCCTATCGACAGGCGTTCTGTCAGTGAGGGCTTGATGGTTTCTGAATCAAGTGAAGATCTGATTTCTGATTGATTTAACTCAAAAATAATACCAGAAGGACAGGCATGATTCTGACCCATTTTGAAAGGTCCGTCACAGACGACACAGACGTCTAAAGATGTTGGTTTTAACATAATAAAACCTCCTTATAAAAAATAAAAAGAACGATTTTTATTGTAAAATAAAAACCTCCCAGTAGCAAACTGAGAGGTTGAGATTGTTCAAAGAATAACCTCAAAAAGTGATTAGACCATCCATCATTCTGAAGCCGGTTTGGATCTTATCTCCAATAGGAGGATCATTTCGATCTTCATGTTCAGGTACCGATGGTTGGTTCCTTCGCCAATTGCCTGGGGGACAGCAATGCTCCTCCACTTCCTTGAGGGAGGTCATCTCGCTGTTACAGGCAAAACAGGTTAGTTTGTGTTCTGGCATCATGCCCATCTCCTTATGTGAACCACAAACAAGCTTATACTTTGAATAACGGTTATTCAAAGAACTAGTTAAAAGATACTCTTTTCTATTAATTTGTCAAGACAATTAATTGAAAAAATACGGTCAAGAAAGTATTATAAATACATGTCCCCATTTCTTATTTTTCAGCTAGTAGTGCTGATTTTTTCAATAATGATCCATGAGATATCTCATGGAGCAATGGCTTTACGGTTAGGAGATGATACGGCCAAGCGCTTGGGTCGTTTAACCTTAAATCCTTTGAAACATTTGGATCCGGTAGGATCGGTGATTTTGCCATTGATGTTGATTTTGTTTAATAGCCCTATTCTTATTGGTTGGGCTAAGCCGGTTCCATATAATCCATATAATCTCAAAGATCCTAAAAAAGGCGCGGCTTTGATTGGAGCGGCTGGTCCAATATCAAATATTATCATTGCGGTTATCTTCTCTATTCTTTTGAATTTTTCAACTGTTTTGGGAATGAGCTCAACTTTGATAGCAGCGATTGGAGTGATCGTCTTAATCAACCTACTATTAGCGATCTTTAACTTAGTACCGATTCCACCACTAGATGGTTCTAAATTATTGTTTGCTCTATTTCCTCGATCTTGGTTTAAGGTTCAGATGATAATGGAAAGAAACGGCTTTCTATTCTTATTATTATTTATCTTTTTAGGTCTGCGTTATCTCTGGATGGCAGTGATGATAGTTTTTGTAGCTTTGTTGGTTATTACCGGCGTTGATCCTAATCAGGTTTTAGAGGCAATGACTGCTATTGCTGGTCGACAATGATAAATTAATTATTAAAAATATGATATCTACACCAATCGAATTAATTGCTTTAATTCTAATTACTATTTCGTTAATTAAAATTGTTACCATCGCCATCAAACCTATGGCTTGGTTTGATGGGGTGGTTAAGCCGCTATTTGGTAATCCTAAAGTGACTCAGGTGGTCTCCTTCTTGTTGGCTGCTCTAGTGCTATATTATCTTTTGATAGAGCTAACAATCGTGCAAGTCTTAGCAGCTGTTTTCTTTATGGCTTTGCTAATGCTAGGGGGCATGGTTAGTTTTGCTAAACCATTCATAGATGATGCCGAGAAGATCTATAGAGGAAGACATATTTTGAGAAAATATTGGCTTTATACTCTAATCTGGGTAGTTCTACTGCTTTGGGGCCTGAAAGAGATATTACAGTAGAATAAAGAAGACCTTGTTGGTTGACGGAAGGTTAAAGCTCTGTTAATATTTTTTCCATATGCCAACCATTAGGCAATTAATTAAAAAAGGAAGAAAGACAAAAGCCGATAAGGCGAAGGCTCCAGCTCTTCGTCGTTATTTCAATACTATTAGAAATAAGCCGGTCGAGTCAGCTTCTCCCTTTAAAAGAGGCGTTTGTCTAAAAGTTCAAACTACTACTCCTAAGAAACCAAACTCAGCCTTACGGAAGATTGCTCGTGTTCGTTTAACCAACGGTGCTGAGGTGACCGCTTACATCCCTGGTGAGGGTCATAACTTGCAGGAGCACTCAGTGGTAATGATTCGAGGTGGTCGAGTGAAAGACTTGCCGGGTGTTCGTTATCACATCGTTAGAGGTCGTTTAGATGCTGCTGCGGTTGATGGCCGAAAGCAGAAGCGTTCTAAATACGGAGTTAAAAAACCTAAAAAATAAAAATGAGACGTAAAAGAAATTATACAAGGGTTCATGACCCGGATCATAAGTATGGCAGTGTAACGGTTACCCGTTTCATTAACTATTTAATGCAGGATGGTAAGAAGTCGGTAGCGGCTCGGGTTTTTTATGACTCTTTAGATAAGATTGCTAAAAAGACTAAAGAGGAGCCGATTACTATTTTTGATAAAGCTTTAGAGAATGTTGCTCCTCAGGTGGAAGTTAAGAGTCGTCGAGTGGGTGGGGCTAACTATCAGATTCCTCACGAAGTGCAACCTGATCGTCGTTTCGTATTGGCTACCCGCTGGCTGATTGCCGCGGCTAGATCCAAAAAGGGCTCACCAATGTCAGACAGATTGTCAGCTGAGTTGATTGCTGCTGCCAAGAATGAGGGTGAGGCGATTAAAAAGAAACAGAATACTCATCGGATGGCGGAGGCTAACCGAGCTTTTGCTCACTTCGCAAGACGTTAAACTATATAGTGTATGGTTCATAAAAAGTATCCAATTGAAAAGGTACGCGATATTGGAATTATCGCTCATATTGACGCTGGTAAAACAACGGTTACCGAGCGGATTCTTTTTTATACTGGCGTATCACACAAGATTGGTGAGGTGCATAAGGGGACGACCGTTATGGATTGGATGGAACAGGAGCGAGAGAGAGGCATTACCATTACCTCCGCTGCCACTACTTGTTTCTGGACACCCACTTATGCCGATGGTGATCAAGAGCAGGAGCATCGAATCAACATTATCGATACCCCCGGCCACATCGACTTTACCGTTGAGGTAAAGCGTTCGATGAGAGTACTGGATGGTGCGGTAGTGGTTTTTGATGGAGTGGCGGGTGTGGAGCCACAATCAGAGACCAACTGGCGTTATGCTGATGAGTATGAGGTGCCACGGATCTGCTTTATTAATAAATTAGATAGAACCGGAGCTGTCTTTGAGACCGGGTTGCGTTCTATTCAGGAAAGATTAAATCCTAACGCTATTGCGGTTCAGTTGCCGATTGGCACAGAGATGGATTTCAAAGGCGTAGTGGATCTTTTGACTCTTAAAGCTTATGGCTTTGAGGGAGATATGGGAGAGAAGGTTGTGGAGATTGATGTTCCTGAAGATATGAAGGAGGTGGTAGAAAAGAATCGAAAGATTTTAATCGAAAAGATTGTGGAGCATGATGATCAGTTGATGAGTGATTATTTGGATGGTAAGGAGGCGGATGTTGAGGTTTTAAAAAGAGTATTACGAAAAGCTGTTTTAGCGATCAAGATTATCCCAGTTTTTTGTGGGACCGCCCTCAAAAACAAAGGGGTGCAGCTTTTGTTAGATGCGGTTATCGACTATCTACCTTCCCCAGCGGATTTGCCACCGGCTAAGGGAATTAACCCTAATACTGATGAGGAGGAGGAACGAGCTCCTAAAGATGATGAGCCTTTGGCCGCTTTGGCCTTTAAGGTGGCGACCGACCCTTTTGTGGGCGCTCTAACCTTCTTCCGAATTTACTCGGGTACTTTGAAGAAGGGTAGTTATATTATGAACGTCTCCAAAGGCAAGAAGGAGCGGGTAGGACGAATTTTACGAATGCACGCCGACCACCGAGAGGAGGTGGATGAAATGAGTGCTGGTGAGATCGGTGGCTTGGTAGGTTTAAAAGATACCACTACTGGTGATACCTTGGCTGATCCCGAGCATCCTATTATTTTAGAAAAAATTGACTTTCCTGAGCCAGTGATTGCTATTCGGGTTGAGCCGAAGAGTAAGGCGGATCAGGAGAAGATGAGTATTGCTTTACATAAATTAGCTGAAGAAGATCCTACCTTCAAAGTTAGTGGTGATATTGAAACTGGTGAAACTATTATCGCCGGCATGGGGGAGCTTCACCTTGATATTATTGTTGACCGCATGAAGCGGGAGTTTAATGTGGAGGCTAACGTCGGTCAGCCTCAGGTTTCTTATCGAGAAACCATTACCAGTCAAACTGAGATTGAGGGAAAGTATATTCGTCAGTCTGGTGGTCGAGGTCAATATGGTCATGTTTGGCTTCGAATCGAACCTTTAGAAAAAGGTTCAGGCTTCGAGTTTGTTAATGATATTAAAGGAGGTACCATTCCTCGAGAATATATTCCAGCGGTAGAGAAGGGTATTAAGGAGGCGATGAATAGAGGAGTGATCGCTCACTATCAGATGGTGGATATCAAGGTTACTCTATATGACGGCTCCTTCCATGAGGTGGACTCCTCTGAAGCCGCTTTCAAGATTGCTGGTTCGATGGCCTTTCGGGATGGTGTTAAAAGATCTAATCCGGTACTTCTAGAACCGATCATGAAGATCCAGATCATCATGCCGGAGAATTACCTCGGTGACATTACTGGTGATTTAAGTGCCAAGCGTGGTAGAATTGATTCCATGGAAGATCGAATGGGCATAAAGGTGGTAAACGCGATGGTACCGTTATCCGAACTGTTCGGCTATGCTACCAAGTTGCGATCCATGACGCAGGGGCGAGGTTCCTTCACCATGGAGTTTGATCACTACGATCAAGTACCAGGCAATATTGCTGAGGAGATTATTGAAGGTAAGAGGAAATAAAAAGAAGTGTCCCCAGACACTTCTTTTTTTAAAGTTCTTTTAAAACCGAAAGGAGTTAGGCGATATGGCTGAGAGTGATGATTGTGTAGAGTGTCAAGCCATTGGTCGGGAGACGGATGACCGCGATATTGTTAGAATATGTTCTATTTGTGGTCGAGTAGTTTGTTTTATCCACGAACAAGATCATCGCATTCAGTGTGTTGAAAAGATGGGTGATCACCTGCAAAGATCACTCTTTCCAAATGAGAGTGATGAAAAACAATTGAGGTTGTTTTAAATTACAACGGCTCCTCGGGGAGCCGTTTTTTTAATTTGATCGATAAGTTATATAATTGACCGGACCATAATAAGATCCTGTATCGGTAACAGCAATTGCTTGAAATGATATTATATCTGCGCCAACATTAGAATTTCTTAACCCTCTAGAATCAATTGATAGTTCGTATCTATCAAGCTCCTTTCCTACTGGTGAATAATAATTATCAAGATTAAGTGTTGTGATACATTCGTTGCCATTATTAATACAATATTCTAGTTGATTACCAAATCTTACAAAAAAAGATACGCCTTGATATATAACTGGTCCCGAAAAAATAATTTTTAATTGATTAATTTTCTTTGGAATATTATTTTTAGTTATTGATCTTATCCAAATTCGGCCAATCTCATCAGTTTGTTGACGACTTCTTTCCGTTGATCTTCCTATAATGTTTGTTGCAATTTCTAAATCACAAGGATTTTTGGAAACAACATAATCACTACTGAAGTAAGTAGGGTCCTGGCCATACACTCTAGGACAAATATATTGAAAGCATTCACCCCCGACACATAATTCATCAATTACTAATTTATTTGCCTTAACAACTCCTTCTACTTCAAGTTTTTCTTGAGGGAATAGTGTTCCTATACCAACATTGCCATTACTTTTTATTACTACATCAGCTGGTTTATTGAGATCAAATTTTGATTTTCTGCCAGCAGATAGTTCTAATCGGATTTCATTGGCATTAATTTTTCTACTATAAATTCCACTAAATATTTGTTTGTTAGATGAATCACGATTAACAAGAGCTATTCCTGATAGGCGATCTTTAATAGCTCTATTAGGATTTTCTATTTTTATTTGAAGGTCTTTTAGAGTGGATCCTCCAAGCAATTTTTTTAGTATGTGCAGTTTATTACTTGGATTATTTAGCCCTATGCCAACTCTATCCCTAAGATTTGTTAATACAACCTTATTATTTATATTCATCCAACTATGATCATGCTCACCATCTTCTGAAAAAGAAGATGGTGAGTATGATAGCGGAGCTTCCGGAATAGCTGGTGATTCGTAAGCTTTAGCAACAGACCATTTAAAATGCCCATCCTGGGCCAATAAAAGTAATAACAAAGCTAGAATAGCTATTAAACCTAATTTTGTGGAATAGCCTTTCTTTCTACTCATATTGTTTTTAATTGTAACAGGTATATAGAGAAATAAAATATGTGACATAATTAGTTATATGAAATCAATCACTTGGGCTATCGCAGGTCTTTTATTATTACTCCTCATAATAAACCTTGCTCCATCTAATGAGTTGGTTTTTGAACAAGAGATTGTTAAGCCAGAAGTAATTGAGTTGATAGATGAAGAACCAGTTGAGGAAATAGCTGAGCAGCCAAAGACAATCTTAGAAACTATTGCTGAGCCATTGAAACAAATAGCGAAAATAATTATTGAGCCAGCTCCTAGGCAGGTTGTAGAGGCGGAGACCAAACCTCAATTACCACCAGCTAAGGATATTGATTTGCAATCGGTAGTGGGAATTTATTGTGATCATAAAAAAGGTAACCAATTAGCAATTTCTCGAGGCTCAGGAGTTATTGTTCATTCAGAGGGCTATGTTCTAACTAATCGACACGTGGTTGATTTGGATTTTAATCAAGAGAAAAAGATGGGTTTTCAAACTAAGGGTTGCCGCATTTATTTCACAGATTTTATTAGAACCTTTCCGTCAGAGCCTCAGTGGCAATATCAGTTTTTTGATATTGAAGCTCTTGAAAATAACTATGATTTCTTAGCTGAGCCAATCTATATCCCTTCTGCTACTGATAATTTATCAGCTGACGAAGAAAAAGGTTTAGATTTTGCCGTCTTGAAATTGAAGGAGTGGAATAAGAATAAGTATTCGGGTGGTAGAAAAATTCCAAAACTCCATTATTCACCAGTATTAACTAATAATATTCCTAAGGGGGAGAAGGTGGTAATGCCGGGATTTTCTTTTCAACAAATTGGTTTAAAGTCCTTTGAGACATTACGACTCTTAACCTTAACAGGGAAGATCACTAATATTTTTTCTGGGGATCAGAAGTTTAAAAAAGATCCGATCGCTTTTGAAATAAAGTTTACCCACCCCTACTTCTATCCTGGCCACTCTGGCTCACCAATCTTTTGGCGAGGTCATGTAATCGGCTTAGTGACTCGTAAAGGACAATCAGGTAGCAAGCAGGTCTTATACTCTCCCCACGTAGCGATTGATGGCGTTGGAGCTTTATTAAAAGAAAGAGGACTACTTCACACTATTGAAGAATTTAGGTAATAAAAAAGGCCTCCCGGGAAAAATTCCCGAGAGGCCTCCGGCCACCGCTATGATGTTTAGCGGTAGGTGAGACTTTTGACATAAACCGCCCAGCTGTTAATGAGTAAGCAGGGTCGGTAAAAGCCGTAGGAGACTTCGACAACATTTCTGTGTCGAAGTGAAGGATGCCAGAAAGCATCTCGGCTATGCTTGCTGTCTCGCAAGCTCACCATCTTGCACTCCAGGCTTTTGGGATAGAGATGATAGATCGGACCAGAAATCTTGATGCCGTAGCAACAAAGAATCTGGCGACTCTGATCATAACCGAGATGGCCAGGCTTGATCTCAAGCTTGTTTCTCGGATCATCCTCGATCACTTCCAATATGAACCCTCGTTGGGTTGGAAAGGTCGTAATCGTCACCGGAGTGAGGGCATAGAGATTGCCCTCCTCATCAGAGGCAGCGATGACGATTCCCAAGGAATCAGTCATCCGATGAAAGGTCCGCGGAGACATCTGGCACCGATTAGGGTAGTAGATGTACTGCGGGGGACCATTCACCACTTGCAGCTGCTTCTCTTCTGCTGGAGAAGCGGTCTTGGTCGGAGCTAGCGGCGCAGTTGGCTGTAGCTCTTCCGGCAATGGAGCAGGATCGGACAACGATTCGACTCTGCTGACTGCTGTCACTTCTGCAGTTGATGGAGCTGGAATCTTGTCATCAGCCAAGGCCGAGACGGTGAAACAGGCCACCAACAAAAAGTTTAAAATCTTCATCTAGATTTCCTTTCTTCAATGAGACTTGTTAAGGAACAGCGAGCTTCTATTTTGTGGTAAAAGTAATATTTTGTCAAGTATTCTGTTGACGATAAATATCAATGATTTAAGCTTAAAGCAGCCCTTTTACTCCAAAACAGGAACAGCTATGAGAATCACCGAAATACAGTTGGATTTGGAAAAAGATCATAATCGCTTGCTGGCTTTCTGTAGCATAGTCATTGATGGAGAATTTATCATTAGAGATATTAAGATAATCAATGGCAAAAAAGGAATTTTCATATCCATGCCTTCTAGGAAGATCGATTATCATTGTTCCGCGTGTCATAATACTAATCCAATCGTGGCCAATTATTGCTCCTATTGTGGTGTTCATTTGAATAATGAAAAAGCTATTCAAGAGAGTCAGGATTGTAATGGTCGACCCAAACTTTACGCTGACATCGCTCATCCGATTACCTCTAATTGCCGAGACAAGATTAGCAAGGCTGTTTTAGAGGCCTATAAGAAGAAACAAAAAGATTAGGATAATTTTAATAGTGGCATCTTTGAAATTTCTCAATAATAGATTAAACGGCCCTGGGCCGTTTTTTAATATAAGGTTATAATTAACGCATGGCCAAAAAAAAGTTCCGTTTCAAAAGGTTGAAGGATCTGCTTAAAGAGAATCCCACCTTATTTGGTGCTACCTGGGCCTTTTTATGGCGTTATTTTATTATAATGACGGTTATATCTCTGATAATATGGCTAGCTATTTATGTCTCCACCTTTACCAGTACCAGCTTCCAATTCACTCCTTAATCTTTGTGGATAACTTTTATATAAAAAAAGAGATATAATTTAATTAATGAAGAAGAAACAGAAAAATAAATTAACTAACATTGCTGTTGTTATTTTGTTATTAGTTGGCGTTGTTTTGGTCTGGCAGTGGTATTCTAATGGTGAAAGTCCTTTTACCAAGGCTAGTGAACCAGAATCTGTCTTTGGGTTCCCGGTATTAGGTGGAGAAGTTGGAGGAGATGGAGTTGGAGGGGAGTATGCCAAGTTTAAAAGATGCTCGAGCTTCAAAGACGGCGGGTGCGAGAAGTTAATACCCAAGTCATCAGGGGGTTGTGGTAACGATATTGATGACTGTGGGGTCATTGGTCAAAGCGGAAGGACGGGTTTTTGCTATTGTCGGTAATAATAATATCAAACAGAAGAGATGACCTATAAATTGTAGATCATTCTTTATCAGTACCAGCTTCCAATTTATTACCTCTAGACCTTTTTTACTTGACAAACTTTAGCTTATATTTGTATAATCTTTAGTACCATTGTTTAAAGAATCACGTCGAGATTAATTATAAAAAGCAATAAGCTAATTTTTTATTTAAAATGGCAGAAAAAGCAAAATTTGAAAGAAATAAGCCTCATGTTAACGTGGGTACTATTGGTCACGTAGATCACGGTAAAAGTACTCTAACTGCGGCTATTACCAATGTCCTATTTCTTAAGGGCAACATTGAGAAGTCTATTAAGGTAGAGGACCTAGACAAGGCTCCTGAAGAAAAAGCTCGAGGTATTACCATCTCTATCGCTCACTCTGAGTATGAGTCTGACAAACGTCACTATGCTCACATTGATGCTCCTGGTCACGCTGACTACATCAAAAACATGATTACCGGTGCGGCTCAGATGGATGGTGCTATTTTGGTGGTTTCCGCTACCGATGGCCCAATGCCTCAAACTCGAGAACACATTCTATTAGCTCGTCAGGTGGGCGTGCCTTCTATTATTGTTTTCTTGAACAAGTGTGATCAGGTTGATGATCCTGAAATGATCGACTTGGTTGAGTCTGAAGTTAGAGAATTATTGAGCAAATATGAGTTTCCTGGTGATGAAGTGCCAGTGATTCGTGGTTCTGCTCTAAAGGCTCTAGAAGCTACTAGCCTTGAAGATGAGGCGATTAAGCCTATTCTAGACCTCGTGACTGCTTTAGATGAATACATTCCAGAGCCAGTGCGAGAAATCGAAAAACCATTCTTGATGCCAATTGAGGATATCTTCTCTATTGAGGGTCGAGGTACTGTGGTTACCGGTCGTATTGAGCGAGGAATAGTTAATGTTAACGAAGAGATTGAAATTATTGGTATTCGACCAACTATTAAAACCGTTGTTACCGGTGTTGAGATGTTCAACAAATTGCTTGATCAAGGTCAGGCGGGTGATAATGTTGGTATTCTCTTGCGAGGTACCAAAAAAGAAGATGTTGAGCGTGGTCAGGTCTTGGCTAAGCCAGGTTCTGTTACCCCTCACACTGAGTTTGAAGCTGAGATTTATGTCCTAGGTAAGGAGGAAGGTGGACGACACACTCCATTCTTTAAGGGCTACAAGCCTCAGTTCTATATTCGAACTACCGACGTTACCGGTGAAGCTATCTTGCCAGAAGGTATGGAGATGGTTATGCCAGGTGATACTGTTACAATTAACGTTAAGTTAATCTCACCAATCGCTTTGGAAGAGAAACAGCGTTTCGCTATCCGTGAAGGTGGTAAAACTGTCGGTGCTGGTGTAGTTACATCAATTACTAAGTAAAAGAAGTTAAGAAATCAGTAAATTAACACATGGCTAAGAAAAGCCAAGAAGAAAATAAACTACGCTTGCGAGTTAAAGCCTACGACACTAAATTGATTGATAATTCTTGTCAACAGATAGTAGATGTAGTTAAACGGCATGATGCAGAGGTGGTGGGACCGATTCCACTACCAACCGAGAAGCATAAGTATACCGTTAATCGCTCTACTTTTATTCACAAGACCTCTAGAGATCAGTTTGAGTTAAGGGTTCACAAGCGTTTAATAGATATCCTCAACCCAGGTCAATCCTTGATTGAGGCGCTATCCAATCTAAATCTCCCATCAGGTGTTGATATCGAGATAAAAATGATTTAAGATAGCGAAGACGAGATTTAGCCATAAAACATAACAAAACACTCGGCTAAGTCCGAGTGTTTTGTTTATCGGAATATATGACCAAATTAATTGCTCAAAAAATAAGAATGACCCAGATTTTTAAGGACGATACTGTCGTGCCTGTTTCTATTATTCAATTTGCAGCTGATAGCGACCTATCAGGCATTGAAGAAGGAAAGAAGGTTCGTGTCAGTGGCACCTCTAAAGGTAAGGGTTTTCAGGGAGTAGTTAAGCGTCATGGTTTTCATGGTGGTCCAAAAAGTCATGGTCAAAAACACAGTCACCGAGCTCCCGGTTCTATCGGAGCTACTGGTCCTCAACGAGTGTTTCGGGGTAAGAAGATGGCCGGTCGAATGGGTAGTGACCGAATCACCCTCAAAGGTTTGAAGGTGATTGAGGTTGATAATGAGCAAAAGACTGTTTTGTTAAAAGGTTCGGTACCAGGTAATAACGGTGGTCGGTTGGAGATCATAATTAATTAATATGAAAGTTAAAGTATACAACTGGAAAAACGAAGCCACCGGCAATATCGAGCTATCTAAGGATATCTTTTCCCGAGCTTGGAATTCCGACCTTGTTCATCAGGTTTTGGTCTCTAAAGATGCTAACCGACGTCATCCTTGGTCTCACACTAAAGAAAGAGGTGAAGTTAAGGGTGGTGGTAAGAAGCCATGGCGACAGAAGGGTACCGGTCGAGCGCGACATGGTTCTATTCGATCCCCAATTTGGAGAGGTGGTGGTGTAACTTTTGGTCCTAGCAAGGATCGTAACTATACCAAAAAGATTAACAAAAAGATGTTAAAGGCAGCTCTTTATTGTGCTTTATCTAAAAAACTAGCTGATGGTGAACTAAAGATTATGGAAAGCTTGAAAACCAAGACTCCAAAAACCAAGGAGCTGGCTAATAACTTGAAAAGCTTGCAGAGCAACAATACTTTGTTAATCGCTTCATTAGATAATACTAATATCAATCGAGCGTGCTCTAATATTCCAAAAACCAAGTGTTTACGAGCCGATGCTTTAAATATCACTGATATTCTTAAATACAAGAATGTTTTGATTGATAAAGAAGCGGTTAGTGTAATTAAGTAATATGAATAAATTCTTAGTCAAAAACCCATTAATAACCGAGAAAGGTACCGATTTAAGTGCTTTAGGCAAGTATCTATTTTTGGTTGATAAAAAGGCTACTAAGAATGAGATCAAGAAGATCGTCGAGAAGGAGTATAAAGTTAAGGTGACTAAGGTTAATGTTATGAATACCAAGCCTAAACCACGTCGTTTAGGTCGGTCCCAGGGTCATAGACCAGGTTATAAGAAAGCGGTGGTTACCTTAGCCAAAGATCAAAAAATCGATGTTATACCACAATAAACATGATTAAAAGATATAAGCCGACAACTCCATCAAGACGACACATGACTACGGTAGATTA
>Ga0310122_10000431_pt1 | contig 26586 bp, 21 predicted proteins | sample CB6_Bottom_1051__FD_203503 | JGI IMG/M metagenome (GOLD analysis project Ga0310122, IMG submission 203503) | Marine microbial communities from Western Arctic Ocean, Canada - CB6_Bottom_1051 | ecosystem: Environmental > Aquatic > Marine > Oceanic | place: Canada: Western Arctic Ocean | collected...
TTCGATGCCATATTTCTCGAACGCGTACATGTATCCCGTTCGGCCGAAGTTCGATTGCACTTCGTCAAGAATGAACATCACGTCGTGCTCGCGGCAGAAGGATTCCAGCAATTGAAGATACGCCGATGGAGGATGATAGCTGCCACCGCCGCCAAGATAAGGCTCGGTGATCAGACAGTTGATACGATTGCCGAATTCGCCCCACAGTTTCAGCAACTCGGCCTCGTAAGTCGCTAGATCAATCTCATCGCCATACTTGCTGGCGTCATCGATTTCGTCCATCGGGAAACTGATAAACTTGACGCGAGGATCGCGATCGGGATCGTCTTCCGAGCCCGTGACGGCTCCGGCCAGACCTTTCTTGCCGTGAAAACCGAACCGAGTTGCCAGAATGATGTCGCGGGTTTCGTCGTGATGCAGGCAGGCCCACAGCGCTTTCTGCACGGCTTCCGACCCCGACGCCGCCCACATCACGGTATCCAATCGTCCGCCACCGGGACTGGATCGCACGTTGTTCACCAATCGCTCGACGGCCTGCGTTTCGATTTCCGTCACCGCGTTGTAGGCCGTCAGCGTCAGCGATTCGAAATAACCGTCGCCGCCGTCAAAAGTCTTGGCGTTCCAACCCAGATAGTTGCCGAATCGTTGCAACCATCGTTTCGGATTGTGTCCCAGGTTGGCGACCAGCACGCCGGAACTGTAGTCGTACAGCCGGCGGCCTTCGGGAGTCCAGTGGAATGGCCCCGCCGATTTCGCGCAAACCGCGAGCGTTGGAGTGAAAGTCCGCAACGCGACGGCTTCTTTGTTCGCGACGACTTTACGCGCGGCGTTGGAACGATCTTCTCCCGAAAACTCGATCGCGGCTGTCATAGATCAGTGCCTTCTTGTGTGATGAAAAGTATTCTGATGCCAATGATTGCAGAGCGGTTTCAGTTTATCCACCGCAAGCACTTCTGATTCGTGACCACCCACACGATCCGCGTGTTTTTGTCGTGACATCACCACGACACTCTCGCCTTCGCCACTGCGTAATGATCTCGGCAACAAACACTGTTGAGACACAGCCGTTGGTAAAGGGCAAGGCATGACCAGTGGATCCGACACACGGTCTCCCATCATTCGGTTTCTGGATAATTTCTTTCAGGAACAGAACATCAAGTGGATGCTGGGACTTGGCACGGTGATTCTGTTGGGTTCTTCGTTGATGCTCGTGATCAGCCATTGGGATCAATACACGCCGCTGTGGCAATACGCGATCATGATGGGTTATGCCGGGCTGGTGTTCGCGGCTGGGGAAATCGCTTATTGGCGACTGGCGCTTCGCAAAACCGGCACGGTGTTGATGTCGCTGACCGTGCTGCTATTGCCAATGACTTTCCTGGCGCTGAATTGGATTCGCAACGACGGCGACACGTTTTCACTGGCCAGCCTGGCGGCAACGCTGAGTTTGATCGGTCCCAGTACGCTGTTTAGCTGGTTTGCCGCGCGTCGCATCTTTAGCCATTTTTTGCGAGGTTCGCAGCCTACATTTCTTGCCAGTTATCTGATCCTGTGTTTGGCCGGAGCCATCGCGCCGGCGCTGCCAACCGCGTGGTCTCCCGTGGTTTCTCTGTTTCTGTGGAGTGTATTCGCAATTGGAACCATCAAAGTCAACCGGTATGTGTTCTGGCTGACTGAAGAACATCGGCTGCCGCGTATCTTTGGTTTCTTTCCGATTGCTCTGTTGGGAACACAGTTCCTGTCGCTTTTTGCGGTCAACTTTGCTGGCCACCTGCAATTGCAGTGGTTGGGATTGGCGAGCGTTTTGATTGCGTTTCCCGTGCTGTTGACCGCCGACACGGTTGCAAGGGTCTTTCAACAACGGACGGGGGATCTCGTTCGACCGCTGCCGTGGAGCATTATGTTACCCATGCTGATCGGGCTGGCATTGTGCGCAACCGGGATTTGTCTGGCGTTCACGGGAATGCCGCGTCCGTTTGCATTGGTTCCAACGGCCGCCATCGCCGCGGTGATCATGGCAGCGACAGCCCATCGAACTCAGAATTCGGCATTCATCTGGGCGATGTTTGGCGGAATCCTGCTTGCGTACAATTTCGCTCCCGTATTCTTCCTGGAACTGGCCCGCAGAGCGATCCAAACCGGAGCCACTGCTGTCAACGAATCGAAACTGCCGTACGCATTCTATGGGCTGACTTACTTGCCGTTGTTGAGTGTCCTGATTCTCGCCGCCGCGCAACTGGCCCGTCGCGGCAACGATTTGTTTGCGATCCCGTTGCGAAAGTTCGCGACAGCAATTGCCGTGTTGTTGTTCGCGGTTTCGTTCACCCACGACAAGGCGCTGTTTCCAGTTTCCGTAGTGATGACGGCTGTCTTCGGCATTCAAACTTTCGTATTTCGCAAACGGTTGCTGATCGTACCGGCCATCGCCGCGTTGATTGCCGCCGGATTTGGATTCGTGTCGTTCGGCGAAGAAGTACTCGGTCTTTCATTAGGCAACGATTCTCGGATCTTCAGTCTGGTTGTGGTTGCCGGTTTGTTGTTCGTCGCCGGGCGGTTGCTGGATCGGCTGATTGCCAGGTTGCCCGACACCGGTCAGCTTTCCGAAAATCAATCGAGCCGATGGCGGCTGCCCGATCAAGTTTGTCAAAACTCCAGCTTTGTGTTGACGCTAATCATGTGCGCCTCTTGGGTCGGACGCCTCGCGTTCGAATGGGACGCTCACATCACCTGGCTGACGGCGATTGTGCTGACACTGCTGCTGATGATGCACGCAATCATCCAACTCAAACGTGGACTGGGCGAACTGGCGATTGTCTTTGCGATGATCAACGTGCTGTGCTTTGCCGCCGCATGCCAGATCGGATATGCCGCCGTTGCTTCGATGGGAACGTTGTTGTTGCTGGCACTCTGGCTTTCGCAGTACTTATTTCGACGCCTTCCGCAGTCGCGCGTAACTCTCGCGTTCGCGCGGCCGGCGTATCATGTCAGTTTGGTCGGACTGACATGCGTTATTGTGGTGTTCTGGCTACCGCAGGTTGCTTTTGTCTCGACCGAATTCGCCGGACTGCTGCTATGGGGATGTCCGGTCTGGCTGACACTGTGGGCCTTCGATGCTGCCCGCCGAGTCCCGCATGGGATGTTCGCGGTTCTGGGCTGTATCGGAGTGCTCACGCTGGTCCGTTCGGCCACAACATTTGTTATTAGTGACGGCAATGTTTGGGAATGGTTACCGGCAGCTTGGGCGGCAACGGCGGCCGCGATGACTCCGGTTGCAATCCAAATGCGGCGCCGGTTGGACCGTTTGGCCGGCGAATCCGAATTCGACGGACGACCCGATGCACGACTGGCATCTCGCAGTGCAATTGCGAGTCCGGTCAACTGGATGGTCCTCATCGTATTATCAACCGTGGCCGCCGTGTCACTGCTGATATTTACCACACAATTCAGAATCGCGGGCGCCGTGGCGCTGGCGGGACTGTTGGTGCTGGGAGTTGCGCAACCATTGGTTGATTATTCTGAGCGCCGAAAGCGCCGATCGGCGCTGAAAGTTCGATCAACCGTTCAGAACAATCACGCTGTGCGTGCGCACGCAGAGCGTGATTGCTGTGAACCGATATTCGGACTTTCGGCGCCGAATCACAAATTAAGCATTGAAAGCATTCAACCATCGGTTGCGCAGCGGCATTCCACGATTCGCCAGATCGCGACAATCATGATCAATTGGCAGTTGATCTGTCTGGCAGTTCAAGTTTTTGCACCCGATGTCCAGTTTCTGTTCCAACTGAATTTTGACACCGTCGTATTGCTCGCGTTGCCGGTCGCGTTCTTGGCAAGTGTCAGCGTGGCGGTCTTTCAACATCTCCGGTTCGAGAACAAAGAACTCGTAGTCATCCATGTCGCAATGCTGAGATTCATAACGGTCGGGCTATTGTTGGCAGCGACCGGCGGAATCACCGGCGATCTCGAGGTCTTTCAAATCTTGTTGGCGATTGGCAGTTTTGTAATCCTCATCGCTTGCGAATTACACGCAGCCGTCCGCGATCAAGTTCAACAACGCGTGTGGATGTCGGAAATCCTGGTTGTGGCCGCTGTTGGTTTTCTGGTCTGGTTTCATGTGATCCCAACCGGTCACGGGATTTCCATGTTCGCCGTTTTGGCGGCCGGAATTTCTTACTGGATAGTCGCCCGGATCGCAAACCGCGGGCCACGTTCACGGATTCTGACGCGGCCGTTCGAATTGACGGGAATGGCATTGCCGTTGGCCGTCGTTGTGATGGGCGTGGTACGTCACTTCACCATTGCCGATCCGTCGTGGTTGGGGCTCAACAGTCTCGCGTTACTGCTGGCGGCGGGATTCTACTTCTGCCGAGGAATCGAACACCGGGAAAAGAAACAGTTAGTGCTCTCAGCGGTAATCCTGAACATCGCGTTGACGCTGCTGTGGCGGGAATTGAGCTGGTGGGATCCGCAGTTCTTCATGATCCCGCTGGGGATCTCGATTCTCAGTTTGGTGCAGTTGTTGAAGCGAGAGATTCCCGAACGCATGCATCAGCCGTTGTACTACGTCGGAGCGCTGACAATTCTCGTCTCACCGACGTTTCACATCGTCGGTGGCAGTTGGCTGCACCTGTTTACGCTGATGTTGGTGTCCGTCACCGTGACGTTGCTGTCGATCGGACTGCGCGTGCGTCCGTTGATGTATGCCGGCACGGGTTTCCTGCTTGCCGATCTGATTGCAATGCTGGTTTGCAGCAGCATCGAACATTCGAATTTGCTGTGGTTCGCGGGCATCGGTTTGGGAACGGCGGTGATCGTTCTGGCCGCGATCTGCGAAAATCATCGCGAAACCGTTTTGCAACGGCTCAGACTGTTGGCCGCTGAACTGGAGACTTGGGAATGACTTGTACCAGTTTTTTGAAACTGGTGAGCCGGATGCGTGAGCTTCCGGTTTTCGTGGGAATCGAGGGACTCACGTCCCCCGCTCGCCTGTCTTGATACGACCTTTTTCACGATGAACAATCCTCTTTGGGAGACGAACTGATGAAATGGTTAAACGACTTCACTCTGGTTATGCGTTCGAGCATCACGACGTTGCGCGAAAAGATCGAAGATCCCGAACGGATGCTGCATCAATTGGTCGTCGATATGGAAGAAGAGTTGGAACACGTGCGGCACAGTGTGGCGGAAGCGATCGCCGACGAAATCCAATTGAGAAAACGTGTCGAGCGTACTCGCAAGGAAACCGAGGAATGGCTGGAACGTGCACAATCGGCACTGAAACGCAACGACGAAACGGCCTCGAAATCAGCGCTCGAGCAGAAAGTCTTGGCCGAGCAACGTGCCGAATCACTCGGCAAGGAACACGAGAAACAAAAGGACCAGACTCACAAGCTGCAGAGTTCGGTGCATGATCTGGAAGACAAGATTCGCCAAGCGCGGCAAAAGCGCACCGTATTGTTGGCCCGTCTGACGCGAGCCGATTCAACGCGTCGTATCAACAACGCACTGGATCGCACGGGCAATCAGTCGGCGTTTACGCAATTCAACAAATTGGAATCGCGCGTGGATCGCGCCGAGGCGGTCAACGAAGCCTATGACCGGCTGGATGGCAAAGATCCCGATGCCGATGAACTACAACGTCAATTCGAAGAAGACGATCGCCGTGACCAGATCGAAAACGAATTCGAGGAGCTAAAAAAACGTGTTGGGCCGCAAGCATGATCGGCGCGGCGGCAAGCCGTGGATGGGCTTGATCGATACGATCCGCTCGTGGTGGCGGACCGATCGAATCCGCGTGTCTCCAGTCGAAGGCCAGTTACTGCGACTGCCGCCCGGATCGATCATCTCATTCGAAGGCCAGCCGATCGAGATTTCGCAGCGTCAAGTCGAGCCACAGGAGTCAGGCAAACGCATCCGATACGTTTGCCAGACACCCGCTGGTATCGCGGAATTATCGGTCGATACCAATGCTGATGCTGAATTCCACCTAACATGGAACGAGGATGGGAATGTCCGGCCCATTTCGCACGATGAAATCACAGTCTGGAGACACGGTTCGTCTGATTCCACATGGAGGCGGAACACATGGAGGCGGAACACATGGAGCGCTTGAGGATATCCCTTTTGTTGTTCCGCTCATGTCCAGCTCAATCAGCCGGTTCGTGCGATTTCAAGACGCAATCTACGTCCGGCAGTTGGTGAGTTCGATTGGTTAAGCTATTCCGCACAATACTGTTTCAGCTTGACAATTGCGGCGTTTTGTTTTTGGCCAACGGCCAGTCGGTGTCGAATTCGAATTTGTTGGTCGTATGACTGATCGCTTGGGCCGCGCGGTTGCAAACTCGAATGGGAATGGTAAAACCGTTCAGTTTTCGTTTGTCATCAAGCAGCGATCCCAATCACATCCTTATTGAAACGGCTACTGAGCGGGCGTGATCCCTGTGGCAGACCGAGTTGGATTATCGTTGACAATTGGATTAACGCGATGAAAATCGAGATGCAAGCTGGTTGTGGATCATCAGGATTCAATGTGCCTCGCGCCTCGTATTGGAGCAACGTCTATCATGCTCGTCTATTCCATCGTGCTGGTGTGCGCCTATGGCTTGGCGCTGATCGTCTATCGCTACGACATGTACAACAAAGAGCCGTGGGGGATTCTGGTTACAGTCGTGGTGCTGGGAATGGCCAGTGCGTTTGGGATCGGGTATGCGGAAGATGCGGCGATCGAGACGTTCCAAGCACATGACAGTGTCGGCGGGCAGGCGGCCATCGCCGCGATTTTTGAAGAGACTGTCAAGCTCTTGATCGTCATCGGCGTGGCGTTGGTTTTCCGCAAGCATTTCGACGATCCCATCGATGGGCTCATTTACGGAGCCTTCGCCGGTTTGGGGTTCGCGTTGGAGGAATCTCGATTCTACCTTGGACTCGCTGATCCAAACGCATCCGTGTCTGTTCAGTCGGGTCCCGAAGCGGTCCGTTTGATACTCCACCTCTTGATGGGCGGGCTGGGCGGTTTCGGCGTGGGTCTGGCGCGGTTCCCGAAACGGATGCCACTTTGGCCGATTGTGCTGCCGTTGGGCTTCGCTATCGCCGTGGTCATTCATTTCTGTTGGGACTTTTGGTGCGGGATTCCACGTGATGACCACTCAGAATCATTTCGGCGTTTCGCCGCGGTGGGGCTGATTCTGAGTGCCACCGTGCTGTTCGGCACCGCGGTCATGATGGGTGTTCGACGTTCACGGGCCATCATCGCGCCCAGAAGCCAAAAGCGACTGTGGGGCTGGCCGTTGTCATTGCTGTTTGGCCATCGTCGTGAGTAAAAGGACAGACTGACCGAATTCTTGTGAATTCGGCTACGGCATTACACCACGTCACCTCGGAAAAGTGGCGATTTCCAATTACTCCGCTGAATCTTGCGATTCTGTTGGATTGCCGCCCGCGACGAGTTCTTCGACCTGTAAATCCGAGAACCAAGCCGGCCCACCTTCAACGACAAGGCGGATTTCGGGCAGTGTTGATGCCGATTGCGGCATCACGGTGCCGATCAATTGTTCGTCGAAGAAGATCCACCAATGCCCGTGCTGGTGTTCCAGCACCACGACGTGATATTGATCGATCATATTTTTAACAACAACGGGAACCGACAACTCAAGAAGAGGGCCGCGATCGTCCGGTCTTCGGGCCAGCACGACTTTTTCCGGCATGACTCGAAGTACCGAGCGGGAACCGTCTTGATTTCGATCAGCCGTGATTCCGAATTGAAGTTCGACGGCTGTTGCCTGATGGAGCCGGACGAATAACAGCAACCGATAGTTCTCTAGCGGTCGACGTTGACGCGAATCGGTGCGGAATAGAGACCGACGAATCATGCCGTTCGTCCCGGCAATCACGATGGCCCCCTCGTCATCCTCGTCGACAATCCAGCTTCCGCTGGACGGTAGGGCACCGAGTGTTTGGCCATTGAACAATGGTTCGCTCCAACCACTGGAAACCATGTCGCGTGCGGGTGCGGTCGGTCGTCTCGAATTAGGAATCAACTGCAAGCCACCGATTGTCAGGACGACAATCACGACGGCTGCCATGACGGTGATTGCGAGCCGGTTCCGGTAGATCGGTCTACTGCCGTGGCTGGCTACCGCGGACTTCGGCTCGGCTCGCGAAGGCGGATTCTCGAAGATTGTCGTGACGGCATCAGCATCCGCTGGAAACCCTGATTGCAGTGTGAGGCGCGCGGCCTGTAATGCCGCGTCAATTCGATCGGTCAATCGGCCATAATCATCGAGCCGCGCGTCTGGATTCAACTCGAGCATCTCGTCGACCAGTTGAGCGGTCTGCTCTGAGATTGGATTCGGCCCTGGCCGTAACGACGGAATTTCACCGCTTAGTTTCTGAGCAATGATTTGTGAGACCGTCTTCCCATCAAACAGTGGCCGGCCTGCCAGCATGTGGTACATCGTCGCGCCCAGCGAGTAAATATCGGCGCGATGGTCGATATCGTGGCCGCTGATTTGTTCGGGCGACATATAGTGTGGGCTGCCGACAGCATCGTTAGCAGCCGTCAGCCGAGTCTGTGCGGCTTGGTCGTTTGCCAGAAATGCCAAGCCAAAATCCGTAATCTTGACCATCGGCACTCCCGGCGGAAGCGAGAATCCTTCGGGCGGATCAAGAACCAACAAATTCGCCGGCTTGATATCCCGATGAACGATGTCGTGCTGTGCCGCATGCGCCAGCCCGGAGGCGACTTGCCGAACGATCGCGAGGGTGGTCGCTTCGTCCAGCCCGTTTTTCTTCACAATCAGCTTCTCGACGTCGTCGCCATCGACAAATTCCATTGCCAGGAACAACCTGCCTTCATGGCGGCCAAACTGAAACTAGCCGCAAGCGGATGTTCGTGGTCGTACAGTTTGCCGTAGGTCGGGCACTCCTGCCCGACAATAGACGGCCAAGAGTGGCCGTCTTACGCCCAATTTGCGAAACTTCACGACTACCTGGAACTTGTTGTTTTGCGATGTCCAAGCGGCGCATCTCTTGGTGATTCACAGTATAAAGCCGTTGTAGTTTCAATCGCACTTTTGCAAAGGAAACAGTCATGAAGAAACGAATTGTCGAACTCGTGTTAATCGCAATCGTGGCCATTTGCGGGAACTCTCAGAGTCAAGCGGCCGACGTGCCACAGTTCCAGGATCTATTCAACGGAAAAGATCTGACGGGCTGGGTGGACGTCAACACGTCGGAAGACACGTGGAGCGTCCGCGACGGATTGTTGGTCTGCAGCGGACATCCGATCGGCGTCATGCGGACGGCGAAGCAGTATGAGAACTTCGTCTTGCACATTGAATGGCGGCACATGGAAGCCGGCGGCAATTCGGGCGTTTTCGGATGGAGTGAAGGCAGCGTGCCGAAAGGCCGACGACTTCCCAAAGGAATGGAAGTGCAGATGCTGGAACTCGATTGGGTCAATCTACACAAAGACAAAGACGGCAACCCTCAACCGATTGCCTATGTCCATGGAGAACTCTTCGGAGCCAACGGACTGACAACGATCCCCGACAACCCACGCGGCCGCCGCAGCAAGTCGATCGAGAATCGATGCAAAGGTAAGGGGCAGTGGAATGTCTACGACGTTGTTTTCGTGGACGGAGTTGTCAAGCTGTCCGTCAACGGCAAATTCGTTAACGGAGTGCAAAAGTCGTCGGTCAAAAAGGGATATCTGTGTCTGGAATCCGAAGGCGCGGAAATCCATTTCCGTAATATTCGGATCATGGAATTGCCGCCGGGAGTGACGACCAAAGAAGAAATTGCGCCCGTTGTCGACGCACCGAATAAGTAACCGGTCTGAAAGCCGTGCCTCAAGGATTTCTTGGAATTCGAAAGTAGAAGCACGGTGTTCCACACGTTACTACTTATTGAGACGGCGCGGCTTATTCCATGAAATGTTCTTGCAAGGATATCGGTTCAATGCAAATGCGTTCGTTAATTGTCGTTTTCGGTGGTTTGTTGTTTCTGGTTGTGAGTGCCGCCGATGCGGCTGATTGGACTCGATTTCGTGGTCCGAACGGAATTGGCGTGAGTCCCGACGAGAAACCCGTACCCGTCAAATGGAGTGAATCCGAAAACCTGAAGTGGAAGGCGCCGCTGCCGGGTCCCGGTGCTTCCAGCCCGATCGTTGTTGGCGATCGCGTCTTCGTCACCTGTTGGACTGGCTACGCGGACGCTGGCCGCGATTCAGGCCGGTTGGAGGATTTGAAACGTAATCTCATCTGTATCGACCGTAAGACTGGCAAGCAGAAATGGATGAAGAGCATCGATGCGTCGATGCCCGAAGATTCCTTCCGCGGGATGTTTGCGGAAAATGGATACGCTTCGCACACACCAACATCGGACGGCGAACGCGTGATCGTTTTTTACGGGAAGTCGGGAGTGCATGCGTATGACATGGACGGAAAGCATCAGTGGAAAGCCGATGTCGGTGACGACCTCGATCGGCGAGGCTGGGGTTCGGCGTCGAGTCCGATTCTCTACAAGAACCTTGTGTTCGTACTGGCGTCGATCGAAAGTCACACGCTGTATGCTTTGGACAAGACGACTGGCAAGGTCGTTTGGAAGCAGGAAGCAGACGGTTTCGGCAGCACTTGGGGCACGCCGGCTCTTGTCGAAGTCAACGGGCACACCGAACTGGTGGTTGCCGTGCCTTACGAGATTTGGGGCCTGAACCCGGACACTGGAAAGCTGCTGTGGTATTGCGAAGGGCCGGCGTCGCAATCCATGTGTTCGAGTTTGGTCGTTCACGGTTCGGTGGCCTATGCGATCGAGACGGGTCCTGGCGGTGGCGGAGCAGTCGCCGTTCGCGCTGGTGGCAAGAACGACGTCACCAAGACTCACGTCGTGTGGTCCACCCGAGATCGCAGCCGAGTCGGAACGCCCGTAATCCATGACGGCCGTATGTTTTGGGTTGGTTCCGGTGTCGCAAATTGCGTTGACATCAAGACGGGGGACCGCATTTATCGAGGGCGGCTCGGTGGCGGATCGGCGCGGGAATCCACGAATGATGGTAACGGCGGCGGCAATCGCCGGCGCCGTGGATTTGGCGGTGGCCGCGGTGGCCAAGATTATTCATCACCCGTGATCGCCGGTGGCAATCTTTACTACTCGAAACGCTCGGGCGATACGTTCGTGATCAAGCTGGGCAAGGAGTTCGAACAAGTCGCGGCAAATCGGTTTGAAACGGACAAAGGCGACTTCAGCGCGTCACCGGCAATCAGCGACGGCGAGTTATTCATTCGATCGAGCCGAAATCTGTATTGTGTTTCCGGCGACTAGTGTTTTGTCAAAGTTTGATTTTAGGATCAGCCGCGCGGCGCAGCCCAATGGCACTCACTTTACCGACGGTATCGTTTCGTCAAGTTAAACGACGAGTCGGACAGTTATCCGTTTTGGTCAGGTTCCTGGCCCCCATCAACGGTTTCCCGAATGTTGCATCTAAACTGGGTGCCATTGGGTGCAGCACACGGTTGCTGCAATCGTCGTCGCACAGACCGAGCACGTAGCGGCTGATTCCATCAATTCTAATTATTAGGTTTGACAAAACACCCGAAACAAATCCTCTCACCGGCCTGTTGGCCGCGCGGCTGTTTGAATTTGAGGATCATTGCGGTCGCGTGATTCTTGCAGAAGCCTTTCGATGACTTTGTCGAGCCCGGCGGACCACGATCGCTCGAACGCGGCGTCCAAAGCGTCGGATGCCGATCGATCTGGGAGTAGCGCGTTTGTTTTCCTCAATTCACGCACGAACTCCGATAACACGGGTTCCATTTCATCAGAAACCAGATGGCTCAGTTGTTTGGAATCGTCGCGATCGAGCCCGCGAATCTGACTGGCCATGCGAATCAGTGTCTGGCCAACAAGAGATGTTTTGTCGAGCAACGGCCGATAGTCCCTGCTGAAGTGCTCGGCATCCAAAACCTGCAAACCGCGTTTCGCAAACGTGAAGGCGGCCGCGCGGCTTCTGAAACGGAGCAAATTGCTGAGTACCAGACAGCACACGGGACCGCAGTCATCGCACCGATAAAGCCGCTTCAGTTCAGCTTCGGTATACTTCGGCTGTCCGGCGATTGTGAAGGCCGTTTCGCGCCAGACGGTCCACGGCCACGCTCGCGGTTGAAAAAACCGATCGGCCAACGGCACGGCCGAGCGGCCCATTGCCGTCATGAAGTTGGCGCCGCCGGAATTCGCGAACAATTTGGAATCAACCGGGATGCGGAAGCGGTTTCGTTTGTCAGATGTTTCTTTGTTGCCGCTATCCTTCTTTGATGTGCTCCAATCATCAATCGGAGCCAGCATGCCTGAGTCTAGCAGCTGCCGTAACACAGCGACGGCTTCCAAATCGACCGTCCGCGAGTTGTTGGGAAAGTGCTTTTTCAAGATGGCGCGCAGGAACACCGGTTCCAAGAAAAATGCAATAAACGAACTATACGGCCGCCGGCGATCAAAGGCGTTGGGGCGGTCGGCGGTGGAATCATTGAGCTGTCTCATGATCCGGTCGAACTCACCTTGCTTTACATAAAGATGTCCACCGCTATCTTTTGTGTCGCTGCGAAATAATGAAAACTCGACAAGCCGTCCACTCTTCGCATCGACGCGAATGCGAGCATTCTTTGATTCCGACGTCACAACCGAGTTCTTGATGGTCGGCGTCACCGGCAACTTGCGAGTATGCTCGTGCGCCAACGCCAGAAAAAACGCTGGGGCGAAATCAAGCGTCAGCCGCAAGCGATCCTTCGCGTCAGAATTGTATCCGACTCCGAAACTGACACGCTGCAACTTGTCAGGATCCTTCTTGGGGTCCGTGAGATTCAAGCTGAGCCACAACACCAAAGTCGCGCTGTCGGTCGGAATCACCAATTTCTTGGGATGAACTGTCGAATACAGGCCAAACGCACTCTGTGACATGACGAACGCGTAATCTGTTTTCGATGAGTCTTTGGAATCGGTCGCGGAATATCGGGCGAGAATCCCGTTCGCGGGGGCAACAACCAATTGCAAAAGGTTGTCCGCGTTACCCGCTTTGAACACAAACTCATCAGTGTTCTCATGGATTGAAACGGCTCGTTGCCGCAGTTTGAGCATGGCCTGTTCGGCAGCAGTCAGTGGCTCGCTCAAACGAGAAGCCCGGTCGTACTCGACAACGGTAATCTTGAGTTTGATCGGGTCGTCGCGGGAAAACGATTCCAGCGCCCGCACTTTGGAATCAATGAATCGGCCCGACTTCCACAGAGCGTGTGAGATTTGCAGCCGTTTGCGTTCCGTCAACACCATGTTTGGTTGAATCCGTAGATGATCGAGAATGTCCTGGCGCGAGTTTCGCAGATTGCCTTCGATCAGAATCTCACTGACGACCGCTTCCGGACCTTCGTCGGCAATCGAGACGACAAGCTCGGCCAGTCCGTTTGCAGCAGGTTTGATGACGATTTGCAAATTGGCGAATGGAAAACCAAGATCGCCAAACGCCTTTCGGATTCGCCTGCGCATGTATTCCAAAGTCGGCTGATCGAACGTTGCCGGACGGCCCGATTTCCAGAGTGGCACGTTCAAACGCACTAAGTTGCCATCCTTGTCGACCCACGAAACGTCCTGCTCGGTATTCTCTCCATGAAAGCGAGGAGCCACCGCGTTGTCTGGTGGATTACGCGACGTGAGCCGTTTTCTCAGGCGTTCGACCGAAATCCGGCGTGCTCCTTCAATTCGGATCGATCCTTCAAGAAATCGAGGACCCTCGTCGACTGTCACGGTGATCTGTCCTTTTGCATCCTCGGCCACTTCAACTTTGACTTGGTGAAATCCTCGATTCAGATATCCGGCGACGATTTTGCGGCGGATGATTGGTGCCAATTCGAAACGGTCGGCAGCCGGGTGAGTCGCGAGCAGGACATCGAAATTCCGAATCACTTGCTTGGCAACCTGCACGGCTGGAAACGTCGTCGTTCCACGAATAACCAAACGCTCCCGCAGAGGCCGAACTGTTGTCGTTTCAGGCTGCTGAGCCAACACACCGGTGGCGAGCATCAACGTCATGAGTCCGATGATGAAAATGGCGGCGTCCTTCATGAGCGTTGCTCCCATTTCTTTTCGAGTGGCTAGCAGGCGGGCGAATGTCGGTTGAATTCCACAAGTTGTGAAAGCGTTACTTCCGTGACGCGGCGAAGCCGCAACCAAAGTCGCCTTTCACTCCGCGAAAGTAGCGCTACTTTCGCGGAGCGAAAAGCGACAGAAAGAGGCGTGCAACTGGCGCGGTTGTCTCAATGAAAAACTCCAACAGCACGCTGACGGTGCCGCATGGCGGAAATGTAGCGGAATTCTCGAAATCGACACAACGGGAATCCGCCGGCCCAAGAGGACCATCCACAAAAAAACCCGGCCTCGCGTGAGGCCGGGTCTTGGAGAAGCGGTTCAGAGGGCTGGTTCGGCAACCGTCTGAACTCGGTTGCGAGAACAAGAAACGACGCCCTGACATCGTCTCTTGTTCTCGGCTTTAGTTGTCCAACTCGTCATAGCGTGGGGCCGTTTGTGGCAGTGGATTGTTAGATGCCACGGCGGCCGGGGCTGCGACGGGCTGAGCGGACGGGGCCGTCCTTTGGGTCGGTCGGAGAGAGACCAAACCTCGGGAAGTGCCCCTAAAAGTAACGATTGTGGGAACAGTTGCAGGTGAAGTTGGCGGCAGTTCGGCCGGTTGGACAGTCTCGGGAGAAAACTGCGGGATAGCGTTTTCCGGCTGTTGTGATCGGCCCAGCAATTCATTTCTGGTGAGTGGCGGGATGTCGTTTTCTTCCTCGTCGGCTTCGGCTGATCGCAACACCAGTTGCAATTCACCCTGGCTCTTTCCCATGTTCAGCCGCAGAGCTTGCTCGCGAGTGGCGAGCAATGTGACGGATTTGTAAGCATTGGGATTTTCAACGTTGCCAAGATGGGCTTCAATTTGAGAATCCACGGCCAGCACTTCCAAGTTGTGAAGTAAGAAAAGTGACTGAGCCCCACCGGCTGGATCATTTCGGTCGCGGCTTTTTATCGTCAGTTGCACATCGACATGATCGCCGGGCTGCACCAGTCGGGCCACGCTGGAATCCATCGTTGGCGTGGGAACAGTCACGGCCAGCTTGCCTTTGGGGATTAACGAGGTCAATCCTTGGGCCGCGCCCTTCGGCACCAAGAAGTTGTCCGTCAAGATGCCTTCTTGGATCCGCACGGCTGTCAGCCGTCCGACGGCGTCTTTGACAGTCTTAAACGTACCGGGTTGAAGTGCCTCTTTGGCGACCGACTTCGTGCCAAGCATCTCTTTCGTCAGCTTCGTCCCTCGGTGAACTTCCTGCGTCACGACGACGACATTCGTCTTGGGCACGCCGGGCTTCTTCGAATTCATTTGGCCTGTCAGCAGGCTTCCGCCGGCTGCCACGGCAACTCCGAAAATCAGTGCAGCGATTACAGTTTTAGGTGACATGGTTCTTCTCTCCAAATTTGCTTTCAGCCTCAGGGGGCTAAGTGTGATTGTGAATCCTTAATTCCAGACTGTTGAATCCCTTATCTCTTGATGTTTCGTATTGAATCTAGGCTCCCAGCTCTCTCCACATGCATGTCATCACCAGTCCGGCCAAGGCCGTGGCGGCGAAGGGGATCAGCCGTTCGCGGCGGTCAGAATGGTCTGCCAGGTCGGTGACCGTCATTTCTCCGTCCGAGCCGCCGCCGGTCAGCCAGCGGAAACTGATCAGCCGGTACAAAATCCACTGGACGGTGAACATGGTCTCGGCGTAACGGCCGCGTTTGACCATCAGCACCAGCGAGCAGACTCCCATGACAATCGAGCTGGCGATAAACAGGCACAACGTGTTGTGTACGCCCAACCAAGCTCCGAAGCCAGCCATCAGTTTGACATCGCCGGCTCCAACGCCGCCCATCACGTGAAACACGATCAGCGTTGCGAATCCGAACAACATCCCGCCGAAGCCGCTCGACAAACCGGCCCAGCCATCAACGGCTATGTGATAGGCCAAGCCCGAAAACACCAGCGGGAACGTCAATGCGTTATAAACTTTGAACTTTCTCAAGTCGGTGAACGCCGCAATCAAGGCCGCCGCGGCAACAACGACTAAAGGCACTGTGGAAATATTTTGTGGTAGCAACATGATCGAATTCCCGAACCAATTCGTGTTTTTGAAGTTGTTTGTTTTGCTCTCCGAAAGTCAATCATCAATCCGGCACGCGGCGGACATGGAACTTCGTATTTTTGGATGTTTCTTGAAGTTGGCTTTCCGGGCGCAGAAAAAGAGCCCGGCTGCCAAAGCAACCGGGCTCGGATTCCCGCGTTCGATATTGTTCGATCTCTAGTTGGTCGCGTTCTCAACTTCCGTTTGGACGTTTTCGAAGTTCGCTTGAATCGCGTCTCCAACCGGACCCAGAGCGGCCACGGCGGCCAAGGAGATCAGTGCGACGATCAGGCCGTATTCGATCATCGTGGCGCCATTTTCTTCGGCAACAAACTTCTTCGCGGCGGCAACAAACTTAGTCATGATTCTCTCTCCAAAATTATCAGGGGTTTGATTGATTTCTGAGGTCTCGTGTTCCCTCGCCGACAGGTAATCACTACTCGCGACGGCTGCGGACAGGAAATCCAGAATTTCTTCCGAATTCATGAATTTCGGCTGCGAGCCCAAATGCAAAAAGCCCGGCCGCCGAAGCAACCGGGCTGGAGTCTCGTCGAAGAATGTTTGATGCGATCAGTTCGTCGCGTTTTCGACTTCCGTCTGGACTTGTTCGAAATTCGCTTGGATCGCGTCGCCTACTGGGCCCAAGGCGGCCACGGCGGCTAGCGAGATTAATGCAACGATCAGGCCGTATTCGATCATTGTGGCGCCATTTTCTTCGGCAACAAACTGCTTCGCGGCGGCAATAAGCTTGGTCATGATTCTCTCTCCAGATTTATGAGTGGGTTTGGCTGTGTTCCGAGGTCTTGTGTTCCCTCACCGCTTGGTAATCAACATTCACGGAGACGGCGGACGCGAATTAGATAGATTTCTCAGTTTCCAAATCTTGATGGCGGACAGAAACGGAAACAGCCCGGCCGCCAAAGCAACCGGGCTGGATTTCCAATTTCGATCGTTCGATGTACTTAGTTGGTCGCGTTTTCGACTTCCGTCTGGACGTTTTCGAAGTTGGCTTGAATCGCGTCGCCAACCGGTCCCAGAGCGGCTACGGCGGCCAAGGAGATCAATGCAACGATCAGGCCGTATTCAATCATCGTGGCGCCATTTTCTTCGGCAACAAACTTCTTCGCGGCGGCAACAAATTTAGTCATGGTTCTCTCTCCAAAATTATCAGGGGTTTGATTGATTTCTGAGGTCTCGTGTTCCCTCGCCGACTGGTAATCAGCATTCGCCGCCGCCGCGGACACCCCAATCGAACATTTCTTGAGAATTTTGAAATCACCTTCAAAGACGCGAGCAGCCCGGCCACCGCGATGGCCGGGCTGTTTGAACGTTCGTTGCTGCCGTGCCTTAATCGGCTTCCAAGTCGAACAACCGTTGCTCAAGAGTGGTTTTCGTCTTTTCCAACATCCGGCGGATTGTGCGTTCCGACCGGTTGAATTCTTTGGCGATCTCGTCGGTTGAGCGTCCTTGCAAACGTAGTTCCAGCACTTGGCGATGCGTCGGATCCAACTCGTTCATCACACTTTCGAGTTCTTCAATCATTGTCAGCGCATCGGACGGAGATGGTCCGTTGGCGAGCATTTCCGGCGGCAACCTCGTTGATCCCGGAGTCATCACGCTTTGCTCGGCATCAATCGACCGCTTTTTACGCCGGTGTTTTTGAACCTGCCGCAGCACTTTGTTGACGGTGATGCTGGACAACAAACGCCACATGTCACCGCTCTTTTCAAACACGTAGCGGTCGTCGTCGGCATGAGCAAAAAAACTGCGATACACCGACTGAACGACATCTTCGGGGTCGACACGGCGACCCAGCTTTTTCGAAATGCGGCTACGGGCCAATGCGATCAAACGATGTGCGTACCGGTCATGTAACTCCGTCGCCGCGTTCTCGTCGCCGTCTTTCAGTCGCTGCAGGATGTTGATGGATTGTTCGTCCATTTGCGGATGCCTCGCGAATTGCGGGTTCTGTTGTTGCGTAAGACTTTGATTTTACGGAAAAGATTTCAGAAGCTGCGTCCTTTGCTCTTCGAGGTCGAAGGGAACGTAAGTACTCAACGCATTTTGCTTGCTGATTCCTGCGTCTGATTTATTCCGTGGCTGGGAGGTGTCCGATTCCTGCAGCTCGCGGAATTGTTTCAGAACGCGCGCGATCCCATTCTCGACGAAAGCGGCTCGATTCGCACTTGTGAGTTCCCGAATCGCGGCCGCCTTCCGCTTCACGATTTCGGGGGAATCCGTTGAACTGATCCCCGGACCCAGCAAATAACCCAGCATTCGCCCAACCCACGTCGCCGTATTGCGCTTGGCGAAATCATCTGGCCACGCGGAATCAGATTCTTCAATCTGCTTCGCCAGTCTCTCTAAGTCGTCGAGAGCCGCCTGAGTCTGCCCACCATCAGCACGCCACCATGCCAGGGCTCGCCATGCGGGAAGATACGGATAGTTCGCCTTTTTGCAGGCCGCGTCAAACTGCTGCAACGCTTCAGTCCGTCTTTCGTGTTTCGCCAGCACTAACCCGTAGGCGTAGTACAGCCTTGGATCGTTTGCTTGCAAGCCGCGGGCCGCCTTGAATCTTTTTGTTGCCGTTTCCAGACTCCGCCGTCCGCGTTTCCACCCCTCATGCAAAAGATCGTGAAACTGTTTCGCATAAGCACTCTTCACGAAGTCAGAAGCAAACTTCGGCGTTGGCGGCTTCGTTGTTGGTCTCGCCGGTTGAGTGCTGCCTTTCGATGGCTGTGCCGGTCGAATCGAAGTCTGAGTTGACCGAGTAATCGCGCGTTCGGGGACGCTCGCGGAGTGATCGCCTTGGGCACGCAAATTCTCCGGATCAGTTTCAGTGACGACGGTCGGATTCGATTTCGCGGCTGCCGTGGAGTTACTCGAATCAGGCCGCGTGTTTTTTGGATCCGAAGTTGTGTGATTTGGTACTGGCGATTTCTGCGTTTCCGTCACGGATTCTTGACGGTCGCCAGAGGCTGTCCGCCGGTCAGACTTCGACGCATCACCAACTGATCGAGCGTTGCTTGTACGATCTGACCGACCGTCGTCCGTCGCCGCAATTTGGGAAGTCGAGACTTTCTGCGTGGGCGGACTGTCGCGCCTTTCTTGGCGTTCTTCATGCCGAGGATCTTGATCGGCGGTTTCAAAGGAATCCGGATCGGAATCTTTCTTACCGTAATACGAAATCGCCGCAACGATTCCGACCGCGCACAAAACGGTGACGGTGATCGCCAGCGGCGTTGAACCCGAGGTTGATCCTTTGGGGCACATCTCGCTCTTTGTGGTGTTGCGTTTGTGCATTGGCGGAGCCGTCGATGCCGTTTGTTGGAATTGCCACTGATTCTGTCCGCTCATCAGCGTACATTAGATTGCACAACGGGGACAAGAACGAATCTTAGCTCTTTCTGAAGTTGTGCTGAGCCGCGTGGCGGCTAAACTTGCGGCTTCGAGAAAACTGGGTTCTACACAACACTTATCCCATTCGTTATTGATTGCTAGTTTCAAAATGTCACGCATCGACAACTCTTATCAGGAACTGATTGGCGAACTCAAGACGGTTTCGTTGTTGGGGTCGTGCGCCAGCATGCTCAGTTGGGACGAGCAGACGTATTTGCCGCCGGGCGGGATCGAGCACCGGGCGAATCAGCTTAGTCTGTTGGCCGGAATGACTCACGAGCGAGCGACCTCGCCGAGAATTGGCGAACTGTTGGCCGAACTCGAATCAGCCGGCGATCTGGGCGAGCCGACATCCGCTGACGCCGTCAATGTCCGCGAAGCCCGACGAAACTTTAACCGCGCCACGAAACTGCCGCGTGCGTTGGTCGAGGAAATCTCGCGAGTCACATCGCTGTCTCAGCCGGCATGGGTCGAGTCACGCAAGGGAGCGGATTTTGGCAAGTTTCAGCCTTGGTTGGAAAAGATCGTGTCGCTGAAGCGTGAAGAGGCCGATGCAATCGGATTCGGAGACGGTGTGCCATACGATGCACTTCTGGATGAATTTGAGCCAAGTGCAACGACAAAGGAAGTTGAAAGCGTTTTTACACCGCTACGCAAGGAATTGGTCCGGTTGGTTGCCGAGATCGCCGATTCAGGAATGCAACCCGATATATCGATACTCACTCGCCAGTATCCAATTGATGCTCAGACTGAGTTCGGAAGACAGGCCGCGGAAAGAATTGGTTTCTGTTTCGAAGGCGGCCGGCTGGACATTGCAGCGCATCCATTTTGCAGCGGCATGGGACCGGGTGACTGCCGGCTGACAACTCGTTACGACGAACATCATTTCCCAGGATCATTTTTTGGCACGCTGCACGAATCGGGGCACGGAATCTACGAGCAGGGACTCGATCGCGAGCATTACGGGACAGCGTGCGGTGAAACGGTTTCGCTGGGCATTCACGAATCTCAATCACGAATGTGGGAAAACCTCGTCGGCCGCGGCATGGCATTTTGGAAACATTTCTTCGAACCCGCGAAGAGTGCATTTCCCGAAGCGCTGGGTAATGTCTCGATCGATGACTTTTATGCGGCCATTAACGACGTGCGCCCGTCGTTCATTCGCGTTGAGGCCGACGAAGTGACTTATAACTTACACATCATGCTGCGGTTCGAGATGGAACAGCTATTGATGACGGGTGAATTGAAGCCGGCCGACGTTCCCGGCGCGTGGAACGAAAAGTTCGACAGCTATTTTGGCCTCACACCCGAAAACGATGCGTTGGGATGCCTGCAGGACATTCATTGGAGCGCGGGATTGCTGGGCTACTTCCCCACTTATGCCCTCGGCAATATGTATGCGTCTCAATTCTTCGAAGCCGCTCGGCGCGAGCTGGGAGATTTGGACGAACAGTTCGCTCGTGGAGAATTCGCGCCCTTGAAAACGTGGCTGAATCAAAATATCCACCAACGCGGAAAACAGTTGTCCGCGAACCAACTTGCGGAACAGGTCACCGGCCACCCGCTGACTCATGAACCTTTGCTGAAACACCTCCGCACGAAATTCGGCGCTCTGTATTCTTTGTGACGAAATAATGACGCAACAAAACACCAGATTCGGTTTTCTGCCAGTGCTGATCGTGGTTGGCGTGGCCGTCGTCGGTTTCTCTGTGTGGATTCGAACGGCCATTCAACCACCAGGCTCCGGTAATTTGCAGCGTGGCCAGCCGCTTCCCGAAATCAAGGCACTTGGTTGGTTGAACGGCGAGGGTCCGACAGCAGAATCTCTGAAAGGAAAAGTCGTCGTTGTCGAGGCATGGGCGACTTGGTGCAAGCCGTGCATAGACGCAATCCCGCATGTTAAGTCCGTACACAAGAAATACAGCAAGAAGGGCGTGGTGTTTATCTCATTGACCAACGAGGGCCGCGATGACATCTCGAAGATCAATAAGATTATCGAGCACACCGAAATGGCTTGGCCGGTCGGATATGGAGCCACTGAGACTCTGGTAGCCCTCGAAGCGGTAACCATCCCGTCGATGTGGATCGTCGGCCCCAATGGTGTCATCGTCTGGAACGGTGATCCACGGGACGAATTCGAAGCTGAAATTGACAAGGCACTCGCATTGGCACCCGCGAAGTAAAACGACGCAATTGGATCAGATTCGCATCTGAGCTGATTCACACATTGGTGTTATGGCAGACTATTCACGAGATACGGAATTCTTAAAGCTGCTTGCCCGCAGGTCTGATATCGACCTGACGGTGGCCGCTCTGGAATTGGCTCGCGATGCGGAAACCGAACTCGATTTCCGCACAACGACCGACTGGATCCAAGAACGAGCCAATGAGTTATCGGGTTCCGTGGCCCGCGCAAACAACGAATGTGACGCACTAAAATTGATGTCGGAATCGATGGCCGATTCACACGGAATCCGCGGCGACCAATCGGCCTATTCGCGGGCGGACAGCAGTTATCTGAACTGTGTCATTCAAACGCGACGTGGAATCCCGATCAGCTTGTCGTTGTTGTACATGGCAGTCGCCCGGCATTTGAATCTCGGCCTCGAAGGCGTTGCCGCACCAATGCACTTCATCGCGCGATTAGATTCTTCGGACGGGCCGCTGTTTGTTGACGCATTCTCAAACGGGAGGATCATGGCCTACGACGAGTGCGTCACACAATTAGCCTCGATGACAGGCTTGTCCAACAGTCAGATAACGGCTCATCTGGAACCGGCACAACCTCGTGAGATCATCATTCGCATGCTGAATAATCTGAAGAATCTCTTCGCCCAACAGGAAGACTGGCCTGCTGCCTTCAAGGTGCAAGGCCGCCTGTCGGCTCTGCAACCCGCCTCGTACATCGAGCGGCGTGACCTTGCCGTGATCACACTGCAATCCAATCGGCCCGGCGAAGCTGTCGATCTGCTGAATTCGTGCTTAAAGGTCTGTCCCGACCAAGAGCGTGCCGTGTTGCAACGGCACATCGCGGCAGCCGAATCGCAGTTGGCGCGATGGAATTGAGAATGATCTAGCTCCCGAAAACGCCAATTTGCAGATCGATTGTCCGAATTCGATTCGATAGAATTTCAACGAACAGGCTCAATTCCAACTCATAAAGAACGAAGATCACGAGGTTTTGCTTGGCGGTCGTCGCTATCGAGAAAAGACTGCAGCATCACCTGAGCTGCCACTTTATCGCGGCGGCCTTTGCGTTTCTTCTCGCTGAGTTCCGACTGCAAAAGATACATTTCGGCGATGGATGATGTGTAGCGTTCGTCCCAGTAACACACGGGCAAGCCCGTCGCATTCGCGGCCCATTCGCCAAACTGACGGGCTTCGCGTGCCTGGCCGCCTTCGTCGCCGCTCATGTGTACGGGCAGGCCGACGACCAGTCCGACCGCTTGATAGTCGGTGGCGACGCCCGCGATTATCTTGGCATCCAATTCCAAACTGTACCGCGTGAAGTTTTCCAGCGGACTGGCGATCGATTGATTGCGTGTCGAGATGGCAATGCCGATTCGCTTGGAACCATAGTCGAGTCCGATCAGTGTGCCTTCGGTTGGCACTTGACCGTTTTCGATAAGGCGATCGTCGGGATTCTCGTTACAGAAATCGTTCATAACCCTGTTGTTCGATCAGCTCGACCAGTTTCTTCATGGCGTTTTCATCGTCCTTTCGAGCGACCAATGTCGCATCGGGCGTATGCACGACAATGCAATCTTGCATGCCGATCGTCGCAACCAGATGATTTCCGTCAGTCGTGCGAATGATGCATCCGGATGAATCCAAGCCGCAATACGGCCCATCGACCGTGTTGTTATGCTCGTCCGTACCGAGCAGCCGCGACAGAGCTTGCCAGCTTCCCACGTCATCCCAATCGAACGGAGCTTCCAGGACGACAACATCAGTCGCCCGTTCCAGCACCGCATAATCGATCGAAATCGACTTCATGTTTGGAAACTCGGCATTCAAGGCTGCATCCCAATTCCCATCATCCAGAGCCGCCGCGAGTGATTTCAATCGCTCATGGATTTCCGACTCAAACTGTTCGAGCGCCTTGAGGATTTGATCCGCGCGCCAGACGAAAATGCCGCAATTCCAATAAAAGCCACCGTCAGACACGTATTGTGCGGCGGTTTCGAGATCCGGCTTTTCGCGAAACGACTTGACCTTGAACGCTCGGTCGGCATCGGGTAGCACAGTGCCGCGTTCTATGTAGCCAAATCCTGTTGATGGATAATTGGGCGGTACGCCGAACAACACGAACGAGTCGGGATTCTCTGAAACGATGGCCGCCGCGCTGTTAACCGCCGCCTGAAAAACTGCATTGGGACCGATCACGTGATCGGCCGGCATGACCAGCATTGTGGCATCCGGATCCTGCTTCAAAAGCCGAATCGCCGCCAGTCCAACGCACGGTGCCGTGTTGCGTGCGCAAGGCTCGACCAGAATATTGTCGCGCGGAATCTGTTCGAGCTGCCGCGCGGTTTCGTCAACCTGAGTTTGGTTGGTCACGATCCAGGTCCGTTCCGGCGGAATCCACTCGCAGCGCGCGATGGTCTGCTGAATCATGGTCACGCTCCCGGCCAGCGGTAACAGTTGCTTGGGCAGCGTCCGTCGGCTCTGCGGCCAAAATCGAGTTCCACTTCCGCCAGCCATGACGACAGCGTGCAGCATTCCGTTTCTCCCACGAATTCGTAGAGACTAAAAATTGGTAGACGCTGCATTTTGACTGTCGCCGGAGCCGCAAGACTTCGGGGATTTGAGGGTTTACCACAGCCCGAAGTCTTGCGACTCCGGCTCCAACCGCGTTTCGAAACTACCTCTGGTCGGTACTGATTCTTTCGACCAACAATTGGCCGGCCGCCTGATGAGCCATCGCGGTTATTTTTTGACCGAACCGGACATTGACGATGCCGGAATCGGTGTTGTTGTCGTCGACGAATCCCTCGGCGCCCAATTCCAAGCCTGTCTCAGACAGATATCGAAGGAATTCAGGATCCTGGTTCATGACGCGGACGATCCGGATCGCTGATTCAGTTTGGCAAGTATCCAACGGCACAGCCGATTCCGTGCTACCGCGCATGGCTCCATCGGCAGACGGGATCGGGTCGCCGTGTGGATCAAATTGTGGATTACCCAGGTAGTCGTCGATGCGGTCGATCAAAAAATCGCTGACGGCGTGTTCCATATTTTCAGCCTCTTCGTGAACCTGGTCCCAAGTCAGGCCGAGCGTTTGAACAAGAAACAATTCGATCACGCGGTGCCGGCGCAACATCCGCATCGCCAGCAGGCGTCCAGATTCTGTGAGCCGAACGCCTTCGTAGGGTTTGTAGTCGGCGAGACCGGAATCAGCCAGCGTTTTCAGCATGCTCGTCACGGTACCGGGAGACACTCCGACGGTGGCCGCCAGTTCGCCGGTCGACACGGAATCGGATCGCTCCCGCAGACACACTTGCAAAATGGCTTTCAGATAGTTCTCGACAGTCAGGCTCGGCATCAGTGAGTTCGTGGTTCTTTGCAATTTCAATTCGAAGTGAAGAGCCGTCGATTCTCGTGACTCGTGGCTGATTTGATATGTGTAATCATTGAAGCTCCTTTCCACAATGTACGGTACCGTAAGTGTTGTGAATCAGCCGAGTTGCGATCAGATGAACTTCTCGATTTGGTCCAGAATTCATCACTTTCGCTGATGTCGCTTGGCAAACTATGCCGATTATGTGTGTTGTATGGGCTCCCAATAGGTACCAGCATTATCATTCGCGGAAGGTATGATCCATGAGAGGCCGGTGGTTGCATCGTCCGCCATTGCTTGGCGCATTCGCGCTGCTCATGGGAACGCAATGCGTCTTCGCGCAGACTTTCGTTCGGAACGCCGATCAAACGACGGCTCAACGTCCGGCGGAATCCCAGGTTTTCGCGATCATGGGACAAGTGGCGCGACCAGGTGTGTATCAACTGCGTGAGCGATCGGTGACCCTGCACCAGCTCGTCGATTACGCCGGCGGATTGACACAGAAAGCCCAAGGCCGTGTGCGTTTGATTCGCGGCGACCGTGCGGGACAGCAGACGTGGTATACGCCCAATTCGAGGTTCGAACTGTTCTCTGGAGATATGGTCATTATCGACTCGGCATTTGAGGCTCAGCGTGGATTTTCCGGCAATCATGACAACCAGTTTGTTCAGATCGGACTTGTCAATCTGTTGCAGTACCCCGTCGTGGTCAAGCTGCGTCGCGAGATCGCCACGGCTCCGGGAATCGTCGCAGTCCTGGGTCAAGCTCCGGAAACGGCCGCGATGATCCGGGTCATTTCCACGACGCGTTTCAACGATCTGCGAGGCCGTTCGAATCAGCCGGGGCAATTACTTCCCTCAGGCACTGTTCTGATCTTTAATCCACGGACGATCGACTACAGCCGTGTCCCTAATTTGCCCGTTCCCTTCACGGCCGAGGCACTCGCGGCGGAACGCAGAAATGGACTGAGAGCGCCAAACCCGATTGCTGTACTTCCCCGTGACAAGAGGCAACAACCAAGGCCAATGGGGCCATTGGCCGAGCGCGAGATCGACCCGCCCGCGGTTCCCGGGCGAGCTCACATTGCGACGCCGTCCACTCCTCCGCCAAATCTGAAAACACCTCCGTCGGCACGGCCAATCAATGAAGATTCGAGCCTGCTGATGGACAGTTTCGAAGACGACGAAGCGGATGCCATTCCGTCCAATGAAACTGATTCGCCGTCTTCGACCGCAGCCGATCAACTGACCGCACAAGACAACGAAGTATCGGCGACTGTTTCGGGCGAGGCCATCATCGCACCGCCGAAACCGCACGCTCCGCATTGGGCGATACTTGTCGAAGAAGGCCAGAAGTTTGTTGATTGGCCTGCCATTTCGATCGCCATCGTTGTGGTCTGCACTTTGGTGCTGGCCGGAATTGTGTTGTGGCCGA
>Ga0310122_10000432_pt1 | contig 26525 bp, 25 predicted proteins | sample CB6_Bottom_1051__FD_203503 | JGI IMG/M metagenome (GOLD analysis project Ga0310122, IMG submission 203503) | Marine microbial communities from Western Arctic Ocean, Canada - CB6_Bottom_1051 | ecosystem: Environmental > Aquatic > Marine > Oceanic | place: Canada: Western Arctic Ocean | collected...
CACTTTTTATAATAAGTAAAAAGGCCTCTGGAACCTGCTGAATATGCAAAAACACCACACAAAGTGCGCCGAAAACATAAGCGATGGCCATAACAGGAACCAATTTCGCCGCGACGCCGGCAATACGCTGGATCCCGCCTAAAATGACAATCGCAGTTAAGACCGTCATGGTTGTCCCCGTTAACCAGGTGGGTATCTGAAACATTGCCTTAACCGCATCGGCAACAGAATTTGCCTGTACCATATTGCCAATACCAAACGAGGCCAGCGTCCCCAATAAAGCAAACGCTATAGCCAGCCAACGCCATTTTTCCCCGAGTCCGTTACGTATGTAATACATGGGCCCCCCCACATGACGCCCTAATTCATCCACTTCTCTGTATTTAACCGCCAGCACAGCTTCTGCATATTTAGTTGCCATCCCCAATAATGCGGTGATCCACATCCAGAAAATGGCACCTGGCCCCCCCAAAAATATGGCTGTGGCCACACCGGCAATATTTCCTGTGCCCACCGTTGCTGATAACGCCGTCATCAGCGCCTGAAAAGGCGTGATATCGCCTTGTTGCTCTGATTGACGACTTCCCCACAGTAATTTGAATGCATTCGGGGTCTGCCGCCAGGGAAAGGCTTTTAAGCCCCAGCTTAAAAAAATGCCGATACCCAATAAAAAGGCCAGCATGACTGGCCCCCAAATAATAGAACTGAGTTGGTTTAAAAAATCTTCTAGCATTTTCATCGGGGCAGTTGAGTCGCCTCCTCAGACCGATCATAATCCACACCCACACTAATAATAAAACTGGTTGCCTGTTCTATATCCATCTTGGATTTTATAACCTTGGTTTCATGCACAATGACCGTGAAACCCGATGTGGGGTTAGGTGAGGTAGGAACAAATAAAATATACATATCCTTTTCTTTGTTAGTGACATAGGCCGGTACCCATAGGCCTTCTTTCGGATATTCCAGGTAAACAACTTCTCGCGAATCGACTTGCTCCTGCCCGGCCACAAGATTAACCAGTTTTTTGGTAACTCTATAGACCGTATTCAAAAAGGGAACAACTTCAATCATGCGATCTATAGCCGAAATAATCGATGATTGCCCCATCCGCACACGATAACCAATATAGGAAAACAAGGAAAAACTCACCATGAAGATGACTAACGTCAGGGCATAGTTATCGTAATAACCATAAACAGATTTAATTAAATCAGTAAATTTGTCATTCACAAAAAACACGATCTGGATAATCACATAGACGGGAATAAACGCCAGAATACCGATCAAAAAGTAATTGAATATTTTTTTCATATTGAACCTATTTGATCATTAATAAAACACCGGAACATAAAAGAAATACAGCAAAAATCTGGCTATATTTTTGATTATCTATTGCACTATACACAATCTCTTCTGTCAGTAAAAAAACGATAACGCCCAACAGCACAAAACTCATGTGTCCGGCAAATGTTAATTCAAACGAGCTGCCTAATAAAAACAGGGTGATTAACTGAAAGACCGCAAAAGTCGCATAACAGATGGCAACCGTTACACGGGTGGTATCTTTTTCATAGCTTTTAGCATGTACCACTGCCGTTAACAACGATCCGCCCAAATTAGTCAAACCATGGATAATGCCCATCACAGCAAGATAAATACGTTCATATTTCATCATGCGCTGCAATGCTTTCTCCATTATTGGAAAATAGCTTTTTAATGCCACCAGCACCAGAAAACCACCGACCAGCATATTGATATTTATTTTTGCAATACTGACAAAAAATAAAAACAGCACCACAAAAGGCAGGGTATACAGCAATACATTTTTATAAAACCCAACGTCTATACCCTGATAATGCTTGAGGATTTGCAGTGAATTTATGGCAATTGAAATAGGCAGCAAAATACTGAGCGCATTGATAAAATCATAGCCTAACAGTAATAAAATGGGGGTACCAAATAATAAAACACCCACTCCAAAAACGGACTGGATAATCGTTGTGGCGATGACGGTAAGTAAAATATCTGCTGGCATTTTTCTGCTCTTTTATTGTTTTTATTATTTTAGATGTAAGCCATTGTCGACTGAAAGCACTGGCCAATAGCCATATTCATCAGGACTTTAACATCACTCTCTCACAGGGCTGTTTCTGAAATCTGTCCGCATCCTGCGCATATGCAACAACACCGACTCCAATGGCCAGCAGTACCGCGTCTACGGGAAATCAACATGACCGACAAGGTTCTGTTGATTCTATTGCCCGTCATTTCTGCGCTCGTAAGCCACACCGGGTAAAACTGATACAAAGCCCTGTTTCTCGACGCTTGCCGCCATATCCAAGCCCAATCCGGATATCCGCTTTAATTGTAACGTCAACATTGAGCAACGGAGTTTCTATTTCATGCGCTGCCAATAGGTATTTCAACTTAAAGACATCAAACTAATATATAACCAAGATAAAGGCAAGCCATTACCCGGTGAATTATGGATTTTCTCATGGTCAGCGTAGCAAAACACTTTCCCGGGTGAATAACTGCGTCACAGTATTCAGTGCCACATTTTCTTCCGTCAAGGCTTCTTCAGCCTTGAACCGCAACACCTTAATGATGTCCCAAGAAACACGCCAGTATCTAGCTGAAAAAACCACATACCAGCCCCCCTAATAAGCCCTATGCTTGTCTTTATGCATCTACTCAGTTGCCAGCTTGCACCTCAACGCGCGAAAAACCCAGCCGCTATATATCAAAATGAAAGGCAAGCAAACAACAGCACCCCAGAACATTAAATTCAAGGTCCACAGGCTAGCACTTGCATCCCAGACGGTTAAAGAGTGATTAACAACCAGACTGGATGGGGCAATGAATGGAAACATGGAGCACCCTGCCGTTAAAATAATTGATGCGATCGCAATAGAACTAAAAATAAACGCACCTTCTGGTTGATCCCGTTTCGATAAACCCCAGGTCATTAAACCCGCAACAAAGGTACATCCGGGAATAGCCCATAAACCCGCTAAGTGTCCATAATTATCCAGCCATAATCCCGGCGCCTGTTTCACTGTTTTGAGTAGCGGATTGGAGGGGCCATCAGGAAAAACTTCAGAGCTAATGTGGTAGCCCTCCATCAACGTGACCCAATAGCCGGCTAATGCAAATAAAGCCAGAGTCACGAGAGTAGAAATAAAAACGACTTTTTTAGCCCGGCCATTGATCACCTCTACGGTTTTAATTTGCAGGTAGACTGCACCCTGCATGACCAACATGGACAAACTCAGTAACCCGGCTAACAACGCAAACGGTTGGAACAGGCTCCAGAACGATCCCTGGTAAATAATGCGCATATCCCCCTCCAAATAAAAGGGAAGCCCTGTCAGTAGATTACCAAAGGCAATGCCAAACATCACGGCAGTAACCACCCCCCCCACAAACAATGCCTTATCCCAGTTGCTACGCCATCTCTTAGTACTCAATTTACTGCGATAACCCAAGCCTAAGGGACTTAAAAACAAGCTAAACAAGCTCAGTAACAAGACAAAAAACAGGGTCGAAAATGACACCGCATAAGCCACCGGCCAAGCTGCAAATAAAACGCCGCCAGCTAGCACCAACCACACCTGGTTACCATCCCAACCTGAGCCGGTCGCATTAATAAGGACGCCTCTTTCCTCATCAGTTTTAGCTACCAATGGGAGTAATACACCGACCCCCAGATAAAACCCGCTCATGATAGCAAACCCCATTAACAGTAAACCTAAAAATGCCCACCAAATGATTCGCAAGGTTTCATAATCAAACAGCATTATGGCCTCCTTTCATTAATTTCAAAATGATACCTCCCCTTATACAGACTACTGGAGCACAATTTCATCAGCAAAACAGTTCTATGCCTAAAAGCACTGTATAGCGGACAATAAGTCAGGACTAATCCTGATAAAAAATATAGCTTAAGACATGAGTCGCGACGCTAAAACAAGCAAACACAGATATCTGGCAGATCATTATACGTTGCACAGCCACCGCTTTCTATGCCTCGGCTTGCATTGTTAACCGGCAAGTTCTCAACAGTTTTGGTGAAGCGCTGAGGCCTCTGTTACAGTCACCCGTCATGAATAAACCCCGTTTGAAACCTGTTATCGGGCGTTATCTGCAGGGATGAGCCTATAGGGTAATAGCGAACGCGCCCATGTTAACAACAAAAATTAAGTTAAACTGTCAGTCTATTTGTTAACATATAGTGATTAAAGGATGTACTTGATACATAAACAACGTTCAAAAATTCACTTGCACAGACTCAAAGAAGAATTAACTCATCGCTATTTTTTCAAAAACACATTATGAAAACTGAACACCATACCATTAACATTACCCAGAAAGCTGATATTTCATCGGTATGGTTAATTCCAGAACAATATCAATCAGTTCTAATTATTGCACATGGTGCAGGGCGTGATATGAACTCCCTATTTGTCAGCCAAATGCATGAAGGTATAGCCAAACATAATGTGTTAACCGTCAAATTCAACTTCCCCTACATGGAACGCGGTGCTAAAGCACCGAACACACCTCATGTACTGGAAGAAACCTGGCATAAAGTCATTGAAGCCGTGATAGAAAAAACCGGTGTTACCCGTAAACAAATTTTTCTATCCGGTAAAAGTATGGGCGGCAAATACGCGACTATTCTGGCTTGTAAAGAAGATTTATACGCCGGTATTATTTTATTTGGATTTCCTTTGCATGCGCCTGGAAAACCTAATAAACCTCGCTTTGATCTATTAAAAGTGATTCACGAACCTATGCTGTTCTTTCAAGGAACACGTGACTCCTTATGTAAACTGGATGTTTTTGAACCACTTCTATCCACCATTTCACCCAAACCCACCCTGCATATTATTGAAGGTGGCAATCACTCTTTTAATCTGCTTAAACGTATTGATCGTACAGAACAATCCGTATTGGATGAAATTATTCAGAAAAGTGCAGCCTGGATTAAGCAAAAAAGTTAATTTGTAAGCCACCGGTCACAGGCTCAAGTCCTGTCATCCGCACCATATTCTAAAGGCCTGTAAATATAGACAGTAATTTTTGTTATTAGGCCGCTTAATCGCCCTTTGCTACAGGCAACCCTCAAAAATAACAAGCCATAATCATCGGTAGTCGTAATATTAGAAACGTGTTTTTTTATGCTTGCCAATAAATATCTTTCTGGCAAGTACATTTCAAAAACGGGGACGTGTGACTATGGGCTGATTGCTTTAGGTACAAGCTAACTGGCATAAAAAAGCCCCGGTTATGTAACATAACCGGGGCTTTCTGGTAACGCTAGCTGTTAAGCAACACTTACATCATGCCGCCCATACCGCCCATACCACCCATGCCGCCCATATCAGGCATGGCAGGGGCTGCTGCATCAGCAGGCTCGTCAGCCACCATTACTTCAGTGGTGATCATTAAGCTGGCAACCGATGCTGCATTTTGTAGTGCAGTACGTGTTACTTTTGCAGGATCTAAAATACCCATCGCAATCATGTCGCCGTATTCGCCAGTCGCTGCGTTGTAACCAAAGTTACCTTCGCCTTTAGCCACTTCGTTAAGTACCACAGAAGACTCGTCACCCGCATTCGCCACGATTTGACGTAAAGGCTCTTCCATCGCACGACGTAAAATATTGACACCGACAGTTTGCTCGCTGTTAATACCTTCAAGACCTTCAAGTGCTGAAATAGCACGTACTAGCGCAGTACCGCCACCCGCAACAACACCTTCTTCAACCGCTGCACGTGTAGAATGTAACGCATCTTCTACGCGAGCTTTCTTTTCTTTCATTTCAACTTCAGTCGCTGCACCTACTTTGATGACTGCAACACCGCCGGCTAATTTAGCTAAACGCTCTTGTAGTTTTTCCTTGTCATAGTCAGACGTAGCTTCTTCAGCTTGTATTCTGATTTGAGCAACACGGCCTTTGATGTTTTCTTCAGAACCTGTGCCATCAATAATAATGGTGTTTTCTTTGCTGATTTGAATTTTCTTAGCAGTTCCTAATTGATCCATTTCAACTTTTTCCAAAGATAAACCAATTTCTTCAGAAATCACTGTGCCGCCAGTCAAGATAGCAATATCTTCTAACATGGCTTTACGACGATCACCAAAACCCGGAGCTTTAACCGCTGCCACTTTAACAATACCACGCATGTTGTTTACAACTAATGTTGCTAGTGCTTCACCATCAACATCTTCAGCAATAATCAATAAAGGACGACCTGCTTTAGCAACGCCTTCTAATGTTGGTAGTAAATCACGGATATTTGAGATTTTTTTGTCAAATAACAAGATGAAAGGATCATCCAGTTCAACACTCATGCTGTCTTGGTTGTTGATGAAGTAAGGTGATAAATAACCACGGTCAAACTGCATACCTTCTACAACGTCTAACTCGTTGTTTAAGCCAGAACCTTCTTCAACTGTGATCACACCTTCTTTACCGACTTTTCCCATGGCATTGGCAATGATTTCGCCAACTGATTCATCAGAGTTCGCAGAAATAGTACCGACTTGCGCAATGGCACTGTTATCCGTACAAGGTGTTGCTGAAGCAACAATTGCTTCTACTGCTTTAACTACCGCTAAATCAATACCACGTTTCAGGTCCATTGGGTTCATACCCGCGGCCACTGATTTCATGCCTTCATTAACAATCGCTTGAGCCAAAACAGTCGCTGTGGTTGTGCCGTCACCCGCCACGTCAGAAGTTTGTGAAGCCACTTCTTTAACCATTTCCGCGCCCATGTTTTCGAATTTATCTGCTAATTCGATTTCTTTCGCAACAGATACACCGTCTTTAGTGATTGTTGGTGCGCCAAAGCTTTTCTCTAAAACTGCATTACGGCCTTTAGGACCTAATGTTACTTTAACTGCGTTAGCTAAGATGTTTACACCTGAAACCATGAGGGTACGTGCATCCGTACCAAATTTTACGCTTTTTACTGACATTTTTGAATCCTATTAATAAATGGTTAGAAATAAATCGAATACTTAACCCAAAATACCCATAATGTCTTCTTCACGCATAACGATCAGTTCTTCACCGTCAATTTTGACTTCGTTACCAGAGTATTTGCCAAAAAGGACTTTATCGCCAACTTTAACTTCCAATGCACGAATTTCACCGTTATCCAGCTGCTTGCCATTCCCTACCGCTAAAATTTCACCTTCACTCGGTTTTTCAGTCGCTGATCCTGGTAATACGATACCACCAGCAGATGTTGTTTCTTCTTCAACGCGTTTAACGATGACTCTGTCGTGTAACGGACGAATATTCATCAATGTTCTCCTAAACAATTAAATATTAAATTAATTTTTTTATTAGCACTCACTAGAAACGAGTGCTAATAAAAGTTTGGTTTTGCACTCCATCAAATTATTTGGCATTATCTCCTGTCTACATCACCGTTTACGTAATCCAAATGAATGACCAGCAATTACTCCGTTACAGTCGCCAAATCATGCTCCCTCAAGTTGATATTGAGGGTCAGCAAAAAATATTAACAGCCAAAGTACTTATTGTTGGTGCGGGTGGACTGGGTTCACCGGCTTCCATTTACCTTGCCGCAGCAGGGTTGGGACAAATTACTATTTACGATGATGATGTTGTCGATTTATCCAATTTACAAAGACAGATCACTCATCACACATCCGATATTGGGTCAGACAAAGTTATTTCAACCCAACAGACTTTGAAAAAAATAAATCCTGAAGTCAATGTCATAGCAGTCAACCAGCGACTTGAAGGTAAACAATTGATAAAAGAGGTAAAAGAGGCTGATGTAGTGCTTGATTGCAGTGATAACTTTAATACGCGGTTTGCTATTAATGCAGCCTGTGTAACACAAAAAACGCCCCTGGTCTCCGGTGCAGCTATTCGTTTTGAAGGTCAAATTTCGGTTTTTACTCACGGTACAAATAACAGTCCTTGTTATAACTGTCTTTATACGGATACAGGAGAAGAGATGCAGAACTGTGCCAGCAACGGTGTTTTCGCGCCGGTTACCGGCATTATCGGCAGCATTCAGGCATTGGAAGCACTAAAACTGATTGCCGGAATAGGAGAGTGCTTAACCGGTCGGCTATTGCTGCTGGACGGTCTATCCATGCAATGGAATGAAATGAAATTAGTGAAGAACTGTCAATGCCCGACCTGTGGTGAGTAAACTCTGCCTAACGGGGCAGGCCGTTGCAAGAGATCACTCTGGCCATTGCCTAATTTCTAGTCATCAGAAATTTTACTTTATTCACCGCCTGCTCGGCCAGCGCCAGCACCATAGAGTCACTATCACCGTGCGGTTCAGTATCACCAAAAGGCTCGCCATCTTTCATGGTGTAAATGTAGATAAAGTATCCAAGTGGCATAAATGCCACCCCGGCTATTATTAACATAAAAACTAAAAATCCAATCAATTCAGCGATCATGATATCCCCTAAGGTTTTTAATATCTGAATTCAATATAACCCTCTCTTAATCTATGTACAAGAAAAATAATTCAAACACAACACACTCAGCCGACATTTAAACTTTAGCCATGCACATTAAATGGCAATTAGCCACTTTAGAGTTGCGTAAAAAAAAAGTTCATCGTATACTCTGGTACAGCTTACTTGATCAAGCTTACAAGATAATAAAAACTCTGGAGAATAACTATGAAATGGGAAACACCAGCATACAATGACCTTCGTTTTGGTTTTGAAGTCACAATGTATATCTATAATCGTTAATAGCTAATGATTATTTGAAAAAGGGGCTCATTGAGCCCCTTTTTTTTGCCTGATACTTAATAAATATCGTATCATTCCATACCTTAAACTAAATTTGATTCCCAAAAACCAATCATGAAAATCAGAGTTCTCGGTTCTGGAGCCGGAGGCGGCTTTCCACAATGGAACTGTAGCTGCCCCAATTGCAAAGCAGTCAGAGCAGGTTCAATCAAAGCCAGCACACGTAACCAATCATCGATTGCCGTTTCATCAGACGGTGAACACTGGGTATTGTTTAATGCCTCACCCGATGTCCGCGCACAATTAGAAAATTTTCCGGAAATTCACCCCAAAAATAAAGTTCGAGGCACCGGCATAGAAGCCATTGTCATGTTCGATTCACAAATCGACCATGCCACCGGCTTACTGATTCTGCGTGAAGGTGACCCGCTGACTATTTATTGCACAGAAATGGTGAAGCAAGACCTCAGCACCGGCTTTCCTATTTTTAATATCCTGGAACATTTTTGTGGCGTAATTGATCACCCGATTCCTTTAAATGGTGACGCCTTTACCATACCCAACATTGATGACCTCGAATTTACGGCCTTACCCCTTAAAAGTAAAGCACCGCCTTATTCACCCCACCGAAATGATCCGCACGAAGGCGATAATATCGGCATGATCATTCGCCAGGTTTCAAGCGGTAAAACTACCTTTTACGCACCGGGGTTAGGTGTGATAGAACCCCACGTTGAAAAAGCTATGATGGAAGCCGACTGTGTCTTGGTAGACGGTACCTTCTGGACAGATGATGAGCTCGCCTCTGTCGGCCGCCCATTATTAGCAAGAAAAATCGGGCATTTACCTCAGTCCGGTGAAGGCGGCATGATCGAATTTTTAGATACTCTGGATAAACCGCGTAAAATTTTGATCCATATCAACAACACCAATCCGATTCTGAATGAAGAATCAAAAGAACGCGATATACTGAGCCAACACGGCATAGAAGTATCGTTTGACAACATGCATATCGAGTTGTAAAGATGACAGAACAAACACCTTGGTCTCGTGAAGAATTTGAAGCCAAATTACGCGGCATGGAAAAGTATTATCATATTCATCACCCCTTACATACGCTGATGAATGAGGGCCAGCTCTCACAAAAACAATTACAAGGCTGGGTCGCCAATCGCTTTTATTATCAAATCATGATTCCGATCAAAGATGCTAATATTCTAGCAAATTGCCCCGATCGTGAGACTCGCGCCCTATGGACGCAAAGAATTCTTGATCATGACGGCCAAGCCGGGGAACCCGGAGGTATTGAAGCTTGGGTACAACTGGGTATTGCAGTAGGTCTTAGCCGTGAAGAAATTGTTTCTTTACAGCATGTATTACCTGCCGTTCGCTTTGCTGTAGATGCCTATGTCAACTTTGCCCGAAGAGCCGAATGGCATGAAGCTGCCAGCTCCTCTTTAACCGAGATGTTTGCACCAAAAATTCACCGACAACGTTTAGACAACTGGCCCGAACTTTACCCATGGATTGACCAGGAAGGTTATACTTATTTCCGCAAACGCCTATCAGAAGCTCGCCGTGATGTCGAACATGGCCTTGAAATCACGCTGGACTGGTATCAAACACGCGAACAGCAAGAACACATGGTTGATATCCTGCAATTCAAACTCAATGTTTTATGGTCTATGGCAGATGCCATCTACATGGCTTATGTTAATGACATGCCTCCTTATTTTAATGTTGAAAATAAATAGCTTACCGGCCAAACAAACCTAACCCTATGACTTTAAATCCTGATTTAACCATTACCTTCTCACCTATGCATCGGTTACAATGGGAAGAGGCGCAACAAAAAGATGTGATTCTCTATCCAGAAGGTATGGTAGAGCTTAATCAAAGTTCTGCAGAAATTTTAAAGTTATGTGACGGTAGCCGTAGACTTGAGCAAGTTGTTGCCGACCTGGAACAAAAATTTTCAACCCGTGGCTTAATCAATGATGTCACCAGTTTCTTAGAAGTAGCATTAAACAATGGCTGGATCAAACAACCCTAAACCCACCCCCCCTCGCTGGTTACTGGCAGAACTGACATACAAATGTCCGTTACAATGCCCTTATTGTTCCAATCCACTGGACTATGCCCAGCATAACTCAGAAATATCTACAGCAGACTGGAAACGCGTGTTAAGCCAGGCTCGTAAAATGGGTGCCGTACAATTAGGTTTTTCTGGCGGCGAGCCTTTATCACGCCAGGACTTACCTGAATTGGTTGAACATGCTCGTCAACTAGGCTATTACACCAACCTGATCACTTCAGGCTATGGTTTGAATGAAGAAAAAATCATCCAGCTCAAAGAGGCAGGATTAGACCATATTCAGCTCAGTATACAGGCCAGCACTCAAGAACTTAACGATCATATTGCTGGCACTGTATCCTACGAAAACAAAAAAGTTGTCGCCCATTTAATTAAGAAACATGGCTATCCGATGGTGCTTTGCGTAGTTATCCATCGCGAAAACATTCACCAGATGCAACAGATACTGGAAATGGCAGAAGAACTGGGAGCTGATTATGTCGAGCTGGCTAATACCCAGTATTATGGCTGGGCGCATAAAAACAGAGATTTGCTCATGCCTACCAAGGAGCAATATGAAACAGCCGAGGCTATAGCGCAAGCCTACAAAGAACAAGTCGCTGATAAAATGAAAATCTATTATATAATCCCTGATTTTCATGAGGACCGTCCCAAAGCTTGTATGAATGGCTGGGGCACAACATTTCTGACCATTGCACCTGATGGTGTTGCACTACCCTGCCATTCTGCCAGGGAATTACCTGGTCTGGACTGCCCTAATGTCAATGACTTTAGCATTGAGCAAATCTGGAATGACTCTAAAGCCTTCAATTTTTTCCGCGGATACGAATGGATGAAAGAACCCTGCCGTAGCTGTGACGAAAAAGAAAAAGATTTTGGTGGTTGCCGTTGTCAGGCCTATCTGCTCACCGGAGATATGTACAGTACCGACCCTGTTTGCAGTAAATCACCGGATCATCCGCTGATTGATGACGCCATTCATACAGCCAGAATCAGTGCCTTATCAAGCGATGAAAAACCCCTGATCTTTCGCAATAGCAAAAATTCCAAAAAACATACCCTGAACTCCTAAGGTAAAAGCAAGCTAAAAACGCAGGGCTTCGCTCGCCTCCTCAGAACCTGACCTAGAGTAAGTGTTTTCTGGCCGCCTCTTGCAGCAAAGATCGCAATACCGCCCATCCGCCATACCCGGTGCAGGTTCGAAACAGCCCCCCGGATACATCGGGGGCAGCTACAGGCCGCGCCATCATCCAGCTCCCGCCTTATGGCCTGCGCATCCCTATTAAACCGGTACAACGCCTAACATGCAGCACCTGCCGGCTTATCACGCACTTGCATTAGGCCGCTATGCGCTGCATACTCTGACCAGACCTTGAGAAGTTCTATTTATTATTGTTTGCTCCAGTGCATACACTTGACACAGCTAATCCCGCCCCTCTTTTAGCAGACAATCAACCCCGCATTTCCCGAGTAACATCTGCAGCTGTGCGGGCCTAATGAACTACAACCCACTGACTTTACAACTTTTTTACCATGACTCAGAAGTACATAGAGAAAATATTAAGAGCAAAAGTGTATGATGTCGCAATAGAAACTCCGCTAGACTATGCCCGCTCGATATCGCTACGCTTAGCGAACAAAATTTATTTAAAGAGAGAAGATCTGCAACCCGTTTTCTCGTTTAAATTACGCGGTGCTTATAATAAAATATCCTCTCTTAATGACGCTGAGCGCAATAAGGGAGTGATTGCCGCATCTGCAGGGAATCATGCCCAAGGCGTTGCCTTGTCCGCCAAAAAACTAGGCATAAAAGCGTTAATTGTCATGCCAACAACCACCCCTGATATTAAGGTTAAAGCGGTGAAAGCCTGGGGGGCAAAAATCATCTTATTCGGCGATTCTTATGATGATGCCTGTGCCCATGCACATGAACTAGCTGACCAAAAAAACATGATCTTTGTGCACCCCTATGATGATCCTGAAGTCATTGCCGGACAGGGTACAATCGCCATGGAAATTCTTAAGCAAAAAACCGAAAAAATTGATGCTATCTTCGTGCCCGTCGGAGGAGGTGGGTTAATTGCAGGCATTGCAACTTATGTTAAATTTGTAAGACCCGAAACCAAAATCATCGGTGTAGAACCCAATGATGCAGATTCACTTAATTGTGCATTAAAAGCCAAACGAAGAGTCAGCATGAAACAAGTCGGACTGTTTGCAGATGGCGTAGCGGTCAAGCAAGTAGGATACGAACCCTTCAAACTAGCACAGCAATATGTGGATGAAGTAATAACCGTAAGTACTGATGAAATTTGTGCGGCCATTAAAGATATTTTTGATGACACACGCTCTGTAACAGAACCTGCAGGCGCTCTGGCACTTGCCGGCTTAAAAAAATATATTGAACAAGGTAAAATAAAACATCAAACCCTGGTGGCCATAGAAAGTGGCGCCAATATTAATTTCGATCGTTTACGTTATGTCGCAGAAAGAACCCTGGTGGGTGAGCATAAAGAAATTTTATTAGCCGTCACAGTACCGGAAACACCCGGTAGTTTCTTACAGTTTTGTCAGGTTTTGGGTAAGCGGAATATTACCGAATTTAATCATCGTTATTTCGATAATAAGTTAGCCCGGATTTTTGTTGGAATCTCCTGTAGTGGTCAGCAAAAAGATAGAGATAATTTGATTGCCCGGCTTGAAAGAAAAGGTTTTTCAGTCATTGATATGACTCTGAATGAGCTGGCTAAAGAACATATTCGCTACATGGTGGGGGGGCATGCACCCGAAGAACTGGGTGAGATCGTTTATAGCATAGAGTTTCCAGAACGACCCGGTGCGCTATTAAAGTTTTTACATTCTTTAGGGGAGCGCTGGAATATCAGTATGTTTCATTATCGTAATCATGGCGCGGCTTTTGGCAGGGTACTGATGGGCGTGCAAATGCCCAAATCTGATCGACAAGAATTTCAGCAACGCCTGACGGATGTGGGGTTTCAATATACCGAAGAAACGACAAATCAGGCTTACACCATTTTTGTTGGCGGCAAGGAATAAGCACTGGCTGCTTTATGATTGTTAACCAGCAAGCATGGCAGGTTCTCGCGGCATCAAGACCAGAAAAAGGGGGCTGAGCCCTGGTCTTTACTGCCCCTATCAACAAAAACATGCGACCTGATGTTGTCTTACTTTATACTTGAACGGAAAAATATACGGATCAGACAATGATATAACCGGCTGCCCATTCCAAACAGGTCGCCTCTGTCACTTCGTCGGGAGGCAGACTGATTTTTCTATAGCTATGAACTTAGCATAACTTAGCCAGTCAAAAAAACTGATCAATGAGAGAGGCCGTGATGCAAACTGAAATATGGCAACAACACTTTCCGTCTGGTAAAACTTGCCTTCACGTTATCGTTACACTCAGGTAACCGGAAGATTTTTGTTCCCACCTTACGGCTATAAATAGTGGTTTATTACCGGCAGCCTATGTCTTTTAATCGCACCCCCTGTCTGCCCTTTGTTGCAAGCCAAATTAACAGGGCCGCAAAAATTCCCCGCTTGATTATCAGGTCGCCCTCATGACCTACCAATATATTCGTTTTTTTTCTGAACTCAGCATCAGGGATGTCGAGAGTGTAGGGGGCAAAAATGCCTCTCTGGCTGAAATGTATCGGGAACTTGCGCCACATGGCATCAAAGTTCCCAATGGTTTTGCCACCACCACAGAGGCTTATCGATACCTGATTCGGTCTAATCAGCTGCAAACCCCCATTGCAAAGGCATTAGCTTCTCTGGATATTAACGATACCCACGCACTGACGGCAACCGGTGAAAAAATTCGTCAATGGATACTTAATGCAACGCTACCCGATGATTTGGTTGCAGAAATAAAACAGGCCTATCAACACCTGGAAACACAATATCATCGTGGCGTTGATGTTGCTGTACGCAGTTCTGCCACTGCGGAGGATTTACCCGGTGCCTCTTTTGCCGGACAACAGGAAACCCATTTAAATATTAGCGGCACGGAACAACTGATCACTAGTTGTCGTCAGGTTTATGCCTCCTTGTTTACGAATCGTGCCATTTCATATCGCGTTGATAAAGGCTTTGACCACCTGTCTGCAGCCCTTTCCCTGGGTATTCAAAAAATGGTACGTTCTGATAAAGCCACATCTGGCGTGATGTTTACCCTTGATACTGAAACAGGTTTTCGTGATGTCATATTAATTACAGGCTCTTGGGGGCTGGGAGAAAATGTGGTACAAGGCACCGTCAACCCGGATGAGTTTTATGTTTTTAAACCTACTTTAGCCTCAGGCCACCAGCCTATTCTCAAACACCAGCTCGGCAGTAAAAAGGTCAAAATGATTTATGCTGATGGCCAGAGCATTGCCGGCACCACCCGGAATATTAAAACCAGTCGCGTTGAGCAGGAAAAGTTTTGTATCAATGACCAGGAAATCATCACTCTGGCTAAAATGGCCACCACTATTGAACAACATTATAGCGCTATCCATGGCCGTGATATGCCCATGGATATTGAATGGGCTAAAGATGGCGATAATGGTGAATTATTTATTGTTCAGGCACGCCCCGAAACTGTTGAATCATGCAAATCGATGCACGCACTGGAAAATTATATTTTAGAACAACGCAGTAAAATCTTGCTTGAGGGGAAAAGTGTAGGCCGCAAACTGGCTACGGGTAAAGTTCGCATCATTTTGGATCCTCGTCAGATGCATACATTAAAACCCGGAGAAATTCTGGTGACGGATAATACCGACCCTGACTGGGAGCCGGTGATGAAAATTGCTTCCGCCATTGTCACTAATCGCGGCGGAAGAACCTGTCATGCCGCTATTATTGCGCGGGAACTCGGGATTGCGGCCATTGTTGGCACCCATACCGCCACACAGGTGTTACACAGCAATGAGCCAGTAACCGTTGCTTGCTGTGAAGGTGATACCGGACGAGTCTATCAAGGTATTTTGCCCTATCATACTGACGTGGTGGATATCACAAAAATCCCTCAGCCTCAGCAGACCCGTATCATGTTGAATCTGGGGAACCCTGAAATTGCCTTTGAAACCAGTAAATTACCTAACTCAGGCGTCGGTCTGGCAAGAATGGAATTCATTATTAATACCAGTATTCGCATTCATCCCAATGCACTATTAAACTTTGCCAAATTACCGCAGGATATACAGCAGAAAATCAAATCCCAGACACTGGCTTATGATGACCCGGTCACATTTTATACTCAACGTCTTGCCGAAGGCATTGCAACCATTGCCGCTGCTTTTTACCCTAAACCCGTTATTGTGCGGCTGAGTGATTTCAAATCCAATGAATATGCGGCCTTGCTGGGAGGCGATATTTTTGAACCGGTTGAAGAAAATCCTATGCTTGGTTTTAGAGGGGCAACACGCTATCCCAGCGCTCATTTTTGTCAGGCCTTTGCCTTAGAGTGTTCAGCCCTCCTTCAAGCCCGTAAAACCATGGGGCTGGACAATATTGCCATCATGATCCCCTTTGTTCGCACCGTTGAAGAAGGACTAAGCGTCATACAATTAATGGCAACACATGGACTGGTCCGAGGCGAGGCGAATCTCAAAGTCTATTTAATGTGTGAAATTCCTGCCAATGCTATCCTGGCAGAACAATTTCTGGCATTTTGCGATGGCTTCTCGATCGGTTCCAATGACCTGACACAGCTCACCTTGGGTGCAGATCGTAATTCCAGTATTCTGGGTGATTATGATGAACGCAATGAGGCCGTACTAAAATTAATTGCGATGGCCATTACCGCCTGTCAAAAAGCCAACAAATACGTAGGAATCTGCGGCCAGGCTGCATCAGACTTTCCTGAATTCACCCAGTTCCTGGTCTCAAAACGGATTGAGAGTATTTCATTAAATCCCGATAGTATCGTCAAAATGACTCAGGTCGTTTGTGAAATGGAAAAATCCATCAAGCCTACCTAATAATACCTGGAATGCCCTTTTTTGACTGTTACCAGCGCCACTACCTTACCTTACCTTGCCATGTTAACAGCCTTCAGGCATAACAGGGCTCAGGGAGGATTTAATTGTCGGCAGACTATACGCATTATGGTAGTACTGTGAGCACCCCCCCCTGTAGAGATACTTTATTCCTCGCAGAGAAGGATCAGAACTTTCGCCTGATGTTTTTGAATGATAAGATACTGCCTACTTGTTTCGGCCGCCATCATCATGCATTTAATGTTAAAAAAATACACTTATTTCATAGGAGTACTCCTGCTGATTTTTAATGTGGATGGTTTTGCTCATGGCGTTGACAGTAATACCGCACATTTTCTCAGCACCCAGCATGAAGTAGCCCTAGTGCCTTTTCTTTATATTGGGGCTAAACACATGGTCACAGGCTACGACCATTTGTTGTTTTTGCTCGGCGTTATTTTTTTCCTGTATCGTGCTCGAGATATTCTCATTTACGTCAGTCTGTTTACCTTAGGCCATAGTCTTACCCTGTTACTGGGTGTGTTTTATAAAATTCAGATGGATGCCTATTTGATTGATGCCGTGATTGCCTTTTCTATCATCTACAAGGGCTTTGATAATCTCGGCGGATTTAAGTTATTATTCGGCCGACAGCCTAATACCAAAATAGCCGTGTTAATATTCGGTTTATTTCATGGTTTTGGCTTAGCAACCAAATTACAAGATTTCTCTCTACCCGAAGAAAATCTCATGAGCAACATGCTTGCATTTAATGTAGGGGTCGAAATAGGGCAGGGTATTGCTTTATTATTTATCCTGACTTTGCTGGGTTTTTGGCGGCGACATAACAGTTATTTTACCTTTGCCAATGCCTCCAACACACTACTGATGTCAGGCGGCCTGGTTTTACTAGGTTTTCAACTAACCGGATACTTTACTGCCATTTAAGATGAATACACTTCCCCAGCCCTCTATTAAAACTTTAGTGTTATCCTGTCTTTTCTCGATATTACTGGCATTCGTTATACTGCTCATAGCGGTACTCCCTGCAGAATTTAATATTGACCCCACAGGCTTAGGGAAAGCCATGGGCTTAACCGTACTGGCACCCAGCCAAGACAGCACGCCGCAACCCGCTATTATTACTTGTCCTGAGGTGCAAGCCGCTCCCCCCATTACGGCTGACAAGGCCTCTGATCCCGCAGGGCAAAAAGCGGCAGACCACAACCCATGGCAAGATGCTGTATTCATCAAAGTACCTGCGCATAAAGGGCTGGAGTATAAGTTTCATCTTATTAAAGGTGAAACCTTAGAGTTTGTCTGGAATACCGATGGCGCGGCTTTATATTTTGATTTTCATGGCGAACCTGCCGGAGACAAAACAGGCTACTTTAAAAGTTTTAAAGAAGCCACCCAAAACCAGTCCAGTGGGACTTTGACCGTCCCCTTTACCGGGTCGCATGGCTGGTATTGGAAAAACACCAGCAATAAAGAAGTTATTATTAATTTACAAACCCGTGGCAACTATAGAATTATTGGTTTTCCATAGGGTGAGGATAGAACGTTGAGTATAAACAGTTACAACAATGTGGATAGAGAAGCATTGGCAAAAGATTTAAATGAAATTCACCAGGAACTTATAGCGCGAATGGGGAATGAAGACTTTACCCATTTAACCAAAATGGAGCGCTGGGGGAAAATCTGTTCCGTTATCGGTTATGGCACCGCATGGATTATACCGAACCCCATTTCTGCCTTTTTTATCAGTCTGGGGAGTTATACGCGCTGGACTAGTTTAACCCATCCTGTTGTCCATAAAGGCTATGATAAAATTTCAGGCGTGCCTAAACGTTATACCAGCAAAAGTTTTGCACGCGGTTGGAGACGCTTTCTTGATTGGCCAGACTGGATTACCCCCGCCGGATGGCATCAAGAGCATGATGTCTTACATCATTATAATTTAGGTGAATCATTAGACCCTGATCATTTGCAGCACAATATGGAATGGCTAAGACAATCAAAATTCCCTATGTTTCTACGCTTTATTATTGTTATAGGCTTCACCGCGCTATGGAAAATCCTCTATTACACGCCTAGAACACATAAGGAGCTACGCCTGAGTAGCGCCCGTCAACAAGGCGAGTCAACACCTGAAATGACGCGATCAGGCGCATGGAGTATGTTTACCCAACAAGGTAGAGCCTTATGGTTTCAAAGCTTGTTGCCCTATTTAGGTATGCGTTTTATATTGATTCCATTACTCTTTATACCACTGGGTACTGTGGCCGCTTTTAATGTCATGATTAACTCGTTAATAGCAGAGGCATTCACTAATATGCATTCCTTTTTAGTGATCGTACCCAATCATGCCGGCGATGATGTAATGATGTTTGAAGAAAAAGGCAAAGGCCGCGGTGAATTTTATTTGCGCCAGATTCTAGGTTCCGTCAATTACAAAACCGGGACAGATTTCAATGATTTTATGCATGGCTGGCTTAATTATCAGATAGAACACCATTTATGGCCCGACCTGCCCTTAAATCAATATCCATATGCGCAACCCAAAGTTGCCGCGGTTTGTAAAAAACATGGCATTCCCTATCGTCAACAATCTGTGTTTAAACGCTTATTAAAAGCGGTTGATATCATGGTGGGTCGCACCTCTATGCTCAAGCCACAACTGACATAGCTCGTCTTTGGCCATGCCAGCAACAGATAACAACTGCGCAGCAGAACTGAATAATATCGAAAAGCGTCTCTCAACGCCGAGTGAACAGCCTATTTCAGCTGTTTTTCCGCTTGAGAGCCGCACACACCGCCTCATTTGAAGCCGCACGGGGGTTTTACTTGCCCCATCCCCCTCAACATCAGCAACGATTGCAACGGTCATATTAACCTGGAAAATGCTGACCGTTCTTGCCCTGATGCGCAGCTGCACACAAACCCCACTGCACTCTCCGGCTTAATCTTTCAGACGTCTGGCCAAAATATACAACAATACAGCCCCCGTGAGAAACATATAAGACCATAGCGGCATGACATACAATTGCGCTAAAATGCAGTTTGAATAATCACTATCAATACGTTTGACTATGGCTAACCTTTCATTACAAGATCAATTGCTCAAAGCAGGCTTGAGCGACAAAAACAAAGCCAAAAAAATCAAGGCTGAAAAAAGGAAACAAACAAAACAACAGCGACAAAACAAAATTTCAGTGCCTGATGAAACGCAACAGCTCGTACAGGAAAACAAAACTAGGCAACTGGAAAAAGATAACTTATTAAACCAGCAACGTAATAAAGAGGCAGAGAAAAAACAAATTGCCGCTCAAATTTTACAGTTGATTGCGTTAAATAAATTAGCCAAAGATAATGACGGTATTGCTTATAACTTTACCGACCAAAACAAAGTCAAAGTCATTTATATCAGTGAAGAGGTCCGCAATCACATCATTTCAGGAAGACTGGCTATTGTTAAATCGAGAACCGACTATGAAGTTGTCGCTGCTGAAGTTGCGAAAAAAATAAAACAGCGGGATGAGCAACTTGTGATTGTGTTATATACGGATTCAACAGATATAGCAAAGGATGATGGCTATCAGGATTACCAAATTCCTGATGATTTAATGTGGTAATGGCTGGTTTTCTATTAACCCGCTCATTATTGTTAGTTTCCGGCTGTATCCTAAACTGATGGAGTTTCTGTCATTCATTTAAAATAAAGAGGAGTCAATATGTTACTTTTAGCTAAATTAGCCGCTATTCTTATTATGGTATGGTTTTATTTGACCGCCAAAAAACAGAAAGAACCGGCAGTAAAATGGGCTATTATCGGGCTGGTGGGTTATTGGATTAGCTGGTGGTTAAGCAATAAATTATTTCTTTCTGCGCTTACCGGGATGTTTTCCAAGAGCACCGTTATCGTATTTTTAATAACGCAGTTGCCAGTGCTTTGTGGTGTTGCCGTGGTTTTCTTTGTTAGAACAAAATTAATAAAAGACGCTGAAAAAAATAAAATTTCTGAAACATAAAAAAAAGGCGTAAAGCATCACGCTTTACGCCTTTTTTTGCGACTCTTAACTTATAGCGCTTCCGCGTTATTGCTTAAGTAATCAGCCACCCCGGCAGGACTTGCATCCATGCCAGAATCACCTTTAGTCCAGCCTGCAGGACACACTTCACCATGTTCTTCATGGAATTGAAGCGCATCGACCATGCGAATCATCTCATCAATATTACGACCTAACGGTAAGTCATTAACGACTTGATGGCGCACTTTACCATTTTTATCAATCAAGAAACTACCTCGATAAGCAACAGCAGGCACATCGGCCTCGACATCATAATCTTTACAGATTTGGTGATCCATATCCGCCGCCATTGTGTAACGAACAGGACCAATACCACCGTCATTAATAGCAGTGTTGCGCCATGCATTATGAGTGAAATGAGAATCGATAGAAACAGCAATGACTTCCACACCACGACTGGTAAATTCTTCTATACGGTGATCAAGGGCAATAAGCTCACTAGGGCAAACAAAAGTAAAATCCAGGGGATAGAAAAACACTAAGGCATATTTTCCACTAGTGGCTTCTGAAAAGCTAAAAGAATCAACGATTTCGCCGTTAGCCAGTACCGCAGGTACAGTAAAATCAGGGGCTTGCTTGCCTACTAATACACTCATTATCTTTCTCCAAAAAGTAATATAAAAAACAGAGGGAACAACACGATACTCACTGAACGTGTTTTGACTGCATTCTACACTAAATCACTGGCCATTTGCGCAATAAATAGTAATAAAAGCTTGTGTTTTAAATGAACTTTGCTCATAATCTGTAGTCATTGGCTTACAATAATAACTTTAATCCTCCTTCCTTTTTCACTTAAGCAGATCACAGACCTGCCTGTGGAGTATAAGCAATATGGCAAAAAATAAACACATAACAGAACCCGATACTTTTGGTTATCAAGTACGTATTGTAAGACGAGGTAAAGAAAGTAGCCGTTATTTCTCTCACAAATTATGGGGCAGTAAAGGCAAATCTTTAAAAGCCGCTATCACTTGGCGAGATCAAATGTTGATTGTTTTAAAAGGTAGTCGCACCCGCTTTTTAAAACCACCAAAAAACAAGACCACAACAGGTGTTACTGGGGTTTCCAGAACAATTAAATATGACCATAGAAAAGATAAAAGTTATCTTTGTTACACTGTGTTCTGGGTGAAAGATAGAAAATCTCGTAATAAAACCTTTCAGGTTGGCAATGTAGACACAGTCACTGCTGATAGTGAATTACACGCCTTTAGAACTGCGCGATTATTCAGAAGTTGTTATGAGCATGCAATCGATCACGATTTACCTTTTAATGACGGTATGTTTATAGGCTGGAAAAAGACTCGTATCTATGAGAATGATACGTTACTAGCTGTAGCGGCATAAAGTCATTAATGACTTACATCTGTCATTCGCATCGAATTCACCGATTTGGTTAATATATTCCAAGCGCTGCCATGCCACTGTTTTTTGCCGTATGGGCTTGCTGATAAAAAGCATTTTTATGCTTGGTTTATATTACCTAATGCGTAAAAACCTAGCCCTGATACTAGGGAAGTTTATTCAAACATCCATTGCCTCATGACAGACTTCCTGCTTGAGATAAATTGTCCCGACAATATTTTTCAGCATGGTTAACATCAACGCTTAGCCCTATCACTTTTCATTTAGCCAAACGCCATCCCCTTTCTTCGGCTAAATTCAGGACTAACCCTGATTCCAGACCCTCTAAAACACCTAAAACCAGATGCACAATGCGCGCTGTCTCTCACTGCAATGTCGTTCAGTTGCTGCGGCAATGATTCCTCTGGCCTTCACCCCATCTTTTAATGCTGCTTATAGAACGCGCGTGACGGGTTAATGAGTAGTTCAAGGATATACCCCCTGCATTTTTCAACTTTTTCACTCAACCCGGCCCACTTTTTTTGCGAATCAACGACAGCACAAGGGCTTGCCCATCAGTTTTTCAAAGGCCCTACCTAAGCAAAAAAAAATGGCTAAAACCTGATGACCAAGCATCATAAACTTATTGATAAAAAACGGGATTTACTTATTTTACTATCGAGCCACTTTGCAGTGTAAGCCAATCAACAAGTTCTTTCTCATTGATCACCCCCAAGTGTTTCACTATTTTATTATCCCCGCCAGCAAAGTATGTCAGCGGCAATTCACCCCGCCAGCCACGCGCGATATCAAAATATAAACGCTCGACATGGTCGTCTGCAAAGACCCATTTTTGCACATCCACAAGATTTTTTGAGGCCAATATCTGGTGGATTTTTTTTGCCTCTAAAAATGGATCTGTTGTAATCGAAATCAGTTTTATTTTAGGGTGTTGTTTTAATACCTTGCCAAATAAGGCTAATTCTTTCATGCAAAAAGCGCAGTTCTCGGACCAGAATGTAACAATATAAGGAGTATCCTGGTTTGCTAATTGTATGTCTTGAAAAGAACCTTTGATAAAGGCTCTGATTTTAGTTTCATCGGCGGAACAATGACTGGAAATGACCAAGGTGCATATTAACAGGCTTAGTTTAAAGGGATTAAAATTTAAAAGTCTCATGATCTAATCTGACAAAAAATCTTAAATATAATACAGGGATTATATTTTTTTGTGAATCTACCTTTCAATACCTTCCTTTCAGGCAAAGAACAAATTCCATCTATCGATGTAAACAGGAATAAGTCATGCCTGTTACGCCATCTTCATCAACCTCAATGCAACACAAAAAATCCGGCAAGCCATCCGCCTTGCCGGATTATTGTGCGCTTTTCCAAAGGCTTCCAAATAAGACCAGGCCTCTAAACTCAGCACAGTTCAGCATCCGCTTACTTACATGTTACGGGTTTGCAAGAAGGCTGACACCCCGGATACTATCGCCAAGGCGACCGGGGTGTCTCACCGCCGTATTCTCAAATCCGGAGAGGATTAAAGCGGCAATGTGTTAAAGCCCTGCACATTATTGACTCAAAATACTAAGCCCTTTTAACAAGGTTAAGGCCTGATGCAAAGGATAATCACGTAAATCCAGACCTTCCTTGTTAACATCTTCTTGCTGCTCTTGCTTTTCACCGTCGCCATTTTCCAGATGATGCGATAAGTCAGCCTCTTTTACCGGCTTAAAAGCTACCGCCTCTAGCGATTCTAATTTTACTCTGGCCAGAAGCACATCGGGGTCAATACCCTCCGCCTGTATTGACCGGCCAGAAGGGGTGTAATAACGAGCCGTTGTTAACTTAACAGCAGCATCACTCCCGGTAGGCAAAATGGTTTGCACCGAACCTTTTCCAAACGATTTTTCACCCATGATGATCGCCCTATGATGATCTTGCAAAGCACCGGCGACAATTTCTGATGCCGAAGCAGAACCGGCATTTATCAACACCACGATAGGCACACCATTGACCACATCACCAGGGGCAGCGTTAAAACGCATTTTTGAGTTTTTAATCCGGCCTTCTGTATAGACAATCAAACCCTTCTCTAAAAAGGCATCACTCACCTCAACCGCTGCGTTTAGAACGCCACCGGGGTTATTTCTTAAATCTAAAACCAGTCCTTTCAGTTCGCGTCCATTTTCTGCTTTCAGTTTATTGACAGCATCGACAACACCTTGTCCTGTTCTGGACTGAAAACTACTAATCCTGACATAGCCATAGCCTGGTGCCAGCATCCTGTTCTTGACACTCTTCACTTTAATGATAGCTCTGGTGATGGTTATTTTAAGAGGGGCATCTGCACCTTCTCTAATCACCGTCAGTAAAATATCATCTCCGGGATTGCCTCGCATAATCTTGACAGCATCGGCTAGGCTCATGCCTTTTACCGGCTTTTCATCTAGCCTTACAATCAAATCACCCGCTTTCATTCCCGCACGTTGCGCAGGTGTATCATCAATCGGCGAAACGACTTTAACAAAGCCATTTTCCATCGTGACCTCTATCCCAAGACCACCAAACTGACCGGTCGTGCCTTCCTTTAAATCTTTATATTGTTCAGCATCCAGATAAGAAGAATGAGGATCCAACCCTGCCAACATCCCTTTGATGGCATCTTCCAGTAATTTTTTATCTGATACTGGCTCGACATAGTCGCGTTTAATTCTGCCAAATACTTCGGTAAACATCCTGAGTTCCTGGTAAGGCAAGGTCACCGTTTCTACCGGCGCATCCGAGTGATTGCCTACGCTCGCTTTTAAACTATCACGCTCAGCAAAAACACTACCCCCAATACTCAAAAGAACACCCAGTAACATTCCAAAAAATAAAATCACCGCACTTTTTGTTGTCAGCATATACGTTAACACTCCTAAATAATCATCATCCTGATTTAAAAATAATTAATCCGCCCGTCCCTAGCGAACTTTTCGACACCATCTTTCCGGATTTACAGGCTTGCCTTTCTTTCTAATCCCAAAGTAAAGCCCTGTTACAGTCTGACCTCCACTTTGGCCAACTGTTGCAATGACCGTTCCAGCTTCAATCCAGTCGCCCACCGATTTATACAGGCTTTCGTTAAAAGCATATAAAGTCATGTAGCCTTGGCCATGTTCAATAATAGTCAGCAAGCCATAACCACGTAACCAATCGGCATAAACCACTCTCCCCCGGGTAACGGCGTGAATAGGGGTGCCGCTTTTAGCCTTGATTAAAACACCGTCCCACCGACTACCCATGCGCCTAGCACCAAATTTTTTCTTGATGCGACCTTGTACGGGCCATGGCAGCTTACCTTTTAATTTTGCAAATTCTGTAACAGCACCTTCTTCAAGCGGAAAAGGATCCCTTAACTGCTGTAGTTTTAAAATCAGCGTCTTTAATCTTTTTTCACTGGTTTTATACTGGCTTAATTGCTGTTTTTTTGAAAAAAAACGCTGCTTAATTTTTGCTAACAGCTGCTCCCGGGCATTTCTTGTTTTAATTAAAAAGGATTGTTCAAGCTTGCTTTTCGCTAACTTTTCATTTAACCGGGCATTTTCCTTATGTTGCACTTGTTTTAGCGCACGTAATTGTTGCAAATCATCATCAATTTTTTCAATTTTTTTCAATCTGACTTTATTCAAATACTCATAATAAACCATGATTCGCCCCGTTACAGCAGGTTCTTGCTGGTTAAGCATTAACTTTAACTTATCATTTCGCCCCATCCGATAGGCAACTCTTATCTGAGCTTCCAGGCTCTTTTTTTGAGCATTAATTTGACCTTGCCTATCCTTTATATTTTGTTGATTTTTTTTTAGCTCACCTCTTAATGCGCTGATCTGATTTTTCAGGTGCTGCCAATACAATGCGCTTTTTCCATATTGCTTATCCAGTTTCTTTAACTCAGCAATTAAGGTGTTTTTCTGGGTTTTTAAATTATTTACGGTTCGGCTGATTTGCAGAATTCTGGATTGCAAACCGGTTAATTCCTTAGTTTTGGTTTCAATGTCATCCGCTATTGCATCAACCCCAAAAAACTGACCGACTAAAAAAACAATAAAGCAAAAATTTTTAAACGACATCAATAGATTCGAGCGGCTACGCTGTCCGCTTTGGTTTGCTGAGCAAGTCTATCCTCGGCTTTTCTCCAACGCTCCCCCCATAAATACCAGTCCGCAGCGCAGCGCAGGCGCA
>Ga0310122_10000433_pt1 | contig 26517 bp, 23 predicted proteins | sample CB6_Bottom_1051__FD_203503 | JGI IMG/M metagenome (GOLD analysis project Ga0310122, IMG submission 203503) | Marine microbial communities from Western Arctic Ocean, Canada - CB6_Bottom_1051 | ecosystem: Environmental > Aquatic > Marine > Oceanic | place: Canada: Western Arctic Ocean | collected...
GCTCGGCGGCACAACCAGGAATAGAAAGCCGATCTACAGAGCGACCAGACCTCGGATCGTCATCTTGACCAACTCCTTTTTTCCGAACGCCACGCGGTTTCACACGACGGGCGAAACCGCAGGAGTCATGTCCGGTGGATGCGCGCCACCACGCCCCAGGCCACCAGCGCGAGCGCCAACAACAGCCCGCACACCTGCCAGAAGGCTTGGGGATTGTGGTTCCCGGGAATGCCCGCGACGTTGATGCCGAGTAGCCCGGTGATGAAGCCCAGCGGCAGGAAGACCGTCGCCACCACGCCCAGGCGCAGGGTCGCGCGGTTCATGCGCTCGTTCTGGAGGCTCTGAATCTGCTCCTGCAACAGGTTGGCACGCTCGAGAGCGAACGAAATCGTTCGTTCCTGCCGGGTCATCGCCTCGGCGGCGGCGGTGAGTTCGTCACCGCTCCGGTGTTCCACGTGCAGCGCGCGGTCGGCAGCCGTCTCTTCCACGACCATCGAGAGCGAAGTGGCGTAGCGCCGGTCCCGGATCAGCCGCCGACGAATCTGGCCCAACTCGTCGATCGGAAGGTCTTCGGGGTCGCCAAAGACGACGTCCTCGAGGCGATCGATCCTTCCAGCGATCTGGTCGAGGCCACTTTCCATTCGGCCCGCGATTTCGAGTACCAGGAGCGCCAACAGGTGCCAGACCCGAACGGCGTCGTGGTGGTGCTGGCTCACGTGGTCATAGACCGAGTCGACCTCCGGCACGGCGCCGCGTCGCACGCACAGGACTCGGTCGGCCGCGACCAGTAGGGCGAGACGGGTATCGCTCTGGTCGGCGCCCTCGTCTCCGCCGCGGCCGGCGTAACAAACGAGCAGCAGGAGACCTTCCGCGACGGCGATGCGCCGGTTTCGCGAACCCGGCTTGCGGAGTCGTTCAACGGTTTCCGGCCCGAGGCCAAAATCCGTCGCCAGGCGTTCATCGTCGCCGACTTCGTCGAGGTCGAGATCGACGAACTCGGCGGCGGCGACCCCCACAGCGCCGGCGCCGTTTCCCGCCAGTTGAACTCGCCGCATCCTGGATCTCCCTCGCAGCGACCGGACTCGCCGGGCCACTCAACCGTAAATAGAACGCTCCGAGTATGCATCGCTCGCGCGGGACGCTGCAAGCGCGGCGAGGAACTTTCGGGAATCGCAGTCGCAGGCTGCTAGGCTTTCCCCGCGCCCTTCTCCCTCTGCCCGCTCCGCGCGCGAGGTTCCGTTCTGGAGACCCGATGACCGCCTCGCCGCTCCCCGTCGACCCCGGGTTCGTTCTCGATCCGATGTCGGTCGAGTTCGACCGCGACCCGTACCCGATCCTCGCGCGATTGCGCGAGCACGCGCCGGTCTACTGGTGGCCGCAGGGTCGCGGCTGGTTTCTCACCCGGCATCGCGACGTGATGGCCGTCCTCAGTGACGAGGACACCTATTCTCCGAACGAAGACCACTGGGAGCACTACGAGGCGCCACCGCAGCTCGCCGACGATCACCCCGTCATGCGGATGCGCGACTCGAGCATCCTCTCGATGGAGGGCGCCCGGCACGCCCGTACTCGCAAGCTTGCGTTCGCGGCGCTTTCACGCCGCGCAGTGCGCAGTGTCGAGCCCCTGATGGAATCCCTCATCGAGGAGATTCTCGCGCCGCTCCGCAGTCGCGGGCACTGCGACTTCGTCCGCGACGTGGCCGCCGTCTACCCGGTGGGCGTCATCAGCCGTCTGCTCGGGATCCCCGCCGACAGCGAACGCGAGCGGCACTTCAAGGATCTCGCCGACAACGTCGTGGTGGCCTTCAACCCGATGACCGACGAGGCCACGAAGCTTCGCGCCTTCGACTTGATGGCCGGCTACCTCGAGGAGATCGGCGAGTGGATGGAGGAGAAGCGCCGCTCGCCCAGCGACGACCTGATGACCTACCTGGTCGAAGCCGAGGCCGACGGCGACCACTTCCACTCCGACGAAATCCTCTCGCTGATCTCAGCGCTGCTGGTGGCGGGGGCCGAGACCACAGCCAATTCGCTGAGCTTTGGCCTGCTCGAACTCTTGCGCCATCCCGACCAACTCGAACGCTACCGAGAGGATCCGAGCTGCCGGGAGAACGCCGCCTACGAGGTGGTGCGCTTTGAAATGCCCGGTCGCTTCCTGCGGCGCTATGCGAAACGCGACGCGCGGCTCGGCGACACCGAGATCCGGAAGGGCCAGGCGCTCTATCCCTCCATCGCCAGCGCCCAGCGCGACCCCGCACTCATCGCCGATGCCGACCGCTTCGACATCCTGCGCCGGCCCGCGGACCTCAGCGCCTTCGGCATCGGGCGACATTTCTGCATCGGCGCACAACTCGCACGCCTCGAACTCCAGATCGGGCTGGGGCACGTGCTCGAAACCCTCCCGAACCTCGAGCTTGCCTGCGGCTTCGACGAGGTCCCCTTCCGCAGAAACCCGGTGATCCGCGGCCCCGCCGCGCTGCCGATCCGCTTCACTGCGGCCGGTGCGGCGGACACGCGTTAGGCGATCAGGTCGCCCATCTTGCGCAGTGTCGCCACGGCATCGTCGGGGAGCACCGGCGGCTCCTTCCCGACGCTGTAGCAACCGAGAATCACTTCGGACGTGCGCTCGATAATCTCGACCATGTCCGCCGCGCGGCGCAGGCTGCGACCTGCCACCAGCAGCCCGTGGTTCACCATCAGGCAAGCCCACGAGTCGCCCATGGCCTCAAAGATGGCATCGGCAAGATCCTGGGTGCCGGGCATGATGAAGGGCACACGGGGCAATTCATCGAAGAAGGCGGCCTCGGTCGATATCGGCAAGAAGGGCAGCCCGGTGTTGGCGAGGATCGTTGCAAAGGGCGCGTGGGCGTGCACCACCGCCGCCGCCTCGCTTCGCGCGGCGTACACCGCACAGTGCATCAGCCGCTCGCTCGAGGGTGTGCCCTGCCCCGGGTCGAGGGGCTTTCCGGAGAGATCGAGACGAACCATCACTTCCGGACAGAGGTCTCCCTTGAAGAGCTGACTCGGGGTGATCCAGATTTCGTCTTCGCCGGGAATCCGCGCGCTCACGTTGCCACCAGTCGCGGTGATCACCTGCTGGGTATAGAGCTCGTTCACTACCCGGACGATTTCAGGCCGGACGTCGCCGTCGGCGACGGGAGTCACTGCTACTGCCGCCTCGCCGGTCGGCACGGCCAGCGCCGACAAGTCCCCCAGATCGCCCGCTTGGTTCCGCACTTGCTTCCAGATCCTCGAGAAATCGCGCTGCACTTCCTGCATCGTCATCGCCTTGGCGGCGTCCCCGGTGAAAGAGAGCTTACCCTCCATCGAAGCCTGCATCCCGTTTACGCGCCCGGTGAACATGCCGTCGAAGACGTCGGCGGTGAATCGCAGTTCAACATCGGGTTCCTCTTCGGGCTCGCCCACCCCGCCACGCACCTTCGTCCGCAGCTTCAGCCAGACGCCGAGGCCGACATCCGATAACCGAAACGCAACCAAGAGGTCGTGGTCCGCCGCGAAGGCGGCCAGGGCCTCGTCTCCCACGCAACCCGCAACGAAGGCCTCGAGCACCTGCTCGAGCTTCCGGATCAATTCTGCAGGCGCGTTGACCTCGGCCTCAGCCGTTCTCGACTTCGCACGTCTTTTGCCCCCCTGCTGGAGATCGGAGACCGAGGGCGGCGGCCGGTCGGCGAGCGCGGCGACGCGCAACGGGTCGGGCGCCGGGCGCTCGGCGCTCCAGTCGAAACCTTCGAGCACCTCGGGGTTCGCAATCGCCAGCGGGCGTTCGCCCCGCAGCAGGCGTGCGAGGTCTGCACCTACGATCCGCGCCTGGTGGCCCGCGACCTCATAGGTATTCCCACCGAGGTGCGGCGTGGTGATCACGTTCGCAAGTCGCAACAGCGGGTGGTCCGACCCGGGCGGCTCCTCCGCGAAGACATCGAGGGCAGCTCCGGAAAGAGCTCCGCTTTCGAGCGCCTCGACCAGCGCATCTTCGTCGACCAGCGCCGCCCGCGCGGTATTGACCAGGAAGGCTCCCGGCTGCATGCGCGCGAGTTCGTCGCGGCCAAGGAGCCCACGGGTCGCATCGTTCACCGGCGCGTGAAGCGAGAGCACGTCGCTTTCCGCGAGCAGTCTCTCCATCGAGACCCATTCCGCCTCGTACAGAGCCGCCGCCTCGGCGTCGATCGCCGGGTCGAAGGCGAGCACCCGCGCGCCAAAAGCGTGAAGCCGCTTCGCCACCCGCGAGCCCACCGCACCGAGGCCCAGCAGCCCCACGCAGGCGCCCCCGAGTTCGCGTCCGCGGTACGCGCTGTAGGCCCGGCCCATGCGGCCGAGGTCCCCCGCTTCGTGTTCCTCGTGCAGGAAGGCGTTCGCCGGGAAGAGTTTCCGCAGGCCCGCGAGCACGAAGGCCACGCTGAGGTCGGCAACCGCTTCGGCATTGCGCCCCGGGGCCTCGAGCAGCGGGACGCCGTAGACGCTCGCGGCCTCCTGATCGATGTTCACCGAATCACCGCGACAACTCGCCACCACCCGCAGCCCCGGCAGCTTCGCGAAGGCCGCCGCATCCACGACGTCGATCTCGGTGATGAAGACGTCGAAACCCGCGAGGGCTTTCACCAGAGATTCGCCGGTGAGCAGGCGCATCGCGTCGCGGTAGCTTTGGTACTCGACGTCGCCGAGTTCGCGAAGGCCTGCTAGACCGGCCTCGTCGAAATCCGCGGTCACGAGAATCCGCGGCCGGTGGGTGGGCTCGGCCTTCGCGACCTCGCTACGGCTGCTCAGCAACGCGGGCAACATCATCTCCGCCGCCGCGCGATCGGCATCGGCGCGCGCGTCGCAGAGCTTTCTCCAGGCAGGATAGAAATTCGCGTAGAGCGCCACGTCTTCTTCCACCGCCTCGGTGGCAGAGCGTTCCACGCTGGCCGCGGCCTCCTCCAGATCGGCGAAGAGACCCGAACCGACGCCTGCACAGAGCGCCGCGCCGAGTGCGCTCGAATCCGAAGACGCGCCGGACTGCAGCGGGACGTCCAACACACTCGCCACCACTCGGCGCCAGGTTGCGGAGCCCGAGAGCCTTCCGGCGACCGCGACCTTGGTGGCGGCGCTCCCCAGGCACTCCGCGAGGTGTTCGAGATTCGCGCGAAGCGCATAGGCCGTCGCCTCGACGCCGGCCCGCGAAGCCAGCGCCGACTCCGGAAAGGCGGGGCGACCGAGCATCGAAGCCCAGGACAGGCTTGCAATCGGCAACTCGAGACGGCGGGCGTCCATCACTGGCGTCGAAAGCGTGGCCAGCCTGCCGCCGGCCCCGGCCTCGGCGCGACCGGCATCCGCCAGCAGTTTCGCCACGGGATCCCGCGCCTCGGCGTGGATCAACCCCGCAAGAGACTCGATCAGGTGTCCGAGCGAACCGGCACTCGACTCGAGCACGAAGTGACCGGGGAGCACAAAGCGCTCGCACCAGAGGCTCGGATCGCAGACCGGGCCATCGGTCACGCGCTGCACCGGCGCCGTCGAGCCCGCCACCAGCCCCACCTCGCCGACACCCATCACGCCGACCGCCAGCAGCGCGAGCTGCGAGTCGGCGCCACCGGTGACAACCGGGGTCCCGGCAGCAAGGCCGAAATGCGTGGCCGCCGCGGCCTGCAGCCCGCCGATCGCGGTGCCGCACTCGGAGATCGGAGGCAGCCAGCTGGCGGGAATGCCGAGTGCCTCTGAGCGTTCTTGATCCCAGGCCTGCTCTTCCAGGGCGTAGAACCCGGTGGTGCTGGCCTGGGTGGGATCGGTCGCAATCTCGCCACACAGGCGATGGACGAGCCAGTCGCTGGCAGAAAGCAAGGATGCCCCGCGTTCCCAGAGTTCCGGGTGCGCGGTCCGCAGCCAATGGAGCCTGGAAGCCGCCAGCACCGAAGAAGGCCAGTGACCCACGTGCAGCGCGGTGGACTCGGCGTCGTCCTCGAGGGCCATCGCGATCGCTGTGCCCGCGGCACGCCCGTCGCGATTCGAGCCGGAGTAGAGAACCTTGCCCCCGGCATCCTGCAGGATGCAGGCGAAGCGCATCCCGGAGACGGCCACCGCAGCGACGGCGCTCGAGGCAATTCCGGCCGCGGCCATGGTCTCGCGCGAAGCGGCTCCGAGTCGTTCCCAGGCCGCATTGAGATCGAGGTCGACCCCGATGCCGCCGCCTTCGGCGGCCGTCCGGTGTGCCCAACTGCGTCGGGCGCAGACGATGCGTCCGCTGTCGGCGTCGAGCAACAGCGCACGGCCCCCGCCCCCGCCGAAGTCGAGGCCGAGCACCCAGCTCATGAGGCGCCGGCTCTGGAGACCGGCCCCGGCTCGAAGACCACCGGCAACGAGAGCGGCGATCGGAACACCATGCCGGTGATGTGGACGTCGTCGGCTTCGGGGTCCAGGCGCATCCCCGGAAGGCGCTCGAAGAGCGCCTCGAGCAACACGCGCGTCTCCATGCGCGCGAGGTGTATGCCCAGGCACAGGTGCGAGCCGAAGGCGAAGCCCATGTGGGGAACGGTGTGCTCGCGGTGAATGTCGAAGCGCTCGGGGTCTTCGAAGGCACGCTCGTCGCGGTTCGCAGAGCCGACGTTCACCACCACCGAGGCCCCTTCCGGAATCGCGACACCGGCAACCCGGGTGTCGCGTGTCGCCTGGCGCATGATGGTGAGCAAGGGGCCCTCCCAGCGGATGCCTTCCTCGATCGCCTGCGGCATCAGGGAAGGGTCCTTCCGCAGGGCGTCAAGCTGTGCCGGGTTCGAGAGCAGACCAAAGAGCAGGTTGCTCGAGGAGCGGTAGGTGGTTTCCGCACCCGCGGGAGCCAGTAGCCGAAGGAAGGCGAAGATCTGCTCGTCGTCGAGCTTCACGCCGTCGACCTCGGCGGCCGCCAGCACACTGATCAGGTCCACACCCGGATTCACCCGGCGCTCCTCGACCAGCGGCCGAAACATTTCTCCAAGCTGCTGCGAGGCCGCTTTCCCCTGCTCGAAGTTGAAGCTGACGCTGATCAACTCGACCGCCAGCCGATGGAAGTCCGCGTGTTGCGACTCGGGGACGCCGATCATTCCGGCGATGACTTCGACCGGAAATGGAAAGCAGAGCCCTCGCACCAGGTCGCCGCGACCGCTCTCGACGAAGGCGTCGATGTAGCGATCGATGGCGGGGCGCACCAGGTCGAGTTCCCAGCGCTTCAGCGCTGCGCGCGTGAAGGCCCGGTTGAGAAGTTTTCGATGACGCGTATGTTCGCCGCCATCCATCTCGAGGATCGAGTGGCCCATCACCTGCCCCATGCTCTTTGCGTAGCCGCGAGAGGTGAAGCGATCGGCGTCGGTGAGCACCTCCTTCACCGCCTCGTAGGACACCGCCAGGAAGACCTCTCTGCCCAGCGCCGAGAGCAGCGGCGAAGCGCTCGGGGTACCTGGCTCACCCTGCGGCAATTCGATGAGGTGCACGCCTGCGTTTCCGCGCATTTGCGCGAAGAGCGGATAAGGGTCGCGGACGTTTCCTTGACCGCTGGCGGCATTGAAAGCGTCGAAGGGATCCTCGATCCCCCGGGCAGCGGCGGCGCCGATATTTGCAGTGGAGGAAGCGGGGGGAGGTAATTCCATGGAAGACTCCGTGGTCAGCCTGAACCGGGATTCGAGACTCCGAGCAGGCGGCGTGTGATCCCGAGAACCTCGCGGCGATGGGCTGCGAGATGTTGGGGATCGCGGGGGTTGAACTCCGACACCAACACGGGCATGGCGGCGGCGAAGAAAATGGTGGCACCTGCGACGGTGCTCGCCACATGCGCCGGGTCGATGGGCGATCCGTCCGCTAACGCATCGCCCGGCAGACCCTCGCGTAAGATCTCCTCGATGGTCTCGACGATCGGCCTTGTGAGGGGAACCAGACGCGCGGGGCGGTCCGGGGCGGCATCGGCCACCTCGCGCAAGAGCAGCCGTGCCATCGTCGGGCGCTCGTTCAAGAAGTCGATCCAACTCGAAACCGCATCCTCTGCGCGCTGCACCAGGGGGTGTGGGCCGCGCAGGATCGGTTCGATACGCGCCAGCAGGTCTCCCAGCAGTTCGCCGAGTACGGCCTCGTAGAGTTCGTTCTTGTCGCGGTAGTAGTGGACGATCGAAGCGCGACGGATGCCGACGCGCTCGGCCACATCTTCGAGGCGGGCCGCCGCGAAGCCGAGGTGGGCGAAGACATCTTCGGCGGCATCCAGGATCGCACGCCGGGTCTGCTCGCCGCGCTGGGAGTGCGTGGGCTTCGGGCGCTGGGGGATCGTGACTGATGCCTCGGCCATGCCAATAGCCTACCTGCGCGCAGGCAGGTAAACAAGCTGTTTTATTTCTACTAGTTGGGGATTCGGCCCTCGGCACCGAAGCTAGTGGGCCTCGGGCTCCGGGTGGCAGGCCTGCTCCAGCACCGCGCCGAAGTCCGCTGCGATCTGGGCCCGGTCGTAGTGCTGGGCGACAAAGCGTCGCGCCGCTTCGCCCCCTCGCTTCGCAGCCTCGGGGTCGCGCAGCAATTCGGTCATGGCGGCCTCCAGAGCCTCGGCGTTTCCGGGCTCACAGACGATTCCACCGCCGGCCCGCTCGAGCGTCGCGGCCCCCTCCCCCGCCGCCGAGTAGAGCACCGGCCGACCGCTGGCCATCGACTCGTAGAGTTTCGAGGGCACGGTGTTGATGTCCTTGCGCGGACGCAGCGTGACGAGCACCGCGTACGACTGGCGCAACAGGGCGAAGACCGCGCTGCGGTCCTGGCGCGGCACGAAGACCACGCGATCGAGCCCCTGCTTGCGCGCCGACTCGCGCAGGTCCGCCTCGCGCGGTCCCTCGCCCACGATGACGAATTGCGAGCAAGCGTAGAGCGCGGGCTGGCGCTCACGCATCAATGCCGCGGCCTCGAGGATGATCTCCAGGCCCTGTGGCGAGTTGAGGATCCCGGCGTAAACAAACCAGTTCGCGTCGGCCTCGAGGGCGGCGAAGGCTTCGGGGAGTGCCCCCGCGGCATCGCGATCGAAGGCCGCGACGTCGACGCCATTGGGCAGCACGGCCACCTTCTCGCCGGGCACGCCCATTTCGATCAGACGCAAACGCCAGCCCTCGGTGACTGCACTGATGCGCGTGGCGCGCCGGTACAGAAAGCGCACCAGGCCTTCGAAAACACGGATCAACAGCGGGTTGGTGAGGCGCCCACTCTGCACGATGGCCTCGGGCCAGATATCGCGGATGTCGAGTACAAAGGGCACCCGACGCCGCCAGGCACCGAGCAGCGCCGGCAGGCCCACGCTCGGCGGGGGCGAGGTGCCGATCACCACGTCGTAGCGCAGGCGACCGGAGAGCAGGTAGAGCGACGACGAAAGCAGGAACGTCGCGTAGGCGAGCCCGCGGCCAAAGCCTCGCCTCTTTGATGTGAACGTCCAGCAGCGGTGAACCTCGGCGCCCGCGCGTTCCTCGCGCAAGAACACGCGACTCCGGTAGCCCTCGTGGATCGTGCCGCCGGGGAAGTGCGGCATCCCGGTGACCACCACCACCTCGAAACCCTGGGCGGTCCAGTGCTTCGCAAAGTCGAAGAAGCGTCCAGCGGGTGCCCCCATGTCCGGGGGGAAATACTGCGTGACGACCAGAATGCGCACTAGGCGGAAGCTCCGCCGTCGAGTCCGCTGTCGACTTCGATCAACTGGATCGGCGCGCACGGAAAGACCAGTGCGTGAGCGTCCGGAAAGCGCACCGCGAGATCCGCCCGCAGGGCATCCCACTCGCGGTAGAGCCCCCCGTGCGGAAATTTCTGGCGAAAGCCCCAGGCCGGAAAATCGCGCGAAAAGAGCAACGGGTCCGCGTTGGGCGGCGGCTCGCGCAGGCCGCGTGCGCCGGGCCACCTGCCTTCGGCCGCGGCGAAGGCCGGGTACGGCCGCGCCGAGAGCGTGAAGTAGGCGAGACGCGCCACCAGTTCGGGCCGCGGAAACCCGCGCAATAGCGACCGTGCGAAGGTTGAGAGTCGACGCGGCGATGCCAACACGCCCGGTAGACCGCGCAGCAGGCGACGTGGCTCGAAGCCCGATCCCATTCCCATGCCGTGATAGAAGATGCCGTCCGAAGCCGCGCTCACCAACACGGTGCAGCGCGGATTGAGTTTCCCCGCGAGATTCATGCTCTTCCCTGACTGGATCGGGTCGGTGTCGAGTGGATAGGCGTCGACCACGACCACGTCGGCGCGGGCTTGCTCGGCGGAGAGGCGAGTGCGCCCGACGGCGCCGGCCTGCTTTGCGGCGGCGCGCCAGGCTTCCACCGGGTCGCCGGCGAAGAGCCCCGCCAGTTGACGCTCGGCGTTCACCACGGCGCACACCACCCAGTCCAGGCCCACCTCGCGCGCCACCCGTTCGGACCAGCTGCGCCGATCGAGACCGGCCGCGGCTTCGATCTGTCCAGCGCGACGCGGCGGCAACGCGCCGTGGAAGTGGGCAATGGTGGCGTGCCCCGCCAGTCCGGGCACCAGCATCTTCGCACCACCGCCAAAGCCCGTCTCGTTGTGCGGGATGACGCCACCGACACAGATCCGCAGATCGGCGTCGAGGTAGTGCGCGTTCAGATCCACCGGACCGCCCGCGATCCAACCGACCCGCCGAATCGACGGATCGAAGAAGTCGTGGATCAAGACCTCATAGCGAGCGATCACCTCGGCCCCGATCTTGCGCTCGAGTTCCGAGGCGGAAGGCGGCCGATGAGACGCCGTCCCCACCAGGATCTTCACCCGCTCCGGGCCGAGCCCCGCCGCCTCGAGCTGGCGCAGAAGGGGGGGCAGGATCCGGTGCGCCGGCGTGGGGCGCGTCAGATCATCCACCGCCACGACCGCGCGCTCGCGACCGCGGCACAGTTCTCGGAGCCCCGCGGCCCCGTGTGGGCTCGCGAGAGCGCTCTCGATCTCGGAATCCGAGATCTCCGGAGCGCCTTGCGGCGGACACACCTCCACCCGCCACCCCGGCGGAAAATCGAGCCGCAGGCGGGCCTCGTCGTACCAGGAGCCGAAAGGCACCTGAACCGTCGGTGTCTCGCCGGACGCCTCGACCACGTGCGACCTACCCCCCAACCCGTTCCGCGCCGTCCCACTGTAGGCGCCCGCAAAGCATCGGCAACGTGTCGACTTTCACTCGGGGCTCGCCGCGTCTCTCTGGGCGGGTCGGCGCGCCCAAATGAGACAAAATCCCCGCGGGATTGTACGGGTCTTTTTCCACGCAACTCCGACGCATTCGCAACTTCCCCCGCAGGAGCCCGAAAACTTTGAATTCTCTAATAAAACACTATTCTATTCATATGGCCCGCCTATGGATCTAGGTGTGGCCCACTCAAAGGGGGGTGAAAAGATGATCCAGAACGTACGGGTGTGGCTCAGAGAAGTCACAGAACTTGGGTTGCTCCTGGTGGCACTGTCTGTGGTGCTCCAGATCCTATTCGGCGCGTCGGTTCCGTTCGTCGGCGGCGACGTCGTGGGCAACATCACAGGCCTGATCGCAACGCTGGGCCAGAACGGGTTGGTGGGCTTGATCGCCATCGCGGTCATCCTCTACCTGTTCCAGCGACGACCGGCTGCCTGACCGAGTTCGATTGATAGCGACCCCGCCTCCGCGCTCCGGCCCGGGGGCGGGGTCTTTTTTTTGGGGGCTTGTGCCCACCCGGGCCGTTTCCGGCCCACTCGCTGACGGCACCGCCCTCCCCGGAGGCTCAGCCTGAAGCCGGTTCCTCCCAGGAGTCGCCGCGAAAGGCCTCGAGTTCAGCGCACTCGGCGTCGCCCACCGGCCCGCGCCGGATCTGCGCCAGCCTCTCGAGGCTGGCCTCGAGGGACAGACCGCGAGTCATACGCCGAGTCTACTTCGCGGGGAGACCTCTCGCGTCCAGCGGGAACCCGTCCGCGTGGGAGCTCACCGATTGGCGCCGCTGGCATGCGTCTCGAGCACTTGCGAGAATCCGCCGCACGCAACCATTTCTTTCCCCGTGCCCTCCCGAAGGACCCTTCGGTGAAACTCTTTATCTTCATGGTAGCCCCCAACCCGACGCGGGTGCGGCTGGTGCTGGCCGAGAAGCGCGCCGCCGGTGCGGTGATCGACCTGCCCGAAGTCACGGTGAACCTGCTCGAAGGCGAACAGCGAAAACCCGAACACCTGGCTCGCAACCCGCGCGGCAAGCTGCCGGTTCTCGAACTCGACGACGGTTCCTACCTGACCGAATCGACCGCCATCATCGAATACCTCGAGGAGCGCTTCCCCGAGGTACCCATGCTCGGCAGCAATGCCGAGGAGCGTGCCCGCAACCGCGAACTCGAGCGCCTCGCCGACGCGGGGGTGCTGCTGCCGGTGGCCCACATCGTCCACGCCACGAACTCGCCGGTCGGCATCTCGCCTAACCCCGGCGCCGCCGAGTTCGCCCGCATCCAGCTTCCCGAAGTGCTCGCGATGCTCGAAGAAAAACTCGCCGACGGCCGCCCCTTCCTCGGCGGAGAGCGGCCAATGGTCGCCGACTGCACGCTGGCCGCTGCCTTCCAGTTCGCGCGCTTCCGCGAAATAGACCTGTCACTGCCCCCGCACCTCGCGCGTTGGGACCACGACTACCGCGAGCGCGAGCCCGCCCGCGCGGTACTCGCCTTCTAACCAGCGTGCCGTACAGCCTGCGCGCCGAAGGGATGGACTTTCTCGAAGCCGCGCCCCTGCGCGTGGTGGTCGAAGCCCGCATTGCAGCCCCCCCCGCTGCGGTCTGGCCGTGGATCGCCGAGGCCGCCACCTGGCACGAATGGTTTCCGGGCGTGACGCACGCCGAGTACCCCGCGGCCACGCCGCCCTACGGTGTCGGCACCGGGCGCCGCGCCCTGGTGTCTGGGACCCGCTACGAAGAGGTGATCTGCGCCTGGGAGGCCGAGCGCCTGCTGGCCTACACCATCACCGAGATGTCGCTGCCGTTGGCGCGGGCCCAGGTCGAAGCCACCGAACTCTTCGCCGAAGCCGACACAACCCGCGCCCGCTGGACCCTCGCCGCCGAACCGCGCACCGCCTTCAAGCTGGCGGCACCGGCGCTTCCGGCCATCCTCGGACGGCTCTGGAAACGGGCCGCGGCGAACCTCGAGAAACGAATCGTCGAGGAGAGTGCCGACCGCCGTTAGCGCGAGTAGGAGGTCAGCGCGGTCGCGAGATCGCCGGGCACACGCTCGACCTTCTCGAGGGACGCGACCGCTTCCCACCAGGGGGCGGCCTCCCCTTCCCCGCCGACCAGGATCACGTGCTTCGCGCGCTCGGCGAAGTGCTGGGCGTAGTCGGGAGGCCGCGGATCGTGCTCGGCCATCTCGATTCGCGGATCGGGCCCTCTGGCTGCGTCGCCAAGGGCTCGCTTCATGGGCGCCCGAAAGCTTTTCTCGAAACGCTGGGAGCGATCCTCGGGCGGCGGTGCGCCCCCACCGCCGGTGAGTCCCCGACCACCCGCCAAGAGGGCTGCGCGCACGCATTCGGGGCGACCGCCCGCGAGCAGCAATGCCGCGTACGCACCCACCCCCTCGCCTGCAAGCACCACCGGCTCGTTCGATTCGCGGGCGATCTCCGCCAGCGCGATGTCGGCATCGGCCGCGAAGAGTTCCGGCGAATAGACGCCGCCCTCGCGCCAGGCCGAACGCCCATGGCCCGAAAAGTCGAGGCCGAAGACAGGCCCCGACCAACCCGGAGCGACGCCGCGAAGCGCCTCCGCGTCCGACCACAGCGCGTGAAGCAGGAGCAGCGGAGGGCCCACCCGATCCCGCCAGGAATGAAGCGCGAGTCGGGTGGTGGCATGCCGAATCTCGAGCGGGGCGCTTTCGCGAGCCACACTCATCGCGGCAGCCAATCCAGAATCACGCGAGCCGTGGCCTCGGGCTCTTCCATGTGCATGAAGTGTCCGGCGCCCTCGATGGTGGCGCGCTCGACGCTGCGAAGATTCTTGAAGCGCTCTTCCAGCACCGAGTCTGGCAGGGGGCCCCAGGTATCGGGCTCGCCGCCGATGATCGCCAGCATCGGTGCCTTCAGCAGCGGCCAATCGAGGGTCACCCAGTCCGGGCGCCAGGGACCAAAGCCGCGCCCCGCCGCCGGGTCGGCCTTCCACACGAAGCCGCCCTCGACTTCGCGGGCGCCAAGCCCGACAAAGTGGCGCAGCCACGGTTTTGAGAGTCGCGGATTCTGCTCGCTGCGGCGCTCCACGAGATCCTCGAAAAGCGGCCGGGGTCGCCACACCGATTCTTCGGCAGGGCGTCTGCGTTTATCGAGAAAGGCCTCGAAGCGTTCGGGCACGCTGCGGTCGTCGTTCCAGGACCCCGGCATCTCGAAGCCCGCGGGCGGCGGACCGAAGCCGTCCAGGTTGACGAGTTGGCGCACGCACTCGGGTGCGTAGATCGCCGCATCAGTGACCATGGCGCCGCCGCGGCTATGCCCCAGCAGGTGCGACGGGCGCCCCACCCACTCAAGCACACCGATCAGGTCTACTACGTCGAGCGGCCACAGGTAGGCGTCGGCCCAGGCCGAATCGCCGTGGCCACGAGACGTCACCGAAACCAGCCGGAAGTGCTCGGCGAGGAGCGGAGCGATGGCATCGAAGCCGCGGCCGTGGTCGAACATGCCGTGGGAAAGAACGATGGGCGTGGCCTCGGGGTCGCCCCATTCGTGGATGCGAAGGCGCACGCCGTGGGGCGAGAGGTCGTGTTCGCGCTCGGGAGCGCAATGCTGCCAGGGGCTGGGTTCCATCGCGGCGGGACTCTAGCGGGCCGAATCCGAAACACCCGCGGATTTCAACCCCGAACGCGCTGATTCGCCGGATCAAAGAGTGGACGCAGCTGAAGTCGCGCCGGGAAGCGCTCACCCGCTACTTCAATGGCGAAGCGGTCGTCGCGCAGCCAGCCCGCATCGACGACGCCCTCTTCGCGGGCGACGTAGCCAAGGCCGATGGCGCAGTCGAGGGTGTGTCCGTAGCCGCCACTGGTGAGCCAACCCACGGCTTCGCCGTCGCGGAGCAATGTTTCGCGCCCGAGCAGGCGCAACTCCTGCGGAAGCGCGGCGCTCACCACCGCAAGGCGCCTCGAGAGCCCGGCTGCGCGCTGCCGCAGCAGAGCCTCCCGGCCGAGGAAGCCGCGCTCGGTGTCGAGCTTCGTTGCGAATCCGAGTCCCGCCTCGAGCGGGGTATCGCGTGGCGTCACATCACTACCCCACGCACGGTAGGCCTTCTCGAGGCGCAGGCTCTCGATCGCTCGATAGCCCGCGTTGATCAATCCCCTCGACCTGCCCGACCGCATCAAACGGTCGTAGATCGCGCCCGCCACCTCCACCGGGCAGTGGAGTTCGAAACCCAGCTCGCCGACGTAGGTGATGCGTTGCGCACGAACCGAATGTCCGGCGATCCCTACCTCGCGCCATCCAAGGAAGGGAAGCGCGGCATCCGAAACGTCTTCCTCGCAACAGTCGGCGAGAATCTCGCGCGAACGCGGCCCCATCAGTGCCAGCACCGCGCCTGCGTAGCTGACGTCGCGCACGTCGACATCCCAGTCGGGATGGTCCCGAAAGCGCGCGCGCAGCCAGGCGAGGTCGCGGGTGGCAGAGCCTGTCCCGGTGGTGATCGCGAAGCGATCGGCCGCGAGGCGCGACACCGTAAAATCGGCCTCGATCCCGCCGCGTTCGTTCAGACACTGGGTGTAGGTGAGCTTGCCCGGAGGCGTTACGAGATCGCCGGCGCAGACGAAATCGAGGGCTCGCTCCGCGTCGGGGCCCTCGACCTCGAATTTAGCGAAGGAACTCTCGTCGAAGAGCGCCGCCGCCTCGCGCGTGGCACGGTGCTCCGTGGCCACACACTCCCACCAATCCGGTCGGCCGAAAGTCTCGTCGTCTTGCGGGATCTCACCCGCACCGGCGAACCAGTTGGGGCGCTCCCAGCCCAGCTTCTCGCCGAAGCACGCTCCCGCCCCCTGCAATCGATCGTAAAGCGGCGAACGCCGGAAGCGACGTGCACTCGCATGTTCCTCCCCCGGCCAGGCAATGGTGTAGTGCTTTGCGTAAAGCTCGAGGGTGCGGCTCTCGATCCATTCGCGCTTCGCGTGGGGTGGCCCAAAACGGCGAATGTCCACTGGCCAGAGATCGTCCGTCGGCCCACCCGCCTCGATCCACTCCGCCAACATGCGGCCCGCGCCCCCGCCTGCGGCGATGCCAAACGCATTGAAACCGGCGCCGACGAAGAACCCACGGCACTCGGGCGCCTCGCCGAGGATGAAGTTCCCATCCGGTGTGAACGCCTCGGCCCCGTTCAGGAGTTGGCGAATCCCCACGTCGGCCAGTGCCGGCACGCGCCCCTGTGCCAGCTTTGAAGTGGCTTCGAAGTGCTCAAAATCCGAATCGAGGAGTTCAAAGGCTTCGGGGGTGCTGCGCTGCGGGCGACACGGGATGGGGTTCGGTTCGTAGCCCCCCATGATCAGGCCCCCGGCCTCTTCCTTGTAATAGGTAAGGCGGTCGGGGTCGCGCAGCGTTGGAAGGTCCGGCGTCACTCCCGCAATCGGTTGGGTGATCAGGAACTGGTGCTGGACGGGAACCACCGGTACCGAAACTCCCGCGAGCTCCCCGAATTCCCGCGCCCAGCGGCCAGCACAATTGACGACGATTTCGCAGGCAATGCTTCCGCGGCTGGTTTCGACCCCGGCGACGCGGCCTTGCCGGAGGACCACCGCGCACACGTCGACGTCCTGGATGATCCGCGCACCCGCCTGCCGCGCCCCGCGCGCCAGCGCCTGGGTGATATCCGAGGGGCTTGCCGAACCGTCACTCGGCACGAAAGCGGCGCCCACCAGATCGTGGATCTCGATCAGCGGCCAGAGATCACGGGCTTCCCCGGGCGAAATCATCTGCATCTCGAGACCGAAGCTGCGCGCCGTTGTGGCCTGGCGCCGCAACTCCTGGAGACGGTCGGCGCTACACGCCAGACGCAGGCCCCCGCAGCGCTTCCAGCCCGTGGCCAGACCGGTCTCGGCCTCGAGTGATTCGTAGAGCGCCACCGAATGCCCCAACAGTCGGGTGATCGAAGCCGAGGTCCGCAGCTGCCCCACGAGCCCTGCCGCGTGGAAGGTGCTCCCGCTGGTGAGGCGATGCCGTTCGAGCAAAACGACTTCGATGCCGCGCTTCGCCAGGTGGTACGCCACTGAGCAGCCGACGATGCCGCCGCCCACCACGACGACTCGCGCCTGATCGGGAAATGCGTTTTCGCCCGCGCTCGTCACGCTTCGAGTTTTGCAAGGGCGCGCGCCAGACGCTCGAAACCCTGTGCCGTGTAGGCCTGATAATCGAAATCGAGGGTCGAGTGCGTCTCGGAGACCGCGCTCCACAGGGCTTCACGCAACAGCGCCGCACACTTCATGGCGGCGAAGCCGCGCCGCACCTCGAGGGCGCCGGCCTCTTCTCCGAAATAGCCGCGCAGCAGACGCTCTTCCCGCTCGCTGTCGAACTCGTTGTTGGCAGCAAGTCCCGCGAGGTCAAAGTAGGGTGAACTCCAGCCCGCGTAATCCCAATCGACCAGCCAGAGGCGATCGCCATCGTCGATGAAGTTGGCGGCCAGCAGATCGTTGTGGCCGAAGACGATCCCACGCTCGGGGATCTGCACTTCGAGCTCCTGGACAGTGGCTCGCCATTTCGGACACTCGGTCGCCCGTGGGTGCCGATCGCGCTCGAGGGTGTGCAGGTAGCTGCGGATCACGTGAAAGACGGGAAACGCCAGCGTCGGGCCTTCGAGATGGTCGCGAAGATCACGGTGGCAACGGAGCACCAGCGCCAACGCGCGATCGAGTTGCTCGGGGTCCGTCAGCGCCGCGGCGTCGAGGGTGGCTCCCTCGATGAAGCGAAGCACCAGCGCTCCCGGTTCGGAGTGCACCACCGCGGGCGAGATACCCGCCGCCGCCGCCGCGCGGGACGCAGCGACTTCATTGAAGCGCATCACTCCGTGGATCGGGATGTCTTCGCCGATCCGAACGAAGTAGCGCTCACCGCGATCTTCCACCACGAAGTTCGCGTTGGTGATGCCCCCCTCGATCGGCGTGGGGTCAACGTTGCCCCGAAAACATTCGAGACCTGCGGCGCGCTCGCGCGGGCTCTGGCTCATCACTCGCTTCGTAGCCTCCCGGATCGACGCGGATTCTCGACCCAATCCGATCGCGTAGCAAGGCCCGTCCTGCGGGATACGACCCGCAGCCCACGATTCCGCGGTCGCGAAAGCGGTCGCCTACGCCGCTCCGATAAATGGGCTGAGGGCCGCTGAGCCCGCCTCACACCCTTCGAGGCGGCCTTGTCGGCATCTCGCTGTAGACTTCAGGCATCGCGGAGCCGGCGTCACAGTCGAGATGCCGATCTAAAGTTGCCTTGGAGATAGGAACGGATGCCATGCCTCGAGTGAACCTGTCGAGTAGAGCCTGCGTGCGCGGGCCCGCCTTGCTTGCGCTACTGGCGCTGACCGCGCTGCTCTCGGGGATCGCCGGGGCGACTCCGCCGACCAGCATCAACTTCCAGGGCCGCCTGCTCGATGACTCGGGCAACCCCGTCGAGGGGCCGGTCAACGTCTCCATCGGCATCTGGGATGCGCTCACCGGCGGCACCCTGGTGTTCGCCGAAGACCACACCGGGGTTGCCGTCGATACCTCGGGTGGCTTCCAGTTGGCGATCGGTACCGGAACCCTCGAGGGAGACGCCCTTGCCACTTCGCACTTCGGCGATGGCGATCGCTGGCTCGAGATCAGCATCGACGAAGAAGCGCTCTCACCGCGCCCGCCTTTCCACTCGGTGCCCTACGCGCTGGTGGCCGACGAAGCGAACTCGGTACAGGGCGTCGACGTGGTGGTGCAGATCACCAACCTCACTTCCGACGTGGAGGCCGCGCAGATTGCAGCCGACAGCGCACAGACCAGCGCCTACGCTGCACAATCCACCGCCGACACGGCACAGAGCGCAGCCGACGGCGCGGCGAGTACCGCGGCCAGCGCCAACACGACCGCTACGTCCGCAGCGACGGCCGCCGAAGCCGCCCAGGAAGAGGTCGACATCCTCGAAAACCGGGTCGGCGGGCTGCCCTACGCGGTGCGCACTCTCGATGCCTCCGGGGACGTCGGGGGCTACGTCTCGATCGCCATCGGCACCGATGGCAAGCCCATCATAGCCTACCGCGACGCGAACAACGAAGACTTGATGGTGCACCACTGTGATTCGCCGCTGTGCCAGTCGGGTACGACCACCGCGGTCTACACCGCCGGCGACGCCGGGAACTATCCGGCCATCGCCATCAACGGCGACGGCACGCCGGTCATTGCTAGCTACCGCGACGACGTGAGCGCCCTCTACTACAGCGTCTGTAACGACGTCGAGTGCACCTCGGCCAGCAACTACGTAGTCGATTCGCTGGGGATCGTCGGAAAACACACCTCGCTCGCCATCAAGAACGATGGCTACGCCGTGATCGTCTACTACCACGACACCGACACCCAACTCCAGATGGCCGTCTGCTCGAATTCGAGTTGCGGCGCCCGCTCTACGGTGACGCTCGTCGACGACTGCTGTGCCGGCCAGTTCTGGTCGAGCGACATCAAAATCGGCAGCGACGGCTACCCGATTGTCGCCTTCGCCTGGGCGGCCTCCAGCCTCGGCATCGCGCACTGCGACGACGCCGCCTGCAGCTCGCATACCGTGACCCAGTACGAGGCTTCGGGCCAGGCCGGGAAGAGCCCGCAGATCGTGATTCGCGAGAACGGCCGCCCCCTCGTCTCCTACCACTCCAGTTGGGGCTCCGAACTCCGGATCCTGGATTGCGACGACGTCGCCTGCTCCACGGGAACCACTTCGACGCTGTACACCGATGGCATCCAGGGCGTGTGGAACGCGATGGCGCTCCGAGCCGACGGCATCCCGCTGATCGCCTCCCGCGACGACACCGACCAGCAGCTCGACCTCGTCACCTGCTCCGATGCGGACTGCAGCAGCTACTCGAGCGTGGAGATCCTCGACGACATCGCGGTGGGCGGCGGGGCCAGCAACTCGATCGGCCATATCGCCGCGGCGACCGCGCCCGATGGAGCCGCGGTATTCGCCTACGTGGACGATTCGAACAATTTCCTCAAATTCGCCAACGTCGGTGACCTGGCTTCGCACATTGGGGCCAATTCCGAAGCGCTCGATACCCTCGATACCGCGTGCAGTGGATCGACGACCTTCGTCGCGCTCGTCACCTGTCCGGCCGGGAGCGTCGATGGCCCGGCCTGCGACGCCGTCGGCCCCGGCGGCCTCTGCGAAGCCGATGCAGCGGACGGCTGCGGTCTCGACGACAGCCTCGACAACTGCGGCGGCTACGACTGGTACCTGAAGCGCACCCAATAGCCCGGCGCGGAGCCGCCAGAACCGGGAGCGAACCCGGAACACGGACGTCGTTGGTTTCCGACGGTGCTGCGGGTTCGTCTATGCTGGGCGCCATGGAAATCACCAGCGATCTCTCGGCCGGAGGCGAAGGCGTCTTCCACCACCGCTCGGCCAACCCCTTCGAGTTCTTCCACATCCTTACCGAAGGCGATTCCCTCGAAGAGCAGACTGTCTTTGGAACCCTGCTCCTGCCCGAGAAGCCCGCTTCCCTGCCGATGCCCGCGATCATTGCCTGCCACGGAAGCCTCGATTGGCGCCCGCACCACCAGGAGTACATCGCGCGCTTCCTCGAACAGGGAATCGCGGTGTGGCGCGTGCACAGCTTCGAGCCGCGCGGGGTGACGAGCATCGTCGAGGACCAGATGCAGGTGACGATGGCAATGCTGCTCTGCGACGCCTTCGGCGCCCTGCGCCTGCTCCAGAGCCATCCGCAGATCGACGGCGAGCGCGTCGGCGTGACCGGCTGGAGCCTCGGCGGGAGCGTCGCGCTCTACTCCGCCTGGGAACCGCTGGCCGAAGCGCTGGCACCCGGCGGCGAACGCTTCGCAGCCCACCTGCCAATCTATCCGGCGGCCCACATCGTGCCGCTCGAAAAAAGCTGGTCGAAGGCACCGATTCGCAACCTGATCGGCGCCGACGACGACTACACCCCGGCACACTTCGTCGAAGACTTCGTTGCGGACCTCGCGCCCCGGGGCGTCAACATCGACGCGGTGATCTACCCCGACGCCCACCATTCGTACGATTCGATTGAACCCGTCGAGTACCTCCCCGGCGCGGTCACCGCCGGTCACCGGACGATCCAGATGGAGGCCGACGGCACGATGTGGGTGGAGGGGCGCGACGGCGTGCGATTCCCGATGCACCAACCCGAGCACCGTCAGCAGGCGATCCGCAATCGCAAGAGCCTCGGCGGGCACATCGGACGCAACTGGGCGGCCCGCCGCCAGAGCTTCGCCGACGCCGAGGCCTTCTTCGCCGAGCACCTGCTCGACACGTAGCGCTACTCGCTCGCGCCGTAAAGCACCGGGCTCCCGTGCCAGCCCTCGAAGCGCCGCTCCCAGTAGCGGTTGTGCAGCGCCGTCGCGACGGGCCCCGGAGCGTCGCGCCCGCCCACCGGCTGTCCGTCGAGTCGCCGTACCGGCATGATGCTGCCGGCCGTGGTGCTGAGAAAGATCTCCTCCACGCTGACCAATTCGTCGGCGTGGATGCGCGTGTACTTCGCACCGAAACCGAGTTCGGCGCAGAGCTCGACGACGCTGCGCCCGGTAATCCCCTCGAGGCATCCAGCGTCGGGCGTGCGACACTCGCCATCCACCACCACAAAGACATTGGCTCCGGTGGCCTCGGCAAGATGGCCGGAGTCATCGCAGAGCAAGGCCCACTCGCCCCCGCGCGCCCCGGCCTCGAAGAGCGCCATCTGCATGTCGAGCCAATGGAAGTTCTTGGCGGTGGGGTCGACCGCCCGTGGCGAGATCCGCACCCTCTCCCGCGAGAGCACCAGATCGAGCCCCCGAACCCGCTGCTCGTCATCGGCAACCCATACGAAGGGCGACGCGAAGGCGTAGAAGCGCGGTGTGAAAGCCGCGGGGTCGATCATCTCGCCGCGACCGAGAGGTGGCAGCCCGCGCGTCACCGCCCACCACACGTAGGCGTCGCGCAAGCCTGCGCGGTCCACCAGCTCGTTCAGGATCTCGGCCTCGCGCCCGCGACCCATGGGACTCTCGAGTTGGATCGCCCGACACGAACGCGCGAAGCGATCCTGGTGGTCCTCGAGCCGGAAGAACTGGCCACGGCTGACGCTCACCACGTCGTAGACCGCGTCGGCGTGCATGAAGCCGCAATCGACCAGTGGCACCGACGCCTCGACGAGCGGCACGAAAGAATCGTTGCAGAAGGCCGCGCCGAGCGCGTAGGCCTCGGCGTGCGGCCGCCGCTGGTGCTCGGGATGGGTCTCCATGATTTCGGCGACGCGCATCACGTCCATGATGCTCCTCCAGGTTCGCGGGTGGCATTGAATGCGAGTCCTCCCGGTACTCGCTCACCAGAGAGTGCCCCAAGCCTGGCCACGAGTACAGCGCATTTTCCTATGCTCCCGCGATGCGACGACTGTTTCGGCTCCTCGCCCTTCTCCTGCTGGCGGTGGTGGTCTTCGTCGCGCTCTTCCTGGCCTGGAACCACTACCAACTCCGGGGTCTGCGACCACTGCTGCCCACACAGAGCACCCTCGGAGCGGCGGGCTCTCTCGGCAGCGCGGGTGAGTTGCCCGTTCGCATCCGCGCCATCGAATCGGCCTCGCAGACGATGCCGCGCGGACAAGTGCTGGCGGCCGGCGAAGCGGAGTCCGATGCCCCCTTCGAAATGAGCCACGTCTCCTTCGTGATCGGGTGGGCCGACGGACGCCTCTTCGTTGTCGACGCCGGAATGGAACCCGAGGCGGCGATCGCCTTCGGTCAACCCGTAAAACTCCTCGCCGGCGGCAGTACCGTCGAGACGACGGCCTCGCTCGCCGATCAACTCGGTGCCGCAACCGCGCGCGTGAGTGGGATCGGCTTCACGCATCTCCACGCCGATCACGTGCAGGGAATCGGAGCCCTCTGCAGGGCGCGACGCGAAACGCTGCCGCTGTACCGCGGTCGCCTCCAGCACGAGAAGACCAACTTCACCACCGATCCCGGAAAGACACTGCTGGACGAGGCGGGCTGCACCGACGCCCAGGTGATTGGCGATGCGGGCCTGCTGCCGGTTCCGGGCCACCCGGGCCTGGCGCTGGTGCCCGTCGCCGGCCACACCCCTGGCAGCCAGGTCTTCGTGGTGGACGTGCAGAAAGCCGGCGGCGCACCCCACCGCTATTGGATCAGTGGAGACGTCGCCAACGCGAAGGACGGCATCCTGGAAGACATCGGGAAGCCGTGGGCCTACCGCACCTTCCTGGTACCCGAGGACGAAGAGCGCCTCGGCGAGGTGCGTCGCTGGCTGCGCGAACTCGCCTCGAAACCCGACAGCACACTCTTCGTTCCGCACGACCGCGCGAGCCACACAGCGATCCGCTGACGCCGCGCCGACTGCGCGCTCATCACCCGCCCGCCCAGGCTGTTCTGGCGGTGCCCGCTGTCGCCAACCAACGGGGACGTGATTCGCACCCCGCGCGGAGCGGCCTATCCTTTGCCCCCCCGCACCCCGAGGAGAAAATACATTGCCCGTTCGTTGGCTTTCGACCGCCACCCTGCTCGCCGCTCTTGGTTGCAACGGCCCCTTTGGCCTGCTGCCCGGCGGCCGACTCGACGGCGACACGCGCCCCACCCCAGAGCGCTGGGATCTCGCGTCGGACACGGGCACGATGCAACTCGAGACCGCGCCCGAAGAACCCTACTCGGTCAACGTCAACTACACCCTGGTCAAAGGTGCGCTCTACGTGAACGCGGGCGACACCGAGACCCAGTGGGCGAAGAACATCGCGGCCAACCCCGAGGTGCGCGTCCGCGTCAAGGGAACGCTCTATTCGGCGCGTGCCAACCGGGTGACCGACCCCGACGAAGTCGAGCGCTTCGCCCTCGCCTGGACGAGCCTCAACGGGTTCTGGGCCCGCGACCCGCGCAAGCTCGACGAGGTCTGGATCTATCACGTCGTCCCGCGCTGACGCGCGCCCTTCTTCCTCTAGCCCACCGCCTGGGCAAGCAGGACGATGCCGTAGCTCGCCATCAGGACCGTGATCGCGTGCTGGTAGAGCGCGCGGCTCGATCGCAGGTAGAGAAACTGCCCCACCGAGAGATAGACACCGAGGGCGAGCGCGGACGCGGCCAGCGTCCCAAGATCGAAGACATCGGGCCGCAACCAACCGAGCACCGCGAGTTGTGCGGCGACGAAGATCAGGTAACCGAAAGCGATGTTCGCGCGGATCGCATCTTTTTCGCGGTAGAGCGTGCCCACGTAGATCGTGAGGAAGCCGCCCCCCATGTTCGAAAGACCGTGAACGAACCCCATCCCCGCCAGGTAGAGCGGCGTCACGCGCTCGAGCAGCGAACCCAACCACGCCTCGATGCGCTTTGAAAATCGCGCCGCCGCAGAGAAGAGCAGCGCCGCGGCGACGACCCCCTTCACGTCGACGACCCAGTGCCCCCCCACGACGAGGAACATCCCGAGCACGATCCCCGGAACACACCACGCGAGAATGCGCGCCCCGAGGCGTCCGACGTGGCGACGCCCCTGGAAAGTCTGCAACGCGCTGATCGCGAAGGACGGCGGGAGGAGGTTCGCGACCGCCACCTCGAAGGGAAACCCGAGGGCCAGGAGCGTCGGCGTGCCGAACACCAGCAGGCCAACGCCAAACAGCGAGTGCACCACCGAGAAGACCGCGACCACCCCAAGCAGTACGCCGTAATCGTCCATTCACCCCGCCCCGTCGAAGGCCACCGACGCGTCGTGAGGGTGCGGGCACCCCGCCCGGAGTTCAAGCGACCGGCCGCAGAAAGTCCCCCACCGCTCCGATAAACTGCTCGCGCGCGCTTCGCTCTGCCGCGGGCCCATCCCGGATGTGAGAAAGCGAGGAGAACCGCATGACCGATCCCACGGCCGCCGAGGCCATCGCCACCTACCAGCGCCTCGTCAGCCTGCGCGACGAGATCGACGTGGGGCGCGCCGACTGGCCCGCCCTGGCGAACTTCTTCACCGACGACGCCGCCTACATCGACCCCGCCTGGGGTCGCGTCGAGGGCCGCGAGGCGATCCGAGAGTTCTTCGTCACCTCGATGGCCGGCCTCACCGGGTACGGCTGGTCGACGCCCCAGAACTGGGTCCAAGCCGTGGGCCCGCGGCTCATCAGCCAGTGGGACCAGATCCTGGGTAAGCGCGAAGACGGCTCCCCCTGGAAGGTTCCGGGGCTCTCGATCCTCTATTACGCCGGGGACGGTCTCTTCTGCTACAGCCACGACCTGCTCAACATGACCCACGTAGGCCAGACGCTTCGCGACATGCAGTGGAAACCGCCGCCCGAAGCCCAGCGCCCGCCGCGCGCGCCGAACCGCGATGTCTCGCTGCCCGCCGCCTGGGCGCACCTGGCGACCTAGCAGACCGAACGGCAGGCCCTACCCGCTTCGCTCGGGGGCGATCTCTTCGAGTTCGCGGCCACTGGTCTCCGGCAGAAAGCGAACGATGGCGCCGAGTTCCCCCAGCTGTGCCTCGGGGATTGCCAGCTCCGCCTGGATCTGTTTGAGCGCCAGGGAGAAGAGTTGCAGGTCGTATTGGTCAAAGAGGCTCGCGATCCCGAGCAACCCAATCACCCGCCACTGGTGCTGCGTCAGCGCCGGCGGCTTTCCCAGAAAGGGTGCCGCTTTCAGCCAGCGCGGGGGACTCCGATCCTCGTCACTCACGCTACTCGGAGCCTCGGCCATCGCTCAGCACTCTCCCGGGGCGTGCCCACGGCGCGCCGGGACAGCGAGACGGCGGACCCGCTCAGCTGTTCTCGCGCCAGTCCGCCACCAGGCTCTCGATGGTGACGTCGACCGCCGCGTTCATGTCGTCGTCGTAGAGCTGGTAGAGCAAGCCATCCGCGCAGTGGTTGCCAAGGAAGGCGATGCCGCCCTCGGGCCCGCCGAATTCGAGGTGCGGAAGGGTATCGCCCACGGTGAGCGCGTAGTCCCCCGCGCGCCGCAGCTTGGATGTGCCGTGGCTGCCATCGGCGTTGAGGTCGATGAGATGCTGCTCGCCCTCCAGCACCATCACCGTCGTAGTCGAGACGTGGCGATGGATCGGGCAGTGCCCGCCGTCGCCCGCCCAGCGCACCAGCATGTCGAGAGTGCCTGCAGCCACATCAAAGCCGAGGATCGTGTAGTCGTGGCGAATCTTGTAAGGGCCAGCGGGGTCGCCGACCACCTCTCGCCAGCGATAGCGGTCAGCGTGAAAAGGGTTCGCGGCCATCGAAGCGTGCCTCCACGGGTTCGGGCAGCTTCCATGCTGCGGGATCGAGCGGTGCCTGTCGAGCGGGCGGCGGCGGCGGATCCGCGGCATCCTCGGCACTGCCCGCGCCCACCGAGGACCTCCGAATGATCCGACTCGCCCTCTCCGCCGACGGCCACGTGAGCGAACCCGGC
>Ga0310122_10000434_pt1 | contig 26514 bp, 26 predicted proteins | sample CB6_Bottom_1051__FD_203503 | JGI IMG/M metagenome (GOLD analysis project Ga0310122, IMG submission 203503) | Marine microbial communities from Western Arctic Ocean, Canada - CB6_Bottom_1051 | ecosystem: Environmental > Aquatic > Marine > Oceanic | place: Canada: Western Arctic Ocean | collected...
AGCGGACGAGCCCGTCAGGTAGACCTGGCATTTCTCCGTCCGCATGAGGCGATCGACAAATGACTCCCAACCCGGCACGACCTGTATCTCGTCGAAGAAGCAGTGGACGTGGAAGGAAAACCGCCAACAGGTGAGCGCGGTTGCCGCGCTGACGTCAGAAGAGGGCCACCTGCGGATACGGCTCAGGTGAACGGATTCAGCCGTGTGCCGACATGGCTTGATTCCCGTCGTGGCTTGATTCCCGTCGTGGCTGCCTATATCTTGTAGCCAGCGCTCAAAGGCAGCCTCCAGTCCGCGGCAAGGGTCAAACCCACCCTCTGCAGTACTACATAGACCTTCTTTCAGCCTGATCGAAGCGGACACCAGGCGAAGACGAAAGAGGGTGAATTATGTCCCGACAGTTGCCCCCCCAGCCCCATCTCGACGTTCTCAAAAAACAGGCCCGTCAGCTTCTCAACGACCAGCAAGCAGGCCAGGCCGAGGCCGTGGCTCGCGTGCAGGATGCGCTTGCCGATCTACCCCCCTCGGCGGCTGAGGAGTTCACCCTTCGCCACGCTCAGCAGGTAGTCGCCCGCGAGTACGGGTTTACCAGTTGGCAGGCCATCGCCGACCACGTCGGCCGACCCGCCGATGAGGAACCTCCCCAACTTTTTCGCCGCGGCACGTCCACTACGCGGCCGGGGTAGAACGGCCACGTTCGCGTGGGGGCCAGCTCTTCGGCGGAGGACAGCCAGGGCGGGCCAGGACGCGCACCCCTGCGCTGGGCGAAACCTTGACCATATGGGCCATTGCGTCCTTCTTGAGATCGCAGTCATACCGGCTAAACCGAAGTTCCAGATTGGTTTTCGAGGTAATCCGTTGGTGTTGTTGAGGTTGTGTGGATCCGTTGTGTATGTGCTCTGACTACAAGGCCAATCTTACACCGAGCAGACTGAGGGCCTTCTCCTGCAGAGGCGTGGGGGTGGTCAGCATGTCAGTCTCGTCGCCGCTGCGATCAGTTCAAGTGAGCTGTTCGCCAGCCAGGGAGAGGATGCCAGCATAGCGACGACCGATGCCGACGTCTCTGCGCTGATCTGGCATGGGTGGGACGACGATGGGCTCTACTACATCGCGGAAGTGCGGGATAATGTGCGGGATATCGAAACACCCGAAGACCTGAGCTGGTGGGGGCGCGATGGCCTTACGCTCTTTGTCGATCTTCTCGACTCCGACGACCTGAACGATAACTATCCCAATGCCGGTGAATTTACATCCGTGAACGGGATCAGCTATACGGCAGCGCCTCAACACTCGAGTCCGGCGACTGTTACCTTGCTTAGGATTGTCGATGGGAGACTCATTCGGACACAGGATCCCGTGCTCATCGATGGGTTATCCTATGCCTTTCGCGATGCTGCGGATGAATTCGGAGGAGAGGCCGATTACACCATCGAAGGCAAGATTCCCTGGGAGACGCTGATGCGGTTCCAACTCCCGTCCCGGCCGGGCATTGAGACCGAAATGGGTTTCTCCTGGATCCTCCTCGACCCGGATGGTCCTGATACTCGGTCTGAATTTGGCGGACAATTACAATGCTGGGGTCTTGTAAACCAAGCTGCGAGCTATTCGACCTGGGTTTTTTCCGACAAAGAGGCCGGACCTCCGGGTACCGCGGTCGAAGAGGATGCCTGGGGGCGGATCAAGATGACCTTTACGCCCTGAAGCTCGATTCGCTGGTGGTGCTGGCCATCGGTCGTTGTGCGACTTCCACTGCCGGTGGACATCCGCTTGACGCACTAAGCACCTCCGTGCGCACCTGGGGGACATCGTCGACGAGGTCAGACGCGGCAGCCGGTTTACTGTCCTCTATCGCAGTCGTCCGGCGTTCGACATCGTGCCCGTCGGTGACCCGGATGTGGCCCACTTGGATCTCGCGTCTGACCCGCTGTATAGGGCGATGGCTGTGGGTTCGTCCGATGACGGTGAGGCGGCACGCCGTCATGATGACCTGCTCTACGCGTGAAGGTCCTGTTCGTGGATACAGCGGGCTAAGTGACCCTCTACTCGCCGTACATCTCCGTGATAATACGCCGTAGTTGGCTCGAGTCTCCGACAGACAACGCGTCGATCTTGTTCTTCAACCGTTCCTTGCTGATTGTGCGGATCTGATCTGCAGCAATTTCAGCGTTTTTTCCAGCGCATTGGATCTGTAGTCGACTACGCCACGTGGGATGGACTACTGAGGTAAGTGGGCAGACAACCACGGTGGTCAGGAATTTGTTCATCTCGTTCTGGCTGACTATTACAACCGGCCGCACTTTGCGTATCTCCCCACCGATGCTGGGGTTGAGGTCGGCAAAGTAGATTTCGTATCTCTTCGGAAAGACCGCCATCAATCCAACCCATCGGCGATCGTCGCCTCCAGATCGTCCCAGTCTTCATCCTCTGTAGCCATATCCCGATAGGTTTCCTGCCAGGACAGCTTGTTCTTCTCTTTGCTATACAGATAGATCCCCTCATCTGTTTCTTCCAGAACGAGCGAATCACTCCAACCATATTTCTGTAGCAGAGCTTTCGGAAGACGAATTCCTTTTGAATTACCAATAGAGACCAGCTTGATGTCCCTGACGCCGACTGCTTTGCCCATGTTAGGCCCCCTTTGGATAAACACGACGTAATTACAGTAATTACATGCCCGGAGTGTGTCAAGTTTCGCCGAACCACGCGAATAATTGCAGGAAGTGCCGTGCCGGCAGAGGGATGTCTACCACGCGTTCTGCGCAGGGGGGCACCTCGACCGTGAAGCGGGCGATGCGGTAGTAAAGATCCTGCCGAAGTCGCCTCCGGCGATCGAGCTGGGCAGGTCGGCGTTGGTGGCGGCGACGATGCGAACGTCCACGTGATGGCTATCGGTGGCCCCAAGCGGCGTGACTTGACCATCCTCCAGTACGCGAAAGCCGCGGTCATCGATTCCCGCCAACGAGTCATGAATGTCTACCCAGCCGGGCGCCGCCCACCAAACAGCGCCAGCTCAAAGGCCTTGAAGTAGCAGTCCACATCTTCGAAGCCGATAGTCCTGAGCCAGTCGCACTGGGTTTCCAGAGGCGCCAGAATGTTGGCCTCTTTGTCGGGCCTCCGGTAGAACTCGTCGGCCACTTCCTCTCGGCTCCTGCCACTGCCCTCGCGCCGGTGCATGTCGTGCAGGGCATCGACGAAGTAGTCCTCGAACGCGGTCTCGATCCACCGGGCCGGAGAGGAGACGTGCTCGAGGTTCAGAAACAGACCGCCTGGCGGGAGGAGGTCGAAGATCTCGTCGTACAGCTGTTGCTTCCGTTCATCCGACTGGTGGTGGATGGAAAAGCCCGAGACCACCACGTCGAAGGTCTCGCCCTGGCTCACCGAGCTCAGCCAAGCCGGATCTCCGTAGTCGGCGTCCACGAAGGTCAGCTGCTCTCCATAGGGGGACAGTTCCTCCCGAGCAGCCTGGAGCATGGCATCGGAGAAGTCGAGGAACACGCCGCGGGCTTGAGGCCAGCGCCGCAGGATGGCCGCGCCCAGAATGCCGCCGCCACATCCCAGATCTAGGAAGGTGTTGACGGCGTCGCCCCTGACCGCGTCGCCCCTGACCGCGGCGATGAGGCGCACGAGGATGTCGATCTGCTCGCCGGCAAGGGGGATGGCGCCGCGAATGCCTTTGAGGTATTTGGCTGACAGCGAAGCGGATTTCCATACGTCGGCTTTGGGTCCAGTCATCGATGTCGTCTCCTTCACACCGCTCTATTTTCGAAAGCGGCGGCCATCAGGTTGCGGGTGTATGGGTTGGCGGGCTCGGCAAAGATTCGCTCCGCCGGTCCCTGCTCGACGGCGACGCCATCCTTCATGACGATCAGCTCGTGCGCCAGGGCACGCACGACGCGGAGGTCGTGGCTGATAAAAAGATAGGCCAGATTGTGCCGCTCCTGCAGCTGTCGCAGCAGGTCGACGATCTGCGCCTGCACGGTGCGATCCAGCGCGCTCGTCGGTTCGTCGAGGATCAGCAACCGCGGCTTCAGCACCATGGCCCGAGCGATGGCGATGCGTTGGCGCTGGCCGCCGGAGAACTCGTGGGGGTAGCGGTCCATCGAGGCGGGATCAAGCTCGACTTCGCTCATGGCGGCGGCCACGACGCGGCGCCGGTTGTCGCAGTCGCCGCCCAAGCCGTGGACGGTCAGCCCTTCCTCGATGATCTGGAAGGCGGAGAAGCGCGGACTCAGCGATCCGAACGGGTCCTGGAAAACCATCTGCATATGTCGGCGCAGAGGTCGCAGCTCACGGCTGTGCAGATCCTGAAGCGGGCGGCCTTCAAACTCGATGCCGCCGCTACTTGAGATCAGGCGCAGGAGGGCGAGGCCGAGGGTAGTCTTGCCCGAGCCGGATTCTCCCACGACGCCGACGGTCTGACCAGCGCGGATTTCGAAGCTGAGGCCATCGACGGCCTTGACGTGCCCGACGGTCCGCCGCAAGACGCCACGGCGTATGGCGAACCACACCTTCAACTCCCGAGCGCACAGGGTGACGGGCGGATTCCCCGCCGAGGAAGTCGGGCGGCCAACGCTTTCAGCTGCTAGCAGTTTCCGGGTGTACGAGTGTTGGGGGCTGCGGAAAAGCTGTTCGGTAGCCGCTGTCTCCACGATCTCGCCGTCGGTCATGACGTAGACGCGCTCGGCCATGGTCCGCACCATGTTGAGATCGTGGGTGATGAGGAGGATGGCCATGCCAAGTTGCTCCTGCAGTTCTTTCAGCAGCTGCAGGATCTGCGCCTGGATGGTCACGTCGAGGGCGGTGGTGGGTTCGTCGGCGATGAGGAGATCCGGCTCGTTGGCCAGGGCCATGGCGATCATCACCCGCTGGCGCTGTCCTCCCGACAGCTGGTGTGGCCAGGCGTCCAGACGGCTAACCGCGTCGGGCAGGCGCACCAGCTCCAGCAGCTCCACGACGCGCTGGCGCGCCTGGGAACGCGTCATCCCCCGGTGCACGATCAGGCTCTCGCTGATCTGTTTTTCGATGGTGTGCAGGGGATTGAGCGAGGTCATCGGTTCCTGGAAGATCATCGAGATGCGGTCGCCGCGGATCCGGTCCAGGTGCTCGGTAGTGGCGCCCAGGAGCTCCTCGCCGCGGAAGCGGATACTGCCGCAAGGGTGATAGGCGCTCGGGTAGGGGAGCAGCTGCAGCACCGACAGGGCGGTGGCGGTTTTGCCCGATCCCGACTCTCCCACGAGGGCGACGGTCTCCCCCTCCCCCACTTTCATGGAGGCGCAGCGAACCGCATGGACGGCTTCAGACGGGCCGTCAGCGGAGCCCCCACTCGCGGCCCGAAAATCGACACCCAGGTTGTCGATCCGGAGGAGAGGGGGATCCGGTGACCCTTCTCTGGAATCCGGACACGCTGCCAGAGTTCGGCTCACTAGGTCATTCCTCCGTCGTCGCGGGCACCGCCGTAGGCCTTGCGCGGGTCGAAGGCGTCCCGCACGCCCTCGCCGATGAAGACCAGCAGCGACAGCATCACGGCGAGGACGGCGAAGGCGGTGAAACCCAGCCAGGGCGCGTGCAGGTTGCGCTTGCCCTGCGCCAGCAGCTCGCCGAGAGAGGGGGAGCCGGGTGGCATGCCGAAGCCGAGGAAATCGAGGGAAGTGAGCACAGTTACCGATCCGGTGAGGATGAAGGGGAGGAAGGTGAGGGTGGCCACCAGGGCGTTGGGGAGGATGTGGCGACTCATGATGCGGAGATGGCTTACGCCCAGACCGCGGGCGGCGCGCACGAAGTCGAGGTTGCGCGCCCGGAGCACCTCGGCCCGGACCACGCCGACAAGGCTCATCCAGCTGAACAGGAGCATGAATCCCAGGAGATAGGAGAAACTCGGTTCGACGATGCTGGCTAGTATGATGAGCAGGAAGAGCGTCGGCAGGCCGGACCAGATCTCGATAAACCGCTGGAAGATGAGATCCACCCAGCCGCCGAAGTAGCCTTGCACCGTGCCTGCCGCAATGCCGACTACGGAGCTGCAGAAGGCGAGACAGAGACCGAAGAGGACGGAGATCCGGAAGCCGTAGATCAGCCGCGCCAGCACGTCGCGGGCCTGGTCGTCGGTGCCCAGCAGATTATCCCACGACGGCGAGGCGGGGGAGGGGCGCCCGAGATCGTAGTTGATGGTGCGATAGCTGTAGCGCACGGGAGGCCACAGGATCCAGCCCTTTGCCGAGATCAGCTCCTGCACAAAGGGGTCGCGGTAGTCGGCCTCTGTTTCGAATTCACCGCCATAATCGGTCTCGGCGTAGCGGGCGAAGACGGGGAAGCGGAAGCCGCCATCGAAGCGGATCAGCAGGGGTTTGTCATTGGCGACGAATTCCGCCGGCATGCTGGCGCCGAAGAGGGCGAGGAAGATCCACAGACTCCACCAGCCGCGGCGGTTGCGGCGGAAGTTCGCCAGCCGGCGGCGCCCCAGTGCTGTCAGCCTGAGTCGGGTCAACCCGAGACCGAGGATGCGGCGTGGGGTTATCGGTGGCGGGGGAGGAGAGTCGAGGCGTGTAGCGGACATGGCGACTCAGACTTCCCGACTCTCGAAGTCGATGCGACGGTCTACCAGGGTGTAGGCGAGGTCGCCGGCCAGTTGCATGATCAGCCCCAGCAGCGTGAAGAAGTAGAGCGTGGCGAACATCACCGGATAATCGCGGTTGATGACAGATTCGTATCCCAACAGACCGAGGCCGTCCAGCGAGAAGATGATCTCGGTGAGCAGGGCGCCAGTAAAAAGGATGCCGACGAAGGCGGAGGGAAAACCGGCGATGACGATGAGCATGGCGTTGCGGAAGACGTGGCCGTAGAGCACGCGGCGCTCCCCCACGCCCTTGGCGCGCGCGGTGGCGACGTACTGCTTGCCAATCTCGTCGAGGAAGGAATTCTTGGTCAGCAGCGTCAAGCCGGCAAATCCGCCCACCACCATGGAGAGGATGGGCAGGCACAGGTGCCAGAAGTAGTCGGCGATCCGCTGGAATGTCGACATCGACTCCCAGTTCCACGAGGCGATGCCGCGCAGCGGAAACCAGTGGAGGTAGTGGCCGCCGGCGAACAGGACGATGAGCAGGATGGCGAAGAGGAAGCTGGGGACGGCGTTGCCGACCACGACGACGCCGGAGGTCCAGACGTCGAAACGCGAGCCGTCGCGCACTGCCTTGGCGACACCGAGAGGAATCGAGATGCAGTAGACGAGCAGCGTCGTCCACAGACCCAGGGAGATCGACACTGGCATCTTGTCCAGCACGAGATCGACGACCGACTCGTCTCGATAGAAGCTCTCGCCGAAGTCGAAGGTCAGGTATTGGCCCATCATCTGCACGAAGCGGACATGGGCGGGTTTGTCGAAGCCGTAGAGTTTCTCCAGCTCTAGAATGAGCTCCGGATCGAGTCCGTGGGCGCCGCGGTAGCGGCTGGTCATGGCGGCGTCCGGTCCGCGCGCCAGATCGAGCATCTCGGTCTGGTCGCCGCCGCCCATGCGGGCCGTGGCGGACACATCGTGCCCCTGGAGGCGGGCGATGATCTGCTCAACCGGGCCGCCGGGGGCCGCCTGGATGACGGCGAAGTTGATGATCATGATCCCCAGGAGGGTGGGGATGACGAGGAGGAGGCGCCGCAGGAGATAGGCCAGCATGATTACCGAGCGTTGCCTGAACGCTGCAGCCGTGAGAATTTGAGCGGATCGATCCACCAGGTGGCGGGAAAGCCCAGGCCGTTTCTTGGGAGCGTCTCGGGGCGACCGAACTTGTCCCAGTAGATGAGGCGATAGTTGCGGCTGTGCCAGTGGGGGACGAGGTAGTGACCCCACAGGAGGACGCGATCCAGGGCCTGCGCCGTGGCTACCTGAGTGCGGCGATCCTGGGCGATGATCAGCCGCTCCACCAGGTCGTCTACTACCGGATCACCGATGCCGGGGTAGTTGCGGCTGCCGGGTGACCGGGCTGCCGTCGAGGTCCAATAGTTGCGCTGCTCGTTGCCCGGACTTTGGTACTGGTTCCACGAGCGCGCGATGATGTCGTAGTCGAACTCCTGGACGCGGTTCCAGTATTGGGCCGAGTCCACGGTGCGGATGCGGGAGTCGATGCCCAGGCGTCTCAGGTGGTCTTGAAAGGCGCCGATGACGCGTTCGTACGACGGGCGCACGAGCAGAAACTCGATGGTCATGACCTCTCCGGACTCGCCATTGGTGAGGCGACCGTCGCGAATACGCCAGCCGGCATCGACCAGCATGCGACGGGCGAGGCGGAGATTCTGGCGGAGGCTGGTGGCTGTGTCCGTACTGGGAGCGGTGTAGATCTCGTCGAAGACCTCGGCGGGGAGACGGTCTCGATAGGGCTCGAGGATGGCCAGCTCCAGTCCGTCGGGCACTGTGCCGGGCGCCGCTAACTCCGAGTTCTCAAAGTAGCTGGTGGTGCGGGTAAAGAGACCGTAGAACAGGTTGGCATTCGTCCACTCGAAGTCGAAGGCAAGGGCCAGAGCCCGGCGGATGCGCGGGTCGGCGAACTTGCCGCGGCGGGTGTTGAAGACGAAACCGCTCATGCCGCGGATCAGTTGGTGCGGCACCATTTCCTTGACCAGTCGACCGTCGGTTACGGCGTCGAGGTCGTAGGCGGTCGACCACTCCCTGGCGCTGCTGCCGGCGCGGAAGTCGTATTCGCCGGCTTTGAGGGCCTCGATGGCAACGGTCTCGTCGCGGTAGTAGTCGTAGCGGATGACGTCGAAGTTGTGCTGTCCCACCTGGACGGGCAGGGCCTCGTCCCAGTTTCCCGGCACGCGACGATAGGTGATGGAGCGGCCCGGGTCGACGGCGTCGATACGGTAGGGGCCGCTACCCAGGGGTGGGTCCAGCGTCGTTTTCGAGAACTCGCGACCCTCCCAGTAATGTCTGGGCAGGATGCGCAACTGGCCGAGGATGAGCGGGAGCTCGCGGTTGTCGCCGTTTGCAAAGGTGAACTTCACCCGCAGAGAGTCGGTGGCTTCGACACTGGTCACATCGGCGTAGAAACTGCGGTAGAAGGGCGTACCATCCGAGATCAACGTCTCGAAGGTGAAGACGACGTCGTCAGCGGTGATGGGCTTGCCGTCGTGCCAGCGCGCCTCGGGTCTCAGCGTGAACGCCACCCAGGAGCGGTCGGCCGGGCACTCGATGCTCTCGGCGAGCTCGCCGTATTCGGTCAGCGGCTCGTCCAGCGACTTTGTGCACAGTCGGTTGTAGATGAAGGTCGAGCCCTGGGCGGCCAGACCCTTCAAGATGAACGGATTGAGACTGTCGAAGGTGCCGGTCCGCGCCAGGCGGAGCTCCCCGCCCTTGGGGGCGTCCGGATTGACGTAGTCGAAGTGTCGGAAATCAGCTCCGTACTTGATCTCGTCGTGGATGCCCAGAGCGTGGCCGCGGTAGATCTGCTCGGCTGATGCGCCAACCGACGTCAGCAGGCACAGCGCCGTAGCGGCGAGCGCAGAGAGAGCCGCCAGGGTGGGTTGACGAGCGGCGGCGGCGACTGGCAACGCGGTCAGGGCGGATCGACGCGCGACGACGGCAGCTGGTACCACCCCCGATGCGGCGAGAGCCAGCATCCGCCAGATGCGCGCATAGGAGCTCACAGCTGGCAGGCGAATCAGCGGCTCGAGAGGCGCTCGTCCAGCTGAAGAAGCATGTCGCGCGTATTGAGGTGGGGCTTCACCCGCTCAAAGTAGGTTTCCAGGAGCTGGCGGGGTGTCAGCTCGGAGGTGTCGATCTCGATCTTATGGCTCAGCCAGGAGGCGGTGTATTCGCGCTTGAAGCTTTCCAACAGGTCCTCGATGTCGGCTTCGCGGATGAGGTTGAAGTCGTGTCGATCCGACTGCATGCGGGAGCGGATCACCTCCGGTCGCGCGGTGAGGTGGACGAGGATGGCATCTGCCGGCATCTCCACCTCGTATTGCCGCATGTTCTCGCCTGTCTTGCCGGGATAGTAGTAGAGCGGGCCGTAGATGCCTTCTTCAATATGGAAGCCTCCCAACAGGCAATGCTCGTGGCGATTCGCCACCCTGATGTGATAGACCAGCTGCATGCGCTGGAAGCGCTCCTTGAGCACGGGAGGGAGATCGGACATCACCTGCTGGTCCTCCGGGCTCAGGTGGTAGCGGTCGGGTATGGAGAAGTGGTCATCCAGGTGAAAGTGGAGCCCGCGTTGGGACCCCCAGTCGCTGACTCCGTTCAGCAGGCTGGTGACTCCCGAATATTCGCAACCGACGGCGATGACGCGCATGATCTTTAGACTCCTGTGTGAGATTGCCGGGCAGCGCGCTGGTGGTGGAAGGGCGAGTGGCAGCGAGTCTACTTTGCCGCGACTGGTTTCAGAGTGCCCGGTGGCAGCATGCCCGGCTAGAGATTACGTGGCCCGTGCTGTCCAAGAGAGGGAGAAAGTCAAGGTGAAGGCAGACTCGCTGTCAACGGCGAGATCTCAAGCGGTGGGTCAACGCCGTAGCGCGGTTGCACCCAGGATGGGCGCAAGCGAAGTTACCCCGAGACTGTTTTCAATCTCTTCTTAGATCTGAAAGTAGCGAGCCATGGCCAGAATCACCGAGATCAACACCCGTGTACTGAAGTCCCCCGAATACCCGCATGGGGGCTGGGTGCTCGTGCGGGTGCGGACGGAGGACGGCGTCGAGGGGATAGGGGAGTGCTTTGTGCCCGATCGCGGCGGCAGCGGCGCGGTTGCGACCAGAGCGGTCGTCGATCGGCTGAAGGAGGTGGCCGTGGGGCGCGATGTACTGGATACAGCGGTGATCTGGCAGGAAGTATACCAGCTGTGCACCCGACTCTACGACCGCAGGGGACTGGCCATCCACGCTCTCAGCGGTATCGACATGGCGGTACACGACGCCGCCGCGCGATCGCTCGGCGTGCCGCTTTGTCAACAGTTGGGCGGTCGCTTCCGCGAAGAGGTGGCGGTGTATGTGAGCAGCGTCTGGGTGGATGGGGACAAGCCCGAGCAGGCACTGACCGACACCGAGCGCTATGTGGAAGCGGGCCACCGGGCCATCAAGTATTACGGCTGGCTTGGATTCGGCGGCGATCCGAGCCGCGACGCCGCGCTGTTGCTGAAGCTGCGGCGGCGAGCGGGTGAAGGCGTAGATCTCATGCTCGACCTGGGACGCCCCGCAAGCCTGAGCGAAGCCATCCAGATGGCCAGGCTGATCGAATCCTCGGGCGCCGGTATTCGCTGGTGGGAGGAGCCACTGGACAGCGTCGATGACGCCGGCAACCTAACCGAGCTGACGGCGCGCACGGACGTCACCATCGCCGCCGGCGAGTCGGAGCTCACCGCTTTTGCCTTCCGCGATCTCATCGAAGGCCGTCGGGTCGACCTGGTACAACCCGATCTGTCCTGGGTCGGCGGCCTCACCGAAGCCAGGCGGATCGCAGAGCTGGCGCGGCTTCACAGAGTGCCACTGGTTCCCCACAACTGGGGGACGGCGATCAACTTCGCGGCCAGCATTCATCTGGTGGCGGCCATGCCTCAGGGGTTCCTGTGCGAGTACCCGATCACGCCTCGAACATGGGGGCAGGAGGCTCAGGAGGGTTCACACGATGGCCCCAGTCCCATGATGGTCGAGCTGGTGGGCAATCCGCTGGTGATCAGCGGCGGGCGGGCCCTGGTTCCCAGCGGGCCGGGGCTCGGTGTCGAGTTGGATGAGGACGCGCTGGAGAGGTACACCGTATAGGAAACCGCACACGATGGGGAGGAGGGATTGGCCAGCGATATCGGTGACAGAGAACCCCAGGCGGCGCTGCCCGATCGGGCGGACAGCACACTAGGCGCAAAGAGCGCTGGTGTCGAAGCCCTCGCCGAACGGGTTGGCGACCTGGATGCCAGCATAATACTGACCGGCGTTCAGGTCTTCGGAGAGTATGATGTCGCACTCGCCGGCCTCGGCGGCAACGACGATAGCGGCATCCCAGAAGCTGATGCGATAGGTATTGCGCACTTCCACGGTCCGTCGAACGGAAGCCGGAGAGGGGGCGATGGTCGTGAGGCAATCGAGCAACTTGATCTGTCGTATGACCACTTGAGGCTCCTGCTCAAGCTTGGCCAGGGCTGTATTTGCGTACTCCTGCAGGACCTGGATAGACAGAACACCATTTCCAGCGGTCATGAGCTGTGTCAAGACCTCCAGAGCCCGAGCCTGCTTCTCAGGGTCCCTTCGGTCGTTGGCGTACACGACCAGGTTGGAGTCGACGAAATACCTCGCCATCGCCCCTACCTCGCGTGGGCCGCGTCCCGGTCAAAGACGAACCTCTCGGACGAACAGCCCCCCTGCGTGGTCGCCAAATGTGTGAACTCCTCAGCAGCCGTATCGACATCGGCCAGGCCGGCGAGGCTCTCCATGTGCTCGCGGAGCAGCTGATTCAGACTCGTGCCCCGTCGCGCAGCGTACTCGCGGGTTCGTTGTATCGTCCTCTCGTCCGCGGACAATGTGATATTCATGGATCCAGTCTCTCTTGTGCGGCTTGGTTGCACTTAATGCACATAAGTGTGATAAGTGTAATCCTGGCGCGGTGCGCTGTCAAATCTCGATGTGCTCGCCAGTCATGTTGAGGCTGGCGGTGCCGTCGCCGTCCGTGGCGCAGCCAGGCGGATCGCGGAGAAAACTCGGCCACCGGGTGCCGCTGGCCCCTGACACCTGGGCGACGTCGATCAATTTCGCGGTCAGCCATAGTTTACAGCGGCCGCGGATAGCCGCCGAGTTGGACCAGGAATCGCTGAACGGTACACTGTATAGCCAACCACACGCGACAAGGAGGAAGGCTTTGACGATACAAATCACTGACAGCGAACTGCAGGCAGCGCTGCCCGATCTGGAGTCCACGGTTCGACTGCCCGGACTGGCTTCGCCGGCTGCGGTCTACCGGGATCGATGGGGCATTCCCCACATTCGCGCCCACAGTGAGTGGGATCTGTTCTTCGCCCAGGGGTTCGCCACGGCGCAGGACCGTCTGTGGCAGATGGATTTTGACCGTCACCAGGCCCTGGGCCGCTGGTCGGAGCTGGCGGGGACGAGCGGCGTGGCGCGAGATCGACTGATGCGGGCAGCCGGCATGGGCAGAACCGCGAAACTGGACTACGAGGCGTCGTCCCCTCAGGCCCGCGCCATGGTGGATGCGTACACCGCCGGTGTCAACGCCTTTATCACCGGCACCTGTTCTCTCCCGATCGAATACGCGCTGCTGGAAATGACGCCCGAAGCCTGGGAGAATTGGCATTGCCTCGCTGTCTACAAGATTCGCAACACCCTCCTGGGCACCTTCGAGCCCAAGCTGCTGCGCACGCGGTTGCTGCAGAAGGCGGGGGGAGCGGAGGCGCTGGGGCGGATCATCAGGGGGTACCCGGCCGGCCATCTGATCACCGTGCCTCCTGGGGCGGAGTACCAGGGCCCTCGTCTGAATGCCTTGGATGAGCTGATAGAGGCGGCGGGCGCGGCCAATTGGCTCGGCGAGACCGATGTCGGCTCCAATGCGTGGTCGCTAGCTGGCAGCCGCACGGCCTCCGGTCTGCCCTTGATCGCGGGGGATTCCCACCGCGGCCTGGATGCACCCAGCGTCTACTACCAGGTCCACCTTTCCTGTCCGGGACTGAACGTCATCGGCAGCTCCGTGCCGGGGGTACCAGGTGCTCTCCACTTCGCCCACAACGACCGCGTCGGCTGGGGCATGACCTACGGCTCTGCCGATACGCAGGACCTGTTCGCCGAGCGCTTCCGCGAGGGGGGTGGGGGACGCGAATACGAATTCGAGGGCGCCTGGCGACCCGCCGAAGTGCTGGTCGAGACGATCCGCGTCAGAGGGGACGCGGACGTTGGCATGGAGGTCACCATCACCCATCACGGCCCGGTCATCGCCGGTGATCCGGTCTCCGGCTGGGGTGTGGCCATTGGCGATCCCGGTCTCGGGAAGGGGACGCCCTGGCTGGATGCGGCGCTGGCGGCGATGAAAGCCGGCGACATGCTGGAGCTGCGCGAGGCTTTTAGAAAATGGACGGACCGCGTCAACAACTACGCCGTCGCCGACTGTGAGGGGAATTTCGGCTACCTCCACGCTGGCAAGATTCCCGTGCGTGGCCAGGCCAACGGCTGGCGCGCCGTGGAGGGATGGACAGGCCAGTTCGAGTGGAACGGCTACATCCCCCACGACGAGCTTCCCGCGGCCATCAATCCGGAGGTGGGATACGCCATAACCTGCAACCAGCGCGTCGCCGCGCACGACTATCCCTACTACGTGGGTCTGAGCTTCGCCCCGGAGTTCAGGGCTCGGAGAGTGCAGCTGCGCCTGTTGGACCTGGATCCGGGAGCGGCCACGGTGGCCGACATGGCTCGCATCCACGCCGACATGACTTCCACACCGGCCCGGATCCTGATCGAGGCGTTGCTGGTGGCTGAGGCGCTTGACGACAGGTCGCGGGAGGCGCTGGCGCTGCTGGGGGGCTGGGATTTCCGTATGGATCGCGACACCGTGCCGCCGACTATCTACGCCAAGACGAGAGGCAGAATGGTGCGGCGGCTTGCCGTGGAGCTGTTCGACACCGAATCAGCCCAGGAGCTGCTGTCCGGAGCGGCCGGCACCGACGCGCACCTGAGACTCCTCTCCCTGGAGATGACGCTGGCGATTCAGCGGGGGGATACCGATCTGCTGCCCGAGGGCGAAACCTGGCCCGGCGCGCTCGCGGCGGCCCTGACCGAGGCGGTGGCCGCACTGGCCGCAGAGCTCGGGCCGGATATGAAGCAGTGGCACTGGGGGCGACTACACCGGACCCGCCCGCGGCATCCGTTGTCGCCGGTGTTCCCGAACGCCGCCCAGCTGCTGGATCCGCCGTCTCTGTCCATACACGGCGACGGTGACACCCCCCTGGCGGGAAGCTACGCCGCGCACGACGAATTCACCGCTACGGGGATGTCCGTAAACCGCTACATCCACGATCCGTCGGACTGGTCGAAATCGATCTGGATCGTGCCGCTGGGGGCCTCGGGACATCCGGCCAGTCCGCACTATGCGGATCAGGCGGAGCGATGGGCGAATGTGGAGTATATTCCACAGCTGTGGGACTGGGGCATGATTGAGGATGAGGCGGAGACGGTGCAGCGACTCGAGCCGGTGTATCGTAGGAGGGGTTAAGTCGCCTGCGCGCCGGATTTTTTGCGGACCAAGCCGTAGACGGAGCGACCGAATGGGAATAACGAAAGTGTGTGCTGTCCGTGGCCTGAAGATCATGATCGACGTGGACAGCGAGGTCGAATCCGGCGAGGTGCGCAACTACGAGATGTGGCGCGTCGGTCACTACGATCATAAAGAACCGGACACACTGGACTGGATCGATACGCACTTCAAGCCCGGCGACACAGTATACGACATCGGCGCCAACATCGGGCAGTATGCGTTGTACGCGGCAAAGCGCCTGAACAATGATGTCGTGATCCTGGCGTTCGAGCCGGAGGCCCTTAATTTCGCCAAACTCAATCGCAACATCGTGCTGAATGGCCTGATCGACGTCATCGTCCCCTACCCGATCGCGACATGCACGGTGATTTCGCCCAACGAGTTCGAGCAGGATTTGAACGGCGGCTTCGTGCTGAGCAATGAAGCAGAAGTCAATTTCTCCGACGGAGTCGTTCAGAATCTGATCTTCGCGAGACCATAGGAGCGACCACACCCAATACACCAGGATCGACTAAATCGCATGCTCAGTTCCGACCAGATTCACTCTTTCCAAACCGATGGCCACCTGATCCTGCCCGGCTTTGTCGGCACCGATCTGGTGCAGCAGTGGCGGGACCAATTCTGGCGCCACCTGGATTGCTCCATAGACGAACCAGAAAAATGGCCCGAGCGGGTCAAGGACTTCAAACCTGATCCGATCTTCGGCGACCTCCCCGAACTGCAGGCGATCGTCAGGCAACTGGGTGGTGGACACTTTACCGGCGGCGGCTGTGGAGTCGCGGTGCGATGGCCGAAACAGGACCAGAAATGGACCATGCCGGACTCAGGGCATCTGGATGGGTATCCTGGTGAAGGTTGCCAGGCGGTGCTCATGGTGGGGGCCACGACCTATCTCCACGATGTCGACCCGGGCGGCGGGGCCTATGTCTACTGGCCGGGCAGCCACCACCTCGCCCACCGCTATTTCCTCCAGTACCCGGACCGCATTGAAGGCACCTTCCGCGAGACGCCCGAGTGGGGGAGGCGCGGTTGGGGGATCTTCTCAGATGACAACCCCGAGCCGGCACGTGAGTTCATCGCCCCGGCGGGGGACGTCATCCTCTGGCACGGTTGGCTGTGCCACAGCGGCTCGACCAACACGCGGCAGTCGCCGCGGGTCGGCTTCTTTGCCCGCTGGACCCACGAAGACGACGCCGGAGTGCGTCAGGCCATCCCCGAAAACCCCTGGCATCACTGGGCCATATAGGATTTGGTCTCGAATGCTTGACAGTGCTGGCAGGCCGACTTAGCGTCTGCTCATGGCATACAACACCCAGCAACCGGTAGGTCCGCCCACAGCCGTGGGCGTCGACGATGGAACGGAATCTCGAGACGCGCGAGGGGAGTGGATGCCGCGCGTCCTGCGCAAGACTCAGCCTTTCGCCTGGCCGATCCAGCCCAGGAAGCTGCTGCGGTTTCTCTTCGGCATTCCCGGGTTTCTCTGGCCTTTTGGGGCGGCGGTCTTCTACGGCCTTGCGGCTTTGACGTGGTATTTTCTCCAGCCTGGGGCGGACCAACTGAGCAACTTCAGCCAGCTAAGTGCCAGCTGGATCCTGCCAATGTACGCACGCAACGTGGCGATGCTGGTGTTGGTTGCCGGGTCCCTGCACCTCATGCTGTACTGGCGCCGTGTCCAGGGCACTCGTTTCAAATACAATTCGCGCTGGCCAAGCACATCCGGCAAGACGTTCCTCTTTGACAATCAGGTCAAGGACAACGCGTTCTGGAGCGTTGCCAGTGGCGCCACTATCTGGACGCTGTACGAAGTCTTCATGCTGTGGGCGTATGGCAACGGCTGGTTACCATTTGCCACGCTGCGAAGCAACCCGGTGTGGTTTTTCGGGTTGGCGGTCATCCTGCCGTTCTGGCACGACCTGCATTTCTACGTGGTGCACCGAATCTCTCACTGGAAACCGCTATACAAGGCCGCGCACTATTTGCATCACAAGAACACGAATGTGGGACCGTGGTCGGGCCTGTCCATGCACCCGATCGAGCACATCCTATACTTCAGCCGATGGATCATTCTCTTCCTCGTGCCGTCACACCCGATACACATGTTCTACCTGATGCAGCGTCCGGCCCTCAATCCCGCCATCGGACACACCGGCTTCGACCAGATCGTTTTGAAGAAGGACACCGATAGTTCGATGTCCATCGACTCGTATTTCCACTATCTGCACCACCGCCACTTCGAATGCAATTACGGCGCCGCGACGGTACCGCTGGATCGCTGGTTCGGCTCGCTTCACGATGGAACGCCGGAGTCATACGAACGGATGCGCCGCAAGCGGCGAATGCCAGCAGAGGTGGAGGTCGAGGAGGAGGTGAGAAGCTGATGAACGCCGACCATCGAACCACACATTTTGTCCGAAGAGGCCTCCTGGGCTTGCCTTTACAGGCGTGTCAGATTCTGGCCGTGCTGCTCATGGCGGGCACGGCCACCTGCCTCTGTGCGCAGCAGCCCACCAAGCGACCGATATCAGAGCGCTATCTCGATCCATCGGGCTTTCTCTGGCCGGACAGCGCCAGAGTGGCTGTCAGTCTGACCTTCGATGATGGTCGCTCGAGTCAGCTGCTCAACGCGGTGCCGTTGCTGGACTCCACCGGTGTCAAGGCGACGTTCTACGTGCAGCCGGACAGCCTGGTGGAGAAGCTGGAGCTCTGGAAGAAGGCTGTCGCCTCGGGACACGAGATCGGCAATCACTCGATGGGGCATCCGTGCACCGGGAATTTCGCCTGGGTCAGATGGGAAGGAGTCGCCCTCGAAGACTACGATCTGGATCGAATTCGGACCGAGCTTGTACAGGCGAACGATCTGATTGAAGAGCGGCTGGGAGTTCGCCCCGTGAGCTACGCCTATCCCTGCGGCCAGACCTTCGTCGGACGCGGCAGGGATACAAGGTTGCTGAGATCTTCCAGACCGGGCGACGCTGGCTGGACGAGACCTCGAATGCACCTGACCACTTCGACCCGTCGCAACTGATGTCGATGAAAATGGATGGAGCTGATTTCAGCACGGTCCAACGCATGATCGAGCGCGCCAGACGCAACGAAACCTGGCTGGTCCTGGCCGGACACGGCGTCAGCGATTCAGCGACATCCCGCTGGGGGACAAAGCTTGGCATGCTGAGAGAGCTGCTGGCCTATGCGCGTGATCCCGACAACGGCGTGTGGCTCGCGCCGGTGTCGGAAGTGGCGTCCTTCATTGCCAGGGAGCAGGCGGCCAGAGTACCGGCGAAGCGCTGACCCAGACCGACCGAAAATCGTTCCATCTCCCAGGTTAAGGCGTGGGCATATCTCTGCGTCCAGTCCCGACACACGAGAGCCAGGTAAAACGAACCACCCCCCGGGCGGCGGATATGGAAGCGTGGCCCGGTGTGAGCCGCCACGAGACCGGACCGGAAAATCCACCATAAATGGGAGTTGGAGGATGGCGCAGCAGGTACTGCTGATCCGAATCGAGCTGATAGGGGCAGAACCGGCGATCTGGCGGCGAATCCAGATCAAAGAGGAGTGCACCTTCTGGGAACTGCACGTGGCGATCCAGAATGCCATGGGCTGGACCGACAGCCACCTGCACTCCTTCCGGATCGAGGACGCTGCCACCGGTCAGCGCCGGATGATCGGTCTTCCCTTCGAGGGCGACTTCGACGACGAGCAGGTCGAGCCGGGGTGGGAACATCAGGTCACCGATCACTTGAGCATCCAGCGTGCCAGGATCCTCTATGAATACGACTACGGCGACTCCTGGGAGCATGCCGTCGTGCTGGAGGACATCCTGCCCATCGACGACCGGGCCGAATATCCCAGGTGTATCAGTGGAAAGCGGGCCTGCCCGCCCGAGGACGTGGGCGGTGTCCGCGGATACGAGAGCTTCCTGGTGGCGCTGGCCGATCCGGACGATTCAGAGCACGACGAATTTCTGACGTGGGTGGGCGGCTCCTTCGATCCGGAGCTGTTCGACCCGGACACCGTGACTTTTGAAGATCCGAAGGTGCGCTGGCAGGTAGTGTTCGGCCAGGATCCTGGTGCCACGGGACAGACGGCGACCGGGGTTCCGCAGATAGAGGGCGGCTTCACCCCGGACGAAATTCAGCGTCTGCTGCTGTCTCCCTTCGACGACGACGCCCCGATGCAGGTGGTGACGGATCTGCCCGATGACGCCTTCGAGGCGGCGCCGCTGGTTCGCGACATACGGCGTTATCTGCAGGTGATGGCGAACGAGGGGTCATTGAAGCTCACGCAGAAGGGCAACCTGTCGAGAGCAGCGATCACCCTGCTGATCAAGGCCGACGCCCTGGGGGCGCCGTGGTGGCGGGAGGACCGACCGGCCCGCAACGAGGCGGACATGCCGCAGGCGACCTTGCTGCGCGGGACGGCGGAGCTGGCCGGCCTGACCCGCAAGCGGAAGGGCAAGCTGTATCTGACCAAGCGGGGACAGGCGGTGGTAGAAGGCCGCCTGCCAAGCGGCGAGCTGTTCGGCATGCTGCTGCAACAGTATGCCACCAGATACAACTGGGCCTACGAAGACGCGATGCCGGCGTCGCAGTGGGTCCAGTCGTTCTTCTGGTATGCCCTCTATCTGCTGCAACAGTATGGCGAGGAGCCCCGGTCCTCCAATTTCTACGCCGAGCGATATCTGTTGGGACTCCCCTTTGTCCTGCAGGATATTACCGGTAGCTATTCTGAGCCCACCGATCTCTTCTTCAGTGCCTTCGAGGTGCGCGTGATCAGGAATTTTGCGGTCCGCTTCGGTCTGGCCGCTACCGAGCCCGGCGATGAGGAGTGGACGACCGAGCCCTGCCAGGTGCGGGCGGGCCCGCTGTTGTATCGGGTGATCACCTGGCAACGCGACCCGGTGCCCGAAAATACCGGATCCGGCGACGATGGGTCAGTGGTGGCAGGCCCCTGGGCACAGGACCCGATCGACGCCGATGCCCCGAAGCCGGAGGACATGCTCGGCCCCAGGATCGTCGAAGTGCTGGAAGGATTCCTGATGGCGCAGCGTCAGCGGCTGCGCAGTCAACAGTCGATCCGCGACTACGAGCAGGTGATCGCGCTGCTGCAGGTTCACCTGGACGCGGTTGGACCGGATATGCTGAGTGCCGAGGAGCGCACCGTGTGGGGGTATCTGAAGGAGGATGGGGGGCCACAGCACACGTTCTGCGAGATATTTGGCCCCGAGTGGATTCCTGGCTGCCTGGAGGGCTTCCTCAGCTTCTTCCTGATCAGGAAGGTCGCCGCCTCGGCGCAGGTGTCGAAGGCGGCAGGAGCGGTGTGCAAGAAGCTACTGACGTGGCTCGAAGCGGAAGACCTGTTGGACGGCGTGGAGGATGTAGAGGATCCCACGGCCACCGGACGCGATTTGACCGCGGCGCAAGAGGCGGCCACGCTGCTGGCGCAGGCGTCGGCCAGGTTCGAGGACAGGGTTGTGGACCTGCCCGAAGAGGACTATCTCGAATTCAGTCACCATACGATCGCAAAGGTGGAGGCGGGCCGGCTCTGGCTGGAAGTGTATGAGGCGGCGAAACCGGTGGTGATTGGCCCCCTGGCGGCGCCGAAGGAAGCGACCAAGCGTCTGCGAGCTGGCTGGGAGATCGCCTGCGGGCTGGGCAGGATCGCGGGGAAGTGGCGGTTGGTGGAGGTGGCGAATGTCTATCCATCGTGATAGACGACTGTCAGGCGGCCGCTAAAGCATGCTCATGTGGGTTCCCGTCTGCGGACTTAACTTCTGTATCACTGCTCCTGGTCCGGCTGAGTGATCACCATAGCCGTCGCTGTGCCGAAGGTGTACCGACGCGAATTAGGCGTGTCGACAATAATCAACGGGAGTCTAGACGATGTCAGAATGCTCCAGCGTCCCCAGAGGGAAGACGGTTCGCGTTACTGTGCTGAAGAAGACGTTCAATCAGGAATTCGTCGATGCCTACGCGTCGGATGACGTCGATTGGCAACCCAAGGGATGCTGTCACGACTTCGAGGTGGGCCATCAGTTCTTTACAGAAGGCCACGCTCCGGACGGCTTCCCCGACTGGGCCTGGACAGATATCCAGAAATACGTAATGGTGCTGGCGCGAGGGGGCAACATGCTTGGCGTCCAGCCGGGAAAATACGTCACCTGCTGTACGGATGGCTTCAGGCCCGTCTTCTTTCTGCTCGAGCGGATCGAAGAGGAGGTAGATGAATGACCGCCGGGGTCAGCGTGGCGTTTGGCGATCCGCTTGCAGGACGAGGCGAGGTGACTCTCGGACGTCACGGCCGCGCGCGCGAGTTGCCTGCACTCCGCGCCGCGGGACCAGACGGTATTGAGGCTATTTCGTGGGGCCCTGAGTCGGCTTTCTGATATGCCGCCTCGACCGCTGTTCAAGCCCGAGCCGGATCGCCTCGTATCCGAAGCGCTCGCGCACCGCGTCGAGCGCCTTGGCGATGCGGGGGCGCTCGCCTTCGTCGAATAGCAGCTCGAGCTGGCTGGTCCCTTCCTCGAGTCCTGACAGAGCGATGCCGACGAGGCGGACCGGACGCCGCCCGTCGTAGTTGTCCCGGAAGAGCTTGTTTACGCACGTGAGGACCCGATTCTCGGCATTGGTCGCCTTGATAGTGCGGGCTCGGGTCAGGGTCTCGAAGTCGGCGTAGCGCAGCTTGAGCGTAATCGTCCGGGCCAGGATGCCGCGCTGTCGGGCGCGCCAGCAGACCCGGCCGCAGAGGGAGTTCAAGCGATCGACGATGGGTTGCAGGTCGCCGACGTCGTGTCCGAAGGTGCTCTCGTTGGAAATGCTGCCGAGGGTCAGCCCTTTCGGGTCGTGCTCGCGGAAGGACGGGCGGTCCCGTCCGAGCGCGGTCTCGGCTTTCCCGGACACCACCCGGCGCAACGACGCGGCTAGAGACCTCTCAGGCGAACTGTCGGGTACCGTCAGCAGTTCGCCGAGCGTGAGGATGCCGGATGCGCGGAGCCGTTCATCGGCAACCGGCCCAATGCCGGGCCACTTGCGGCACGGAAGCGGTTCGACGAAAGACCACTCCTCGCCGGCGCGCACGATCCGCACCCCGGCCGGCTTGGCCGCGTTCGAGGCCATCTTGGCGACCGGTCGCGACGTGGCGATGCCGGCGCTGGCTGGCAGGTCGACCTCGTTCCGGATAGTCTGGCACACCTCGCCCACGACGCGCTCGATGGTCTCGTTGTCGTCGCGGTCGCCATCCTGGCGGTACATACCCTCGCACCGTCGGAAGTCGAGAAAATACTCATCGATGCTTGCCGTCCGGACGATCGGCGTATAGCGCTCGAGAATCTCCTTCACCCGGCGCGCGTACTCGCCGTACTCACCGTGCCGACCGGACAGGTAGATCGCCTTCGGCGCCAGTCGGCAGGCCTCGGCGATCGGCATCCCGGAGCGGACCCCCAAGGCGCGTACCTCATAGCTGGCAGCAGTGACCACGCCTCGGCTTCCCGGGAGGGCTCCGACCACCACCGGTTTGCCGATCAGATCGGGCCGGAACAGGCGCTCGACGGAGACGAAGAACGTGTCCAGGTCGAGGCAGCAGATTCGGGATTCTCGCGCCGTGTTCCCCACGGTGGCGACTTCCAACGACGAGACGGGGTAATGCATAACCCCATTGAACACACCAGGTGCAACCCTGGCAAGGGCGTTCGAGGGGCCGCGCTATGCTGGCGTGCGGGAGGCGCCTCCGTTGTGCAATGTTGTTCGCTTCCACATTCCTCCACCCAATATCAGATGCGGATCTTGGGGATCGACCAGACGGTGGTGACGGAGGGGAGACGTACGACGGTGCGGCCGTCGTCGTTGGGGGGTGTGAAGCGTGGTCCCGCAAAGGAGAGGAGGTAGATAGATAGAAAATGAAGATCGCCACGATCGACCAGTTCTTTCCCATGCCGAGGGTGCGGCTGGTAAAGGTCACCACCGATACCGGTCTCGTCGGATGGGGAGAGACCACACTGGAGGGGAAGGCCCGGAGCACGAGGGTCGCTGTCGAGGAGCTGAGCGACTATCTGATCGGTAAGGACCCACTGCGGATCGAGCACCACTGGCAGCATATCTATCGCTCCGCCTTCTTTCGCGGGGGCAATATACTGATGAGCGCTCTCTCCGGCCTCGACCAGGCGCTGTGGGATATAGCCGGGAAGCATCTTGGGGTGCCGGTGCACCAGCTGCTGGGCGGCGCCGTGCGCGACCGCATCAGGGTGTACGCGCACTGGGGCATCGGCAGTCTCACCGACGAGGGGAAGGCAGCGGCGCGAGAGCGGCTCGATTTTCTGCAGAAAAGCGGCGGTTACGACGCCTACAAGTCCGGACCTGGGGGCAAATGGCGGGCCCACGAGCCGCCGGCGGTGATCGACGACTTCGTGGAGCGAGCCTACCTGATGAGAGAGTGGGTGGGCGATGAAGTGGAGCTAGCCTTCGATTTCCACGGCAAGATGACGCCAGCTCTGGCGGTGGAGATCTGCCAGGAATTGAAAGGCATGCGACCCATGTTCGTCGAAGAGCCGGTCCCCCAGGAGAACGTGGAAGCCCTGAAGCAGGTGACCGACAAGGTGACCATTCCCATCGCCACCGGGGAACGACTGCTGACGCGCTGGGCATTCCGGGAGATTCTCGAGAAGCACGCGGCGGCCTACATCCAGCCCGACACTTCGCACGTCGGGGGGATTTCGGAGCTCAAGAAGGTGGCCAACATGGCGGAGGTCTACTACGTTCACATCATGCCTCACTGCGCCATCGGCCCGGTGGCGTTTTCGGCCTCGCTGCAGGTCGATGCGTCCGTGCCCAATTTCCTCGTGCAGGAGCAGATCGACCAGGGGTTGGGTGGCGGGCTGCTGAAGGAGGACTGGCAGGTGGTGGAGGGCCACATCGAATTGCCGGACAAGCCGGGATTGGGAATTGAGCTTGACGAAGCCGCCGCGCAACGAGACTGCGGAGAATATGCCGAGGAGCTGGGGGGCGAGTTCTACTACGAGTCGGATGGCAGCGTGGCGGATTGGTAGGTAGGAATCCGCCAGGAGAGTGGCGCGCGATTGCCGCGACTCAGCACCCTTGCTATCATAGACTGTGTATTTGGCTGTAAAGGACGGCCATGGACGACTCTTGCTCCGACCGTAGATCCTGCCCGACCGCAACCGGGCGTGGACTGTTTGCGGGATCGTCAACTGAGCTGAGCCGGCTCTGCCGGATGGCCGTGCTGATCCTGGTCGCAGGGTGGTTGGCGAGCGGCTGCGAGATGCTCGGACTGAGCGGCGACGACGAATTCGCCCAGGACGCCAAGCTGCAGGCCAAGGTCATGCAGGATCAGGCGAAGGAATTGGAAGATGGGGCCAAGGAGCTGGTGAAGCAGGCAGACCAGCTCAAGAAGTGAACATCAGCAGGCAGAGCCAGGATTTCTCCCACCGGATCGAGCACGTATCCGGTGGGGCTTTTCGTTGCTGATTGGGGTAGAACCAGCAGCCGCACCATCAGATAAGGGGGTAACCATGGCACGAAACGGCCAATGGCCCGTACTGAAGCGCTACGACCAGGATCACCTCAGCCGAATCGCCTTGCCGCTGGGAGGAATCGGCACTGGCACGGTGTCGCTCGGGGGCAGGGGGGATCTGCGGGATTGGGAGATCGCCAATCGGCCGGCAAAGGGCTTCGTGCCCCGGCAGCCACTGGGCGCGGCTCCGTTTTTTGCTCTCCGCACCAAAGTAGCGGGAGCCGCGCCGGTGACGAGGATCCTGGAGGGTCCCCTCGAGCTCTCCGAATACGAAGGTCAGTCGGGGAGTCCGGCTCCCAACCACGGCCTGCCGCGCTTCGAGCGCTGCTCCTTTGCAGCGGCTTATCCTCTGGGGCAGGTGATGCTGTCGGACCGGCGCGTGCCGGTGAGGGTGCGCCTCGAGGCCTTCAATCCCCTGATCCCGGGCGATCCGGACCGTAGCGGCATCCCGGTGGCGGTCCTCCGATTCGCGCTCACCAACCGCACCTCAGCGCCGGTGAACGCCAGTCTGTGCGGCTCGCTGCTCAACTTCATCGGCCAGGACGGCGCCGGGGGGGCCAGCAGGGACAACCGCAACAGCTTTCGCGACGGGAGCGGTTACCGCGGGATTTTCATGCAGACTCGCGGTCTAGCCGACGACGCGGCTGGGTGGGGAACCATGGCCCTGGCTACTACCGCTGGTCGCGGCGTCACGCATCGCACGGCGTGGAAGAAGGTGGGCTGGGGGAGCGCTCTGCTGGATTTCTGGGACGATTTCGAGGATGACGGCTGCCTACAGGAGCGCCAGCGGGAAGGTGAGGATGCCCCCATGGGTTCGCTGGCGGTGGCCCTGCGGTTGCCCCCTCGGACCACCCGGGAAGTGACGTTCGTCATCGCCTGGCACTTCCCCAACCGCTACACCTGGACCCCGGCCGAGGGCGACAAACCATGCCCCGAGGACCGCATCGGCAACTACTACACGACGCGCTACCGCGACGCCTGGGATGTGCTGCGCAAGACCGTCCCCCAGCTGCGCTCCCTGGAGTCGGAGACGGTGAACTTTGTGCGCGCGTTCTGCGACTCCGATCTGCCCGAGGTGGTGAAAGAGGCGGCGCTTTTTAATCTCAGCACACTTCGCACCCAGACCTGCTTCCGCACCCCGGACGGCAAATTCTTCGGATGGGAGGGCTATTCCGACAACGAGGGCTGCTGCTTTGGCTCTTGCACCCACGTGTGGAATTACGAGCAGGCGTTGGCTTTTCTGTTCGGCGACCTGGCCCGCCAGATGCGGGAGGTGGAGTTTGGCGAGGCCACCGATGCGGATGGCATGATGAGCTTCCGCGTCTCTCTTCCCATCGAACGGGCGACCTCATTTGGCAAAGCGGCGGCCGACGGCCAGATGGGGTGCATCATGAAGGTGTACCGCGACTGGCAGTTGTGCGGCGACGACGACTGGCTGCGTTCGCTGTTTCCGCGGGTGAAGAAGGCGCTGGAGTTCTGCTGGATCGACGGCGGCTGGGACGGGGATTGCGACGGGGTGATGGAGGGCTGTCAGCACAATACCATGGACGTGGAGTACTACGGGCCCAATCCGCAGATGGGAGCCTGGTACCTCGGGGCTTTGCGCGCGGCGGAGGAAATGGCGCGTCACCTCGGTGATGGGGAATTCGCCGATCACTGCCGCGGCCTCTTCGATCGGGGAAGCGGCTGGATGGACGAGCACCTGTTCAACGGTGAGTATTACGAGCACGAAATCAGGCCGCTGCAGCGTTCCACCGACGTGGCCG
>Ga0310122_10000435_pt1 | contig 26458 bp, 20 predicted proteins | sample CB6_Bottom_1051__FD_203503 | JGI IMG/M metagenome (GOLD analysis project Ga0310122, IMG submission 203503) | Marine microbial communities from Western Arctic Ocean, Canada - CB6_Bottom_1051 | ecosystem: Environmental > Aquatic > Marine > Oceanic | place: Canada: Western Arctic Ocean | collected...
GCGGCGGGCCCGGTCCAGCCTGATCGCCCGTGCTATATCGAGAGAGATAGCGACGAAGCGCTGTGCCAGGCGCTCAGAGATCAGCGCTTCTGTTATGTCCTGGGTCCCCGGGCCAGCGGCAAGTCGAGCCTGATGGCGCGTACTCTCCGGGTGCTTCGGGCGGAGGGACAGATCGCGGCAGTTGTCGATCTGGCTCAGATCGGAGCAAGGGGCGAGAGCAAGGACCCTGGCCGCTGGTACTACGGTATCGCCTATCGCATCGTTCGTGAACTCCGGTTGAAGGTCGACCTTCAGACCTGGTGGCAGGAGAAGAGTGCCCTGATGGGTGACGAGCGCCTCGCGGAGTTCTTCTGGGAAATCGTGCTGACCAATACGACGGTGCCCGTCACGATCTTCTTTGACGAGATCGAACGCGCCGTGGATCTGCCGGGCTCGAAGGATCTGTTTACGGCGATCCACAGTTGCTATACCTCTCGCACAACAGAGCCGGACTTCGGTCGGCTGAACTTCGTCGTACTCGGGGTAGCGTCGCCGCAGCAGTTAGCCCCCGATCGCAGTGTGTCTCCTTTCGACCTGGGTATGGCCATCGAACTCGAGGACTTTACTCCCGATGAGACCTATGGCCTGGCAGCGGGGTTCCCGTTCGATAAGGATCACGCATACGCCCTGCTCGACAAGATTTACAGTTGGGCCGGTGGCCAGCCCTATCTGACCCAGAAGATTGCGCGTGGCGTAGTCCGCCGGGGTGCTCGTCCGGAGGATGTCGATCTCGTTGTGCGCGAGCGATTCCTGGTCCAGGGTGCCCGGGGGGAGGAGCCGCTCCTGAATCATATCCGCGCGCTCCTGACTCGACGCGCGTTGCGCAATCGCCAAGGGTTGGTTCTATTGGGCAAGCTTGGCAAAGGCGCCCAAGTACCGGAGGATCCGGGATCTGGTGCGCAACAGGTCCTGCGCCTGGCGGGCCTGACGGCCACCGATGCCGATGGCGTTCTGACCCTCAGGAATCAGCTTTTCAAGACGGTCTTCGGTCCCCGTTGGGTCAGCAGCGCTCTGCCGTTCGATTGGCGGAGTGCTCTCGTCGCGGCCGCCGTGATCAGCGTAATGATCCTGGTTCCCTGGTGGTATTCGCAGGTTCTCCCGCAGCCGTACATTCAGTCGTTGTCGGCTGTCAGTCAGCCGCTCGACGATGCCGTTTATACCTATCAGCGCCTCCATCGGCTTCCCGGTTTTGGCGGGACCGCGGATCGGCTATTGACGGAAATCTTGATCGATCACAGTGGACGTGCCGACACGTTCGCAGACATTCGAGTCCTGGATGATCTATTACGCGGCTTGCCGGACCGTTCGGATTTGGCTGAACAGCTGATGGGGAGCTATTGGCTCAGGCGCGCAGTGGAGGCGACTCGAGGGGAGCGCCGTGACGAAGCGCTGCTGTTGGCGTCGGCAGCGATCCCGGGCCAGGGGGAAGTCGCAAGAACACTCGCGACTGAGCTGATTGGAGACGATTATGGTTCTCTGCAGCGAAGTTTTCGATTGGCCGAAGCGCCCTCACGATGGGAAGTCGATTGGGCGTCACGCGAACTCGTCCTGGTAGCACAAGATCACAGCGTACGGCGCCTCTCGCTGGACGACGCGGGCGCGGTAGACTTTGCCGATGGTCTGACTGCCTTGCAGCATCTGCCGATCGAACGCGAGCTCAGCGTCGACGAACCCGGTTCGGCGGGCGCATTCGTGCTCGAACTCGATGTCGCGCATCTCGCCGATGAACAGGTGCTGGTGTCCCTGGAGGCGCCGGGCGGAGCGCGGGCTAACTTCACGTTACCGATGAGCGCGGAGAACAGACGTGAGTTTCGTGCGGTCCGGCGCTCGCCATTGGCGAGTCTCGGCGATGCGGACCGGCAGGGCGTATGGCGTCTGACTCTCGTCGATCGAGAGGAAGGCTTCGTCGGAGAGTTGTTGCGCTGGGGCCTGTTGTTTGCCGAAGAGCTTCGTGGCTGGAACGACGATCCCGAGCCGGACCTGACCATCCCGGACCCCGTTCGCGCCGACCAGGTTGAGGTGACGGTCAGTTCGGACGCACGGCTCGCCGTCGCTACTCCGTCGCGTGCCGGCGCTGTTGGAACGTTGGCAGTTTGGGACCTGCGATCCATGGTGGATGCCGATGATCTGGTGCTCGAGACGACGCCTGAGTTTCTGGCCCTGGCCGGTCAGACTGCGCGGCTCGTGGCGGTAGCCGGCAACACGTTGACACTCTGGGATACAGCTCAGGGTTCGCTGGTTAGGCGCGTCGCGACGCAGACCGGTTTTTTGTTGCCGCCGGCCGTCGGTGCTGACGGTGACTATGTCGCGATCGCCGAACAGCTCGATCTTCAGGCATCCCTTTACAGTTTATTACGAACAGAGGACGGTGAACTCGTCAGCAGTGTGAGCGGACTTACTGGCGTTCGCGACTGGGTATTGGGTCCGCAAGCGCGCTATCTGGCTTTGATGGGACCGGATCGCGTAGTGCGCGTCATGGACCCGCGTCGCGGCGACATCCGGGCCGAACTTGTTCATGAGCGCGACCCCGTGCGCCTGATTCCCGTGGCCAGCGGCGACCGGCTCGTCAGCGTCGACGATGGCGGAGATATTTTTGTCTGGTACCTCGGAGATGCTGAAACACTACAGCCCGAGCGCCGACGTCTGGGTATGACCGTAGACGCTCAGAGTGTTAGCGTCGCTGCGGATGCTTCCGCCGTCGCGTTCGAAGCGCGCCAGGGACACGTAATCGCTCGCGACCTTGCCGGCGAGAACGAACCGTTAAATCTGCGTGTGCATCGCGCCAATGGCGTGGTCCGTACGCGACTTGCGCCGGACGGCAGTCATCTCCTCACGGCCGGTGGATCGCTTTTTCAGCTCTGGCAGCTCGACGACATGGGACCCGGGCGCGGCACCGATCAGAATTTGTCCGGACTCGTGTTGGATCAGGCGGGGCAAATCGCTGCGTTAGGATTTCGCGACGGCCATGTCAAAATTGTGACGACAAGTCAGCTCGAAAGCGGCTCCCAGCGTGATGCAGACGTCGACTATATCGGCCATCAGGGCGGCGTCAGCAGCATGGCGATTTACTCGTCCCTGGGTGCCATCGTCAGCGGTGGTGATGACGGTTCGGTTCGAATATGGGATATCGCAAGTGGCGCGCCGAGGGCGCCGTTCATGCGTCATTCGCAGGGGCCAATTCACGCCGTCGCGCTGAGTCCAGACGGCCAATGGGTTGTGAGCGCGGCCGAGATCAGCGCCAGGCTCTGGAGCGCAGCGGACGGTGAGTTGATGGACGAAATACTGGTCAACGGCCAGGCGTTGTCGGTGAGCTTCTCGCCGCAAGGGGACCGGCTGGTCGTCGGTGACAGTGCTGGCAACCTCTTCTTTACGCGACCGACCAGTTCGCTACCGCCTCAGTCCGCGAGAGCTCAGGATGCGGTGCTGGCGCTGGCGTTCTCGCCGGATGGTGAGTTGTTGGCATCCGGAGACGCTTCTGGGCGAGTTCAACTCTGGGATCCGGCGAGGGCTCAAACGTTGAGTGAGCCCTTAGGCTTCGCACATCCGGTTCGTTGGGTCGGATTCAGCGACGAAGGGGGTTACCTGGTCGCTCAGACAGACCACTGGCTACACCGGCTGTTGATTACTGGACACGACCTGTCTGTCTCCGACAGCCGTTTACTCGAAGTGGGTCTGGAGGCGGGTGCGGCACTCGCGACGCCACGCGGCGAGCAGCTGCGTCTCGTCGGGGGCCGCGGACTCGGACAGCCGATCTATCATGAACTCGACCTACGCGTGCCTGCGGCCGAGCCGCTACCGACCGGAGCGACCCTGTTGGAGCGAGACTGGTCCGGCCTGCTCGGCCTGGAATTCGATCAGACCGGCGCTGTCGTCGCCAGACAGCCGTAACACTCGATAATTCAACGGTTTCTTCTCTTTTTTCGGCCGAATATGTGAACTGGCGTCACCGATGTCGGGCCTTCGCGCGGTACCCTGCAACGGCTTTGGAATAAGTTGGACGGATCTCGCGAGGATGAAGACAGGGTCTATGGTGGATCGACATACTGGTGCGTTTGAGGCCATCACTCAACGTGCGGCACGCTATTTTTATTGGTTCTTCTCGCCTGCCTCACCACAGGCTGTATTCAGGAGCCCAGACCGCGTAGCTATTTGGAATTCATGGAGGACTCGTTTGCCAGGGAAGGCATCCTCGCGCGTTGTAATCAAGATCGTGAAGAAACGGCGAACGATGCGGAGTGCATAAACGCACGCGGTGCCGCGTCGAACGTAGCAGCTCGTGCAGACGAGGCACAACGTGAGCAGCGCGATGCCGAATCGGAGATCCTGCGTGCTGCGGCCAGTGACCGCGCCGCCAGGGCTCAGACTGCTATTGTGCAGGCCGCAGTGGCAGCGAGAGAAAACGCCGAGGCACAGTACGAGGCGCAGTGGACCCAGCGGATTCAGGTCGTTGCAACGGAAGCTGTCAGTGAGGTGACCTACCGTAGCCTCGTCAGTACATTGAGCGCAGCGAGCCCGGCCCAAGAGGTCCGTTATGCGGAGCTGCCACGCCCCACACTCGATTTTATTGAACTGCCCGCTTCTGCAACGCCAATCCTACCCTACGTTGAGCTTCCCGCAACCGTACGGCGTCTCGAAGTGGCGCCAAAGCCGGTGCTCGAGGAGATCTCGATCCCTGCCTCGGTAAGGTAACTTATCTCGAATAGTGCCCGCCTGCCTACGGACCGCTCTGAAAGGGGAGTTGAGGGTTCGGCGTCTTGATATGCAAATCCTGCTGCGGGAACGGGATCTGGATACCGTGTTCAGCGAAGGCCTTATAGACGCCGCAGTTTAGTTTGTGTTCCAGGCGTCCTCTGAATATCGGCTGCTCCACCCACGCGAGTAGTTCAATGAGTCTCTCAGCAACGATTGCGATAACCAGACCGACGGCGATGATAATGATCGCCTGTAGCCAGACATCCGGCCCGAATCACGACAGCCACGGCAGGCTGGCGTCGGCTAGTGTTTGAATCTGGTCTTCCACCTTAGCCGCTCCTCGTTAGCGATCAGTTGGCGCTGCCACCGAGAGGATAGATGATGGCTTCTTCGGGGCCGTTGTCTTCCGCGACAGAATTCGGTGATCCTAGCGGCGAAGATCCGACATCATCCAGGGTAGTCAACAACTGCCTAGCGCTCGCAGGCGTCGCGAAGGTCGTCATGGTCAGGGGTTGCGCTTCACCATCAGGCGAATAGAAACGCCGATTGGCGTCGTCGTCCATGCTGAGTTTCGCGCCCTCGATAGTGGCGCCGGCGAACAGCCCGCGGCTGCGGACATACGTATAGAGTTCGGTCGTGAATGTCATGTCTCTCGTTGTCGTCGAGTTCCGGCCGACCGGGCCCGCGGTGGCCGACGCGTCTCCACCGACCATGAACTTGCCTTCGCTTATATCGCGGATGGAGCGTTGATTGCCGAACACCAGTATCACGTCCGTGGATTCTCCGCCGATCTGCGCGCCGAAACTACTACCGGTGAACGTGATGAAACTGGGGTTGCTCCACTCGCCGTTCTCGGTGCGAACGACGACGACACCTTTACCGCGCCGACCGCCGAAAATAAATCCGACTCGAACGACCCTCGGAATAATCGCGATTCCCTGTGCCTGCTGCAGCAGCGACGGTGGAATCGCCGTCGCGGGATCGCTTGTGAATGCGTTGAAGACCGCGCCGGCGCTGGCGAGTCGGGCTTCTTCGGTTGTCTGGCCGAGGCTTTGGCCTGCTAGCAGCAGGCTGCCCGCGACAAATCCGGGTATTGCGGTAAGGATTCTGCGCATGGTGTTGTCCCAGTCCGTTCGGTGACGCTAATGTTACCGTAACAGTTACGGTAGATGCGCTAAGCGAGTCGTTCTAGGAGCCGTAGCGCCCGTTGAGCCACCAACATAGGGAGGCAAAGTCGGAGAACGCGAGTCTGAGCAGGAGCTCGGGAAGTGCCACCGGGCACTCGCGAAAAACCCATTTTCCTGGGGGAGTAGGAGTTAATGAGAGACGAGCACCCAGTGACGGGCGCGTATGCTACAGGCACTTTCCTCATCCCGCAATAGGGACATTACCAGGAACGTGAGATCGAGCAGATTGGCTGCGAATGAGTGCCTGAGTGTTTCCGATTAGTTGCGTGTGGCGTAGTCAGATAACAAAGACTACTATCGCCCGTGCGGCCAAGCCGCCGTCCGGATACGCCGCAGGCACACCGTTGGAGAGCGCGAGATGACGGAGAGGACGCTGGAGGAACAGGCCGAGGAAGTCCTGTCTCGGTTCGCCAACGCGCCGATCGGGCTTGCTATTTCGATAGCGATCTCCGTTATCGATATATCATCGCGTGGCTGGCGGACATGAACGGCCTTTAGCCCGAGCAACACGTCGGCAAAACGATCCACGAAGTCGTCAAGGACGTTGCAGTCGCGGTCGTACCACAGCTTCGCCGCGTGCTCGAAACCGGAGAATCGATTCTCGACGGGGAAGTGGAGGCGCCGACGCCCGGGACCGATGGCGCGCGAAGAGTCTTCAGGCATAGTTACGACCCCGCTCTCGACAGCGACGGCAAGATTGTGGCGTGAGTTGCGTGGTTCAGGGCGTAACGGATCTTCGGTTTGCCGAAACCACACTGTACGAGGGCCTGGAAAAGTTCGGTCGCTACTTGCCGGCCCGCCGGAGGGTTTCTAGGCGCTCTGGCGCTACTGGGTACCGTTGCTACTACACATAGAAATGGAGGGGGGCATGCTGAATATATTGCGTTTCCTGATCGTCCTCGCGCTTGCACCGATCGCGATCGCTCAGTCGCAGACCCAGGAGACCTTGGACATCTATGTCTTCGATACCGAAGGCGGGGAGTCAGTGCTTTATATCGCGCCGACCGGTGAGACTCTGTTGTTCGACACAGGTGGCGGCGGTGACCCCGGGGCGAATGAACGAGACTCTTACCGTGGTGGAGCAGACGAACGTCCGCGTGCTCGACTATGTAATCATCTCGCACAACCACCGCGATCACGTCGGGAACGCGGGGAATCTCCCCAACCTCCTCATTCGGAACATCCGGAAATTTCTCGATCACGGCCCGTATACCATGGAACTGCAACCGGTCCAGCGGGCTTCATTCGAACGCTATCTGGCGATACGCAATCTCGCTAAAGCCAGGCGGGCGGTGCCGGGCGAGCAGTTTTCGTTCGGCGCGGTCGATGTGCACGTCGTAGCGTCATCGGGAGAGGCGACAACCGTGCCGCTGCCCGGAGCGGGCGCGTCCAACTCGCTCTGCGCCAACCACGTGCCGAAGCTGGATCTACGCGGCGTGGAGAACGACGAAGTCTTGGCCGTAGAGGTCCGTTTCGGCGAGTTTCGTTTCCTTGAGCTGAGCGACATGACCTGGAATCATGAACAGCGGCTGGCCTGCCCCTATAATCTGCTCGGTACGGTCGACGTCTACCATACGTCGGGGCATGGCGATCGGTGGGGGTCGAATCCTGTGATGGTCCATGCGGTCCAGCTGCGGGTCGCGGTGATGAACAACGCTGCCGTCAGGGGCGGGCACGCTGATACGTTTGACACCCTCCGCAGCTCACCCGGGTTCGAGGACGTCTGGCAGACACACTTCTCGACGGAAAATGCGACCGAGCAGGACAACTCGCCCGAGCAGTTCATCGCGAATCTCGACGGGGCCGCGGGTCACGTAGGCCACTACATCAAGTTTTCTGCTCGAACCGACGGTAGCTTCACCGTGACAAACAGCCGCAACGGCTTCAGCAAGGAGTATCCGCCGGCCAGACGCAGCCTCTCAGCCCGCTGACTCGAAGTCGGCGGGCGATCCGGCGCGCCGAAAACCTACTCGATGGCGGCCAACTGCTGGAGCAGCTGTCCCCTCGGGCTATCGTCGGGCACAAACCGCTGAACTCGTTCGCCGGCGAAGACTTCACCGGTGTAGATGTTGCCACCTGAGTCAACGGCGATCATGTGCAGCCCGAAGAACTGGCCGCCGTTCTCGCCCATGTGGCCCCACTCCGCCGCGATGCTGCCGTCCTCGCGATTCAGTAACCAGATTTTGTTGTTCGTGAGACTTGAGACGACGAGGTAGCGCTGCTCGGGGTCGGCTGAGAATGCGATGCCGCCTGTGGAGCCGCCGACACCGGTCCCCGGCGCAAGGACGATCTCGTTTAGGAACTCGCCATCCTTCGTCGTGACGTGAATGCGGTTCGCGTTTCGATCCGCCGCGTACACCAGGCCGTCATTGGATACGTTCAGCGTCAGGTGGCCCGCAAAGTCTATTGGCATCGCGCCGTTGGGTGTATAGGCATGGTCGGCCTCGTCGGTGCTGATCTCTGCCAAAGGTTTGCCGTATGCGCCCCAGCCTCGTTTGAACTCGAAGGTGTCGAGATCGAAGACGAGGACGCGCCCGTGCAGATAGTTGTCGGCCACATACATCTCGTTGTCTGCTTCGACGATCCGAATTTCCTCCAGCCCGCCGACGATCATCGGCGTCTCAGGCGGATACTTCTCACGGAATTCATCGCGGGCAGCCGCTGCCCTCGCTTGCGCCGCGGGGTCGGGGGCGCGAGCCGGCCGCGCCGGCGGCGGCAGGAACCGATAGACCGCGCCGACAGTACCCTGACCAGGCACGCGCGTAGCCGGTGGCGGTAGTCCGACCTGGCCCCCGCCTTCTCGTTCTGGCGTACGCGCCAGTTCGGCAACGACCTGACCGGTCTCCGGATCGTATTTCCGGACTGTGTCCTGCCCCAGGTAGACGTAGCCTTCGCTATCGACGTCCATGCCGTGGCCCTGCGGTGCGTCGAAGGACCCGATGACATTGCCCTGGCTGTCGAAGTGAATCATCGAGGGCGGCCGGATGCAGCACTCCGCAATTGGGGGTGACAGCTCGCCGTGGAGTTCAATGGATGTCAGATCGTTCGGGCGGTTGTACGCCCAAACGTTGTCATTGCTGTCGACCGCGAGGCCCGTGATGCCGCCGATCTTCCAGTTATTCGGAAGCTGTTTCGGCCAGGTAGGGTCAAAAGTGTAGCTCGGCGCCGCCTGCGCCTGGGGTTCGTTGCTCGTGCAAGAGAACATGAAGATCGTGCCGGCCAGCAGGGCGAGCGCGACCAGGATTTTCTGATTTCCCTTCATGACGTGACCTCTTTTTAGATAACAGGTTCTAGGCCTGAGTCTAGGTCCTAGTGGCCGTGGGGGTCAATCGCAGCCGCCGGCGGGACCGGGGCGCCGAGCGTGGCGGCAATGGCTCGGAACAGCTCATGCTCGGCAAGCTCAACGCGATGGTCGTGGCGGATACACACGAGTACGGCCTCCAGGACACGGCCCCTGACCCGAGGCCTTAGGCTGGCCAGCCGGGCCAATGCGGCATCCAGCTCGGCCAGATTGCGTGCGTCCGTCAGGGGCTCGAAGTCCGGCTCGGGGACGCGAGTCCCGCGCTTGCTGATACTGGCGATCCCGGCCTTAAATGCCGCCAATGCTTCCGCGCTGGTCTCATGACCATAGGCCGCGACGCAGCGCAATAGCCTCACTAACGCAGCGCTCGTCGACAGGCTGCGTGAGGCCTTCGGCGGCTTTAGTCCTGAGTTCGGCAGGTCCCAGAGATAGCTGTCCAAGAGACGCAGCAAGACATAGTCGAACAGCCGCTCCTCAGAATTAATTTTGGTCAGGCGTGTCAACAAGTCGGAGAGAAACTCCAACTGCTCGGCCGGCCGATGCTTTAAAGCAGGCATGGCCAGTTCCAATACCGGCAGTTTTAACTTTTCATCCATATTGTTGAGTTCGTCGCGAAGCCTCATGCAGAGCCCGCTGCGCGCGCTGCCGAGCTGCTGCTCCAGCAGTTCCTGTTGACGGCTCCGGATCTCGTTCTCGTTCGCGATGGCGAGCGCGAGTATCAGCAGCAGGCTCGACTCCCTTGAATGCGCCGCATGATAGATCTCCGCCGGGATCGCGACGCGCAAACGCTCTGCTACTTCATGCGGCGCCGAGTGTCCCGCCGTGTTCAGTATCGACGTTTCGGCGACGGTTCCGCCGCCTGCCAGCGACTGAACAGCGATGTCAGCGCGCGCCTCATCCGCCACTGAGAACGTCTCTTGAATTTCGGGGTAATCCCCCGGAGTAAAACCCGGCTCCAGAGCCTGGATGCGTTCGTCCAGTGGCGGGTGCGTCGCAAACCAGCCGCTGAACGCGCTCGAGCCGCGGGAGAAGAGCATATGCGCTATCTCCTCGCTGTTTCGGGCCGTGAGATTGCCGGTGTAGCCGCCGATCTTCTTCAATGCATCGGCCAGTCCTGAACTGTCCCGCGTGAACTGTATCGCGGACGCGTCGGCCAACATCTCGCGTTGCCGTGAGACGCCGGCCTTGATCAGGCGGCCGAAGAACAGGCCAATGTAGCCGATGATCACGAGCGACAGACCGAGGCCTGCCGCCGCCGCGATGCCGCCATTCGAGCGGCTGCGCCGCGTGAAATGCATGCTGTGCAATACCCAGCGGCCCATCAGGGCGAGTATCAAGATACCGAAGGAGAGCCCCATGAGCCGCAGGTTTAGGCGCATGTCGCCGTTTAATATGTGGCTGAACTCGTGCGCGATGACGCCTTGGAGTTCCGCTCGATTGAGTTTCTCGAGCGCTCCACGCGTCACTGCGACGGCGGCATCGGCCGGCGTTAGTCCGGCCGCGAACGCGTTGATACCCTGTTCTTCTTCGAGAACGAAGATATCCGGTACCGGAACCCCCGACGCGATTGCCATCTCTTCCACGACATTGAGCAGACGCTGCCGCAGCGGGTCCTGGGTTTCGCCCGTTACTTCCGTCGCGCCGAGCATCCGGGCGACCTGCGCACCGCCCCGCGAGAGCGTTGCCGTGCGGTAGAGACTGGCCAGCGAAATGAACAACGCGGTGAGCGCGGCAACGCCGGCCAGTAACGGACCATTGTCCAGTACCCAAGCGACGAAAGATTCGTTGTTGATGACCGACTGTGCCGTGTACGGGTCTGCGTAAAGTCGCAAACCGACCGCGACGACCATGGTTACTGCCAGAACGATGAGCGCGACCGCCAGCAGAAACAAAACGACCAGCGTGCGAGTCGCCCGCCGCGCGCGCTCTTGTTGGGTGAAAAAATCCACAGCCTTAAATCGGGGCTACAGCCGGCTCATTGATCGAATGAGACTGTCGGTACCTCGCGTTTCTCTTCCTGTTCGATCTCGAGGAACTCCGCGTGTTTGAAGTTGAAGTTGTTCGCAATGAGATTGTTGGGAAAGTTCTGGCAGCCGTTGTTGTAGGACATGACGGCGTCATTAAACGCTTGGCGCGCGAACGCGACCTTATTCTCGGTCGAGGCCAGTTCTTCTTGGAACTGCATCATGTTCTGGTTGGCCTTGAGATCGGGGTAGCTCTCTGCGAGCGCGAACAGTCGTCCGAGCGTGCCACCCAGGGTGGCCTCCGCGCCGGCCAGCGCTTTTATCGCCTCCGGGTCGGACGGGTCGGCCGCAGCCCGTTTGAGCCCTGAGACGGCGGAGTTACGCGCGTTGATGACATCTTCCAATGTGCCCCTCTCATGGCTCATGTAGCCTTTGACGGCTTCTATGAGGTTGGGAATCAGGTCGTAGCGGCGAGTCAGTTGAACGTCGATTTGCGAGAAGCCGTTCTTAACGCGATTGCGAAGGTTGACGAGGTTATTGTAGATACCGATCGCCCAGATGACGACGACGAGTAGAATGCCAAGTACGATGAGTAGTTCCACGAGCACGCTCCGCAACGATCAGCCATTTAGAAGCATACGCCCTAGCCCGCAGCGCCGCCAACGAAGAATCCCGACGACGCTTAGATCAACCGATCTCGCTGCAGGACGAGCCGAACGCGAAGCAGCTATAGCAGCGGTGATGCCGCATCATGATGCGGCTCTCCAGACTCTCGGCGAGCGTTCCACCTAGATCATAGGATTCATCATCGTCCACCAGCGTGCAGGCGTAGACGCGCATGCGCCCGTTTTTTTTGATAATCATTTTCGAGAACGCACACATAAACGCCTGACGGGATTCCTCGGTGTGATAGGTCGTCATGCAGTTTTCGGTTACGTATGGAACGTTGGGATGGCTGCCCGGCGTGAGAAAATCCGGGAACGGAACGATTGTCGTGTCTTCCGGCAGTCGATGTTGGCGGAACAGCGCGCGGAATTCGTCCGTGACGGCATCGCCGTCCTCGCCGACATCCATCTGCCGAGCGAGGGAGATCTTGAATCCTCGGCAATGAAGCTCGCGCATGCCTTGCCAGGCTTTCTCGAAACTCCCGCTGCCACGACCGGCGTCGTGTCGCGCCGAATCCGTATAGTCGATACTGATGCGTAACGCCACGGGATAGGGTTGCGCGGCCAGCGTTTCGATCTGTCGCAATCGCTTGAGGACCGGTTCGGTGCCGTTGGTCAGAACCAGGCAGGGTTTCAGTGCCGACGCGTAGCGCAGAATGTTGACGAAATCCTTGACGATGAAAGGCTCGCCACCGGTAAACGAGAACTGCTCCACGCCGATCGCTGCGGCTTCGTCGAGCAGCGGCCGGGCGTCGTCAAGCGTAATTCGGTCGAGGCGTCTATCTCCCGGTTTCGAGCCCTCCAGACAAAACGGGCATTCGAGGTTACACGCCGTGCCGGTATGGAACCACAGCTCCCTGAGCGGTCCGGGATCGATATAGCCGCGTCGCTCTGCGTCAGGAGTGAAGAGTAACGGATCGGCTGCTGCGTTCATGAATTGGCATTCTTGTCTGTCACTGACGTCTGTTCATAGTACTCTGCCAGCCGCTCGGCCGACGCGCCGAGCAGGTAGCGGATAGCCAGGCTGCGATTGGTCAGGCTTCTATACCACCAGCCGTCACGTTCCCAACGTCGAGCGGCTACCCCTATAGGCAACGTCAACGCGTGAAAGTGCCCGCGGCTGCGTAGAGTTTTCACGAGGGCAACCTCCTCGAACAGCGGCTGGCTGGCGAACCCCCCGGATTCAATGTAGACGTCGCGACGCACGAAGATTCCCTGGTCGCCGTACGGGATGCCGCCCAGACGTATGCGCAGATTGATCAGCCGAGCCAGAAGCACTTTCCACCAGGCGGGCTTTCCCAGGAACATGAAACAGAAGTAACCGCCTTCAGCGCCCTCGTCTAAGGCTCGCGAGATCTCGCGGAGGCTGTCAGGGTGCGGCTCGGCATCGGCATGCAGAAACCAGAGAATGTCGGCCGCGGCATCTACGGCGCCTCGATCCAGCTGTGCCCCGCGGCACGAGACAGATTCGACATAGCGGCAATGGTGCTCTTGGCAGAGATCTCGCAGTCGATCGTTCGAGCCGGCCGACACGACGATGATCTCCGCCGGCTGCAGCGTCCAGCCCTGAAACAGCCCGACAAGTGTCTTTAGCGCGGTCGTATCTTCGAGGACCGGCACCACGACAGCAATATCCGTCGTCGCCATCAAATACTCCAGCGAAACCACCGAGACATGATGCGCTTCGTCATCGGAGTCAGGCGCGTGCGATTGTAGTTATCGGCCAATCGGCGCAGATATTCGGCGCGTGTGGGGTAGGGCAGCACGGCTTTCCCGAGCCCGCCGAGCCCAATGCCGTGATTCATCGCGAGACACAGACTTGCGATCTGCTCGCCCGCATCGTGTCCTACGATGGTCGCCCCCAGGATCTGATCGCTACCCTTAGCGGTCAGAATCTCGACGAATCCCGTCGTGTCGCCCGCCGTTCGGCCGCGATCCAGGTCGCCGAATTCGACGCGATACACGTCGAAGCCCTTCGATCCCTGCTCGAGGTTCGTTTTGCTTTGACCGACACGCGCAACCTCGGGGTTGGTATAAGTACAGTGAGGGATAATGAGCTTGGCGGTACTCGCCGTCGGTGCGAACAACGCGTTCTGAATAACGATACGGGCCTGTGCGTCGGCGTTATGCGTGAACTGTTGTCGGGAACAGACGTCACCGGCCGCGAAAATTCGAGAGTTACTCGTACGCAGTCGATGGTCCACGCTGACGAGCCCTGCCGTCGTGGTGACGCTGACGGCGTCCAGATTGAGGCCCTCGATGTTCGCGCATCGACCCGCCGCGACAAGAATCCTGTCTGCGGATATCTGCGTGTCCGGGCTATGCACCGTTACTTTGGAATCGTGGCAAGAAATACTCGAGACGGGCGTGCTTAGATGCAGCGCGACGCCGTCTCGCTGCAGGGATCGCGCGACGGCTGTGCTCGCTTCCGGTTCCTCCAGCGGTAGTACGCGGTCGGCCATTTCGAATAGATGAATGTCGACGCCCAGGCGGACGAAAGCTTGCGCCATCTCGCAACCGATGGCACCGGCACCGAGAATGGCGAGACTAGCCGGCGGTTCCCTGAGATCGAATAGCGTCTCGTTCGTCAGCGGTCGACATTCCGCAAGGCCCGGGATTGGTGGAACTGCTGCACGAGCTCCGGTGGCGATTACGATTCGTCTCGCGCTCAGGCGTCGATCGGCAACCTGGACTGTGATGTCGTCCAGAAGACGAGCGGAACCGAGGAAGACATCGACGCCGTTCTGCGTATAGCGCTCGACGGAGTCATGCTCGGAGATCTCGGCACGTACTTTGCGCAGCCATTCGAAGGCCGCCTCGAAACTGGCCACGCCATTCGACCGCCGCGTAAACTCGAGCAGCGCTTTCGAGGGAACGCAACCGACATTCAGGCAGTCGCCACCCATCGCCTCGCGCTCGATCAGCGCGACCCGAGCCCCCAACCCTGCAGCGCCGATAGCGGTTATCAGCCCGGCTGATCCAGCGCCGACGATCACGACGTGATAACGTCGTTTGGGCTTTGGATTCGTGTAGCCGGCCGGAAAAGTCAGCTCGCGCCAGGCCGCATCATAGGCTGCGCCGGGGTAGGCCGCATCTGCCGGTTCGAGATTCAAGGCGCATCTTCCTGTTCGGTGGGTTCACGCGCCAGGTGTTGCGAGAGTGTACGTGTCGCCTTGCGAGTGACCAGAACCGTAAGCACGGCGCTCGCCGCGAGGCCGACCAGAACCAGCGTTCGACTGAACCCGCTGCCTTGCAGTCCGCCGCTCGTCAAGTCGGTAAGGTTCTTCGCTACCGACCCGACATAGGTATAAAGAGTCGTGACCGGCAGCATGCCGAGCCACGAGGCGAAGAAATAATCTCGGAAGCGAACGCTCGTCAGCGCCAGGCCATAGTTAATGAGATTAAACGGGAACAGCGGTGACAGCCGGGTTAGAAAGACTATGAGAAACCCTTCATGACGGGTCGCCTGGTCCAAGGCCCGGAACCGCGGCAAGTCGGCGATCCGTTTTGCGACCCAATCGCGGATGAAGAAACGGCCGACGAGAAACGCTCCAGATGCGCCGAGAACGCTACCTACGGAGGCGAGCACGACACCGAGTGGGAAACCGAAGAGGTAACCGGCGGCCAGCGTCAGAATGGACACCGGAACGACGAGCACGGTCGCGATGATATAAGTGGCGAGGTAGACGAACCACGCCAGGGCGCGGCGCGCCTCGATCCAGACGATTCCGAGCGCCAGCCACTCGCTAACGGGTAACAGCGCGATTGCGACCAGCATGGTCACGACCATGATAGCCAGGAGGATAGGTTTGCCGTGCTGTTTCATCGTATTCCGTCCCAGGCCGCATTCGGCTGCTTTAGCCACTGGCTTAATGCGCGCCTCGCGGGCCGGCGGTCCTGCGCCAGATCGTTACCTGCGGCCAACAAGGCGGCTACCGAGTCAACGTCCGCGCGCGGCTCGAGAATCGCGATGCTCAGGCTGTGCCGTGTGCACTGGGAGGTTAGTTCGTCGTACAAGCGGTGGGTACTCCAGGGTAGATCGGTGAGTGTGGGCCATGCCAGACGTGCGCCCATCAGAACCACGCCGCCATCGGCCGCCGGGCCCAAGACGACGTCGTGGCTCGTCAGCTCTGCCGCCGCCTGCAACAGGTAACTCCGCTCCATGGTAGGACAGTCCGTGCCGATGAACAGAAGTTTTCTCTGATCCCGGCTCCGTAAGACCTCGTCGACATGATTGAGTCGCTCACCCAGATTGCCGCCTTCCTGAAGAACGGTTGCATAAGAGCCGTTCAATTGCCGATTCAGCCATGCCGCATCGTCGGCGTCGGCCGGCGCAAAGCAAGTCGGGCCGGGCCAACTGTGGAGGTCCTCCAGCACGCAGGCCCACAGATGTGTCGCTGCGGTCGTTGCAAGCTCGCCGATCTCCGCGGCGAGCCGGCGTTTGGATCTCTCCGGCGCTTTGAGACAGAGCACCAGGCAGGTACCGGCCGCGGCGTTGATTCCACTGAATTCTGACATCATATTGTCTCTGCTATAGTGCACCCCGTTTTTTCGTGTGAGGACTTGGAGCCGATGGCCAAGCTCGTTGTAACTGACCGGCAGGGACAGACGATCGACGTCGATGCCGAGAACGGAATTTCCGTCATGGAGAACATCCGCGATCTCGATAACAGCGTCGACGCCATCTGCGGCGGCCTGTGTTCTTGTGCGACCTGCCACGTGTTCGTAGATCCGGCCTGGGCCGAGAAGTTGCCGCCGCGTAGCCGCGCAGAGATCGAGCTCCTCAGCGATCTGTCGACGTTCGATGACGGCCGGTCCCGGCTGAGCTGTCAGATCATGCTGAGCGAAGAATTCGACGGTCTCGTGTTGACGGTCGCCCAGGCGGAGGTCTAGCCAGCCCAACTTCTTTCAGATCATAGCCTGCTTCGTTGTAGGAGCGGCGCCTCGTCGCGATTCTTACCGGCGTATCGTGGCCAGGCGGCCGCTCCCCCGAAGATCAGTCCCTACGCTGTGGGAGCGACGGCCTCGTCGCGATTGTTATTGGGCATCTGCCCTAATTCAGTGCATGACCGCACCATCGTAGTGCGTTTTCTCCCCAGCCTGACACGTGTCCATACACGTAAGTTATTGAAAATAAATATAAAAAATTTCTTGGTACGGATACTGCAAGAAGGGGACCACCAATAACATTCGGCGAAGGAGGAACCCCGCCATGAAACTACGACAGACGATCATTGTAATGAGCTTCGGCCTTGCCCCCGCGGTGTTGATGGCAGACCTTTCGGCGAATGTCGGGATGGTAAGTGATTATATCTATCGCGGTATATTTCAAGAGGCTTCTTCTGCATTTGCCGGTCTCGATTATGAAGGCGAGAACGGCTTTTATATTGGCACTTGGGCTGCTGATGTGGGTGACGGGCTTGAGACAGATCTTTATTTCGGTACGGGTGGCGATATTGGCGATGGTGGTGCGAGTTGGGGCGTGGGCTATACCGGCTACTACTACACCGATGGATGGGATAGCACTTATCACGAACTTAATCTTGGATTAGGTGCCGGTAGCTTTTCTTTCGATGTTGCCCTCGGTAATTGGGATGCCCCCACTCCTGAGGACTACACCTTTACTTCTCTAGGTTACGATTTTGGCAACGGATTCGCCGCTAGTTTTGGCACTTTCGGCGGGGATTTTTCAGGCGAAGTTGTGGAGGTCGGTTATGGCTACGATTTTAACGGCCTCGATCTTTCGGTGACGTTCATCATGGTGAGTGATGACTTGCAGGTGTATGACGGAGAGGCAAAAACAAGTGGGGCCCCTACCAACGCCATCACGTTTGGTATCAGTAGGTCTTTTTCTATTGGCGAATGATTAGAAAAATAGTCGAGGTAGAGTCATGAAACTAATCACAGCAGTGATCAAACCGTTCAAGTTGGAGGATGCTCGTCAGGCGTTGGCCGAGGCAGGTGTTCAAGGCTTGACGGTCACTGAAGTAAAGGGATTCGGGAGGCAGAAGGGTCACACGGAACTCTACCGAGGGGCAGAGTATTCGGTGGACTTTGTGCCGAAAACGAAAATAGAAGCAGCCGTTGCTGATGAACTGTTGGAGGCAGCTGTCGAAGCGATCGTCGCTGCCGTCGCTACCGGTTCTATTGGTGACGGCAAGGTATTTGTGTCCGATCTTCAGCAGGCGATCCGGATTCGAACCGGTGAAACCGGCGATCAGGCGCTTTAGCGCATTGGGAGGAAATTAGTGATGGATAAGAAAATCTCCAGAGTAATTCGCGCCAGCGGTTGTACGCTGCTGGCTGCGCTCACGCCAGGTATTGTCCTCGCTCAGGACGTGCTGGACTCCGGTGACACGGCTTGGATGTTGACGGCGACGGCGTTGGTATTGTTTATGACGATTCCAGGGCTTTCTCTGTTCTACGCCGGCATGGTGAGAGCGAAGAATGCCTTGTCAGTCATGATGCAGTGCTTCGCGATCTGCTGTCTGATGACGATCATCTGGGTATTGTATGGATACAGTCTGGCTTTCGGCGACGACGTCGGAGGTCTCGTGGGCGGTTTGGGTAAGGCCTTCATGGCCGGGGTCACCGTTGACTCGTTAAGCGGAACGATTCCGGAATCCGTGTTTGCTATATTCCAACTGACTTTCGCCATCATCACGCCCGCGCTGATCGTTGGGGCATTCGCCGAGCGCATGAAGTTCTCGGCAGTCCTATGGTTCATGGCGATCTGGGTCACCGTAGTTTACGCCCCAATCTGTCACTGGGTCTGGGGAGGCGGTTGGCTCGGCGAGTTGGGCGTGCTCGATTTCGCCGGCGGCACGGTCGTCCACATCAACGCGGGTGTTGCCGGACTCGTGGCGGCCCTGGTCATGGGCAAGCGGCAAGGGTTCCCGAAGTCGCCGATGAAACCCAGTAATGTCGTACTGACGATGGTTGGTGCTGCGATGTTGTGGGTTGGCTGGTTCGGCTTCAATGCCGGTAGTCAGCTCGCGGCGGACGGAACGGCTGGTATGGCCATGGCAGTCACGCAGATCGCGACAGCCGGCGCGGCACTTACCTGGATGTTCGCGGAGTGGATCAACCACGGTAAACCCAGCGCTCTGGGTCTGGTCTCCGGAGCTGTTGCTGGATTGGTCGCTATTACGCCGGCGTCCGGTTACGTGGGCCCGATGGGCGCGTTAGCAATCGGCGTCGCTTCCGGGTTCGGATGTTATATCGCGGTCGTAAAGGCAAAACGTGCATTCGGCTATGACGATTCTCTGGACGTCTTCGGTGTGCATGGTGTCGGTGGAGTCATCGGCGCTCTGCTGACGGGTGTATTCGCCGCCGCAGGATTAGGCGGTGTCGGCCTAGGAGAAGGCATGACGATTGCCTCCCAGGTCGGTGTGCAGATCGTTGGTATCGGTGCGACGATCGTTTATTGCGGTGTCGTTAGCTTCATCATCCTCAAGGTGCTCGATTCCGTAATCGGTTTGCGGGTCACCGAGGAAGAAGAACAGGAAGGTCTCGACCTCGTGCTCCATGACGAGCAAGGCTACAACCTAAGCACTAACTAGTAAGTTAAGGTCGGTGCCGCCCGGTCGCGAGTCAACGCGGCCGGGCGGCACCTTTTTTTACCCGGCACCTTTTTCTAGAGCCGCTGGGCGCCGTCGATCTCGATGACCCGGCCATCTACGTAGTCATTCTCGAAGAGATATATTGCCGTGTGCGCAATCTCTGCCGGCTCGCAGAGACGACCAACCGGAATATGAGCCCTGGCCTTCTCTAGGGCCTCCGGCTTCATACTGGCCACCATCTCCGTGTTGACGAATCCCGGCGCGATAGCGTTCACGCGTATGCCGTGGCGGGCCAGTTCTTTGGACCAGACGACCGTCAATGAAGCGACGCCGGCTTTGGCTGCGGAGTAATTGCTCTGGCCGAAGTTTCCAGATCGCGAGATGCTGGACATATTGATGATGCAACCGCCTTCACCGAGGCGGATCATGTGCTCTGCCGCCTCACGGCCACATAGGAACACACCGGTCAGGTTGACATCGATAACGGCCTGCCAGTCCTCGAGACTCATCTTGCTTGCAATTTCCCCATCCTTCGCCTTGACGAGAATGCCGTCTCTTAGAATGCCGGCGTTGTTGACGAGGCCGTCGAGGCGCCCGAAGTCCTGCGCGACCTGGTTGAACAATGCGACGACCTGCTCTTCATTCGCGACATCGGCGGCATAGCTGCGGGCCGTTACTCCGAGTGCTTCGCAGGCTCGTTGCGTATCCGCGAGCGTTGCCGCGTCGAGATCCACGAGCGCTAAGTCGCCGCCCTTGTCGGCGACACCTTTAGCGATCGCGGCACCGAGACCGCGTGCTGCGCCGGTCACAAGGATCGCTTTTCCTTTCAGTTCCATTTCTCAGATCTCCTTTGACTTGTCTACCCGGCTCGGGCGATTCGGCCGCGCTCAAGTACGAGTTCTCGATTGAATTGCTCCGTATGGCGATGCACATGGGTCGCGCAGACCAACTGTGTGCCGCGCGCGATAATTTGGTTAAGTTCTCGAGTGACCAGCTCAAGATTGCCCGGATCGAGACCCTCCCAGGGTTCGTCGAGTAACAGGACCTTAGGCCGATGAACGACGGCGCGTGCAATCAGGACGCGAAGAAATTGCCCGTAGGACAACGCCTTCACATTTCGCCTCGTCAGGTCGGTCAGCTCGAATTGTTCGAGTAGTTCCGTGACCAGCTCAGCTTCGGGTTTTTGCAGGCGTCGCGTCTGCCCGATGCTGGAATTGAACCCCGAGGCGATGCACTGATGGACCGTGGATGGAAACCAGTAACCTGCCTGGAGTTCGGGCGAGACCCAGGCGACCTGGCGTCGAAGCGACCAGACGTTGTCAGAATTATCGATGCCGGGAAACTCGATGGTGCCGCCTTTAGCTGGACGCAACTGCCCATGAAGGAGGCGCAGGAACGTGCTTTTCCCGGCGCCGTTTGGCCCGGTTAGTTGCCAGTGTTCTCCTTCCATGAGCTGCCAGACGATGTCTGCCAGCGCACGGTGTTTATCGAGCCAGATATCGGCATGTTGAACGTCGATGATCGTCGCTTCATGACCGGCATCGACTGTCGGGGAACTGGCACGAGGCGTAGAGCCCGCGACCGCGTGGTTACCGTAAGCATCGCTCGACGCCGGGATCGGACCCGACTCGGTCACGTGACCGTCGGCGAGACATAGAAGTCGATTCATATTGCGCGGCAGGTTCGCGGCTTCATGGTACGAGCAGAGCACGGTAATGTTCTCGCTGATCTGTTCGACAGTTTCGTTCAAGTTCCGGCGGGAGTTTGCGTCGAGGCCCGCCACCGGTTCATCGAGGATCAGAATGATGGGCTTGAACGCTAAGGCCCGCGCGATCAAGACACGCCGTTGCTCGCCGCGAGACAGTTCCAGAAACGGCCTGTCGGCGAGATCCAGTAGCTTGAGTTTTCGCAGCAGCCCGCGCGCCCTGATCCGATCTTTCGCCTCGGGTTGATGACGCGGAATATCGGTCCTGTTGAGCCCTGATAACACAACATCGACAGCGTCGAAATTCCAACCCAGGCGGGTGTAACGGTCCTGTAGTTCATGACCGACGAGCGTGATCTTCCCGAGCGCCTGCACGGCGTCGATCTGCAGTTCTCCTTCAAAATCGTAGCGGCGTGTGCCGCTATTCGGCGCGGGCCACAACGTGCCGGCAACAAGCCTGAGGAAACTGGTTTTCCCGCTGCCGTTTGCGCCGACGACCGCCCAATGTTCGCCGGCGCGTAGTTCCCAGTTGAGGCCGTGCAAGATGGTGTGACCGGCGAGCGCGACATCGACGTCCTGAAATCGTACCAACGGGCGGCCGGACTTAGATCCCTCGGCGGAGGAGTCCATGGTCGAATCGCTCATTGCACGATTTCGTCGTAGGCGTGAACTTCGACGGTCATGTGGACAATATTCAGGCTCTTCGGAATCAGCGCCTTATAGTGCTCAGGCGGTTGGGGGTGACGCGTCACGAGGGCCACGATCGCCGAGTAGATATTCGGCCCGACGGCCCAGACGTGCAGATCCACGATGTGGGCGTCGTCCTGGGACTCAATACGGTGTCTCACTTCCGATCTAAGATCCGTCGGCCCCTCCCGGTCGAGCAGTATCTGCGCCGTGCTGAAGATCAAACCGAGCGACCAGCGCGCGACGAGAATTGCGCCGACGATGCCCATGGCCGGGTCCGCCCAGATCAGGCCGAAGTACTTGGCACTCAATAGGGCGAAGATCGCCAGCAGTGAGACCAGCGCGTCGGCTAGCACGTGCAGATACGCGGCGAGCAGATTGTGATCATGCTGGTGATGATGGATGTGATCGTGCGGCCCCGGTTCGGCCGTCGAGGCGTCATCCGGAGCGGGACCGTGTGTATGCCCGAGGATCATGACGGAAGCGCCATTGACGATCAGTCCCATGATCGCGACGAAGATGGCCTGATTGAATGCAATCTCTACCGGGGACATCAGCCGCTCCGCGCTCTCCCAACCCATGAAGAGGGCGAATCCCGCCAGTAGCACGGCGCCGGTAAAGCCACCGAGCGTGTTGACCTTACCCGTGCCGAAACTGAAGCGTTCGTTGTGCGCCTGGCGGCGGGCATAGATATAGGCGAACGCGTTGATGCTCAGTGCCGCGGTATGTGAGGCCATATGCAGGCCATCGGCCAGCAGGGCCATGGAGCCGAAGGCGAGCCCGGCGGCGATCTCCACGATCATCATCGCGCTTGTTAGCACGATGACGATCAGCGTACGTGACTCGCCCGGTCGCTTCAGATACTGACCGAATGAATGTGAGTGTCGCCGGAGATCGAGTCTGTCTTTATTCATGGCGACGCGATTGTCTCAGTTATAGTACCCGCCTGAAAGGAGAGCAAGTTGTAACTGTATGACGGATGTGCTGCCGACGATGACCGATATCGAGGAGGCCAGCGGCCGGCTTCGAGATTGGCTGATCGCAACACCGGTGCTCGAATCCGACATCCTGAATCAGCGCGCTGGCACCCGGGTTCTCGTCAAAGCCGAATCTTTGCAGTACGGCGGCGCCTTCAAGATTCGCGGTGCGCTCAACCGCCTTTTGCAACTGAGTCACACGGAACGCAGCGCTGGCGTCGTCGCTTTTTCGTCGGGAAATCACGGGCAGGGTGTAGCGCTCGCCGCCAAGTGGCTCGGCGTCCAGGCGACCATCGTTATGCCGAGGGACGCGCCCAAGATCAAGCAGTTCAACACTCGAACTCTCGGCGCGGAGGTCGTTCTGTACGATCGCTATCGAGACGACCGTGAGCATATCGCGGCGCAGATCGCTGCGGAGCGCGGCTCGGCAGTCGTGCCGGCGTTCGATCACCCCGACATCATCGCCGGGCAAGGCACGGTGGGACTGGAACTTGGCCGCTACGCGCAGGCAAAAGGACTGAAGTTGGACGCGTTCTACGCGCCTTGTGGCGGCGGCGGTTTGATTGCGGGGTCCGGGCTCAGCATCTCGGCCTTGTTCCCCGAGTGCCGGATCAACGCAGTCGAGCCGGCGGGTTACGATGAGACGCGCCGCTCGCTCACAGCGGATTCCCGCCAGGTCGTCCATGGTCACCCCGCGACGATCTGCGATGCGCTGATGGCGCCGACACCGGGCGCCATCACTTTCGCCATCAACCGTCAGATATTGAGTGCAGGAATAACGGTGACCGACGCCCAGGCCGGTCATGCGATGGCGTTCGCCGCGCGGTATCTGCGGTTGGTTCTCGAGCCCTCCGGCGGCGTGGCGCTCGCGGCCGTGTTGAACGGGAGCGCTGCTGAGCACGACTGTGTCGGGCTGGTGCTGAGCGGCGGCAATGTCGACACGAATATCTTTATGGATGTGCTGGCCGATCACCCCGATCCGTAGGGTCGGTGAGACGCTTATTAGATTCTGCCGCATATCCAGATATCATTAGCAATGACTACCGCTGCGCTGGGACTCCGCTGACCATGAAACTTGAGCTTTAAGAGATGACTCTTCGCGACATCGATCGGTTGGACGAGTGCTACCAGCTGGAGAGGAAGGCACTTTTCATTACGGGGTTGCAGGCGCTGGTACGGTTGCTGTTGCTGCAGAGCTATCGAGACCGGGGCGCCGGGCTCAATACCGCCGGTTTCGTGTCGGGGTACCGTGGTTCGCCGTTGGGCGGTCTGGATCGAGAGCTGTGGCGTGCCAGCAAAGTACTGGACCAGGCCGGCGTTCGTTTCCAGGCCGGGCTCAACGAAGAGTTGGCCGCCACCTCTATCTGGGGTACTCAGCAGGCGAATCTCTTCCCCGGCGTTCAGGTCGATGGTGTCTTCAGCCTGTGGTACGGGAAAGGGCCGGGCGTCGATCGGTCGGGGGACGCGTTCAAGCACGGCAACGCTGCGGGTACGTCGCTTCACGGCGGTGTTCTGGTCGCTGCCGGTGACGATCACACCTGTAAGTCATCGACGTTGCCTCAGCAGAGTGAGTACAGCTTCATCGACGCCATGATGCCGGTACTGAATCCCTCCAATGTCCGGGAACTGATTGAACTCGGGCTCCGGGGTTTCGCGTTGTCGCGTTACAGTGGCTGCTGGGTTGGCATGAAGGTGATCCAGGATACGGCCGACGCATCCCAGTCCATCGAGTTTGATCACGACCGCTTCGAGATCGTTCAGCCCGACTTTGAGTTGCCTGCCGAAGGTCTTGGGATCCGCTGGCCGGACCCCCCGCTCGAACAAGAATTCCGGTTACACACGCAGAAACTCAAGGCCGCCGAGGCGTTTGCCAGTGCGAATCAGCTCGATCGCATCATCATCGACAGCCCCAGGCCGCGGCTCGGCCTGGTTACCACCGGCAAGTCCCACGCCGATACGCTGCAGGCGCTAACCGATCTCGGTATCAGTACGGAGCGAGCCGGCGAGATAGGTATTCGGCTCTATAAGGTTGGCATGAGCTGGCCACTTGAAGCCGAGGGACTTCGTCGATTCGCCGACGGCTTGGAAGAGATTCTCGTAATAGAAGAGAAGCGCGGAGTCATTGAGCCTCAGCTCAAGGAACAGCTCTTTGTCGGGGGCGGCGAATTCAGACCGGTCGTGGTCGGTAAGCATGATGAACACGGCGATTGGTTGCTGCCGTCCTCGGGAGAACTGACTGCGGCTACGGTAGCTCGAGCTCTGGGAACGCGGCTCGCGCGTTTCTACACGAGTCCCGACATCGATGAGCGTCTGGGCTTTCTCGCCCGGAAAGACGACGCGGTGCAGGCCATGGCTGGAAACGGCGGCCGCTTGCCGCACTTCTGTTCAGGCTGTCCGCACAATACCTCGACGCGCGTACCGGAGGGGAGCCAGGCCATCGCCGGCATCGGCTGTCATTTCATGGCGGCATGGATGGGTCGCAATACGGAGACCTACACGCAGATGGGAGGCGAAGGCGCCACGTGGATCGGGCGGGCGCCGTTCACCGATACCGAGCATGTATTTCAGAACCTTGGCGACGGAACCTATGCGCACTCCGGCTCGCTCGCGATTCGAGCTGCGGTAGCGGCCGGAGTCAATATTACCTACAAGATTCTCTATAATGATGCCGTCGCGATGACCGGCGGGCAACCGGTGGAAGGCGGTCTCAGTACCGGGCAGGTCGCGCACCAGCTCGTGGCTGAAGGCGTCCGGCCGGTCGTCATCGTCAGCGATCATCCGGAGAAATATGCGGGCAACAATGACGTTCCGGGTGGTGTCGCCATTCATCATCGTCAGGAGTTGGACCGGTTGCAGCGCGAGCTGCGCGAGCAGCCCGGGGTCTCGGCACTGATATTCGATCAGACCTGTGCTGCCGAGCTGCGCCGCAAGCGCAAGCGCGGCCAGATCGAAACGCCGACACGGCGAGTAGTTATCAATGACCTGGTTTGCGAAGGCTGTGGCGACTGTAATCAGATATCGAATTGCCTCTCCGTCGTTCCTATAGAAACCGAATTCGGCCGCAAGCGCGCGGTGAACCAATCGTCCTGCAACCGGGATTTCAGTTGCCTGGACGGATTCTGCCCGAGTTTCGTGACCTTGGACGGTGCCGAGCCCAAGGCGCCGGTTCCGCTGGACGCTGACGTTCTGCCCAGCCCGCCCGTGCCGGAAATGCCGGATTTATCGGCACCCTACAATGTCCTCGTAGCGGGCATCGGTGGCACGGGCGTCGTGACCACCAGTGGGCTGATCGGTTTGGCGGCTCATCTTGAGGGCAAGGTCGTCATGCAACTGGATCAGACCGGCCTCGCTCAGAAGTTCGGCGCCGTGCTCTCGCATGTCCGTGTCGCTCGGAATATCGATGATCTGCATGGTCCGCGAATTCCCGCGGGGCAAGTCGACCTCCTGTTGGGCGGGGATCTCTTAGTCGCTGCCGGCAAGGACTCGCTGATCAGCCTGTCTGACGACCGCTCGGCCGTCCTCGTCAATTCCCACGAAGAGATGCCGCCAAACTTCATTAATGAACGCGATCTAGAATTCCCGGGTCAGGCTTTGCTATCGGCGCTAGGCAGGGCGTGTCGAGCCGACGGATTTTTTGCAGTTGACGCCTCACGGCTGGTGACGGCGCTGACCGGCGACA
>Ga0310122_10000437_pt1 | contig 26436 bp, 22 predicted proteins | sample CB6_Bottom_1051__FD_203503 | JGI IMG/M metagenome (GOLD analysis project Ga0310122, IMG submission 203503) | Marine microbial communities from Western Arctic Ocean, Canada - CB6_Bottom_1051 | ecosystem: Environmental > Aquatic > Marine > Oceanic | place: Canada: Western Arctic Ocean | collected...
ATCTCGAATAGTTTTCTGGGCACTGCTTTTCTTTCTCATCATCACTTCCTCTTGGAGTTAACGATGAGCCAATACTGTCTCTTAGGCAATTAGGGGATTATGTCCAACTAGGGCTGACGGGATACAACTAAACCACTGTCCACTTAACACCCCAAACCCTTCAAAATCTCCAACCACTGCTATATATACCTGGGTAGGCCGGGTGGCCTCTCTTGCGTAACCCTCCAGATCCGCCCTAGAACCTCCTCAGACCCCGCACATTGGACGTTAGAGCCTTTTCTTGTGGGTTTGATATGGACGATATGAGAGTCGAGGAGTAGTCTTGGTAATCTGGAAGTGCCGCTACATACAAATTTCAGAGAATGAGGATTAGGTTATGAAGAAACTACTGGTGTTAATTGGTATTCCTGTTCTTTTAATAGTTGCTGCTGCTAATAGCTAAAAAGGTAAGACGAAGCTAATGTCCAAGTTCTTCAAATTTATTAAAGACATTGTCCTTCCAGATGTGGTGGACAAAGAGAGAAGAAAGAAAATTCTTAGTGAGGGCATCATAGAAACATGGCAAAGCGAGGAACAAGAGTGCAAAGCCAAAGAAGCCAAAGAGATAGCCAAAGAGACTTATAAGAAAGCCCGTTCAAGCAAGGATGATAAGGAACATTCACATCCAACAGAACATGATGAGTCAGATGACTTAGAAATGCTCAAGGCTATTAAAGAGAAAGAATAATGGAAAACGAACCCCCTTCCTTAATAATTGCAGTTGCCAACCCCATACTTAAGAGCTAAATTGAAAAACTCTAAAAAAAATTTGAAAATCAGTGAGGATAAGTAATGAGCATAAACAAAAGCACTTCGCTATTACCAGGGAGACTCGGTAATCCTGATTCTACCCTCCGTGCGGATGAGCGTGCCGACCCACGATTAGTAAATGCTTTAGCACCTTACGAACTTGACGTCCATCCAGAAAAGGCCCCTGTAGATGGTAATTCTAGTGCTGCAGACTGTATAGCTTGGTCGGCAGAAGCTGAAGCCAATTACGCCGGTCTTTTTGAAACTATATTCGTCGACCTATCAACAATATCAAACGTTGAATCGAGCGAAGAAACAATAACTGGAATAGATGGGAATGAGATAAAAATTTATACACATAGGCCTACCAATGTACAAGGCAAAATCCCTTGTCTTGTTCATACTCATGGAGGTGGAATGGTGATACTAAAGGCTGAGGATCCTAACTACGAAAGATGGCGCCAAGAACTAGCGTCAAGAGGGCTATTAGTTCTTGGTGTCGAATTTCGAAATGGTGGTGGAGCACTCGGTAACCACCCATTCCCCGCTGGCCTGAATGACTGCGCTTCAGCCACCCGTTGGGCTTTTAAAAATAGAGATGAACTCGGGGTATCGTCTATCATAGTCTCAGGAGAATCAGGCGGTGGTAATCTCTGCTTAGCCACTGCCCTTAAGGCAAACAGAGAAAGCTGGATCAACGAGATATCAGGGATTTATGCCCAATGCCCCTACATTTCAGGGGTTTATGCTGACCCGCCTCCAAACCTTCCCTCTTTAGAGGAAAACGACGACTATTTTATTAGTAATTCAATGATGGCTGCCCTAGTCAAAGTCTATGATCCGCTTGGCGAGAATTCTTTGAACCCACTAGCATGGCCTTATCATGCCTTAGAAGAAGATTTGGCAGGGCTTCCACCACATGTAATTTCCGTGAATGAGTTGGACCCTCTGAGAGACGAGGGGCTCGCCTATTTCCGCAAACTACTTTCTGCAGGTGTGCCAGCTCGAGGTAGAACAGTTCTTGGTAATTGTCATGCGGGGGATTGTCTCTTTCCAAAAGATCTGCCTGATGTCTATTCTTCTACAATCAATGATATTTATGGTTTTTGCCAGTCTTTGATTATCGATAATTAGGGAAACCGTATGAAAAATATTGATATCGTAGTAATGAACGTCTAGGCCAGAGAATACGGCACTTAAAAGACCGCGGAAGATCCTGCCTCTTCCAAACAAGCAGAAGTACTAGAAATACCCTCCAGATACGCCCTAGAACCTCCTCAGACCCCGCTCATGGGGCGTTAGAAACTATTCCTAGTCAGGGTCAGGGTGTTTTTGGCATTATGGGGTTATGAATTATAAAACAACCTATCTTCATTGCAGCGAGACTCTAAAGAACCATTTGGAGGAAGAGATAAACGAGGTTTTTGAGGTTATTTCTTCCATTGAGTGGAAGCCAGATTTCGTTTTTTGTAAGTCAGAACAGAATCGTCTTGAGCAGAATAATGGGACAAAGCCTATTAATCTAATCGAGTGCATCATTCGGCAGTCAATGATCAAGTTGGAGTAATCAATGAAAAATAATATCGGTCTCTTGCTTGCCAAGAGAGCTGCCATCAACCCGGACCGGGAAGCATATATAGACAGCGAGTCGGGTCTGCGACTCAGTTTTGCGCAGCTGAATAGCCGTAGCAACCGCGTAGCGAATGCACTGCTGGATCTGGGTGTGAATCCGGGCGATCGGGTGGCGATCGCATTAATGAATAGTGCCGAGTTTGTCGAAGCCTATTTTGCAATTGCCAAGATCGGCGGCATCGTCGTTCCTATCAACTGGCGCCTGGTGTCGGACGAGCTTGAATTTATTCTCAAGGACAGCGGTTCGACGACGCTGATCTTCGGCGAAGAATTTATCGACATGATCAGTGATCTCCATGGTCGTGGCGACAAGACTGACGTGCGTCACTGGATTCAGGTTGCAAGCACAGATGCGGCCGGGGACGGCTCCGATGATTTTTGCAAAGACATAGTGAGAGACTATGAATCAATTCGTGATGCCGCCGCCGACGATGAACCGGTTGTGGGTGCCTGCGACGATGAGCTGCTCTACATCATGTACACCTCCGGCACGACCGGTTTACCCAAGGGTGTGGTGCATTCTCACAACACCTCACTGTGGGCACTGTTCACCTTCGGCGCCTCATGTGACCTGCGTGATGCCGACCACTACTTGGTCGCACTGCCGCTTTTTCATGTCGGTTCGCTGGTGCCTCTTACCCTGAATGTATATCGCGGCGTCACCAGTGTGGTCATGAGAGAGTTCGATCCGGTACGGGCCTGGGAGTTAATTCAGGAAGAGAAGATCGATAATTCTCTGCTGGTGCCGGCGATGCTGAATTTCATGATCCAGGTGCCTAAGCTAACACAATACGATTATTCGTCGCTGCGCTGGATTCAGAGCGGGGCGTCGCCCCTGCCGGTCAATCTCATCCAGGAATATGCAGACCTGGGTGTGGACATCCATCAGATCTACGGCCTGACCGAAAGTTGCGGGCCGGCCTGTGTGATCAGCGCGGAAAATGCATTGACTAAAATTGGTTCCACCGGACGCGCATTTTTTCACACCGAAGCCAGGGTGGTCGATGATCAGGGCAATGACTGCGCGCCGGGAGTTCAGGGAGAGGTTTGGATAAGCGGACGCCACGTCATGTTGGAATACTGGAATCGCCCCGAGGCGACGGCGGAAACGATCACGCCCGAAGGATGGCTTCGTACCGGCGATGTGGCCTCAGTCGATGCGGATGGTTTTATATATATCCAGGATCGCATCAAGGACATGATTATTTCTGGCGGTGAAAACGTCTATCCGGCGGAGATTGAAAATGTGATTCTGTCTCACCCCGGCGTCGCCGAGGTAGCGGTGATTGGTCAGCCCAGCGAGAAATGGGGGGAATCACCGCTCGCGGTTGTAGTGCGCAAACAGGACAGTGTCACCGACGAAGACATCCTGCGCCATTGTGATGGCAAACTGGGGAGTTTCAAGTTGCCGAAGGCGGCGGTTTTTATCGACCTGATCCCACGCAATGCCAATGGCAAGGTGTTAAAGCGAGAATTGCGTATACAGTTTCCAGGCCCTGCTGCCGAGTAGCCTCGCGTGGGACTCGATCAAAGCGGCTCTAACTGAAGATCCCTCGAAACAGAAAGAAAAACAGGATAGACAGCAGCGCGCCCACCGGCAGGGTGACGACCCAGGACAGGAAGATTTTTCCCACCACGTTCAAGTTAATTGCGCCGATTCCTCGAGCTAGGCCGACCCCTAACACCGCGCCGACCAGCGTATGGGTAGTAGAGACAGGGATGCCGGTTCCCGATGCGACTACCACGATGGTTGCGGCCGCAAGTTCCGCCGCGAAACCGCGACTGGGTGTGAGCTCGGTGATGTTTCGGCCGATGGTCGCCATGACCTTATAGCCCCAGGTGACGAGTCCCACCACGATGCCGATGCCACCGAGTAGTAATATCCACACCGGCAATGCAGATTCGCCGACGAATACGCCGCCGCTGCTAACGATGCCGGCGACTGCAGCCAGGGGGCCGATGGCGTTGGCAACGTCATTGGAGCCGTGGGCGAAGGCCATAGAGCACGCGGTGAATATCATCAGCACGCCGAATACTTTTTCGACGCTGGCGATATGAAAAGTCCCGTGCTGAGCAGGGACCAGCTTTATCCTTCTGAGCATGAGCATGCCGCCGACCATCACCACCACGCCAATACCGACGGCATAGGCTGCGCTCTGGGAAAAAGTAATTTCCAGCCTCACATGACGCAGCCCCTTGACCAGTGTCACCATGCCGATGACGAAACCGACCAGAAAAATATACAGGGGCACATATTTCTTGGCATTCAGGAAGGGCTCGTCGGTATCCAGTATCAACTTCTGCACGCTGCGAAAGATGTAAAAAGCGAGGATGCCGGAGCACATCGGCGACACAACCCAACTGGCGACGATCGACCCCACTTGGCTCCATACCACGGCGTCGGGAGAAATTCCAACGACCGCGAAACCGACGATCGCGCCGATGATGGAGTGTGTGGTTGAGACCGGCCAGCCGTAGTTGGAGGCGATGAGCAGCCAGATGCCGGCGGCAAGAAGTGAGGACAGCATACCGTACACAAGCAACTCGGGGGAGTCGGAAAAGCCGGCTTTTTCGATATCGATGATGCCACTTCTAATGGTGGACGTGACGTCGCCACCGGCGAGGTAGGCGCCGGCAAATTCAAACACTATCGCAATTAGTATGGCTTGCTTGATGGTGATTGCCTTGGCGCCTACCGATGTGCCCATGGCGTTAGCCACATCGTTGGCGCCGACACCCCAGGCCATGAAAAAGCCAAACAGGCAGGCCATCACTAAAAATATCATGCCATATTGCGAGATGATTTCTGACATTGGGAGATTTACCTGGTGTGGATTTTTATCGTTTTTAGCGTGCCAAGAGAATCAGCAGACGACTGCCTATTTTTTCCGAGATATCGGCGATCTTTCCGATCCACGAGATCACTTTATATAAAAACATAACGTCTACCGGAGGTAGGGACGCTTCCAGTTTGTAAAGTTCGGCCCGTAACGTGATTTGGCTGAGATCGCTTTTGTGTTCGATCGCATCGAGATCGTCGATCAGTTTTTCGACCAGGTCGACCTCCTTGCCACGAAATCCGGTTTCCAGCAATTCACTCAGTTCGTTAATTCCCTGCAGCGCCTGTTCCGAGGTTCGCAGGCTAAGTTGGTAGTGCCGCTTCATCAGTTTATGCAGACTGTCAGGTATCTCCATGCGTCGACCGAGCATCAGTCCGGCAACATCTTTTGCGGTGTTGGCGAGACGGTCCTGGATACTAAGCAGTTGCAGCAGATCGGTGCGGGGTACAGGAAGTAATAGACTCTTGGGCAGGTGACTGCGAACATTGCTTTTCAGGTCGTCCGCTTCGTTTTCCGCGGCGCGAATCGCCTGTTGCAGCGTCTCCGCTTTTTGCCAGTCCTTAGCGAAGCTCGCCTCGAGAAAGTCTCCCAGGATTATCACACACAATTGCGCCTTGGCCATATGTTCCTGGATAGGTCGAATGGGCGAGCGGCCAAAGAGCGCGCTAATGGGAATGGGCATGACTGGGTTCCTTCGGGTTTCGGGCGTATTAAAACACTGTCTCGTCGGCAGAACCAGAGAATTACAGGAAAATATCGGCCGAAAATCGGTGCAGAAATCCGGGCGTGATGAAGCCGCTGCGGTATAATTCGTAGCGACCCGGCAAGCCACCCTGATTTGCAACTACGGTCCTGATTTCGCTGCTGCCCTGGCCGGATAAGAGACCTCAATCAGGGCTTTTTCTTGGCGCCACATCTTGCTATGGTTGCGTGCTCACAGCAGCTCAGAAGGGATTGGCGTACATGGTTAACATCCTATTTATCGAACATGATGGCACCGAGCATCCAGTGGCAGTCGGCACTGGAGGCTCGGTCATGCAGGCGGCTGTCAGCAACGGCGTCCCGGGCATCGACGCCGACTGTGGCGGCTCCTGCTCCTGCGCCACCTGTCATGTCTATGTCGATGCACAGTGGCTGGATAAGCTGGATGCCATGAACCCGACAGAAGAGGCTATGCTGAGCCTGAGCACCGATCGCCAGGCAAATTCACGCCTGTCTTGCCAGCTACCTGTTACCGAGGAACTGGACGGCCTGGTTGTCACTACGCCCGAGTTTCAGTTTTGAATCTGGCCAGGCAGGTTTTGAATACACGGCGTGATCTGGGGTAATCTCCCAGCGAGGATTGAATACTATGAGTGAAGTGATGGCGGGATCTCAACCCAGACAGAGTAAATGGAGCATGGTCGGCAAGGATCCTTATTCGATGCCCCTGGATGAAATAGATTTGTCTCATCCCGGTATCTGGCAAGCCAACGAATTCCTGCCCTTCATGGAGCGATTGCGCCGGGAAGATCCTGTGCATTACTGCAAGACATCCGCAGTGGGGCCATATTGGTCGGTGATGAAATACCGTGACATCATGGAAGTCGATACTTCGCCGCAGATTTATTCTTCGGAGCCAACTGTCGGCATCGTCGATAGTTTTGAGGAATTCATGCTGCCGTCATTCATCTCCATGGACCCACCCAAGCACGACGAACAACGGCGGGTGGTGCAGGGAGTGGCGGCACCGGCGAATTTGAAAAATCTCGAGGGATTAATACGGCAGCGGGTTTGTACCATCCTCGACGGCTTGCCACTGCAGGAGGAGATCGATTGGGTAGGGCGCGTTTCTATCGAACTCACCACACAGATGTTGGCAACACTGTTCGATTTTCCCTTCGAAGACAGACACATGCTGACGCACTGGTCCGATGTGGCCACGGCGATTCCAGGCAGGGGCAGTGTCATCCAGAACCAGGAGCAGCGGACAGAGGCGATGCAGGAGTGCCTCGCCTATTTTACCCGCCTGTGGAACCAGCGAGTCAATCAAGAAGGCGGCAATGACTTGGTATCTATGCTCGCTCACGCCGAGGTCACCCGGGATATGCCGCCCAAGGAGTACCTGGGCAACATCATTCTCCTCATAGTGGGTGGCAACGACACCACACGAAATTCCATGTCCGGCGGTGTCCTCGCATTGAATGAAAATCCCGGGGAGTATGACAAACTAAGAGCCGACCACAGCCTGATTCCCAATATGGTTTGCGAGATTATTCGCTGGCAGACACCACTCGCGTACATGCGGCGTACTGCCAAGGTAGATACGATACTGCGAGGCAAGCAGATCAAGGCCGGCGACAAGGTCGTCATGTGGTATGCATCGGGCAATCGTGACGAAGAGGTGATAGAACGTGCCAATGATTTCTGGATCGATCGACCCCATGCCCGGCAACATTTGTCCTTCGGTTTTGGCTTGCATCGCTGCATGGGTAATCGTCTTGCGGAAATGCAACTGAGAATTCTGTGGGAAGAAATTGTACAACGCTTCCGGCAAGTGGAAGTGGTGGGGAAACCCGAACGCATCTATTCCAGTTTCGTCAAGGGCTACTCAAAATTGCCAGTGGTGCTACATCCTCTGTGAAGTAGAGACATTGTTTGTCAGAGAGTTCCCCGGTTATTCATCACGCAGCGTCAGCGCGGGATTGGTGAGTGCGGTTTTCATCGACTGCAGACTCACCGTTACGAAGGCAATGATGAGGGCCAATACTCCGGATGCGATAAATGGCGCTGGTGACATGTCAATGCGATAGGAGAACAACTGCAGCCATTGGCTCATCGCGAAATAGGCCAGTGGAGTGGCAACCACCAGGGCAATCAATACCAGCACGATAAACTCTCTCGACATCAGCATGATCAGATTCGAAGTCGATGCGCCCAGGGTTTTGCGCACACCGATTTCCTTGGTTCGCTGTTGGATCGTGAAGGCAGCCAGACCGTAGAGACCCAGGCAGGCGATCAGGATGGCAAGTGCCGAGAAGCCGGTGAATATCTCGCCCATCTTGCGATCGCCCCGATGCAGATTCTCGAAATCTTCATCGAGAAAGGAGTATTCAAATGGTTCGCCGGAGGTCGCTGTACGCCATCTGTCCTCCACCATGGCGATGGTCTGCTGCACATCTTCGGGAGCTATCCTCACAACTACGTAACGAGCAAAATCCCGAAAACGAAACAGCATGGGACGAATCTCCTGGTGCAGTGATTCGAAATGAAAATCCCGGACTACGCCGATGATCTGGACACTGACGCCGCCATCGGGACTAGGTTCCACGATTCTATGTTCGATTGGATTTTCGATACCGAATTCGGCGACGGCGGCCTCATTTATTACGTACGCCGTCTCATCGGACCCGAATTCTCTGGAAAAGCTTCTGCCGGCTAATAGCTCGATTCCCAGTGTCTCTATGTAGTCATAGCTGATTGATGATGCCCAGATGACCTTGCTTTCAGCCGCCGCCTTCTGTTACGAGAATGGCGACGTGAAGACTCCCAGAATTGGCGCCGGCATCGGGCTGTTGACCATTCTTCGCATCGTGTTCAGCTACAGGGCTTAGTCGTGTACAACATGTGTGCAGGAATGGGCGATACGATATTTGCTCCGCTTTACCTGGTATTGAAAAAACGTGGTGTAAAATTCAAATTTTTTCATCGTATTGAAAACCTGAAACTCTCCGATGACGGCAAGAGCATCGCCGAGGTTAAGATCACCCACTAGGTAGATATGTTGAAAGGAGATTATGTGCTGTTGGAAGATGTGAAAGAGCTGTTCTGCTGGCCTAATCAACCCTTCTGGGGCCAGATCTGCGATGGCGATAAAATTCGGGACTCCGGTGTTAACTTGGAACACTATAACTCCGAGCCACAACCGATAGCTGGGGAATTAAATTTAATTGCAGGACAGGATTTCGACCGGGTGGTGCTCGGTGTCACATTGGATTGCCTGCCGGTCGTCGCCTCTGAATTAGTCAAGAAGTCCGCTCGCTGGCAGGCAATGACCGCTAACATGGGGTCTACACAGACCCAGGCGATGCAGATATGGACAGACCGGTCGGCCCATGAAATGGGCATACCGGGCCCGGCGGCAGTGATTGGTTCCTATGTAGAACCCTGGTCGAGTATTACCGATTTTTCCCACTTGATTTCGCGGGAGGCTCGGCCAGCCGATATGAACGTGAAGTTTCTGACCTACAGCTGTGGCGTATTGCTGAAGCAACCGGATCAACATCAGCAACAGGAGAAGAAGAAGGTCAAGCAGCGCGCCATCCATTTTCTGGAGAATGACGTACAGCCTATCTGGCCGGATGCCTGTTCCGAGTCGAATCCCAAGGGCATCGACTGGTCGGTGCTTATCGATGCTGAGAATCGGTCCGGATCAGATCGATTCTCTGCGCAGTACTGGCGCGCAAACATCGACCCCACCGAGTTGTATGTATTGTCGCTGCCGGAGACCATGCAGTACCGGCTGCGAGCGGGTGACAATGATTTCGACAATCTGGTGATTTGTGGCACCTGGACTGACGCCGGCTTTAACATCGGCAGCGTAGAATGCGCGATGATGTCCGGCCTGCACGCGTCGCAATTCATCTCCGGTTATCCGAAAGATATTATTGGCTCTGACTGGTAATAAATGCCCTGGCTCGAGACTCCTCTAACGGCATTTGCAGTGTCTGTGCCGCTACGACCGCCTGCTCGAACGCCTTCTGTCCACTGCCTTGCCTGCCAAGTTCATCGACCCTGCCCTTGATCACGAGCGACCGAGGGGTTCCAATGGCGAACACCCGGGCAAATTTTTGTAGACAACGGGCCGCCTCCCGCGAGGCTTTCAACAGCGTCTTACTCTCATCGGCGCTGGCTGACTTTGTCAGCTCTACCAATACCTCGGCTGTCGCGGCGTAGCCTTCGAGTGCATAGAATCCAGTTGGTGCGCTGACCTTCATGGTTTCGAGCGCGGCGAATGCCTGTTACCGCGCAGGCTCCGGCTGCCCATTGAGCAACAACAATCGCGATTGTAGTCCGAGCAGCCAGATTCGTTCGGTATTGCCCCGCTCCTCCAGCAGAGTATCCTCATCGCTCAGGGTTTCCAGGGCAGAAGCAATGTTGCCACGCAATTCCTGAATTTCTGCCCATTCGATGGCTGCCCAGCAGCGTATCTGCTTCTCCTCGTCGTGAGTCATGTTTATCAGTTCTTCGCGCAGTTGCGCACAGCGTTCCGTCTGGCCCCGCATGAACAGCTGATCGACATGATCGAAATGCTATAACACATCATGCGCTGATCCCCGATCAGATGGCTCTGCTCATACATTTCCTGCGAATGTGTTTCACCATCATTCCAGCTACCCTTGGCCAGTGCATAAAGTGCGGCATAATTAGCAAACATCATGCGGTCTGCCGCACCGGCATCTTCCGGCAATACACTACTACCCCGAGCCATATACTTCTCAGCCAGTCCTGACAAGCCGATGATGCCGAGGATTACCCCAACCTGGGCATAGGAGCTGGCGAGCGCCGAGGATGGACCAAGAAGTTCCAGTCGGTTTAGCCCCCGCAAATTCGACAAGACATTCGCCTCATTCTCCTCATTGAAATAAAAGACGTGCCCCAAGTACTCAACAATTTTCGACTCCTCCAGGTCGAGCTCCAAATCGGCAACTGCTCTGATTAAACCGTAACGAAATCGGAATTGCTTAAACGTTTCACGCAGCGTTGCCAGCGTTACTCTGTTGGGCCAGGGCCGTCCCAGAATGCTCAATCCCTTCTTCAGTTCATCCTTCGCAAGAGTAAATTCACCCAGACCCAAATGTGCTTCTCCAAGCATTCGATATAGGCGACTATGCTGATGCAGTGGAATTATTTGTTCTGATTTAGCCAGGCAGGCGAGTGTTCAATGAGAAAGTGCACCGCCTCAGCATAAGCTCCTTCTTTCAAGGCATTCTCGGAGGCCAGTCTGAAATAGTGCATTGCCTTGTTTGGGTTCTCCGCCGACTTCCAGTGGTGGGCCAGAGTCGCGGAATAACGCTCGAGATGGGCCGTGTGTTGCCTCTCAATCCATTTCGCCAGCAACTGATGAAGGCTGACACATTGCGACGACAGCAATTGGGAATAGAGTACTTCGTGAATAATGGCGTGCTTAAAAATATTAGATTGGTCAGGGGGAGGATTATGTAGGGGCGTAAAATTCAAGTCAGCCAAACTCGACAGATAGTCAGGAAGCTTACCGCGATCAGCTTCTATGGGGTGAATGTGGGAGAGGCTCTGTAACTCAAAAATTCGACCGATCACGCTGGCTATTCTTAAGGTCAGCTGGTACTCGGGTATCAGTGCATCGACTCTTCCATTCACCACCTTCTCCACGGTAGCGGGAAATTCGAAGTGATCGAGTTCTTCCGTAACGACGCACTTGTTGCCTTCGATCTTGATGACCCCCGCATCCAACAGCGAGTAGCCCAGTTCCTGGCTATAGAAAGCGTTTCCCTCTGAGTGCTCGTGTACTGCCACCGCGACAGCTCTCGGAACCTCCTCTATGCCCAGTGACTGACTCAGCAGAGAGGCAACCTCGTCTTGGGATAATTCACCCAGCTGAATGATCTGAGTGGCAGGTTTCTTCGCCAGCAAATCCAGAACACTATTGCCCTGGTCCAGCATTGGCCTGAAAGCAAGAATGGCTGACACCGCGTCTACTTTTTCGCAAATTTCGGCAATCATGCTCCAGGAGGTCGCGTCGATCCATTGACAGTCATCGAGGACAATCACCAGTGGTTCCCTGCTCGCTTCCTGCTCCAGTATCTTGACCAGAAATTCAATTGTATTCCTGGCGCGCACGTCACCGCGCATCTGCGAAGTAATCTCATTGTCCGGTAGCTAGGACTTAATCACGCTATTTAACAGGGGTAGGAGTCTTGTCAGTTGTTCTGCATCTGCGAAATAATCTGCAATGCGATGAGCGATTTGCTCAACGCTGAAACTCTTTTCAATCTGAAACAACTGAGCGAATACCTGGCGCCAGATACGATAGGGTGTCTTCTTGTCGATGGAGTCTCCCACGCCATTCAGCACGCGAAGATTGTTTTCCCGAGCCAGCCACCTGACATGCTCTAGCAAATGTGATTTTCCAATGCCCGGCTCACCTTCCACCAACACCTGACTGCCACTTCCCGTAGATGAGAGCATAACCAATTGGCGATCGAGCGTTTTAATTTCGGCTTCGCGACCTACCAATGACCCACCCAAAAGTAGATTGGTTTTTTCGGCCGGAATTGGCCGGTAAACGGCAACCGGTTCAGAATATCCTTTAAGCCGCAAAGGCGTGAGTTCTTCGAAGCTTAGCTTTTTCGAAGCGGCTTGAAATGTCTCCCGGTCGCATGCTATCCAGTTCGTTGATTCCATTATACGTGCGGCCAAGTTGGCTGCGTTTGCAACCACCGCGTACTCACTACGGAGATCACTGCCAACGATTCCACAGAAGGCATGTCCGGTGGTAATGCCGCAGTTACAATTCAGCTGTATCGTGTCCAGTTTTTCGTGTATGTCCAATGCCGCTTTTATACATCTAACCGCATCGTCCTCATGGGTGTGCATGGGTAATCCAAACAGTGCCATAACGAGCGGACCCTTATCATCCATCGTGAACTGGCGGAGATTGCCGCCGTAGTGATACAAAATAGTCTGTATGGTCATCACCGCGTTCTGAACTGACTGAAGATTGCTCTGTGAATTACAAACCAAGCCCTCCAGAGAAATGAAGAGAACAGTAAGCGGCCTGAATTCACTGAGCCATTCATGCTGACCCGCGGCTAACCGTTTCCTGAGACTTCGCGGTACAAATTTGGAAAGCTCAGCGAAGACCTCGAGTGGAGGCAATATTGGCAGAGGCGAGATTTTATTGTTGCCGAGTTCCACCGATTCGAGAATAACGCTACCGGTGCTTAGCTTTTTTGCTTTACAAGATTCCTCTAGTGAGGCGTAGAGCTTGTGGGAGAGCACAATTTGTGCCCGGTTCGGCGTCGTGAAGGATGTTTTCGATATCCAGCATCGCATCTCCCGCCAGCAGAAATTGCCAGCGGTTATCGACACCACCGACTATTAATTGCATCAAGTCACCGGCGACGATGGCGATCCGCATATTCAGGACGAGCTCGTCCGAGACTCTATAGTTTTCTAGTTCATTCTGTATTGCTATAGCGCATCGCACCGCATGCAATGACAAGTCATGTAGTTCTGTGCCTTTAGATTCCCTTACGGGCCAGAATGCGACGAGTGCGTCTCCCGCAATTTTTTCAACATCCCCGCCCCATTCGGTGACTCGGTTAATGATCGATCCGAAATAGTCGTTAAGAAGCACTGTGATTTGTTCGATTCCCTGCGAACCGAGCTGAGAGTAATTGCTAATCAACGGAGTGAATCCAGCAATATCGGCGAACATAACCACAGCCTGTATTTCATCCAAGCGGGCGACGTTTTCCTGGGTTGGCCTATTTGTTATTTCAGCAATAAGCGTCTTGGGCAGGAAACGCATCAACTGCTGTAGTTCTTGGGAACTAGGCAAAATATAATCCCGGAGGCTAGGAATGGATTTCGTATGATACCGTAGGCAAATTGAGAATCTAGTTTATCTTTACCAGCCCTACCCGATTAGAGCTGCTCTGATGTATCAGCAGGTTGCCAGCTTCGGTGACCCACACATTTCTGACAATGCCGACCCCAGACGGAATTGCCCAGCTCTGAAATGATTCGCTGCGCGGATTGAACCGTACCAGCGCGTCCGGTCGCATGCCGGATTCGTTGTACCATATGACATCATCAATGACTGCCAGGGCGTATGGATGTGAGGAGGGGCCGCTGGGTGAATCCCATTGCCTGATCTCTCCGGTTGCAGGATCGAGCCGGCCGATCTTCCCCATCGTCGAGTTGCCAAACCAGACCATGCCCTCACTGTCCAGCCCGAGCCGGCGTATGCGGGAACGCGTGTCTGGCACCTCGTAATATCTGACTTCCATGGTATCGGGATTCAGCGCACCGATCTTGTTGGTGCCGTTGTAGGCAACCCAGACAGTACCGTCTGGCCCAACCTGAATGCCGTAGGGTCTCGGCTCGGTATCCACCTCAATCAAGTCACCGTTAGCAGGATTCAAGCGACCGAGTACGGCGGCACCCTGTGCGGTGAAATACAGATTGCCATTCGGATGAAAGGTAGCCGAGTGGGGGTCGCGTGCCCTGGTCTTGTACTCGGTGACCAATCCCGTCTTTGGATCCAACATACCAATGGTGGCATTGCTATTTCCCGTGTACCAGATATTGCCTTCCACATCCGGAACGATGGTGTGTGGCCTCGAAGTAGACGGCAGGCGGTATTCTTCCATTTTTCCGGTGTCAGGATCGAGGCGACCGGCAAGACTCGCCCACATGCCGGTCCACCAGATTGAACCATCGGGTGCTTCAACCGGGTCGCGGGAGCGTTGACCCAGCGTGGGAACAGTCCATTCGATAATTTCTATCTCTACATCTCCCGCAATCAGATTCGGTCGTCGGGAAGTATCTTCGGGGAAATGCTCAGCCAGGTAATTAGCCACTGTGTTAGCCTGCGCGTCGGAAAGCGCGATCATGGTTGAAAACACGCGGTTCCACTCGGCGGCGGTGCTGTAACCGACCGACCGCATAATAGTTGCGGTGCTGTGACATGACGAACATACATTCTCAACCAGTGCCTTGCCGGGGCCTTCCGGCAAAGCTCGTTGTGAGAAAGCAGACTGGGACAACAGCAATAGGGATAGGCTTGAAATGATTGCAGCAAGTTTATTCATGACGTTCACTCCCGGGCATGGCAAGTAGCGGGATAACACTTTATTACGTGGCAAGCAGCCACGCAAGAGGCCAAGCTTAGCGGGCAACTAATGCTGACTGGCAATTGAGCTGTATTGGTTTGTTGATCTTGATAGCACTGCAACCGACTGTGCCCTAGAAGGGGATACTAAATAGAATAAACAACAAGCCAAATACATTTCTAAGCTTCATAAAGGGCAGGACCTAAAGACAAATTACTAGGTGGAAGAAAGCGTATTATACGGTGTAGTTGGTGGGTTTCAACGACCGAGCAAAGCTCGAGCGCAGCATTGGCATTTGGCAACGCCATGGCCTTGATCACAGGATGGAGTTTACCGCCTGAAAAAGGAGAAATTTTCCTCTTTTCTGACTTCAAGGATGCCAACGAGCTCGGTCAGTTTTCGTATTGCTTCGAAAAATGCCGGATTTTCCTGAGCGAGGTTAAGCATTTCTGCCTCCATGGCCAGGGTCTTTTGACGTACGTCCCCCTTTACCTGATCGAGGGTAAGCAGTGTATCGATTCCCAATCCTCGTTCAGAGATTTGAGCATTTCTTGCCTGCTCCTTTCTTAAATAATCTGCCATGCAAACACGTCTCGAGAAATGGGAACCGACAAAAACTTCTTTGACACACTTAACGTCAAAATCATCGTCGCTATTCAGTTCGTTGAACAAGCCGTACACTTCAGTCTCGGCGGATTCTATCTCCAATCGAAGAGTGAAAATGGTCCTTTCGCCGAATACAGATATTTCTTCGATAGGTCTGGATGCGGATGCAACATCAGAGACGGTGGATGAATCCTGATCCTGAGCGAAGCTGAATGGAATGACCATGGCTGTGAGACATAACGCGGTGAGAATTGTGCGCAAAGGCTGAACCATAGGACAACTCTGGTAGGTGCTGATAAATTAACTCGCTCTGAGTGATAATTGTCCGATGAAATTAACAGAATTAGTGTACGAGTGCCATCGATTTTCGGCAGAAATCATACTGTATATAGTATGGCTCTACCTCCGGTTCTATCGCAGTCATCAAGATATTGAGGATCTGCGCAGGCACTACAAGATTACCGAGGCGCCAGAATTCGCATCGGCCTCAAGCAGGTAGAACAGGCAGTCTTTGCGCGCAATTTCAGGATTGGTGGTCACCATAAAAAGTTTTAGTCTTCTGGTGGGGTATAGCTCGCCGTCGACGGTGCGAAAGTAATCCAGCAGTTTTTCCTTGCCCTTAGGGTCATTCGCCCGCAGACAATCTCTCAATTCGCCAGAGATGAAACCCAGTCGCGTCTCGGGTGATACGAAGCCGAAATTGAAGTGTTCGATCTCTGGCAGCAGCGTCACGCCATTCTCCAGCAGACAATGATCTCCATAGGCGATATCGCTGCCCTCGACAAGCTCGAGACGTATGGGGTTGTAGAAAAATTCCAGGGACATATCGGTGTGACTCAGGGTCAATACGTTTTCGTAGGTGGTGTACTTGTTGAGCCCCTCGGTGGCCAATAAATTGGATTCGGGGTCCTGGACGCCGCCACATTCGATAGTTACCGTCGGCATCATGGACTCGCTTATTTCCATGAGAGACCCAAGCTTTAAATCGGTGACTATCATACGGCGAGTAAATAATGAGACCAGTGCATCGTGGCGTTCATCCATAAAAGTGGTGACTTCAAACGGTGGACTCGAGCTGGAGGTGTTATGAATATCGATGACACACTCCGGTGCCAGGGCGGTCAGAATACGCAGCAGTTCCTGTGCCAATCGATCCTGCTCCGACTCGCTATAGGGGGGTGTGAAACAGCGATTGAGGTCTTTGTGGTGCGGCAACATGCGATAGATAAATCCCGGTGCCTGCTTCGCCGCGTCGACGCTGGGAATGAAATAGTGAATATCTACAGCCGGTTCTACACGGTGTTTTAGCACCTCGTGTATGGCGTGCAAACCGGAGGGTTCGTTGTCATGCAATAAGGTCACCACTGCGCGAGCGCGGCTAGGGTCCTTGCCAGAGATGTGAATGTGAGTAGGGCCGGACAGCTTTTGCAAATATTCGAGAGCCGTTTTCCCTATGCTCTGGTGATCGGGATTTTTCCAGTGGTGAAATCCACCGAAATCGCTTGTGCTTGCTGACTCCATTAGTTTATTGCCACGATTAGTAACCACGATGTATAGCCCGGGCCTATTGCCACTGGGCGACCGGGATATTGGCGGCACTGTTGCGTTGATACTGCCGCAGCATGGCCACCAGGGCTTCTCGCTTGGGCATGTCCTGTCGCAATTCGGCGAGCTTCTGGAATTGCCACTGTGCACCGTTCTGGCGGGTCTGCAAACGCTCTTCTATTACCTGGATTAACGGCATAAAGTCTTCCTCGATAAAACCCATGGCTAGCAGTTGTTCTGGTACTCTCGGAATCAGCTTCTCCAGTATCTGGGGCACCGAAAAATACTCCGGTTGGCTCTGATTGACAGAAGGCCAGAATAATTCAGCGTCCATGGCCTTTTGCGCTGCTCTATAAAAATTGGCGGTGCAATAGGTAAAAGGAATGGCAGGCAATAATTCCCTGATAGTGGGCTGTAACAGCTTCGCCAGGCCGATGGCCAGGGCTGCGTTTGCCAGCATGTCGACGATACTGGGCCCGGCCGGGAAGGAGCGTAATTCGATTCGCAAATGACCACCATCCACCGGGTCAAACACCGGGCGATTCCAAAGCCAGATCGATCCCTGATGCAGTCTTAGTTCATGCAGCTGCGGTGTGCCGCCATTTCTTAACACGGCGAGGGGATCTTCATCGCTGCAAATTGGCAAGATGGGTCGATACAGCAGTACCGCCTCCGCAAACAATTCGAAGGCCCCGTCTCTTACCCAGTTATTACCAAAATTAACCCTGGCGGGAATAGGGTGCAGGGTATCGTTGGGCCGGCAGTCGATCGACTGCTTGAACAGAGGAATACGGGTTTCCCGCCAGAGCCTGTGGCCGAACAGGATGGGTGAGTTTGCGGCCATGGCGACCACCAACGGTGTCACCAGTTGCAGCGCATTATAAAAATCTGCAAATTCATCGGTAGGGACTCTCAGGTGAATCTGAAATGAGGTGTTGGCTCCCTCCAGGGTGACATCATCCATGGCCAGTTGTAGCGTTTCTTCGCCCTCGATGGCGATGGTAAATGGGCCGCCGCGTATCTCCGTTAGCTCTCGGGTGATGGCCTCGAAGCGTCGGAGTTTGGTCATGGCGTGATAGCCGGTGTCAGATTGCTCCAGGGTTGGCAGGATACCGATGGGTACTACCGACCCATCCCAGGCGGCGGCACAGGCATTGATTTTATTGATCGCAGCGAGGGCCTCGTTTTGGGTTGCACTGAAGCATTTGTCTTTAAGCAGATAAGGACTGAAGTTGTATTCAAGGTTGTAGCGATTCAACTCCAGGGTAAGTTGCGGGTCATCCAGTTTTTCGATGATTTCCTGGTTGATATGCAGCGGTCGGCCCTCGCCATCCACTATATACAGTTCTAATTCGGCACCGAAAGACAAGTCACCGGCGCCAAATCCAGGCCTGGCCAGTATCGATTCCAGCGCTTGGAGGTTGGTTCTAAGCAGTTCACTGAATTTATTGAAATCTTCTGCGGTGAATTCCGTCTTTTCTATTTCCAGTCCCATGTCTACACCTCACCTTGCCGGGCAAACCGAGCCGCGACCCTGGCTTTAGGCTAGGGTAGCAGTTTTATTTCCCGGAGAAAAACCAGGCTGCTTTGAGATTGAGTTCGGAGGTGATGAACGGCGCTATTTGCCGAAGATGTTTTCCTTTTCGGTGCGGACGAACCTGCTGTTGCCTTCACGCCGGGTAAACCCTACGCGATCAAAGTATTCGAGAATTTCTATACATAGATTGCGGCCGATACTGGAGGCATCCCGAAACTGAATCACGGAAAAACCATCGGACTCGGCAGTTTCGGTCGCGATCTTTTCGGTGAATTCAGCCAGTTGCATGATGGTCTCCGGCAGGTAATGGCGATTATCTGCAACCTGAATCAGATTGCCTGCTTTCGTGGTTTGGCGTAGGATTTGTTGCAGTACCGGCAGTGGTATACCGGTCAGGTCTACCAATTCCCGGGTTCTCGGAGGCACGGTTCCTGCCTTGAGGAGTATGGGCCTGACTCTGTCCAGGAAGTTTTTCTCTTCTTCGCTGAGAGCGCTCTGGTGTCCGGGTAGATGCAGGAGGGTACCGGTGCGCTTGATGGCATCTTGCCGCAGCAGTTCCTGCAACAGGCCATGGAAGAGGCTATGGGAGCCTTCAAATTCCAGCGCCTTGCTCAGAGCCGGCTCGCTAATGCCCTGCTGGTTTGCATGCTGGTGATGATAGCGCTGAAGATGTTGCAGAATTTGATCGGCATGTTGCCGGTAATAGCGGTCATGGAGCAGTAGAGGGAAACGCCTGTCCTCCATGGTCAGGGACAGGTACGACACTTTTTCTTCCTGTATGTTCTCACACAGGGATGCAACTCCCGACGCAGAGAGGTTGCGGCACAGGGCAAACTGATCCAGATCCACTCCGGTGGCCTGGATTTCCAACAGGGCAGCGAGTGCAGGCAAGGTATCCTGATGCAGTGCCGCCAGAATCGCGAGGCGCTGGGGACTGGTTCGCTGCCGTCGCGGGACGAATATGTCGATTACCTGGCCACCACCAATGGTCTGTTGGGAGGCGGGATCGCGAACCACAAAGCGGTCACCATGGTGAGCTACAATTGATTCATGGGATTTGATCTGAAAAAAACCGCCTCCCAGTTGCCGCAGTGTGACGATGCGATGGCAGGCGCCAATATATAGATGATACTGCGCGTTGTTGCGCAGAGTGAATTCTTCGTCGATGAATCTGAGCACGGTGTCCAGCCTGATGACCGGAGCAAAGAGCTGCGGATCGACTAACCAGTCGCCCCGTTTTACCTCCGAGGAGTTTCGATTGATATTGGCCGCGACCCGCTGCTGGGAATGCACAGACGTTAACTCCGTGGCGTCTTGCCTCAGCCCTCGTAGTTTAGTGAGTTCTCCGCTACCGGTATGGAGCAGGGTATCGCCCACCGCTGCCGCGCCGGCTCTGACACTGCCGGTGACTACGGTACCAATGCCTTTTACGGAAAAACTTCGATCGATCAAGTAACGAAAGTGATGTAATTTGATCAGTTTCTCATCCACTGCGGGGTGGTTAAACAAGGATTGCAGGTGTTGCAGCAGTTCGGGGATGCCGACCCCACTTGCATTAGAAAGCGGGAATAGGGCGGCGTCACGCAATGGCGTTGGCTGCAATAACTGCCTGATCTGCTCGCTTACCTCGGCCACCCGTTCGGCGCTGACACGATCTGTCTTGGTGATTGCCACCACTCCGCGGGGGATTTCCAGTAAATCCAGGATCGCCAGGTGTTCACGGGTCTGGGGCATTACGCCGTCATCTGCCGCCACCACCAGCAGCGCGGCATCTACCGCCCCGACCCCTGCCAACATATTGTTGATAAAATCTGTATGGCCTGGCACATCGACAAATCCAAGTGTGTTATCGAAGTCTTCGCCGTCTGTTTCACACTGGAAATGATAATAGGCGTAACCCAAATTAATCGTGAGCCCGCGAGTTTTTTCTTCTTCAAGGGTATCGGTATTGGTGCCGGTAATATGGCGCACCAAAGAGGTCTTGCCGTGATCGACGTGACCCGCGGTGGCGATGGTGAGTGACCTCTTGATCATTTAGTGATCGCTGTGAGAGGCATTATTACAATAGCCTCTATGGTGACAGAAGATACGCCGGTAAGATTCAGACATAGCGAAGTACATCGATATTTCGATGGATTGATTAGATATCATAAATAGAGTGCGCACAGCCACTCAGGGAGGCCTCTCAGGCAGTATTTATCCCCGGAATTTTGTAGCCATTAAACCTGATGATGAAAGCAATCATGATTGTGACAATCACGCTCGCTATGAAAAACCCGACGTTGTTGATACCAGAGCTATCAATATTAACGATGCCATAGCCGATCGAGCCTGTGAGCAGGGCGTAGTAGAAAAAGGGTAGCAGGGTCTTGCGAATCACGGCGCCTTCCTTGCCGATCAGGCCGGCGACCGCAGAAGCAGCGACCACATTGTGTACGCAGATAATATTGCCAGCTGCGCCACCCACGGCCTGCAGGGCAACTATCCAGGTGGGATCGGCCATGATGCGTTCGCCAACCCCGAATTGAAACAGGGAGAACATCATATTGCTGACGGTGTTGCTGCCGGCAACAAACGCGCCCATGCCACCGATGAAGGTGGAGAAGAATGGCCACGCTGCCCCGGTCAGATTGGCGACACCCTCGGCCAGCGCGATAGGCATTTGTTCATAACCGGCGGCGCCGCCGCTGGAATTAATGAACACCTGTACCATGGGCACCGTGAACACCAGGGCGGTCGATGCGGGAATCAGGGTCTTCAGGGAATTACCAAAAGCCCGCTTGTATTCAGAACCCTTCAGCCCATGCAAGAGAATGGTAATCAGGGACACGATGATGAAAATTGTGCCCGGAGACCACAGCGGTTGAAATGAAGCGCTGATGTCGCTGCCGAATATTTGTGGCCAGGACCAGGTAATGAAGGGATTTGAATCCCGCAAGATGGATTCCAGATCCAATGCCCTGAATCGAGTCAGCACCAGCAGGCCGGCGACGAACAAATAGGGAGACCAGGCCCTTACAAGCCCCATCGCCGGTTTTCCGTCGGCGCCGCTTATCGACTCCTGCTGCACGGTGCCGGTCCACTCCGGATCCCAGTTTTCCTTGTCGTCGAAGTCCCATATTTCATCGGGTTTCGGCATCAGGAAGCCCTGCTTCGCCGCCGTGACGACGATGGCGAGGCCAATCAGTCCACCCAACATGGATGGAAATTCCGGCCCCAGCGTATTCGCCACGATGAGATAGGGTATGGTCATGGAGAACGCCGCGAACAGGGCAAATTTCCAGACTCTGAAGCCGGCGGCAAACGATCTCTCTTTGCCGAAGAACCGGGTCATTATGGAGGCGACCAGCAGCGGGATAAAGGTACCGGCCATGGCATGGATCAGGGCCACCTTGGTGGCGATGAAGGCGAGGAATTCATCCCATTCATAGCCGCGGGACAGCGCGTAGGCCACCATATCGGGGTCGGCGGACAGGCCGGTATTAATACCCACCAGAATCGGCGTGCCCATGGCCCCGAATGACACCGGCGTGCTCTGGATAATCATACCGGCGACGACCGCCGCCATGGCGGGAAAGCCCAGGCCTACCATGAGGGGCACGGCGACGGCGGCAGGGGTGCCGAAACCGGCAGAACCCTCGATGAAGGAACCGAATAGCCAGGCGATGATAATCACCTGGATGCGCCGGTCCGGTGAGATATCAGAAAAACCCTGGCGAATCGTCTGGATGGCACCGCTCTGTAGCAGCGTGTTCAGCAGCAATATGGCGCCGAAGATTATGTAGATCAGGGTCAGGGCTACGATCAGCCCGTTGGCACTCGCCGCCATGATCTTGGTGGTGGGTACCTGCCAGACAAAATAAGCCAGCACCACCGCCACAATGTAAGCGATAGGCATAGCCCGACTGGCAGGCCAGCGCAACATGACCAGGAAAACGGCGACGGAAATGATCGGCAGCAGAGAGAGTAAGGCAAGAAGTCCGGTGCTCATAATTTTTATTCTTTTTTAGGAGATGAGTTGGCGCGGTGTAATGCCCCGGTGCCTAGCGCGCCCTGAGGCACAACGACTCGGGGCATAACAGCCCCAGACCAATCAGACTGTGGCTTAACGACTTGGGGCCTAGCGAATAGCAGCTTAACAGATAACACCGTATCTGAAAAACGCAATTCAGAGCCTGTTGAGATGAGGGACATCTCCCGCCAATAGTGGAATAATGGTGCCATAAGATTGTCAGGGCTGGATTGGGCACATTCTCGTGCCAGCTGGCCGCCGATCACGCTATTCGCACAAGGAGTCAGGATTATGGAAGTTTCAACTATAGTGGTTTTGGTAATCATCGCCGCCCTGTTTTTTTACGGGGTAGGTATCTTCAATCGCCTGGTCAGCTTGAAGAACAGATATCAGAACGCTTTTGCTCAAATTGAGGTGCAATTGAAGCGTCGCTACGACCTAATTCCAAACCTGGTGGAGACCGCAAAAGGCTATATCAAGCATGAAAGAGAGACGCTGGAAGCCGTGATCAACGCGCGTAATGCTGCTGCCAACGGCCTGGCGGCAGCGGCTAAAGACCCAGGGAATGCGGCGGCTCTTAAGGAGTTGATGGGCCAGGAAGGGGCACTAACAGGTGCAATGAACCGCTTCAATGTGGTGATGGAGGCCTATCCGGATCTGAAGGCCAATCAGAATATGATGCAGTTAAGCGAGGAGCTGACCACCACGGAAAATAAGGTCGCGTTTTCCCGGCAGGCGTTCAACGACCAGGTGATGTCCTACAACACCTACAAACAATCCTTTCCCCCGGTTACACTCGCAGGAATTTTCGGACACAGCGGCGATGCGACCCTACTCGAATTTGAGGACAGCGAGGCAATTCAGGCGGCGCCAAAAGTCGAATTTTGACGCTTTGGACTCTTATGAAGTTCAGCAATTCCCGGATTGGCTGTTATGAATTTTTTTGAATCTCAAGATACCGCGAAACGTAATACCGGAAGATTGATCTTCCTGTTCGTGTTGGCGGTGTTCTCACTGATCATCGTCACCAACCTGTTGGTGATGTTTCTTCTTGGTTTTGCCGGTTCCGAAATGACCAGCATGGCGGCGGTCAATACCATGCGCTTCGATTGGGGCACCTTCCTGTTGATCGGCGCCTTCGTAACCGGCGTCGTGTTCCTGGGCAGTCTCTACAAGATTGCGAGCCTGCGAGGAGGCGGCGCACGTATCGCGGAGATGATGAACGGCAGGCTGTTGCTGTCCGGTTCTCAGGATCTGCATGAGAGACGGGTGCTCAACGTAGTCGAAGAGATGGCTATCGCCTCCGGCATCCCGGTGCCGCCTGTCTACCTGATGGAAGAGAATGGCATCAATGCCTTCGCCGCCGGCTACTCGCCCAGCGATGCCATCGTCGCGGTAACCCGCGGCACTATTGAAACCCTCAGCCGGGAACAGCTGCAGGGTGTTATCGCCCATGAATTCAGTCACATCCTGCACGGCGACATGCGCATCAATATCCGCCTGATCGGCGTGCTCCACGGCATCATGGTGCTGGGTCTCATCGGTTATAGCCTGTTGCGGGGAAGTATGTTCAGCCGCCGCTCCAAAAACTCCGGGGGCATTGTCTTTCTCGCCATCGGCCTGGTTGTCATAGGATTCGTAGGCACCTTTTTCGGCAACCTGATCAAGGCCGCGGTGAGCCGCCAGCGAGAATTTCTTGCCGACGCATCGGCGGTACAGTTCACCCGCAATCCCGATGGCATCGGCGGGGCACTGATGCAGATTGCCAACCACAGCGAACGTTCCTATCTGAATAATCCCAACAGCGCGGAGATCAGCCACGCCTTGTTTGAGGAGGGCAGGGTGTCCGCCATGAGCAAGCTGTATGCAACCCACCCACCATTGGACGATAGAATCCGGGCGATATTGCCAAACTGGGATGGCGACTACGATGTGGGCACAGTTGCGACCCCTGCAAATGCGGAGGAGGCGAAGCCCGCAGCGGTCACCCAACAGGAAAAAGCCAGGGCGATGCTGGGCGGAGTTGCCGGTGTCCTGATCACCGATGCCATCATCAATCAGGTGGGTAATCCCCAAGTCCAACACCTGGACTATGCCAACACGCTGCTGCATAAAATCCCCCAGCCCCTGATCGACGCGGCGCGTGAGCCTTCCGGTGCACGCGCGGTAATTTATTATCTGATCCTGGACAAGAATGCTGCAGACCGGCGCCAGCAATTGAGTTTTGTGGAAGCAAGCGCGGACATCGGGGTCTATGGAGAGTTACAGAAACTCTTAAGCGTCGCCGACGAAGTCGAAGCCGAACAGCGCCTGCCACTCACGGAAATTGCCATATCCAGCTTGAGGCAGTTGTCGGGGAACCAGTACCAGCTCTTCAAGTCCAACTTCGACGCACTCATCGCCCTGGATAACAAGATCAACCTGCTTGAGTGGGCGTTACAAAAGATAGTTTTTCATCATTTAGATGCAGTATTCATAAAGGGGAAAACACCCAAATCAGGCAAGAAGGATCTCAAGCGATGCGAGCAAGAGAGCGCGCTATTACTCTCTATTCTCGCCCATTCGAATAAACAAGAGGGCATCAGCACGGAAGCGGCCTATGCCAAAGGAGCCGATAAACTCGGCCTTGCCACGCCACTGCAAGCCACAGATGCGATTAGTTTTGAAGCCTTGAATGAGGCATTGGATTGCCTGGTTCAGCTCAAACCCGTACAGAAGCCAGCACTGCTGAAGGCCTTTGTTGCGTGTATTACTGCGGATAAGGAAGTTGCGGCTATTGAAGCGGAGTTGTTACGAGCTATGGCGGCGACGATTGATTGTCCGTTGCCGCCGTTTGTGGTCTAGAGCTATAGAATCAATCCGGGTTCATGACTGAGGGGGAGAAACTCCTCCGATAATCAACCTCGCGCTCTCCACACTAACCCAGAATGCAAGTAGCCAAATCTGGACAGCTTTCACCCAACCGATAACTCGATTACGTACCATACTACGAAGAAATCGCCATGGCTCGGGCGTCCAGGCATAAACCACATGCGTATTAATGTGCAAGTTGTAACTATGGAGCGTCCCTGCTCTGTGTATAGTCAATTGTATGAATGCTTCGAGGAGCTAGTATCCAAGATGGCCTAAAACTCGAAAAGCTGCTGCAACCTTGTTTGCGTCTACACGAATTCAGCTTCCGAAATTTGATCTCGCGTATATAAGTACGCTCTTTGGTAAATTGCTCCGCTCGAATTTGTCTTCGTCGCAATTCAAGAAGATATTTTGGAATATTTAGTATAATACTCCAACGGGTGGTGTAACTGACTTGAATGCTGGAATGGTAATTATCGCCTGCCATTAAGTTCGGCGCACCATTGTATAGGATTTTTGGGTTGGTCAAACTGTAAACATCCCCTAGAATAGGGGCATCCCATTTTAGAGTTCTCCGGCATACACTATGCCTATAAGGAGAACGAAAAATGAAGAAGTCACGCTATAGCGAAACTCAGATCGTCAAGATTCTGAAAGAAGTGGAACGTGGCAGACTGGTCAAGGAGGTCTGTCGAGAATACGGCATCTCCGATGCAACCTATTACAACTGGAAATCCAAATATGGTGGTATGGAAGCCTCAGATA
>Ga0310122_10000438_pt1 | contig 26425 bp, 25 predicted proteins | sample CB6_Bottom_1051__FD_203503 | JGI IMG/M metagenome (GOLD analysis project Ga0310122, IMG submission 203503) | Marine microbial communities from Western Arctic Ocean, Canada - CB6_Bottom_1051 | ecosystem: Environmental > Aquatic > Marine > Oceanic | place: Canada: Western Arctic Ocean | collected...
ACCTTAGACATCAAGATTCGATTCTTTCAGCTATTCGCAAGATAGCACTCCGGGCTCTCGGGTTTCGGGCCAGTTCGTTTTTCCCCGCTTTCACTGCCTTACCTATTTTTCTCAAGCCCCCTTGCTCAATATCTACTTCTCTTATGGGCAATTTCCCGGGGTTAAATTTACGTCCCGATTCTTTTTTAATAAATCGCTTAACTATTCTGTCTTCTAAGGAATGAAAGGAAATCACAACTAATCTGCCACCTGGTTTTAAAATACTTAAAGATTGTTGCAAACCCTGTTTAATCTCCTCCAGTTCATTGTTAATTTCAATTCTTATGGCCTGAAAACTTCGAGTCGCCGGATGCTTGTGTTTTTCCCGCCTAGGCACTACCGCTTCAATCAACATAGCCAGATCCCGTGTAGTTTGTAAAGGTGACTGAGCTCTTCTTTCTATTACCGCCCCTGCAATACGTCGTGCAAAACGTTCCTCTCCATACTCAAACAATACTTTAACCAATGCTGGCTCACTCACCTGCATAAGCCATTCTGCAGCAGAGCGGCCCTGACTATCATCCATACGCATATCTAAAGGTCCATCCCTCATAAAACTAAAACCCCGTTGCGCATCATCTAACTGCGGTGAAGAAACGCCTAGATCCATCAGCACCCCATCCACTTGTTGCGTCTCACCACACTGTTCAATCACACCCGCAAGCTGAGAAAAACAGCCATGATGTAATCTGAACCGCGAATCTTTTGTCATGTTAATAGCCAAATCAGATTGAATAGCGGCCAAATCCCGATCAAACGCCAGCAACCGTCCCTTTTCTCCCAACTTCGCCAATATACCGCGGCTATGCCCACCCCGCCCAAAGGTACAATCAACATAAAGCCCTTCAGGCTTGATATCCAGCCCTTGTATAGACTCATCGTATAGTACTGATAAATGCTCCATAACTATTTAAAAGGACAATGTAGCCAATTCGTCCAAACCTTCTGTATCATCTCCACTCATCCATTCTGCTTCTTTATCCGTCCAGGCAACATCATTCCAGATTTCAAATTTATTCAATTGCCCGACTAAAACTATTTTTTTATCCATCTCAGAAAATGTCCTTAATTTTTCGGGTAATAACAAACGCCCCTGACCATCCATTTCACATTCTGAGGCATTGCCAATTAAAAACCGCCTCAGTCTAACCGCTGTTTTATTTAATGAGGGCAGTTTACTAATCGTAAGTTCCAGTTTTTCCCATTCAGGCAAGGGATACAGCCAAAGGCATCCCCTTTCGCCAACACATTGTCCGTCTACGGCAACAGTTACCACCATCTGACGCTCGCAACTCTCCTGTAATTCCGCTCTATACCGCGTCGGAATTGCAAGACGCCCTTTAGCATCCAGATTGATTGAACTTACACCTCTTAACACATTTCACCCCAAGAAAATAAATAATTCCCTTTTACACCACATAAATTCCTTTTTGCACCACTTTTAACCACTATGAATAATAAATTTCTATTCCTGCTGCGTCAAGACTGTTTTACATTAAAGACTTCCTTTTTCTACAATGACATAGCTATATTTACCCCTCATCACTTGTATCCATCCATGCCAAAAAAATAAAGCCAATAATTATCATGTGGTTATTAATTTTTCTTCATGTTAGCTATGGCATGAAGAAACTCTGCATACAGGATCCTTATATTCACTGCATTATTTACTTAAATGGTTTTTTTTACCGCACTGACTACCCTCAATTAATTTTCCCCCAGTGCGTTGAATACGCCAATTGCATTTTATTGATGGCTTACGAAGTGAAACGCCAGCTCTTAGGCAAGCTGAAAGTGAAATATTTCTACGCGTTATTGCCGGTATTTTTTAAAATTCGAGTCTGACCCTAAAACACATCAACCGGCCAGACTCTACAAAAACAGTGCTCTACTAAACTGTCATCCTTGTTGCATAGCCTGCAGCGCCCAACAATCCAACTTCCGCATTCAAACACACTTTAATGGAGAAGCCCTGTAATAGTGATTGAAACGTCCCTTTCGCCAGATAGGCCTGCAAAAAACCGCCCTGCTGAATATGGCATAGGTTTTTTACTGCTATCCCGCCCGCTATGACTACCCCGCCTTCTGGTAAGCATTTTAATGCCAGGTTTCCTGCTTCAGCACCATATATTTCACCAAACATATCTAATACTTTGACACAAAGCGGGTCATTTCCTGAATGGGCTTGCTGCGCTATCACTGCGGCAGGATCTTCGCTCTTCATGCGAGATTCAATGCGCTGATCAACAGGGGCATAGTCTATGGCTTTTAAGTACTGATAAATATTAACCAGACCTGCCCCACAAAGCACTTGTTGATAACTGACATGCTCAGGATGTAATTGCATTAAATGACGTAACAGGCCAATTTCAAGTTCGTTCCTGGGTGCAAAGTCTGTGTGTCCACCTTCCGTAGCCACCACATGATATTTATTATCACTCCATATCATTAAAGCTTCTCCAAGCCCTGTGCCCGCAGCGATAACGGCTATATTTCCCGGATTTTCTTTCGCATCCGGGTTTAACTCTACAAAGTCATCCCGAGGCAAGTCCAAAATCCCCCATGCAGTGGCTTCCAGATCATTTAACAACACGACGACAGCAGCATTCGTTTGCGCAGCGATTTCCTTTCTTTTTAATACCCAGGGCAGGTTTGTAGTATTACAGTCGCCATCAACAACAGGCCCGGCTACCCCCAGACAGACACTATTGACTATCAAACCTGTTTCGGATGCGAGAAACCTGGCCAACAGTGTTTCAAAACGCTCAAAATCAGCACTCACAAAGACTTCTTTTTTTACACAACTTAGCTCTGCATTATGCTCATCATAGAGTGCCAGTATGGTTTTTGTCCCGCCCAAATCGCCCGCTAATATCACTCTTGTCCCTGATAGCTACTGAAAACTTTGTAATTCTTGTCTTTATCGAAGGAAACGACGTTATAAGGGTCTTTTTTGCCACCCATTTCCATTCCTGGCGTTCCACTTGGCATGCCAGGCACTGATATGCCTATCACTGCAGGCTTTAGTTTTAGTAATTTTCTTATATCTACTGCCGGCACATGGCCTTCAATGACATAGCCATTAACCAATGCGGTATGACAGGAGGCCATGTTTTCTGGAACACCCACTTCATCCTTTTTTGTTTGCACATCATTGCTGACAAAGTCTTTTACTTTAAAATTATTGTCTTCCAAGTGAGCAATCCACTTGCTACAACAGCCACATTTCGGACTACGGTAGACTTCTATTTCAATAGGTGCTTCTGTCTCAGCCACTACGGCGAAACTCAAGCTCAATAAAACAAAAATCATTATTGTTTTTACTCTTTTCATACTACTCTCCATTCAGGGTTGCTATTATTGTTCTAGTTCCTGCATGATTCCGATGCTCACACAAATAGATACCTTGCCAGATGCCCATCCTTAACTGCCCATCGGAAATAGGGATCATTAATTCCCCCCCCAGAACCACAGACTTGATATGTGCTGGCATATCATCACTGCCTTCCAGTACATGCTGATAATAAGGTTCATTCTCTGGAATCGCCCGATTAAAATAGGCTTCCATATCGCTTCTGACATCCGGGTCTGCATTTTCATTTATCGCTAATGAAGCGGAGGTATGCTGTAAAAATAAGTGCAACAGCCCCACCTTAAACTGTTGTATTTCTGGAATAGCTTGCATGATTTCATGACTAACCAGATGAAACCCACGTCGCTTCGCTTGTAAGTTAACTTGTTTTTGAATCCACATTTATAGCATACCTAAAGCAGAGGAATGATAAAGAAAGTCATTATAGTAATGACTAATATTGCGACGATATTAAGTATAAACCCCGTTTTGACCATTTCCAATACCTTAACTTTTCCACTGCCAAAAACAATGGCGTTGGGCGGGGTTGCCACTGGAAACATAAAAGCACATGACGCCGAAAATACTGCCGGTAACATAAGCCAAACAGGAGGAACTTCTATGACTTTTGCCGTTGAAATTAAAATAGGCATCAGCAGTTGAGTGGTCGCTGTATTTGAAGTTAATTCGGTTAACAAATTCATGCCGCCAGAAACTGACAAGATAATTAGCGGCAAGGCCACTGATTTCAGACCCTGCAACTGTCCTGCCAAATACACTGACAAACCACTTTCAGAGAAGCCATAAGCTAAAGCAAATCCGCCGCCAAACAATAATACAATGGACCAGGGTAATGCGGAAAATACCTGTTGCTCCAGTATTCTGCCAGGCTTTCTTTTTAAAGGAATAAAAAACAGTAAAGTGGCCATGGTTATGGCCACACTGCCATCATCTATCATACTGCCATAAGGCAAGTAACTCGACCAGCCTTGAACAATATATTCCCCACCGACTTTAATCCCTTTACGCGTTACCCAGAGTATGGCCGTGATTATAAAAACCAGTAATACGGCTTTCTCTTCAAAACTTATCGCGCCTAAATGCTTTTTTTCCTGGGCCAGCAATTGTTTTAAATTACCGGCATTCGGTAGATCTCTTAAATAAAACAAGCCAATAATCAGATAAGTCAGAAGCAGTAGACTCAAACCAATGGGCACAGCAACCATCATCCATTGCGCAAACCCGATAGATTCCGCACTGACCTGTTGATAGAACTCAGCGAACACTAAATTGGGAGCTGTCCCTACCAGAGTCATCATCCCTCCGATGGATGCAGAGTAAGCTATGGCCAATAACAAACCCACAGTAAATCGATGCATTTCTGTGCTGGACATGAATTGTTCACAGCGCTTGATAATCGCCAATGCAATGGGAAGCATCATTAATGTCGTTGCCGTATTGGAGATCCACATTGAAAGCCCTGCTGTTGCCAGCATAAAGCCAATCACCAGATGTAAAGGGTGTCCGCCAAACAGGGACAGTATATTCAGTGCGATGCGCTTGTGCAGATTCCAGCGTTGCATCGCCAAAGCAATCATGAACCCACCGATCAGTAAAAAAACCGTTGAGTTCATGTATTGTGCTGCGGTGATTTTACTGGAAGCGATGCCTGCCAAAGGAAAAAGCACCAGGGGAATCATTGCGGTTGCCGCAAGAGGTATTGCTTCTGTCACCCAAAACACGGACATCATGACAGCAATTGCAGCCATTCGGGTTGTCTGCTGACTGCCGCCGATCAGATTCTCTGCCGCAGAGTCATCGCCAATAGTTGTACATACTAAAATAATAATGGGAAAAGCAATGCCAATGACCAAGCCTATTTTTTTTAGCATTACTTTTACTCATTCCCCAAGAACGGGTATAAATAAATTCGCACTTAGCGATGGTATTCTGGACTGAACTCATGAACGGCATCCACCATCACTTTAACATGCTCGGGATTGACATCAGGCAATATACCATGGCCCAGATTAAACACATGACCTGAACCCTGGCCATATTTGTGCAAAATAGTTTTAACCTGCTGCCTGATTCTTTCTGGCTCGGCATAGAGTGATATAGGATCCATATTTCCCTGTAATGCTACTTTGTCACCAACCCGCGCCCGTGCATGGCCAATATCTGTCTGCCAATCCAGCCCTAAAGCACTGTACCCAGCATCCGCCATCGATTCTAACCACAAGCCACCACCTTTGGTGAAGAACACAGTCGGCACTTCCTGACCATCCACACGGGTTGTTAATAATGAACGTACCTGTCGCGCATAATGCAAGGAAAACTCAGCATAATCTTCAGTAGAAAGCAGACCGCCCCACGTGTCAAAGACCATGACAGCTTGTGCACCTGCTGCAATTTGTGCATTCAAGTATGCCGCGACTGACTGCGCAAGCTTATCGAGCATCTGATGCATAACCCGGGGGTTCTGATACATCAGTCCTTTGACTTTCTGAAAACTTTTACTGCTACCCCCTTCAACCATATAAGTGGCCAATGTCCAGGGACTACCAGCAAAGCCAATTAAAGGCACTCTTCCTTGCAAATTCTTTCTAATCAAACTGACTGCATCAATCACATAGCTTAACTCTGCAGTGGGATCAGGAATGGCTAATTTTTTAACATCACTTTCTGTTCTGATCGGGTTGGCAAATTTTGGTCCTTCACCTTCTACAAAATACAGCCCTAAGCCCATTGCATCAGGAATAGTCAGAATATCTGAAAACAAAATCGCCGCATCAAAATCAAAACGTTCCAAAGGTTGCAGCGTTACTTCACAAGCCAGTTCGGGATTGGTGCATAAACTCATAAAGCTTCCCGCCTTTGCCCGCGTTGCCTTATATTCTGGCAAATATCGCCCAGCCTGCCTCATCATCCATACAGGTGTTTTATCAACAGGCTGTTTCAGCAAGGATTTAATAAAAATATCATTTTTTAAAGAAGTCATACACTATTTTTTATTATTTATACTTTTTTGTAATACGCTAAAACGTCTTACCCATGATTTTCTATACTTTACAGGTAAGGATTTCATTTCTTCAGATGCTGTTTCAAACAGCCCATATGAACCATAAATCAAAACAAACAGCCTTTTTCCGAGCCTGTTTATTTTGAAATACCTGAGTTCATCTTGCAAACTTTTATTGTGGTTAATAAAGTCGAGTACTGACTGGCGCCGGGATAAAGCCATCAGCTGTATTGTATATTGTTTTTCTGCTTGCTCTAAAACCCATTCACTATCATCCACTAAAATGGCATCCATCGGTGACTGGCTGTTAACCGTGCTGCTATGAATTGTGTTTTCATCCTTGCTGACATTCACTGCTTTTTTAACAGCGAAAACCTCATCCGGCACTTTGCGTACTTTAAGCGAGCTTATTCCAATTTCCTGAATGCTGGCCGGAGGGGCGGTGTCTGCAGCTTTTATAACAACATTGACTGCTTTACTAGCCTTTGCAGTGTTAATTTCACCTAAGGGCTGTTTTTTCAATCCTGACTGATCAAGCAAAATAGCCTCCGGGGCTTGCTTTTTTTCATGGCTTGCAACCGACTCCAGTGCGCTGACAGGTATCCTGCTTAAGGCAGGGTTATTCACCTTCTGTTTTATCGCTGATACAAGCCCAAGCGCTGCTGTACTTGATTGTAGCACGGGGGCTACAATCTCAAGCTCGCCAGCATTAGATAAGATAAGTCCTGCATCGATTTCACCCTGCTTACTGATTTCGTCAGTATCATTCAGTCTAAAAAAAACCATCCCGACGGTGATGAGCACCGCTAAAAAAACGCCCCTACCCCATTTAAGCCCATGCTCTGTCGTATTATTAGATAATGCGGCTAACTCAGTCATTAATTTTCCCGGGTTACCCTGGGTTTTTTGATACAGCCTAGCAATCATGCGCTCATTAATGGCATTGAATGCAACAATGGCTTTCGGCTGTCGCGATAACTGCTGTAAAAAAACCTCACATTGATTTTGCGTTAATGCGGGCATCTCAATAAAATGACAATCATCAATGGCTTGATCCGACTGCGTCTTTATCTGTAATTCATCATGCGTTAACGAAAACACCAGTCTGATACTCGAGCTGATACGTGCATCCTGAACCAGTGCTGAAATCAGCCCCGGGACCAGCTGACCTGCCCGCTCAACCAAAATCACCAGTTTTTGATTCTGCCGTTCCAGATCAGATAATATGGTGGAAAATGCCTGATTTTCAGAGGTTTCAACACCTTGCCTGACAAAATGTCTGATCTGATCCTGAATACTTTCAAAACTTAAGTCAGATGTCGCCTTAATCGTTAATATCAGCCAGACATCCTGTTTACGCTGTTTTAATGCTGTCAACAAGGTGGTTTTACCAATCCCCTGAGGCCCGCAGATCACTAATGACTGCCTGAGATTGGCCAGCAAATGAATTAACAAATCCAGTTTTTGAGCACGCTCCAGAGTTATCAGCGCCAGCTCTGCTGATTTTGTCGTGGCCGGGGAGTCACTGTGTCTCAGCTGAAAAGAAAATGCCTCATGCTCGCCCATAGTCTTTTAAAGTCTGTTCCAAAAGCACCAGATCGACACTGATCGGGAGTGCAGCTTTGCCTATTGCTTCTAATAGAACAACTCTTATTTGTCCATCCACATTTTTCTTGTCTACCGACATTAAATCAACAAACTGAGCCACCTGCATTTCTTTGGGAGGGCAAACAGGCAGATTGGCCTGTTTCAATAAGGCAATAATCCTGTCAACATCCTGGGCTGAAATCCAGCCCATTCTATGAGATAAATCAGCCGCATAACACATGCCAATAGCAACGGCTTCTCCATGCAGGTACACGCCATAGCCCATCCCTGTTTCTATGGCATGACCAAAGGTATGTCCCAGATTTAAAATGGCCCGAATACCGGACTCAAACTCATCTTCAGCCACAATCTCTGCTTTGTTAATACATGAACGTTCTATGACATACGCGAGTGCCGACTTATCTCTGGCAAGCAATAAAGCCATATTTTGTTCCAGCCATGCAAATAATGCCGGATCACGAATCAAGCCATATTTAATAATTTCTGCAATACCGGCGACCAACTGCCTATCGTCCAGAGTATCCAGAACATCAATATCAGCGATCACACATTGTGGCTGGTAAAACGCCCCGATCATATTCTTGCCTAAGGGATGATTAACGCCTGTTTTCCCGCCGACAGATGAATCTACTTGAGCGAGCACAGTGGTCGGTATTTGTATAAAAGGGATACCCCGTTGATAACAGGCCGCGGCAAACCCCCCCATATCGCCAATCACACCACCCCCTAGAGCCAGTAAGCAGGCATTACGACTGTACTTTTTTTCCAGTAATTGATCAAAAATTTTTGTCAGATATTCCAAACCCTTATATTGCTCACCATCGGGAAGCGTTATTGTTTCAATCTGACATTCACTTAAGCTGTCTATAACCCGTTGGAGGTATAAAGGAGCAACCGTAGTATTAGTTACAATGAATACTTGTTTGGATTTAATATGCTTTTGTAATAAAGCCGGATCCCCTAACAAATTGGAACCAATATAAATAGGATACGATTTTTCGCCTAACTCGACACGCAACTCTTTCATTTCTTATCTTCAAGCTGATTGATATTCATGTAAAATTTTTTGCACCACTGTTTTACTCTGCATGGCACTGGTTTCTATTTTAAAATCCGCACAGGATAAATAAAACGCCTCTCTTTCTGCCAGCAAGCTTTCCATGGTTTTTCGGGGATCATCGGTATGCAACAGAGGTCTTTGGGTATCTCTTTGGGTACGTTGCAATATCTTGTCAATAGAACATTGTAGATACACAACAAAACCATTTTCCTTTAAAACCTGACGATTCGCTTCTTTCAGAATGACGCCTCCTCCAGTGGCCAAGACAATCCCATTAATCTGCGTCAACTCCTGGACCATCTTTTGTTCACGCATTCGAAAGCCTTTTTCTCCCTCGTATTCAAAAATAGTGGGAATATCCACCCCTGTTTGCTCCTCAATTGCTTTATCACTGTCATAAAAAGGCAGTTGTAGTGCTTTAGCCAGTTGTCGTCCTATCGTGGTTTTACCCGCGCCCATCAAGCCAATTAAATAAATATTTTCTGCTGTCTTCATTATTTACCAAATAAATTAAAAGCAATAAAAAAGGGGCATATTATGCCCTTTTTTTAATTTTTTTGTCGCTTGTTATCTTGTAGCCAAGGTATTTTTGACAATTTTTGGCGTGACAAATATCAATAATTCACTTTTTCTATCACTTTGAGTGTTATTTTTAAATAAAAAACCAATCCCTGGTAAATCCCCAAAAAAAGGAATTTTAAACTCTTCCTTTGCTGAATTGTTGTCATACACCCCACCTAAAACCACGGTCTCACCATCCTTTATTCGGACAATGGTCTCAATTTCTCTTTTATCAATTCCCCCATCACCATTGCTATCATCCTTTTTAATCAACAATTCCATAATCACATCCCCATCGGGTGTAATTTGTGGCCGCACATTAAGCTCTAACACAGCATCAATGAACTCTGTCTGAGTACCATTCTGACTCACTGTGGTAAAAGGAATCTGTACACCTTGTTTAATAAAAGCCAGCTCTCTATTCGACGTCATGACCCGAGGGTTTGCTAACACCTCGCCTCTATTCTCATTTTCCAGTGCAGACAACTCCAGATTAAGCACATAATCTGCACCACGAGCCAAAGTCATTCCTAATGCACCCACTGGATGCGCCTTTATTGCACGAGCGGCCAAATCCACCAAAAATTTACTATCTGTTTTATCAACAGGTTCTGACGGCACAAAAAACACTCCATTATTTAGATTATTTGCCGTTACAACATTTGAAGTATCAGCCTTTACCACCCCAAACCTGGCCCCGATTTCCTGGGCAAAGCTGGTATCTGCAATCACAATTCTGGCTTCAATCATCACTTGTCTAACAGGTATATCAATAATCCGGATCATTTTCCTGATTTCTTCCAGCTGCGCAGCAGTATCTTTAACGATGATAATATTCGTCCTGGAATCTACCCTTGAACTGCCTCGTGAAGACAATAGCCCCGGCATTTCCCTTTCGTCCGTCACTCTTGCTCTATTGGCCATTGAATTCACCTCGCCAAAAATATTGGATTGCAACTCCGTCGCTGTGGCATCCTCTGCAATCACAACACCAGAACCAACCAGTAATCTTTGAATATCTTCTGCCTTGGCATAATTAACCTGAATATATTCAGTCTTTAACGATGCGAGTTGTTCAACCACTTTATTCGCCGCCAATTCTTCTTCTTCAATATTGATGATTTCTGCGAAAGGTGCCACCATGACCACATTGCCTGTTTGCCTTTTAGCCAGTCCTTTCGATTTAAGAATCAGGTCTAAAGCCTGATCCCAGGGCACATCATTCAGGCGCAAAGTCACTGTGCCGCCAACAGAATCAGCCGCTATGATATTTAGACCGGTAAAATCGGCAAGAATCTGTAATACTGATCTGACCTCTATATTCTGAAAGTTGAGTGATAATTTATCCCCGCTATAAGGGAATTCTTCTTGTAAAAGCGCCTGTTTTTCTGCAGCGCTTAACGGCATAAAATCCACCGTCAACAAACCATCCGCTTGATAGGATGAATAATCAAAATTTCCATCATTCAGAGTAATATTGATGTCCACACCCGCTCCTCGGGATTTTACTTCAAGCTGCTGTACAGGCGTGGCAAAATCAGTGACATCATAGCGTTTCGCCAGAGCATCCGGTAATTGAGTATTGAAGAAATGCAATTCCACTTTGCCCGCTCTTTCTTTGACATCAACCATGCTATTGGGTGTGGAAAGCGCAATTATCAAACGGCCCTGCCCTTTCGGTCCTCTGCGAAAATCAATATTCTTTATGATTTGTTCAGGGAGTAAACGACTAATACTGCGATCAAGCTGCAGTGTCTGATCAACGCTTTCGGCAGAACGTCTGTCAGGCAATGGCTTTATAATGACATAAACCTTATTGCCCACCACCTTGGTTTCAAACGGCACGGCTTCTGTCAGGTTAATAACCACCCGTGTTCTTCCTGATGCCTCAATCACAAAAACTGAATTAGCCCCCCCTTGATTGACGGCGTGCATTTTTTTAGCCAGCTTACTCTTGACCCCGATAAAGTCCAGAGCAATCCTGGCCGGGTTATCGGTTTGAAATACTTTCGGAGCAGCCACCGAAGTATTCATGATTAACTGGATTTGTACTTTATCGCCTGCTAATGAAGAAAAATTCAACGCGGTTATCGCCGGCTCATTGGCCGCCACAAGTGATGTCTGTAACAGTAAGAATAAAAGTCCTATGCCCCAGCCTGCATACTCAGATAATGCTTGTAATCGCATTGTTTTATTTTTTTGCATATTCATTTTCAACTTTTATGACTCCACCATTGCCATTGAAGCTTGTTGTTTCCGCCAAGCACCGGACTGATCAGGAACTATTTCCATTAACTCTATATTAGAGTCGGTAATACGTCTGATTTCGCCATAATTATGCCCCATATGATGGCCTTTCCGCACCCGGTGTATGACGCCATCACTGGCTTTAATTAAAGCCCAAGACACCTTATTTATGGTTAAGGTGCCCACCATTCGTAAAGTAACTAAGGAATAAGCTTCCAGCGTTTCTTTTGTTCGCGAAGTATCCGGTCGTATGCCGAAGTCTGGAGCCGCATGCTCCGGACTCACATCATCCTCAAGTTTTTCTACGGGACGAAAAGGGTCTCGTAAGCCTTCCGGGACAAAAACAAAAGGTTCTATAGTTTTCATTTCAGGTAATGGCTTGATGGCACCTTTAGGCCTAAGCTTTACCGCACTGATATATTGAGTTAAATCGCTGACATCACTATTAACACACCCTGCTATATTGAAAGCAAGTAGGCAACAAAACAAATGAACGATGTTTTTTATTATCGTATAAAAATCCTTTTTAAATAAGGTCATGATTCCCCCTTCGTCCTTTTTTCTTCTTTTTCTTCTTTTTCTTAATTTCACCTGTCTCTACATTATACGTTTTAATGGTTGCATTCATGGTTAACAGCGGGCTGACCAAAGGGAAAATTGAGACATTATGCACGGTGACAATACGGGGCAAGGAAGCCAGCCCACTCACAAACAAACTCAACTCTTGATATTGGCCTACCACCTGTATACTGATAGGTAATTCCGAGTAAAATTCTTTTCTGATGGCTACTGTTGGCTTAAAAAGGTAAAACTCCAGACCACTCGCTAATCCAGCCTGGGAAATATCTATCAATAAACTTGCCACCTCGGCCTTGGTGGGCAGCTGTATAATCATCTCCCCCAAAGAGGCTTCAATTTGCTGCAGTTGCTCTCTAAACTCAGGCAGGTTTATGGCTTTTCTTTGCTTAGCTTCAAATGCGGCCTTAAGCACCTGTTCTTTCTGCTCCAACTGCTTTAACTCGTTAAGCTGATCCAGCGTAATATAATAAACCAATCCTGCTACCACTAGAAAGCCGGCCAAAATAATCGTGCCTATTTTAATAGGTAATGGCCAACTACCCGCTGCATCAAAATCCCAATTGACTTCGGATAAATTCATTGCCCTTACCTTTGCTGATCTTTTGGCTTATTTTCTCCCTGCTTAGCCCGCATAGAAAAACCATGCAAAGATCCACCGACAGCCTTCCCTCCCCCTTTAATAAACTCTAAAACAGGAGCTTCTAACCAGGCTGAGGCATCTATACTTTGCATAAAAGCCGAGATGCGTGCATTTGATTGTGCTTTACCGCTGAAGGACAATGATTTTCCCACTTGCTTAAATGCCAAAAGAAAAACGCCATCAGGCGTAATTTTCGGTAATTCATCAAATAAATGCACAATCTGGGGTCGACTGTCTTGCAAGCTTTGAATCACTTCAATTTTAGTTAATAGCTCCTGTTTGTTTTCTTCTATCTTGTTAATTTCTTTAATTTTTGTATTGACCAATTGAATCTGCACATCAAGCATAGCATTGCGCCGTTCTTGATAGTTTTTCATCTCCTCAATATACCAATAAACCAAGCCAAACAAAACCAAGGTAACACCCACCCCGGCCCCGATTGCAGCAATAAAGTCTTGCTGTTTTTGTTGTCGAAGCTCTTCCCGCCAAGGCAGTAAATTAATTTTTACCATTAATCAAAACTCCTCAACGCTAGACCACAGGCAATCATCATTGCCGGAGCAGTATGCTTTAAACTTTGTGGCTTTACTTTATTGGATATAGCCATATTAATAAACGGATTGGATACAAAAGTAGATATGCCTAAATTTTGCTTCACCAACTGCTCAAGTCCTGTTATTGAAGAACACCCTCCAGCCAGCACAATGCTATCGATGCTTCTATAGACACTTGACGACACAAAAAACTGTAAGGAACGCGCCATTTGCTGCACTAAGGCTGTTTTAAAAGGGTTCAACACATCCGAAAAATAATTAGCCGGTAAACCGCCATGCTTTTTAGCAAAGGCGGCGTCCTCATAAGATAAACCATAACGACACTGAATTGCCTCCGTTAATTGTTTCCCACCAAAGGCTTGTTCCCGGGTATAAACAGTACGACATTCATGGAGCACATTCAGGGTTGACATTGTTGCCCCCACATCAATTATCGCAATCGTTGGCTTATCGATAGTATCGGGTAATTGATCCGCTAATAATGAAACCGCATTCTCCATCGCAAAGACTTCAACATCAACAATTTTGACTTTCAACCCCGCTTTATCTAAAACTTCAATGCGCTCATCTACATATTCACGCCGGGATGCGGCTAATAAAACATCCACCCTTTCTGCATTATTTTCAGAGACTTGCTGTACTTCAAAGTCAAGATTAACCTCATCCAGCGCATAAGGTATATATTCATCGGCTTCCAGCAATATCTGTTCTTCCATCTCCTCGGCAATCAAAGAACCCGGCAGGGAAAGGACTTTGCTCATCACTGCTGAACCGGCAACCGCCACACACGCTTGCCGGTTTTTAGTCCCTGACTGTTTAACGGCTAACTTAATGGCATTAGCAATAATGTCAATATTGGCACTCTGCTTATCTACCATCAAATCCTGAGGAAATGGAATCAGCGCATAACTTTCAACCCGATAACGCGCCCCAGACCAACTCAGCTCCACTAATTTAATCGCCGCTGTACCGATATCAATACCAAGAACAGCAGATTGTCCCCTGTTAAACCAGCCCATACATGAACCCCATTAGTCCCGTAAATTCTCAATTATTTATAGTTATACGAAGCCCGATTAAAGAGGCCACTCCCATCAAGATATGATTACGGCTGAAGTATAGTTGCCTTTGTCTTTTTTTATACTAAAACCCGTATTTTTCTGACCAATAAACCACCTTATAAAACAAAGACTTTAAAGCAGGCTCGAAATCTTATCTTAATTAAGCCCCTCGCTTACCCCCCAGATAAATCAACCCTTGCGACCATTAGTCAGCAATTTTCAACCGCTCTGCCGCCCTCAACCGAGGACGCTTAAGTTCCGGTTTTTTCAACACCCATCCCTAACTCAATCGACACACCACATGCCGATCCTATTTAAGTGACTCAATAATTAACAAATCTGGACAATCCATAATACGTCATATTTTTTAAGCGACTATTATGGCTTTATTAAAATCAGGCGATGCCATCGCATAACGCTATATTTCGCTCTGAGGGCTATTTTTATTGCTTTTTTCCCGGTTTGATATTAACGTGACCAGTTGAAACTCACTCACAAGCGCACAGCGTTTTAACGGTGAGTCTGATGCAGGGCAAGTGCCCAGGATTTCATTCTTTAAATCAAGTTAAATACCTATACTCGGAAGAGTATCTTCAGCTATCTTTATTTTTTGCTTACGGAAATTTCGTGCCTACAAAACACCTCTTAACATCAGTCTTAAAATGGATCTTAATCCTTTTTTCTTTTTGCACTTTCTGCTTAATAGTGTTTGGTTATTTTTTTATTACTGAGCTTAAAAGCGAACTCCCTGATATTCAACAATTACATAATGTTGAATATCAAACCCCTTTATCCATTTATAGCCATGACAATCTTTTATTAGCGCAATTTGGCGAAAAAAAAAGAACTCCCATCCATATTAATGAAGTCCCCCAGCAACTCATTAATGCATTTCTTGCGGCCGAAGACGATAGATTTTATTCACACCCCGGCGTGGATTACAAAGGCCTTATTCGCGCTGCATTACAATTATTATTGACCGGCAAAAAGAAACAGGGCGGCAGCACCATTACCATGCAAGTTACCCGAAATTTTCTTCTTACCCGGGAAAAGACCTACATCCGAAAAATCAAAGAAATTATTTTATCGTTACAGATTGAACAAGAGTATTCAAAAGCGAAAATCATGGAGCTGTATCTTAATAAAATTTATTTAGGTCATCGTTCCTATGGAATAGTGGCAGCAGCCTCCACGTACTATGACAAATCGCTAGCGGATCTTGATCTTTCTCAACTGGCAATGATTGCCGGTTTACCGAAAGCACCGTCAGCTTACAACCCGATTAGCAACCCTGAAAGAGCCCTACAACGTAGAAATTATGTTTTACGAAGAATGCTTAAACTCAACTACATCCAACAAGCAGATTTTGACCTTGCCTTGCAGACTCCGGTTACAGCCGCAATACATTCCAATCAACTGGATGCACCCGCACCTTACCTTGCGGAAATGGTGCGAAAAGAAATTGTCACTCAATTCGGTGAAAACGCATTCACCTCAGGCCTGAAAGTCTACACTACCATTGACAGCAAGCTTCAGGCTACGGCAACTCGTGCCGTCCAGTCCGCATTACACCATTATGATCAGCGACATGGTTATCGGTCTTTACCTCATCACAATAAGACTGAAGCTGAACTTCATCCGTCCGAATTTACCACTATCGCTGACACACAATCAGCGCATATTGTAGAAATTAATGAGGCAATAGCCATTGCCAGACTGGCAGATAACACCTTAATTGAAATCCCATTTAATCAGATAAAGTGGGCCAGAGAATTTAAATCAGCTAACACTCGCGGGCCTGCATTAAAATCAATCCATGATGTTTTAATGGTCAATGACCTCATTAGAGTCAAACAGCATGGAAACGGCAGCTGGGGTCTAACCCAGATTCCAGATACCGAAGCGGCATTTGTCGCTTTAAATGCCAGCAATGGCGCCATTCTGGCTTTATCCGGCGGCTTTGACTTTTTCCATAACAAATATAACCGCGCCACTCAATCCAAACGCCAACCGGGCTCTGGTTTTAAACCGATTATTTATACCACGGCACTTGAACATGGTTTTACTGCAGCCAGCCTCATAAATGACGCTCCTGTTGTTGTAGATGACCCTAAACATGAAAGTGCATGGAGGCCTGAAAACTATAGTAAAAAATTCTTCGGCATGACGCCACTGAGAACCGCTTTACGGAAATCAAGAAACCTTATCTCCATCCGCTTACTCCGGGAACTGGGCATAGATAACGTCACAGATACAGCCCTGCGCTTTGGCTTTAAACAGGCACAACTACCCAAAGGGCTATCTTTAGCATTAGGCAGTGGATACGCAAACCCACTACAGATGGCGACCGTTTTTTCAGTTTTTGCTAATGGTGGCTTTCTGATTAAGCCTTATTTTATTGAACGCATTGAAGATAACAAAGGGCAGGTCTTATTTCAGGCCACCCCGAAAATAGCCTGCCCCCACTGTGATGATGCTTTAATAAATGATGGGCAACATGCTTTAATGAATGACGAGCAACATGCTTTACGCATCATCTCCCCCGAAATCAATTACCTGATGAATTCCTTACTAAGAGATGTTGTACAAAGAGGAACCGCAAGAAAAGCAAGGGTATTAAACCGCAAGGATCTGGCTGGAAAAACAGGTACAACCAATGAACAACGGGATGCCTGGTTTAATGGTTTTAGCGCCGGCATTGCAGCCTCAGCATGGCTGGGCTTCGATACAGCAAAATCATTAGGTCGCTATGAAACAGGAGGGAAAGCCGCCCTTCCTATCTGGATTGATTTCATGAAAACAGCTTTAAAGGATAAACCCGAGCAAATACTGGCAATCCCTGATGGCATCAGTAAAGCCTATATTGACCCGAAAACAGGCCAGCTCACCGAACCTGACAGTGAAGGAATATGGGAGTTTTTCAGAAATGAGAATATTCCTACTGAATATTCTCCTGTTGATCATGGCTTAGATGATTCCAAAGCCATTGAAGAAGAAAGCTTATTCTAAAATCAACCGACTCTGGCGCTGAGACCCGGCCAGACTGTTAACTTATCAGGCGCTGTAGTCGTACAGCGCTGACAGCTCAGGCTCACTGCAAGCAGGCACTGTTGGTATCCAGAACGTATGCGTCACATGCATAACCGCAGGTTTGCATGTGACGCTCCCGACAACAAGACCTGCGTTATTCAGCTACGGCCAAGAAGACCTTGCCCGACTGAAAAATGTTTAGTTATCTTTTGGTGACCGACTGATAATCTCGCACATCATAGCCCGTGTATATTTGACGGGGTCGACCTATCCGCTGACCTGGCTCAGACATCATTTCCAACCAATGAGAAACCCATCCCGCGGTGCGCGCAATCACAAACATCACGGTAAACATATCTTCTGGAATTTTGAGTGCTTTATAGATAATACCTGAGTAAAAATCGACATTAGGATACAATTTTTTCTCAATAAAGTAGTCATCTTTCAAAGCATATTCTTCCAATGCCAGTGCCAACTCAAACAGGGGATCGTCACTGGGAAACTTTTCCAGGACTTCATGACAGGTTTCACGGGTTATAGTGGCTCTTGGGTCAAAGTTTTTATACACCCGGTGCCCAAACCCCATCAATCTGAATGGATCGTTTTTATCTTTCGCTTTGGCAATAAATTCCGGAATTCTATCAACAGTCCCAATTTCTGCAAGCATACTCAACACCGCTTCATTGGCGCCACCATGAGCAGGCCCCCATAAAGCAGAAATACCCGCGGCAACACATGCATAAGGATTAGCACCGGTACTGCTAGCTAGTCTTACCGTGGACGTACTGGCATTCTGTTCGTGATCTGCATGCAAAATAAACAATAAGTTCAGTGCCTTGACGGCAATAGGATCGATATAGTTTTTTTCGTCAATATATTGCTGACCCGGTAATGAAAACATCATATTCATGAAGTTTTCACAATAATCCAAATCCATACGGGGATAGATAAAAGGCCAGCCTACAGAATGTCGATGACTTGCTGCAGCTATGGTGGGCACTTTAGCAACCATGCGCATGGCCGAAATGCGGCGATGCTCAGGATCATTCATATCCAGCTCACTATGATAGAAAGCGGACAAGGAACCCATAACACCCACCATCATAGACATGGGGTGAGCATCATAATGAAAGCCATTAAAAAAGACTCTCAAGGATTCGTGGATCATGGAATGCTGTTTAATTTCGTTGGTAAACGATAATAATTCATGTTCCTTGGGAAGCTCTCCATTCATTAACAAATAGGCAACTTCAAGAAATGTACTTTGCTTTGCCAATTGTTCTATAGGGTAACCCCGATACAGTAAAACACCCTTTTCCCCATCAATATAGGTAATAGCGCTTTTACAACTTGCCGTGGACATAAACCCCGGGTCAAACGTAAAGACACCCAATTCCTTGTGTAGAGAACCAATATCCAAAGCAGGGATACCGACAGTACCCCGCCGCAAAGGAAGATCGACCTCTTTTTTTGTTGTGTTATTTCTAACTGTTACTGTATCTTTAGTCACATTAATACCCTTGTCTTAGGAATATACCAACTACAGGAAATGCAAAAATAGATTATTTTCCGAATCTCTTGCGGAATTTATCAACGCGACCGGCAGTATCTACCACTCTTTGCTTGCCTGTATAAAAAGGATGACATGAAGAACAAACTTCCACATGCAAGTCGTCAGTTAATACTGAACCCGTTTCAAATTTATTACCACAACCACATGTTACAGTAATTTGCTTATATTCAGGATGAATTTCTGGTTTCATTTTTGATTCCAAACTGCCTTAATTAAGGGAGTACATATTTTAAAGAACTGAGTATAATACGATTTACTCAACGATTCTGCAACCTACAATTTAATATGCGTATTATTTCACTGAATGCAAACGGTATTCGAGCCGCCGAACGAAAAGGTTTTTTCTTATGGGTTGCAGAACAAAATGCCGATGTTATTTGCATACAGGAAACAAAAGCCCAGACCTCACAGCTATCTGCCGACGCCTTCTGGCCAAAAGATTATCATTGTTTTTATCATGATGCTGAAAAAAAAGGCTACAGCGGTGTAGCACTCTATTGCCGGCAAAAACCGGATCAAATCATTCGGGGCATGGGTAATGCCGAGTTTGACTACGAAGGCCGCTATATTGAAGCCATTTTTGGCAACTTAAGCGTCTCGTCTTTATATCTCCCCTCAGGGTCTGCAAAAGAACAACGCCAGCAAGTCAAGTATCGCTGCATGGAGCATATGATGCACAAACTGAAAGAATTCAAATCCAGTGGCCGAGACCATATTATTTGCGGTGACTGGAACATTGCGCATAAGAACCAAGATATCCGCAATTGGAAAGGCAACAAAAAAAACTCTGGTTTTTTACCCGAAGAACGGGCATGGCTAGACACTCTGTTTGACCAGGTTGGCTTTGTGGATGCCTTTCGCGAACTGGAACAACAAGAACACCAATACACCTGGTGGTCTAATCGTGGCCAGGCCTGGGCTAATAATGTGGGATGGCGCATTGATTATCAAATACTGTCACCGACATTCAACAACAGCGACAAAGTCATCTCGACAGAAATATACAAGGAACAACGTTTTTCAGACCATGCACCATTAATCATTGATTATGACTACATAGTGCCCACAACATGAGCACCACAAGCCCACCACAGAACTTACTTAAAACACTGACAGCTTTCACCCATCCCAGAGTAGTCACTCTGTTTTTTTTAGGCATTTCGGCCGGAACACCCCTGCTACTGATTTTTTCTTCACTCAGCCTCTGGTTACGAGAAGCCGGGGTACAGCGAGAAGCTGTTACTTATTTTAGCTGGGCTGCACTGGGTTATTCCTTCAAATTCGTCTGGGCTCCCCTGGTCGATAAATTACCTTTACCGTTATTGAGCCGATACCTCGGCAGACGACGCGCATGGCTATTGACATCCCAACTCATGATCATGCTGTCCATCACGGCAATGGCGTACATTGACCCCGCCACAGACCCTCTGACTCTAATGGCATGGGCTGCGGTATGTCTAGGCTTCTCATCAGCCACCCAAGATATCGTCATTGATGCTTATCGCATCGAATCAGCAGACAGTCATCTTCAGGCATTAATGTCATCTAGTTATATAGCAGGCTACCGGACAGGTATGTTACTGGCCGGTGCTGGTGCATTATTTTTAGCCAGCTATTTTGGCTCAACCGCACAGAGTTATAACTACCAGGCATGGCAATGGACCTATCTGCTAATGGCCTGCACCATGCTGATCGGTGTCATCACCACTTTAAGTGTGGCAGAACCCTGCCTGCAAACCAAGCCCGATAATCTAGAACTCCAGCAGCAACAGCTCGGCTTTTTATTGCTTTTTGCCGCATCTGTTTCTGGGTTTGTGGCCTGTTTTTATTACAGCTCCGGGCTGGCTGAAACTGCTAGGTCACTCTTGAATCCCATGCTATCCAACCAGCAACTGGCAGGACTCCTGGTGGAATGCTGTCGACTGGCGTTAGCCTTAACCCTCGCCAGCAGCATTGCCAAACTCGTCATCAGCACCGGCATCGTCAAACAGCAACTCATCAAACAAACCTACCTAACTCCGATACAGGATTTCTTTCAGCGATACGGCTACTCGCTGGCATGGCTGTTATTAGCATTAATCGGCTTATACCGTATTTCAGATATCGTACTCGGCGTCATTTCCAACGTGTTTTATCAAGACCTGGGATTCACCAAACTCGAGATTGCCAGCGTGGTCAAAACCTTTGGCTTAATAATGACTATTACCGGGGGGGTTCTAGGGGGACTTTTAGCCGTGCGTTTTGGGGTAATGCGGATTCTTTTTCTAGGTGCCTTATTATCAGCGTTAACCAACATCCTCTTTATCATGCTGGCTCAGGCTGGACATGACATGGTCATGTTATACATCGTAATTTCAGCCGACAACCTATCCGCCGGACTTGCTAGCGCAGCGTTTATCGCATTTTTATCGAGCTTAACCAATATTACATTCACTGCGGTGCAATATGCTATTTTCAGCTCATTAATGACACTGCTCCCCAAAATACTCGGAGGCTACTCTGGAACACTGGTCGAAACCCTGGGTTATCCCCAATTCTTCTTAATCACGGCAATCATGGGAATTCCAGTATTACTGCTGATAGTTCTAGCAGGGAAACATTGTCAGCTTGCAGGCATACGTTAAAAATCCGATTAACCGGCCAGCGACCTACTCCCATAAAAAAGCACCTTCTAGGAACAAGCCTGAAAGGTGCTTCAAAGACAAACCTGGCTGGCCTGAAGCCTGCCCCGGTGCTCAGTTAGCCATTAACCAAATAATGCACCAGAATACTTGCAAAATAGCCTAAGGCAATCACTGGCGTCCATTTGATATGACTAAAGAAAGTATATTTATGCTCTGATTGGCCCATTAACGCCACACCCGCAGCAGAACCAACTGATAACAATGAGCCACCAGTACCTGCAGTCAGGGTAACCAGCATCCATTGATACAAGTCCATCTCAAGATTCATATTAAGCACTGCAAACATTACCGGAATATTATCCACAACAGCCGAAATCATGCCGACCAGAATATTAGCCGTGGTAGGTCCCAGACCATCATACATAGCGCCTGAAACCAGCTCCAGATACCCGATATAACCCAAACCACCCACAGAAAAGACCACACCAAAGAAGAAGAACAGAGTATCCCATTCCGCATCCCGTACTTTTCTGAAAATATCGAAAGATTCACCCCGATACAACTTGTTAATGCTAAAGCCGTATATCATCAATACCGATAGACCTACCATCATTCCCATGAAGGGAGGCAAGTGCAAGAACTGCTTAAAACAAACTGCGGTAACAATCGTCAAGGCAAATAAACCACAAACCTGAATTGCTCCCGGCTTAAGGTAAACAGCTTCCTCATCCGTTGCTGTAGGCTGACCATCAGGCAAGGCCATGTACATAAAAACCGCAGGCACTATATAGTTAACAACCGAAGGAACAAACAACACAAAAAAATCAAAAAATTCAGCATAACCCGCTTGCCAAACCATTAACGTGGTTATATCACCAAACGGACTAAAAGCACCACCGGCATTAGCCGCTACCACCAAATTAACCAGACCTATAGTAATAAATTTATCATTGCCTTTTCCTACGGCTAATACCACAGCACCTACCAGCAAGGCAGAGGTCAGATTATCCGCCACAGATGATAAAAAGAAAGTAATAATGCCGGTTACCCAGAATAATTGCTTATAACTAAACTCTTTTCTTATCATCCAGGACCGCAAGACTTCAAAGACATTACGCTCTGCCATGGCATTGATATAGGTCATCGCCACCAGCAAAAACAACATCAAAGCTGCATATTCCGTTAAATTGTACTCAAAAGCCTCATGCAGTTGTTCAACTGAAACCCCGGCTTCTGCTGCCAAAATCGCCGCATGCGCCCAAATAATACCCGCTGCTAAAATAACCGGCTTAGACTTACGCAACCCCGTAAATTCCTCAGCCATTACGAAGCCATAAGCGACAACAAAAATGAGAACGGTATAAATTCCTCTTTCAGTCCCGGTAAGGCCTAAATTAGTAAAATCCTCGTCATATACTTCTGCCATTGCCAGTTGCGGCAACAATAAAAAGCCTGAAAAAATCAAAAGCAAACGTAACAAAACAACCCCCAAAAAATGAATAAACACAAGATAAAATTGTCTCAATACTATCACTATATGATAGACTTTGTCACTTAAAGCCCCTTTTTTATCATAAAGTAAGCCTTGGCTTTATTTGACTTACACACAGCGAAAACAACTTAAATATGTATCAGTACAACGACGCAGACCAGACTCTGGTTAATGAACGAGTCGCTCAGTTTAGAGGACAAACCGAACGCTATTTAAAAGGTGAAATTGGCGAGGATGAATTCCGCACCTTACGTTTAATGAATGGGCTTTATGTGCAGATCCATGCCCCCATGCTGCGCATTGCCATTCCCTATGGTTTACTTTCCTCTCCACAGCTTCGTATGCTGGCTCATGTTTCCAGAAAATATGATAAAAGTTATGCACATATCACTACCCGTCAAAATATCCAGCTTAACTGGCCCGAGTTAAAAAATGTGCCCGATATTCTGGCAGATTTAGCCAGTGTACAAATGCATGCCATTCAAACCAGTGGCAATTGCTTACGAAATACCACCAGCGACCCACTGGCAGGCGTTTGTCTGGATGAAATTGAAGATCCCCGTCCGTATTGTGAAATCATCCGCCAATGGACAACACTCCATCCTGAATTTGCTTATTTACCCCGTAAATTCAAGATTGCTGTCAGTGGTTCCGAACATGACAGAGCTGCCACGCAGCTGCATGATATTGGCCTTTATCTGGTAAAAAATGATGCTGGGGAAACAGGGTTCAGAGTACTGGTCGGTGGCGGACTTGGCCGTACGCCTATTATCGGAAAAGTCATTAAACCTTTCCTTGAGAAACAACACCTATTGTCTTACCTGGAAGCGATACTGCGCGTCTATAATCTGAGAGGACGACGTGATAACAAATACAAAGCGCGCATAAAGATTCTGGTCAGAGAAAGCGGCATAGAACAAATGAGCGAATGGGTTGAGGCGGAATGGCAACAAACCAAAGCAGACATGCAAATCAGTGAGCAGCGCTTTGCAGACATGCAGGCTCACTTCACAGCACCCCCCTATCAAGTTCTGACCGAGTCAGATAACCAATTTATCGCTGATAAAGCGCAAAACTCAAGTTTCAATACCTGGATAAACCTGAATACTGAAGCTCATAAAATATCAGGTTACCGTATCGTTCATATCTCCTTAAAAGCACCGGACGCCCCTCCGGGCGATATCACGGATAAGCAACTGGATGCGATCGCCGACCTAGCTGATCAATACAGCTTTGGAGAAATCAGATCAAGCCACCGACAAAACCTCGTACTGGCTGATGTCAAACAGACTGATTTATTTTCACTTTGGCAAAAATTAGTCAAGCTATCACTGGCTACCCCGAATATCGGCACAGCAACCGACATGATTTGCTGCCCGGGACTCGATTTTTGCTCACTGGCCAACGCCGGTTCCATTGGCATCGCTAAAGAAATCAACGAAGCCCTGGATGACCTCGATTATATTCACGATATTGGTGAATTAAAAATCAACATGTCAGGCTGCATGAATGGTTGCGCCCATCAAAGTGTGGGGCATATTGGTATTCTAGGCGTCGACAAAAAAGGCGTTGAATGGTACCAGATCACGCTGGGTGGTTCTTCAGAAAACAATGCGGCTATCGGAAAACGACTGGGACCTGCTGTTGCAAAAAACCAGATCACACAAGCCGTGTGTCAAATTCTGGATGTCTATATTAAGCAGCGGAAAGATAATGAAATATTTTTAGATACTGTTCATCGTATCGGTGTCACCCCGTTTAAAGCAGCCGTTTATTAAGATCGCAAATCATGAAAATCATTAAAGACAAAAAAATTGTAGACGACAACTGGTCACATCTTGCTGATGACGAGGCGATATCCCAAGGCGATATCACCGTTTCACTCTCGCGCTGGAAAGATGAAAAATCCTCATTGCGCGACCATGCCGGAAAAATAGGCATCCGGCTGGCACCGGCTGATCATCTGGAAGATATTGCCGACGACCTGGCAAACTTCCAGCTCATTGGCCTTGAATTCCCGGCATTTACCGACGGACGGTCCTTCTCTCATGCCCGCTTACTACGCAGTCGATATCAGTATGAAAATGAAATACGCGCCATGGGCCATTATATGGCCGATCAGGTTTTTTACCTGGCCCGGGTCGGCGTCAATGCCTTTCAGCTAGAGAATACTGCCGAACTGGAGGTCGCACTCTCCACCATCAATGACTTTAGCGTCCAGTATCAAGCATCAACCAACTAACGATGACTGACCCTGTTGCAGCAGACCTCTACTGCAACAGGGTTTAATTACAAGCCGCCCCAAGGCGCAAACAAACCCTCGACATTGACCCCAAACATATCCAGTACCCGGCCAACACCCTCATCGACCATGGCCACAATTGAATCTGACTTGCTATAAAACGCAGGCATGGGTGGAAAGATAATCCCCCCCATCTCTGTGACACTGGCCATATTACGAATATGCGCCAAATTCAACGGTGTTTCACGCGGCATAATCACTACTCGCCGTCGCTCCTTCAATGCCACATCCGCAGACCGGGAAATCAGGTTATCTCCATAACCATGGGCAACCGCCGACAATGTCTTCATAGAACACGGTGCAATAATAACCCCTTCGGTTTTAAATGATCCACTGGCAATACTGGCAGCTATGTCATTAACCCCATGCACCACATCCGCCAAGGCATATAATTCAGCCCGCTCCATCTCAATTTCATACTTTAAATTCACCAAGCCAGCGGATGAAATAACTAAATGCGCTTCCCAGTCCTCCTGTTTTTGTAATATTTGCAACATTCTGACGCCATAAATAGCCCCGGTTGCTCCCGTCATCGCAATAACTATTCTCTTTTTTTGGTTCATATCACTACATTCATCAATAACCACTCATCTAACCATCATTGTACCAGCTCTAACATGCTATCCGCTGCATCCACCAAGGCATTGATCATTTCTTCACCACTGGCAATATGCCCTGAAC
>Ga0310122_10000439_pt1 | contig 26412 bp, 25 predicted proteins | sample CB6_Bottom_1051__FD_203503 | JGI IMG/M metagenome (GOLD analysis project Ga0310122, IMG submission 203503) | Marine microbial communities from Western Arctic Ocean, Canada - CB6_Bottom_1051 | ecosystem: Environmental > Aquatic > Marine > Oceanic | place: Canada: Western Arctic Ocean | collected...
CGGAGGCGACCGGGATCGACTACCTGCGCACGCTGGCACTCTCGCGCATCGTGTTGGACAACTTCGACAACCTCCAGGCCTCCTGGGTGACGCAGGGCGGTAAGGTGGGGCAGCTCAGTCTCGCGTTCGGTGCGAACGACATGGGCAGCATCATGATCGAGGAGAACGTCGTGCGCGCGGCGGGCGCCGAGTATTGCATGGACGAGGCAGAGATCGTCCGGAACATCGAGGACGCTGGCTTTGCCGCGAAGCGGCGCAACATGGCGTATGACATACTGGGCGACCCGCTCTTCCGCGAGCAGCTTATTCCGCGTCGCACCACGCTCGCTGTGGCCCGTCAGCGTGGCGATACCACCGTGCCGGCGGAGCTGTCCCGCTATCCCGCCCGAAGCCGTCCCGGCAAAGAGCAGCGGGCTGGCGACGAGTCGTAGCCGGCTGTTGAGGACGGCAGCCGCTCGCGGGCTTCAGGCTACGGGTGTCCTAGGTTTCCGGGAGGGGCATCCGCGCTCCGGAAACCTGGGCGCGCACGTGCGCGCCCCGCGGCCGCGGAGTGGGGCCTTGGGGGTCCCCGCGGAGCGGCCGGCGTGGGGTCCAGGGCGCAGCCCCGTCTAAGGAATGATTCGGTATATCGCCGACTGGGTCCTGCCGATCACGGGCCCGTCCCTACGTCCTGGCCGCGTCGACGTGGACGCCGGGCGCGTCGTCGGGGTTGGCGCCGTCGACGCTGCGATGCCGGCGGGCGCAACTGTGGTCAAGCTGGGGGGGCACGTGGTGCTGCCGGCCCTGGTCAACGCGCACACCCATCTGGAGCTATCAGGGTTGCGGGGGCGTGTGCCGCCTGCCGCGTCGATGCCCGAGTGGGTGGAGTCGCTGTTGGAATGTCGCGCCGAGTCTGGTCCCGCGGACGCGATCGTGATCCGGCGGGCGATCGACGAGGCGCGGGCGTTCGGCACCGGGCTTTTTGGGGATATTGGCAACACCCTGGCTGCCGTCCCGATCCTGGCGGCCGCTCACGTGGCGGCTCGGGTGTTCCGGGAAGTGCTGGCGTTTCCGGACGCCGGGGCGGAGCCGGTTGTGGCGGCCGCGGTCGAGGAAGCCCAAGCGGTTGCCACGACCGAATGGGTACGGGTCGGACTGGCGGCGCACGCGCCGTTCTCGGTCGGTCGAGCCGCGTTCGCGGCGCTCGACGCCGCGATCTTGGGATCGTTCGAGGGGCCTCGGTGTATCCACCTGGCCGAGTCGCCCGAGGAGTTGGAGTTCCTGCTCACCGGCCGCGGGGCCTGGCGCGCGCTGCTCGAGCGCGTCGGACGCTGGATACCGGGGTGGGTACCACCGGCCTGTGGGCCGGTCGAGTATCTGGACCAGGTGGGGTGGCTGCGACCCGACCTGATCGCCGTCCACGGTGTGCAGCTGACCGACCCGGAGCTGGCGCTGCTGGTCAGGCGGGGCGCGACGCTGGTGACCTGTCCACGCAGCAATGTCTGGACCGGGGTCGGCCCCCCCCCGATCGAGCGGTTCATCCGTTCGGGGGTTCGACTGGCGCTGGGCACCGACAGTCTGGCGAGCGTACCCGATCTCAACCTGTTCGCCGAACTCGAGCTGATGCGGCGACTTGCGCCGGCAGTGTCCGCCCGCCGGCTGCTGGCTTCCGCCACCATCCGTGGCGCTGAGGCGCTCGGGTTCGCCGACGCGCTTGGCCAGATTGCGCCTGGCAGCCGGGCGGCCTTGATCGCCGTGCGTGTTCCTCCGAATGTGAGCGATGTGGAAGAATACCTAGTTGGCGGTATCGTGCCGGATCAGGTGACCTGGCTCGAGGACGACGAACCTGACACTTCCGCCCGCTGACCAGCGGCCCTTCTATGGCTCTGTTGCGTCGACTCCGGACCTACGCCTCGTTCGTGCGCATCGGACACTCGGTGTTCGCCCTGCCGTTTGCCCTGGTAGGTGCCCTGCTGGCTGCCCAGCGGACACCGGTCACGGTGACACGGGTTCTCTGGATCGTCGCTGCCATGGTCACGGCGCGCATCGCGGCCATGGGGTTCAACCGGTTGGTCGACGCCCGGTTTGACGCGCTGAATCCACGCACGGCGAACCGCGAGTTGCCGCGGCGCGTCATGTCATCCCGGGAAGCGGTGGCGCTGGTGGTCGGCGCGTCGGTCGCGTTCGTTCTCGTGACCACCCAGCTTGGCTGGATCTGCCTGGTGCTGTCGCCAGTCGCGCTCGGCGTCGTCTTCTGGTATTCGCTAGCCAAGCGCTTCACGACCTACACGCAGCTGTTTCTGGGCCTCGCCCTGGCGGTTGCGCCGGTCGGGGGGTGGTTGGCGGCCGGCGGACGTGGAGGCTGGGAGCCGTGGCTGCTGGCGCTCGCCACGGCCGCGTGGGTCGCCGGGTTCGATATCTTCTACGCCTGCCAGGACCTTGCGTTCGACCGCGTACAGGGACTGCACTCGATTCCTGTGCGATTCGGTGTCAGGGTCTCGCTGGGGATCGCCCGCTGGCTGCATCTGCTCACCGTGGCGGCGTTGGCGGCGGTGGCGCTGGTGGCGCCGCTCGGCGGCTGGTATCTCGCCGGGGTGGCCGGTGTCGCGCTCCTGCTCGCGTACGAGCAGTCGCTCGTACGGCCGGACGATCTCTCCCGGGTGAAGCAGGCGTTCGATCTCAATGGCTACGTCGGGCTCTTCTACCTGACCGCCACCGCTGCGGCGATCTATGTCGGATGAACCGGAACATCGCATCGTCGTGGGGATCACCGGAGCGAGCGGCGCGCTCTATGCGGTCCGGACCGTTGCCGCGCTGCTGTCCCGCGGGTGTCAGGTCGAGCTGGTCGCGTCCGAGTTCGGGCGCCGGCTGTTGCGAGAGGAGCTGGGCGCGACGGCGGCGCTCGATGGCCTCGGCGAGTATCTGGTGACCCGATACGGTGAGGGCGTACGGGCCGGTACGCTCACGCTGCATAGTAATCGCGATGTCGGGGCGTCGATCGCGAGCGGAAGCTACGCCTGCGAGGCGATGGTGATTGTGCCGTGCTCGATGAAGACCTTGGCCGGTGTGGCACACGGGCTGTCTCGCACGCTCATCGAACGGGCCGCCGATGTGATGCTCAAGGAGCGGCGTCCGCTGGTGATCGTCCCGCGCGAGACCCCGATGAGCCTGCCGCAGCTGCGCAACATGGTGGCGTCGGCGGAGGCCGGCGCGCTGGTTCTGCCGGCGATGCCGGCCTTCTACCAAGGACCGCGCACGCTTGACGACCTGGCCGATTTCATGGCTGGGAAGATTCTGGGTGGGCTGGGCTTTTCCCACGAGCTCTATCCCCCTTGGACGGGATGAGTGCCGCGCCACCGGTTGCCCCCCCGTCGCTCGACAAGGACCCTCGCCGGATCGCGGGGATGTTCAATGCGATTGCGCATCGATACGACCAGCTGAACCATCTGCTCAGTGCCGGGTTGGACCGTCGGTGGCGTCGCCTGGCGGTGGCGGCGCTCGACCTGCAGGGCGGGGATCGTGTGCTCGATGTCTGCACGGGTACGGCCGACCTGGCGGTAACCGTGTCACGTCATCTGCCGGCCCCGCGCGCCGTGCTCGGTGTCGACTTCGCCGGTGCGATGCTGGCGTTGGGCCAACGAAAGCTGAGGGCGGCCGGGGTGCATCGGATCGTACGGCTGGTGCGTGGCGACGCCTGTCGGTTGCCGTGCGGGTCGGAAACGGTCGATGCGGTAACGGTCGGGTTCGGGATCCGCAACGTCGTCCAGACGGGACGGGCGATCGACGAGATATTTCGGGTGCTGAAGCCCGGTGGACGACTGGCGATCCTGGAGTTCGGAGAGCCCCGTGTGCCGGTGCTCCGGTCGATCTACCTCTGGTATTTCCGACAGGTGCTGCCCCGTATCGGCCGCCTGCTGTCGAGACACGGCGAGGCCTATGCCTATCTGCCGGCCTCGGTCAGCGCGTTTCTTACCCCGGACGCGTTCGCGGCGCTACTGCGGGAGACCGGGTTCTCCGAGTTACGGGTAGACCGTTTGACCTGGGGTGTCGTCTATCTCTATGTAGGCTGCAAGCCGGCCGGTGGCTGAATGATCATCCCGGCAGGCACCTGGGCGCCATCGCGACCGCCGAACGCGCTGGTATACTGACCTCCATCGGTCATGCATTTCGATTTTGAGGACCGTCTCTTCGATACGCCGACGATTGAGTCGGCCATGTCGTGGCGCGAGCGGAGCCTACTGGCCCTGTTTGTCCATCTGCTGGCCGCAGTGCTGGTGTTTGTGGTCCCACAGCTGCAGTTTGTGAAGGACGCGGCCGCCCGTCGGGAGGAGCGGTTGGCGGAGGTGGTCGCGGAACAACTGCTCGCGCAGCTTCAGGAACGCCAGGACGCGCCCGATTTCATCTTTGTCGCTCCTCTGATTGACATGCAGGCGCTCGAGCCGCCGCCGCCACAAGCGGCCCTCTCCGACATGGATCGCCTGGCGGCGTCGCCGTCGCAGGATGAGGAGACGCCCCTCAACGATCTGCCGGACGCCGACGGGAATTCGCCTGACTTCGTCGTGGCGGAAGACCCGTCGATCGGCGTGGATTCGGTAGTGGAGCCGGGTGAGGAGCTGGAGGTGCCAGAGGAGGCCGTCGCGGAGCCGGTCGAGGGTGTGGACGACGGTGCTGCGGACGCGCCCGAGCCAGAGCCGGACGTGAGCCCGGGTGATGGTGGCAGGCCCGCCGATTCGTTTCTGGTGGATCGGGGTGAGGCGTCGCAGGACACGCCGCGGGACAGGCTGTTCACTGAACGACCGGGTACGATCTTCAGGCAAGCGATTCGACGACTCGAGGGCGTGAGACACATTGACTCGTTCAAAGAGCTGCAGGGGCGCACCGACCATTACGGTTCCGATATTCTGTTCGATACGAAGGGGGTCGATTTCGGGTCCTGGATTCGCCGTTTCCGCGCCCTGATCTATCGTAACTGGCACCTGCCCTACGCCATTTGGTCGATGTCCGGTCATGTCGTGCTGACGTTCAACGTGCATGGGGACGGGACGATGACCGACTTGACGGTGACCGAGCCCTCCACGGTCGACGGCTTCACGAACTCTGCACACAACGCGCTCTTCAGTTCGAACCCGGTGCCGCCGTTGCCGCCGGAGTATCCGGACGACACGGTCTTTTTCACGGTGATCTTCTATTTCAACGAGCGGCCCGTCCGTCCGTAGTGGTGTGTCCCACACGTGGCTCGCCCGTGTGGGGTTCGGGGCGTAGCGCCGTTCGGGTGAGTGCGCGCCCTGCGGCGGCGGTGTGGGGCGAAGGGGCCCCACTAGCGGCCGGCGTGGGGTTCGGGGCGCAGCCCCGTCTCTGAGCCAGGGCGCGCACATGCGCGCCCCGCGGCGGCGGCGTGGGGCGAAGGGGCCCCACTAGCGGCCGGCGTGGGGTTCGGGGCGCAGCCCCGTCTGAGAATGATCCGCATACCGCTGCCGACACCGCGCCAGCAGATTGGCTTGGTGCTGCTCCTGACGGCCGTGGTCGTCGTGGCCCTCCTCGGGTAGTTGCATGAGAACCGCGGACGGGCGTCCGATGCTGCTGGCGGTCGTGGGGCCCACGGCGACCGGTAAGAGCGCGCTCGCCTTATCGGTCGCGACGCAGGTCGGCGGTGAAATCATCAATTGCGACTCGACGGCCGTCTACCGAGGCTTCGATATCGGTACCGACAAGGTCCCGCCCGCGGAGCGACGCGGTATCCCGCACCATCTGATCGACATCGCCGAACCGACCGAGGTCTACTCCGCTGCGCGCTTTAGTCGCGACGCCGCGCGGGTGGTCCGTGAGGTCACCGCCCGTGACCGACTTCCGGTGGTCGTGGGCGGTAGCGGGCTCTACTATCGGGCGCTGACCCGCGGTCTCTTCCCCGGGCCGGGTCGGGACCCGGCGTTGCGCGCTCGGCTCAGCCGGGTGGCTCGACGGCGCGGGGTCGAGACGTTGCATCGCCTGCTGCGTCGCGACGACCCCGCGTCGGCGGATCGGATCCAACCACGAGACGAGAAACGACTCATCCGGGCACTCGAGGTGTATCGGTTGACTGGCCGGTCTCTGACCGACCACTTCGCGAGCACCCGGTCGCCGATCGCCGACTATGCGGTGGTCACCATCGGTCTCTTGTTGCCGGGTGACGAGCTCGAAACGCGGATCACGCGTCGCGTGGCCCGGCAGTTTGCCGGCGGGCTGCTCGATGAGATCCGCCAGCTGTTACGTGCGGGGGTGCCTCCAACTGTCGGCCCGTTCGGCGGCCTCGTCTACCGCCAGGCGCTGGAGCATCTGCGCGGAGTGCGGGACGAAGCGGCGACTCGAGCGTTGATCGTGCGTGGCAATCGCCGGTATGCGCGCCGGCAGTTGATCTGGTTCCGCAAAGAACCTAACCTACAGTGGCTTCGAGCTCCCGGCGAGCACCTCGAGACCTGCGAGGCGGCCAGACGGATACTCGACGCTGCCCATCACGCGTCTTGACCCGCCCTCAACTCGAACCTTCATGAATCCTGCCGGGATAGGAGATGTCTAGCCGTGAGTATTCGAGCCGAGCTGGAGGCGCGCGAGGCGGAACACCTGGCCTCTTACGCCGCCAGAAGCCGCGACACCAAGGGTAGGTTGCGTCCCGAGACTGAGGACCCGATTCGCCCGGCGTTTCAGCGCGACCGCGATCGGATCGTCCATTGCAAGGCGTTCCGCCGTCTGAAACACAAGACCCAGGTCTTCTTTGCCCCGACCGGAGACCACTATCGGACCCGGTTGACTCACACGTTGGAGATGTCGCAGGTCGCCCGGACAGTGGCGAAAGTGTTGCGTCTGAACGAGGAGCTGACCGAGGCGATCGCTCTCGGGCACGATCTGGGGCATACGCCGTTCGGGCATGCGGGCGAGCAGGTGCTGAACGACTTGATGCCGGGCGGGTTCAGTCACTACGAACAGAGCCTTCGGGTCGTCGATGTCCTGGAGCGGGAGCGACAGGGACTGAATCTGACGTGGGAGGTGCGTGACGGCATTGCCAAACACTCCAAGGGCAAGGACGGTGCGCCGCTCGGGATGGACCCGTCGCGCCGCGCCGCGACCCTCGAGGGGCAGGTGGCCCGGGTTGCGGACATGGTCGCCTATGTGAATCACGATATCGATGACGCCATTCGGGCGGGGGTGCTGCAGATCAGCGATCTCCCGGTCGATGCGCTGCACGTGCTGGGCCGCTCCTCGTCCGAGCGGATCGGTACCCTGGTCTCCGATGTCGTGAAATGCACGCTGGAGACCGGACCGGAGGTCGAATTGCGCATGAGCGATAGCGTGCTGAGCGCCCTACTCGACCTGCGGGGGTTCTTGTTCGAGGCGGTCTACGAGAACGGGGTGGCGATGTCGGAGATCCGGAAGGCCTCCGGGATCCTCGGCGGTCTCTGGGAGCGCGTGCGGCAGGAACCGGACGCCTTTCTCGATGCGCGGACGGTACAGGAAGAGGGGATTGACGCGGCTACCCGTGATTTCCTCGCCGGCATGACCGATCGGTTCGCCGTCAGTCTCTACGAACGGTTGTTCATCCCGAAGCCATGGGCGGGGCCAGTTCAGTCTTTTGACCAGGACCCTTAGAGAACCTCTGAGACCTGGACATGAGCGCGGTCGTATATACGGCTCCGTGCTCTAATGATATTTACAGTCATATTAAACCTAATATTTGTCATTAAAAGTGACAAATATTTAATGAAGTCCTTTCTTAATTTCCATAAAAAGATAGTAACTACTTATACCAATAGCTTTATTAAATATCGTTAATGTTGGCACAGCATTTGCCTTATGGTCTGGAGTGAACACGGAACGCCACCACGGAGACCCCGGAATTCGCCGAACTGATTCGGCCACAAGGAGAAGGACCATGCGGACCAACACCAACAAGGGCTTCACCCTCATCGAGCTGCTCATCGTTGTCGCCATCATCGGCATCGTCGCGGCCATCGCCGTGCCGGGGCTACTGCGTGCCCGGATGTCCGGCAACGAGGCGTCGTCGATCGGGTCGCTGCGCGCCATCAACTCGGTCCAGTCCACCTACGCCGCCAGCTGCGGCAGCGGGTTCTATGCGCCGACCCTCACCTCGCTCGGCACCGCCCCGACCGTGGGCGGCGGCGACGGTTTCGTCTGGACCGACCTGAACAGCGACCCGTCGACCAAGAGCAGCTACACGATGACGATGACCGCCGGCACAGCCGCCGCCGGTGCCCCGGCGTCCTGCAACGGTGTTGCAGCCGGCGCGACTGTCGAAACCTACTTCGTGGCCGCGGCCCCGACGTCAGGTGGCGGCGTGCGCTACTTCGGCAGCAACCAGGGCGGCACGATCTACACCTCCACGACCGACGTGGCCGTGACGCAGGACGGTGCCCCCGCCGGCGCCAACCCGCTCCAGTAACACGAGCGACACGACACCCCGGGGCACCCCCGGGGTCGAGCAACCATCACGGGATGCCCGCCAGACGCGGGCATCCCGTTTTCGCGTACGGGCTGCTATACTCTAGGTTTGGCCCTGGCTCCAATGAGCCAACCCAGTGCGATGATCCTCGACCTCCGTACGATCACGGGATCGCAACAGCGGGTTCGACGGGATTTCGCGGGGACCTCGTTCAGTCGGGCCGGCGGCGACCAGTACAGGGTGATCGACACCGCGACCCTCGACCTGGATGTCCGCAAGGACGGTGTCAGATTTCGGGTTGTCGGCCGCCTTGACGCGGCGCTCGAACTTGGTTGCTGCCGTTGTCTCGATCCGTTTCCCTGGGTCGTCGGTGTAGAGGTTGACTTGTCGTATCTGCCGGCATCAGACAACACCGGCGAGGGTGAGGTGCAGATCGAGGAGTCGGATCTACGCACGGCGTTCTATCGCGACGATCAGATCGACCTGGGGCAGCTCATGCACGAGCAGTTTCAGCTCGCGTTGCCGATGAAGCCGATCTGTCGGAGCGACTGCCGGGGGCTCTGTGCGGTGTGTGGTGGCAACCGGAACACGACCGCGTGTGCGTGCGTGGCGGCGCAGAATGACCCCAGGTTCGGGGTGCTGAAGAGCCTGTTGAACCACTAGTGGCCTGTCACAGGCCAGTAGTAGCCCGCGTGGAATGCTTTGCATCGTGGGCACCCGGATGTGACGCGGGGAGGGGGGGACGGCACGACGAGAGGACTCGATATCGACAATGGCTAATCCGAAACGACGACACTCCAAATCTCGCACGGCGAAGCGGCGGACGCACCACAGCCTGGACCCGATCATGCTCGGTGAGTGTCCGCAGTGTCACGAGCGGAAACCATCCCACCAGGTCTGTCCGTATTGTGGGTTCTATCGAGGCCGGCAGGTGCGCCCGGTCAAGGAGGCGTAGCGAGGCTGCGCCTCGCTGGTCCGTGACGCGCCCAGGGGCGCGGAACCACGGGCAGAAACGGGTATGGCACGGACGTTGTCTCAGGAACCGAGCTTTTTCCTCACAGCCCCGCGACGCGGGGGGCAGACTCCGTGCACGGAGGCTGTCATGGTGTGAGCGACGAAAACACGGTCAGGACTTGACTGGATTGTCACGATCAACCTGGTTCAAGGAGTCTACCAACGGCGCGGCCCGGACCGTTCGGACACTCGACATCGACGGTGACCAGCAGTGAGGCTGGGCAGGCACGGGTTCGTGTGCCGCGTATTGCGGTCGATGCGACCGGAGGAGACTTTGCGCCCCGCAACATCGTAGACGGCGCGCTGGTTGCCGCCCGGCATCTGGACCTGGGGGTCATTCTGGTCGGGCCGAGCGAGTTGCTGCGGGACGAACTGCGTCGGCACGACGATGCGGACGGGTTGGATGTTACGGTGGTCGACGCGCCGGACACGATCGGTATGCACGAATCGCCTGTGGCCGCGTTGCGACGCAAGCCGCGCGCGGCAGTGCGGGTGGCCGCCGGTATCGTGGCCAGAGGCGAGGCGGTTGCGCTCTTCAGTGCCGGGAACACCGGCGCGACGATGCTGGCGGCGCACCGGGCGTTCGGTCGCCTGGCCGGTGTCGACCGTCCTGCGCTGGCGACGATCATTCCGACGGCTGGGCGGGGCGCGGTGTTACTGGACTCGGGAGCCAACGTCGAGTGTCGCCCGCGACACTTGTTGCAGTTTGCGGCCATGGGCACCGCGTATGCACGGGTCGTGCTCGGCGTGCCTGAGCCGAAGGTCGGGCTGCTGTCGATCGGCGAGGAGGAAACCAAGGGCAACGAGTTGATCCGCGAGACCCATCAACTGCTCCGTGGCAGCCATCTGCGGTTCATCGGGAACGTCGAGGCGCGCGATTTGTATCGTGGTCACGCCGAGGTCATCGTCTGCGATGGGTTCACCGGAAACATCGCGCTCAAGGTGAGCGAGGGGTTGGTCGAGGTCGTTGAAGGGTTCTTGCGGGACGAACTCAACCGGACGTTCAGCACCCGTGTCGGATACCTGTTGTCCCGTCGCGCGTTCAGGAGGTTTCGCCGGCGGGTCGACTACTCTGAGGTTGGTGGCTCACCCCTGCTCGGGTTGTCCGGTCTCTGCATCGTCGGGCACGGCCGGTCGTCGGTCAAAGCGGTGCGGAACGCGGTGGCAATGGCCCATCGGTTCGCGACCGGGGAGATGCTCGCGCGGGTTGCACGACAACTGTCGACCGTGACAGCGACGCCGGCCTGATCGCACTGCCCCGACCCGGGTAAGACACGAGCCATGATTGCGTTTGTATTTCCTGGACAGGGGGCGCAGCAGGTCGGGATGGGCCGTGCGCTCGCCGAGCAGTTCTCCGAGTGCCGTGAGACGTTCGAGCAAGCCGACGCGGCCCTCGGCATGTCCATCAGCCGTCTGTGCTTCGAGGGGCCGGCGGATCAGCTGATGCTGACCGAGTACACGCAGCCGGCGCTCGTCGCGGTGTCCACGTCTGCGGCGCGGGTCCTCACGGCGCGAGGCGTGCAGCCGGCGTTTCTCGCGGGGCATAGCCTCGGCGAGTACTCGGCGCACGTGGCGGCCGGAACCTTGTCGTTGGCCGACGCCCTGCGGACCGTCCGGAGCCGTGGCCGCTACATGCAGGAGGCGGTGCCGGTGGGTGAGGGCGCGATGGCGGCGATACTAGGTCTGGAGGTGGGGTTGGTGGCACAGGCCTGTGAAGAGGCGGCTCGAGGGGAGATCGTGAGTTCGGCCAATCTCAACGCGCCAGGTCAGATCGTGATCGCCGGTGCATGCGCGGCAGTGGAGCGGGCCGGGGAGCGCGCCAAGGCCCTGGGCGCCAGACGGGTCGTGCCGCTGAAGGTGAGCGCACCGTTCCATTGTGCCCTGATGCAGCCGGCCCAGGAACGGCTGGCGCGTGACCTCCGAGGCTTGGTCGTGTCGGACCCGACGATACCGGTGGTGGCCAACTTGGACGCGCAGCCGAAACGTGATGGAGCCGCGGCGATCGCGGCGCTCGTCGGGCAGGTGACCGCGCCGGTCCGGTGGGAGCAGGTCGTGCGTCGCCTTGCATCGGAAGGCGTCGACACGTATGTTGAGGTAGGTGCAGGGTCGGTGCTGAGCGGGCTCATCCGGAAGATCGACCGGGCCGCTCGTGTCTTGTCTGTCACCGATGTCGCGGGCGTCGACGATGCGGTGTCGGCGTTAGGATCGTGATGGACGGTTTACAGGATCGCGTCGCCATCGTGACGGGGGCGTCACGGGGCATCGGTCGCGCGATTGCGCGCCGTCTCGGCGCCGCCGGTGCTGCCGTCGTGGCCGCCGCGCGCGAGCAGCATGCCGAGGCGGCGGCCGCGGAGATTCGCGACGCCGGAGGTCGGGCTGTCGCCGTCTCGGTGGATGTGACGGACCCCACTCGGATCGACGTGATGGTCCGCACCGCGCTCGACGAGTTCGGTCGCGTCGATGTGTTGGTGAACAATGCCGGTATCGCGCGCGACCGCTTGGCCCTGCGAATGACGTTGGCCGACTGGGACGCGGTGGTTGCGACGAACCTGACGGCGGCGTTCAGCTGTGTTCGCGCGGTGTTGCGTCCGATGTTGAGGCAGCGGAGCGGTCGGATCATCAGTGTCGGCTCGGTGGTCGGTCAGATGGGGAACGTGGGCCAAGTCAACTATGCGGCGTCGAAGGCCGGGCTGGCCGGGTTTTCCAAAGCACTGGCCCGCGAGGTCGCGAGTCGGGGTATCACGGTGAACGTCGTGGCGCCCGGGATGATCGAGACCGACATGACCGCGGCGCTTGGCGAGTCAGCCCACGCGGTGATGATCACGCAGATTCCGCGGGGTCGGCTGGGGACGGCCGACGAGGTGGCGGCGGCGGTCTGCTTCCTCGCATCGGATGAGTCGGCGTATATTACTGGGCACGTTTTGGCGGTGAACGGTGGCATGTATATGTAGGAGGCATTGAATGGCCGTTGCTGAGAAAGTGAAGAGCATCATCGTGGAACAACTCGGCGTCGATGAGGAAGAAGTGACCTCGGATGCGTCCTTCGTGGACGACCTGGGCGCGGATTCGCTCGACACCGTGGAGCTGGTGATGGCGTTCGAGGAGGAATTCGGGCTCGAGATTCCGGACGAGGATGCGGAAAAGATCACCCGCGTCAACGAGGCGGTGACCTACATCGAGTCGCACAAGAAGTAGCCGGCGCAGCTGGGAGTGATTGTGAGTAGGCGGGTCGTGGTCACGGGCGTCGGCCTGGTGTCGTCGCTCGGCGTCGGGACATCGGTCACCTGGGACGCGTTGTGCGCGGGGAAGAGCGGGATCCGCCCGATCGCGCACTTCGATGCCTCCGCGTTTCCGGTGCGGATCGCGGGCGAGGTCCAGGGGTTCGACCCCCTGGATTTCGTGGTCAAGAAGGACGTCAAGAAGATGGACGTCTTCATCCAGTTCGCGATCGCCGCCGCCGAGTTTGCACGTGCCGACGCCGAGCTGCACGTGACACCGGAGCTGGCCCCGCGCGTGGGTGTCTTCCTCGCGTCAGGTATCGGGGGGTTCAGTACCATCGAGCGCGAGCATAGCAATCTGCTGAAGGGCGGGCCGCGCAAGATTTCCCCGTTCTTCATCCCGGCATCGATCATCAATCTGGCCGCCGGACAGGTCTCGATCCGTTTGGGTGCCAAGGGCCCGAACTCGGCCACGTGCACCGCGTGTTCTGCCTCCGCGCATGCTGTGGGTGACGCCTTCGAGGCGATCCGCCGTGGCGTCGCCGATGTGATGGTGGCTGGCGGATCGGAAGCGGCCATCACCCCGTTGGGGGTCGGCGGATTCGCCGCCATGCGTGCGCTCTCGACCCGCAACGATGAGCCGCAGCGGGCCTGCCGCCCGTTCGACCGCGACCGGGATGGGTTCATCATCGGCGAGGGGGCGGGGGTGCTCATCCTCGAAGAGCACGACCGGGCGGTCAGTCGGGGCGCGTCAATCTATGCGGAGCTGGTGGGCTACGGAATGTCGGCGGACGCGTTTCACGTCACCGCGCCGGCCGAGGACGGCGATGGTGCCTACCGGGTCATGCGGACCGCGATCGACCAGGCCGGAATTACGCCGAACCAGGTGGATTACATCAATGCCCACGGGACCTCGACGCCGTTCAACGATCGCATCGAGACACTGGCGATCAAGCGGTGCTTCGGTGACCACGCACCCAGGCTCGCGGTGTCGTCCACCAAGTCGATGACCGGGCACCTGTTGGGCGCGGCCGGGGGGCTCGAGGCGGGAATCGCCGCCCTGGTCATCCGGGAACAGATAATCCCCCCGACCGTGAACCTCGACAACCCGGATCCGGACTGCGACCTGGACTACGTGCCCCACGTGAAGCGGCCCGCGGCTGTGAACTATGCCTTGTCGAACTCGTTTGGGTTCGGGGGCACCAATGCGGCGCTCCTGTTCAGACGCTACGACGGGTAGGCCAATCGCCGGTGGTCGGCCGCCGCCCATACGAGGAACGCATGAAGATTGCCGTATGTATCAAACAGGTCGTCACGCGCGAGTGGCCTCTGCGGGTCGACGAGGCGCGGACCTGGGTGCAGGACCGCGACGCCAGTTTCGAGATGAACGAGCCGGACGCCTACGCGCTGGAAGAGGCGTTGCGGTTGAAAGAGCAGCATGGAGGCGAGGTAGTCGTCTGCTCGGCCGGCCCGGCCCGCGTCGCCCAGGTCATCCGCGAGGCGCTGGCTCGGGGAGCCGATCGGGCGATTCGAGTCGAGAGCGATGCCCTTGCGGCGGCCGACAGCGGGATGGTGGCCGAAGCCCTCGCAGCGGCCATCAGGGACGAGGCATTCGACCTCGTGCTGACTGGGCTCCAGTCCGACGACCAGGGCTTTGCTCAAACGGGCGTGGTGTTGGCCGAGTTGCTGGGGATTCCGCACGCGACGATCATCATGGAGGTGCAGGTCTCTGACGGGGGGCTGCGGGTGAAGCGTGAGCTCGAGGGTGGATGGTTTCAGTGGGTCGCGATGCCGTCCCCGGCGTTGTTGACGATTCAGAGCGGGATCAACCAGCTCCGCTACGCCACCTTGAGAGGGATCATGGCGGCCAAGAAGAAGGAGGTTCGGGTGGTGGAGCCGCCGGCGGACCTCGCGCCCCATCACGAGATCCTCGAGCTCTATGTGCCGGAAAAGGGCAAACAAACACGGTTGATCGAGGGGACACCGGCCGAGGCGGCGGCAGAGCTGGTGCGGGTGCTTCGCGAGGATGTGCGGGTGCTTTGAGATACGAAGGAGACAGGAGGCAGGAGGAGCCGGAGGGCTTTGCCAGCATCTCTTGTTCGTGCCTGACCCTTGAGCCCAATGCCGCAGAGTGAGCAGGTAGAGCGAATAGCATGATTCTAGTCATCGCGGAACAACGAGACGGGGTGTTGAACAAGGCGAGCTGGGAGGCGATCGTCGCCTCCCAACAGACGGGCCAGCCGGTGCAGGTTGCGATTGCCGGGGTCTCGCTCGCGCCGGTGGCCGTGGAGCTGGCGGCGGCCGAGGTGGAGTCGGTGCTCACCGTCGAGCACGCCGCGCTGGGGGCATACACCGCGGACGGATTCGTCGCGGCGTTCGCCGAGGTCGTCGACCAGGTGCAGCCGGACCTGGTGTTTCTGCCACACACGTATCAGACCCGGGAGTTCGCCCCGAAGCTCGCCGCCCGTCTGGGACGCTCGCTTATCACCGACTGCATCGCCGTCAAGCAGCGCGACGATCGGCTGGCGTTCGTCAGACCGATGTTTCAGGGTAAGTTCGTGGCCGACGTCGCGCCGACCGGGCCGGCACCCCACTTCGCGAGTTTCCAGATCGGCGCGTTTCGTCCCGATGCGGTCACCCAGGGGGCGTCGGCGGCCGCCATCCGGGCGGTCGACGTCACGCTCGACGCGGGGGCGATCCGTCAAACGGTCGAGCCGCCGTTCCAGGAAGCCAAACAGGCCGTCGATCTCACGCAGGCGGAACGGATCGTGGCCGTTGGGCGCGGTATCAAGGCACAGGAGCACATCGCACTGGTCCAGACCCTGGCGACGGCGCTCGGCGCGGAGGTGGCCGCGTCGCGACCGATCTGCGACTCCGGGTGGCTGCCGATGGACCGTCAGGTCGGCAGTTCCGGGCAGACGGTGTCGCCAAAGCTCTACCTCGCGCTCGGGATTTCGGGTGCCATTCAGCATCTGGTCGGCATGAAAGGCTCGGCGACGATTGTCGCAATCAACAAGGACGCTGAAGCTCCCATTTTCGAGGTAGCCGACCTCGGAATCGTGGGCGACCTCTTTGAGGTCGTGCCGGCCCTCATTTCCGCCCTCGCTGCCGACTGATGGATCGGGAGACGCTCGACGTCGACGTGCTGATTGTCGGCGGTGGTCCTGCGGGCCTCTCGGCCGCGCTGCGGCTGGCCTCGCGACAGCACCGCGATGGCGGTGAGCCGCTCGCGGTGGCCGTGCTGGAGAAGTCGCGGCAGAGCGGCTCACACATGCTCTCCGGGGCGGTGCTCGATACGTCTGGGCTCGACGAGCTGCTGCCCGACTGGAAGACGCGCGGGGCGCCGGTCGAGACCCCGGTGCGGGATGACCGCGTCTACTTCCTGACCGAACGGTCGCAGCTACGTATTCCGAACATCCTGGTGCCGACGTCGTTACACAATCGTGGCAACTACATCATTTCGCTGAACCGGTTTGTGCGCTGGCTGTCGGAGCAGGCCGAGACCGAGGGCATCGACATTTTCACAGGGTTCGCCGGCACCGAAGTGCTCTATGAGGGTACCCGCGTGGTCGGTGTGCGTACCGGCGACCGGGGCATCGACAAGAGCGGAGCGCGGAAGGGGACCTTCGAGCCCGGTGTTGACATCAAGGCGAGTGTCACGATCTTCGCTGACGGCGTACGCGGCAATCTCACCAAGACGCTCATTCAGAAGCTCCGGCTTGACGGCCCGTTGCCACAGACCTACGCCATCGGGATCAAGGAGCTTTGGGAGATTCCGCCAGACCGGATGCCGACAGGCCGCGTGATGCACACGTTGGGCTACCCGTTGCGGAGCGAGGAATTTGGCGGCGCGTTCGTCTACGGTCTGCCCGAGGGGCGGCTCGCGATCGGGCTCGTGGTCGGGCTCGACTATCGGGACCCACTGTTCGATCCGCACATGGCGTTTCAGCGGTTCAAGCAGCATCCGCTCATCTCTGCCATCCTGGCCGGTGGTCAGATGACCCGCTATGGCGCTAAGGCGCTACCCGAAGGGGGGTGGCACACGATTCCGCGGTGTCACGTCGATGGCGCCTTGATCGTCGGGGACGCGGCCGGGTTCATGAATTCGATGCGGCTCAAGGGGATTCACCTGGCGATGAAAAGCGGGATGTGTGCCGCCGACACCGCCTTCGAGGCGGTGCGGGCCGGCGACGTGTCGGCATCGCAGCTCGAGACGTTTCAGCAGCGGGTCAATGCCGGGAGTCTCCGGCGCGAGCTCTATCGTGTGCGGAACGCCCACCAGGCGTTCGGCGCCGGGCTCTGGGCTGGAGTCGTGCACGCCGGGTTGATACCGCTGACGAGGGGATGGTGGCCCCGGGGCCTGCTGTCGAGCGAGGCGGGTCACGAGCGGATAGCGCGTCTGGCTCGCTACTACCGCACCGAGCGTCCCGACCCTGACAGCACGAGTCACCCCGTCAAGATCGACCGCACCGTGACCTTCGACAAGTTGACCAACGTGCACTACTCGGGCACGCGTCACGATGAGGATCAGCCGGTGCACCTGCTCGTACAAGACACCGACGTCTGCCGTACCCGGTGCCGCGAGGAGTATGGCAACCCCTGTGTGCGGTTCTGTCCGGCCAACGTCTACGAGATGGTGCCTGACGGGGACGACGACGGGCGCCGGTTGCAGATCAACGCGTCGAACTGTGTCCACTGCAAGACGTGCGACATCATGGACCCCTACCAGATTATCGACTGGGTGCCACCCGAGGGCGGGGGCGGCCCGGAATACGAAGGGATGTAGTGCTGCTCAGGCTTTCCGCCTCCGTTCGCTGCACAACGAGCGTCAGCGAACTACGGCGAGATCTCGCCGTAGCTTCAGCGAAGGCGGACAGGCTTTGCGGGTCGGCCCGAGGGTCGGCCCAAGTCGTCGCGGGGCCCTGGTTGTCGACCCCGGTCGGGTGCGAGTGAGCCGTGGCGAGCGAGGCGGCGCTCACACGGTGGCAGCTGGCGCAGGCCGCCGTCATCGCCGGGGTTGGCGCGCCGCTCATCGGGGCGCTCTGCCGCACGGTGCGCTGGCGGGTCGAAGGGGCGGAACACTACGACGCGGTCATCGCCCAGCACCGACAGCCGATCTTCGCGTTCTGGCACGGACGCATCCTATCGGCGACCTACTACTGGCGCGACCGGGGTATCGTCGTCATGACGAGCCGGAACTTCGATGGCGAGTGGATCGCACGCATCATCCAGCGCTTCGGCTACGCAACGGCACGGGGGTCGACCTCACGTGGCGCTCAACGGGCGCTTATCCAGCTGAAACGTGATGTCGCCGCCGGGCGCGCGGCGGCGTTCACGGTCGATGGCCCACGCGGCCCCGCGTATCGCGCACAGCCCGGGGTGGTGTGGCTCGCCGGTGTGACGGGGCAGCCGATTCTACCGTTCCACATCGAGGCGAATCGCTACTGGTCTGCACGGAGCTGGGACCGCACGCAGGTGCCGCGCCCGTTCAGCACCGCGGCCGTGTCGATCGGTGCGCCGTTCGAAGTGCCTGACCCGTCAAGAGACGGGGTCATCGAGGCTCGGCGGGTGGCGCTGGAGCAGGTGCTCGGGGAGCTGGCCGACCGCGCCACCGCGCTGTTGCGGCGTCCGTCGACAACCTCACATTGAATAGGGGCCATGATACTCGTCGCCAGCGATCGGTTCATCGATCACCAGACACCGGAGGGGCATCCCGAGCAGCCCGCACGGGCTCGGGTGATGCAGGACGTGAGTCGCCGATGGGTCGCGCGTGGTGGCGCCCTGACGCCGCCTCGCCCGGCGACCCGTGCCGAGCTGGTGCAGGTGCACGCGCCCGCCTATGTCGACCAGATCGCCGCCACTGCGGGGCAACAGTCTCGTCTCGACCCGGACACCTACGCGTCGGCCGAGTCCTACGACGTCGCGCTCCACGCTGCGGGTGCGACCCTCGTCGCCGTCGAACACACGCTGGCCGAGCGCACGCCTGCCATCGCGTTCGTCCGGCCCCCTGGGCACCATGCGGAGCGGGATCGGGCGATGGGGTTCTGTCTGTTCAACAGCGTCGCCGTGGCGGCCGCGGCGGCACGCACCGCCGGGGTGCAGCGGGTCGCGGTGATCGACTATGACGTCCACCACGGCAACGGCACGCAATGGATGTTTTACGACGACCCGAGCGTGCTGTATGTGTCGCTCCACCAGTACCCGTTCTACCCCGGGACGGGGGCGGCCGCCGACATCGGGCGTGGCGAGGGTCTCGGTTTCACGCTCAACGTGCCGCTCGAGGCGGGCGCCGGTGACGCTGACTACGACCGCGCCATGCGCGAGCTCGTCGCACCGGTCGTGACGGCGTTCGCGCCGGAGCTGATCCTCCTCTCGGCCGGGTACGATGCGCACGCCCGTGACCCGCTGGGCGGAATGGGAGTGTCGACCGACGGGTTCGACGCGATGACGGCGCACGTCCTACGGTTGGCCGCGCGCTGTTGCGACGGGCGGCTTACCGCGGTCACCGAAGGCGGGTATGACCTGACCGCGCTTGACGCCTGTCTCGACTCCACGCTGACACAGCTGTCGGCCGGGCCGCCCCCGTCCACACCACTTGTGACCGGCGACACCAGCCGGATCGACCGTGTCATCCCGGTCGTGCGGCGGGCCCTCGACCCGTTCTGGCCCGGCGTCCTGACCGGCTAGCAGTCCGTGGTGAAAGCCCAGCGCCGGTCGACTGCCGCTAGACTTTCACCACGGGCTGCTTTAGCCGTGGATCGTGCCGCGCCGAGCATGACCCGGCCCTTGCTATAATCGCTCCAGACCCGCGTCGCTTCCCGCACGCTCCCGACGCATATCCACCGGCTACGACTGTGTCCGACTACAACCCCCAGGCCATCGAGGAGAAGTGGCAACGGCGCTGGGCCGACCAGCGTACGTTCGAGGTGACCGAGGAGCCCGGTCGGCCCAAGTACTACTGCCTCGTCATGTTTGCGCACGTCGGACACGTGCGCAACTACATGATCGGAGACGTTATTGCGCGCATGAAGCGGATGTCCGGTTTCAATGTGCTGCATCCTTTTGGGTGGGACGCGTTCGGGTTGCCCGCCGAGAACGCGGCGATCAAGAACCGCTCGCATCCAGAGACCTGGACCCGCGAGAACATCGCGCACATGAAAGGGCAACTGCAACGGCTCGGCATCAGCTACGCCTGGGAGCGGGAGTTCGCGACCTGCGACACAAGCTACTACCGGTGGAACCAGTGGCTGTTCCTCGAGATGTTCGAGCGGGGTCTGGCGTATCGTCGCCGATCTACCGTCAACTGGTGCTCGGGTTGTGCGACGGTGCTCGCCAACGAACAGGTCGTCGACGGCGGCTGCTGGCGGTGCGGCACCGTGGTCGAGCCGCGCGACCTGGAGCAGTGGTTCCTCCGGATCACGCAGTACGCCGATGGCTTGCTCGAGGGGATGGAGCGCCTGGACGAGTGGCCCAGCAAAGTGCTGACGATGCAGCACAACTGGATCGGCCGTTCGGAGGGCGCGCTGGTGCGATTTCCCGTAGAAGGCGCGGCACCGGCCGGCGAGCCGGTCGAGATCGACGTGTTCACCACGCGGATCGATACGATCTTCGGCGCGACGTTCGTGCTGCTGGCACCCGAGCATGCGCTGGTCGACCGTTTTATCGACGAGGCGCCCGACCCGGAGGGCTTTCGCCGCCGGGTGCAGCAGTTTCGTGCGCAGGATCGGACCGAGCGGATGACCGGCGCGGTCGAGAAAGAGGGGTTCGACACCGGTCGCACCGCCGTCAACCCGTTCACCGGTCGTCCGGTGCCGGTCTGGATCGCCAACTTTGTGCTCGCCGAGTATGGCACCGGCGCCGTGATGGCTGTGCCGGCGCACGATCAACGGGATTTTGAGTTCGCCCGCAAGTATGGGCTCCCGATCGACGTGGTGATCCAGCCGGAGACGGATGGGGCCAGTGGGGACCATGGTGACAATGACGCTCTCGATGGCTCGACCATGGAGGCTGCCTATGCGGGCCCGGGTCGGCTGGTGAACTCGGGCGAGTTCACGGGGCGGTCCACCGACGGCGCGGCGGCGTTCATGGCAAAGGCGGCGGCGTCACGTGACGTGGGCCGACCCACCGTACAGTTTCGGCTCAAGGACTGGGGGGTCTCCCGGCAGCGGTACTGGGGCACACCGATCCCGATTATCCACTGCGACGCCTGTGGGTTGCGGCCGGTGCCCTACGAGGACCTGCCGGTCGAGTTGCCCACAGTCACTGAGTTCACTGGCCAGGGTGATTCGCCGCTGGCGCAGATTCCCGAGTTCGTCAATACCACGTGTCCAGACTGTCAGGGACCCGCACGGCGGGAGACAGACACCATGGATACGTTTGTGGACTCCTCCTGGTATTTCTATCGGTTCTGCGACGCGTCCAACAGCGCGCGCGCCTTCGACCCAGACAAGGTGCGCTACTGGGCCCCGGTTGACTTCTATATCGGCGGTGTCGAGCACGCGATCCTCCATCTCATCTATTCCCGTTTCCTCTGTCGGGTCTTCAAGGATCTCGGCATGGTGGATCACGACGAGCCGTTCACCCGTCTGCTGACCCAGGGCATGGTGATGCGGGACGGCGCCGTCATGTCGAAGTCGAAAGGCAACGTCGTCGACCCCGACCAGATGATCGCGAGCTACGGCGCCGACACCCTACGGCTCTACGAAATGTTCGTGGCGCCACCCGAGAAGGAGCTCGAGTGGACCGATACCGGGCTCGAGGGCAGTTTTCGATTCTTGACCAGGGTCTGGCGATTGGTGACCACGTTGTGTTCTGTGGTGAGCGGTGTGGCGCAGAACGGCCTCGGGGCTATGACACTTGATGACGGCCACCGGGCGCTGCGGTGCAAGACCCACGACTCGATCCGTCGGGTCTCGGCGGATCTCGATCCGCGGGCGCATCTGAACACGGCCGTGTCCGCGCTGATGGAGCTGGTGAACGAGCTGTATGCGTTCTGCGAGCGGCACGGGTTGGCGCCCCACGCCGCCACCGCGGGACAGAGCACACCTGCCGAGCTGGTGCCGGCGGAGACACGCGCGGTGCTCGCAGAAGCGATCGAGGCGCTGGTGCTGCTGTTGTCCCCCTTCACCCCGCATCTGTGCGAGGAGCTCTGGGAACGGCTGGGGCACACCGGCGGTCTGACCACGGTGGCGTGGCCCACCTCCGATGCGGCGGTGGCGCGGGCAGACGAGATCGTGGTGCCCGTGCAGGTCAATGGCAAATTGCGCGCCCGTCTCACGGTCGCCACTGGTGTGTCACAGGAGGACCTCAGGGCGGCAGCGTTGGCCCAGCCCTCGGTGCGCACACACACTACCGGCAAGACCGTGGTGCGAGTGGTTGTCGTGCCAGGTAAACTGGTGAACATTGTCGTGAAGTGATCGGCACAGGTGATGGGATAGCAACCGTGGGGATGCGAAACATGACCAGCAATTGGCGAGTTCTGGTACTACTCGTGGGGGCCGCGGTGGCCTGCAGCGGGTGCGGATACACACTGGTGGGCCAGGGGGCGTTTCTGCCGGACTACATCCAACGGATCGGTATCCCGATGTTCGAGAACACCACGACGGTCTTTGAGATCGAACAGCAGCTGACCCAAGAGGTCATGTCGGAATTTATCGGCCGTGGTCCGTTTGACGTCTCGTCGGCCGAGACGGGGGTCGACGCGGTGCTGTTCGGCACGATCAGCCAGATCACGATTCAGCCGGCCACCTTCACGGCAGGCCAGCAGGCGTCGCAGTACATCTTCACCTTACGCGCCGCAATCGAGTTCATTGATCTGACAACCGACGAGGTGCTGTGGGAGAACCCCGTGCTGACCTTCAGCGACACATACGAGGTCGCCTCGGGGACGGGGGGGCAGCTCGATGCCTCGACCTTCTTCGGTCAGCGATCGAACGCCGTCGAACGGCTGGCCCAGGATTTCGCCGAGACGGTCGTCAGCTCGATTCTGGAAGCGTTCTAGCCCGCCTTCGCCAAGGCTACGGCGGGTCCGCCATAGCCTTGGCGAAGGCGAACAGGGGCGTGGAAACGTAGCTGGCAAGGCTACGCGAGAACCGTCGGGTTGTCTTCTCGGCGCAGCATCGCGGGAAGCCCGTAGCCCGAAGCCCGTAGCCGGCCGACCGTGTGGCGCTGGCCAGACGTTCATGCGGACCATCACACCAAGCACGGCGCTCGAGCAGATCGCGTCCGGCGATCTGGACCCGGTGTATCTGGTGCTGGGGGACGACGCCCTGGAAAAGGCTGAGGTGGCCGACGCCTTCGAGCGGGTGGTCGACGTCGGGGTACGGGCGTTCAATATCGATCGGTTCTACGGTGGGGATGCCAGTCTGAGACAGGTGATTGAGGCCGCACAGACGCTGCCGATGATGGCGCCGCGACGCATCGTGATCGTGATGCGTGCGGAGCGGTGTCTGACACCCAAGCGCGAGAGCCAGAGCACAGCGGACGATCTCGAGGCGTTCGAGGCCTATCTGGCGGACCCTCAGCCGCACGCGAGTCTCGTCCTGGTGGCCGACGACCTCGACAAGCGGCGTCGCACGACGGTCCGTTTGTTGAAGGTGGCTACGGTCGTGACCTGCGGCGTCGTCGAGAGCCTGGCTGATGGAGCGCGATGGGTACGGCGGCGGGTCGCAGCCGAGGGCCGGTCGATCGAGCCGGCAGCTGCACGTCTGCTGGCCGCGCAGGCCGGCCCCGACCTGACGCGGCTGCGGAGCGACGTCGAGCGGCTCGTGCTGTTTGCTGCCGACCAATCGTCAATCGGAGTGGCCGACGTTCGGGAGATTGCAGGGCCCGCCGCCGCGCATGACGATTGGGCGGTGGCCCGGGCCATCGAACGCGGGCAGACGGCCCACGCGCTAAAGGAGCTGGCGCTGGTGCTCGAGGCCGGGGCTGCGCCCTACATGATTCTGGGGCAACTGGCCTGGGTCGTACGAACGAAGCTCCGGGCCGATCGGCTGCCTGCGGCGATCGAGGCGTTGTTTCGTACCGACCTCGCCCTGAAGAGCTCGGCCGGCGACCACCGAATCCTGCTGGAGCAACTCGTATTGGAGCTCTGCGGTGTGGGTCTGGCGAGGTCGCGTGCGCTGTCTTAAGGACCCGATCAAAAATAAGTTGGCCACTCTGGGTGTCGAGGCGCCCGCTCGGCCAGGCGGGAGGAGCGCGCAGACCGGGAGTCTGTAAGCGACGAGCAACGCAGTCGGGCGGGATGCATCGGCGGTCAGATGGCTGATTTATTTCTGATCGGGTCCTAACTCGCGGCGCTTGCTGCGCTCGCGATCCGCTTCACGAGCCGCGACTTGTATCGCGCCGCAGCGTTGTCGTGGATGATGCCCTTGGCGGACATCTTGTCGATCAGCGAGACCGTCCGGCTGAGCGCCGACTGCGCTTCGTCGGTCTTGCCCTCGTCGATCGACGTGCGAATCGACTTCAAGGCGCGTCGCAACCGAGTGCGCAACCCCCGGTTCCGTGTACGTCGGACGAGGTCCTGTTTGTGCGCCTTCAACGTATTCTTGTGATTGGCCAAAACGTCGCGGTTCCTTTCCGATCTCCGTCACACTTCAAGTGTGACCCAATATCATATCAGACGGGGCTGCGCCCCGAACCCCCGCCGCCGCTCGTGGGGCCCCATCGCCCCACTCCGCGGCTGCGGGGCGCGCATGTGCGCGCCGTGGTCTAGTGTCCCTTTAGCCGCCGCAGCTGCCGGCGTTGACGCGTGTTCGGGGTCGCGTCGGTCGGGGTCCGTCCCGGTCCTCGTCGTCGGGGCGGCCCGGCGCCGAACCGGCGGAACTCGAGTTCCGCGGCGGTCGGTGGTGGTGTGACGTCGTCGTAGAGCGCCCTGGCCGCCGCCTTGAGGACATGCTGGGTCGCGAGAGACCGTATTACCACCTGCTGGGATCGCCCGTTCTGGCGCGTGATCGAGAGCCGGTCACCGCTCTGGATGGTGCGATGGGGTTTGGCGCGCTGGTCGTTGACGGTGACCTTGCCACCGCGACAGGCCCGCTGTGCCTCCGATCGGGTCTTGAACAGACACGCGACATCGAGCCAGACATCGAGTCGGGCGCGGTCAGTCGCCGCGTCCTCGACTGGCACGCGGGCTCGGCCCCTGGTCAGACTTGGCAACCCCTTCTTAAGGCTGGGTGCCGGTGTCACCGACCGATCGCCGCGGTGCTCGCGGCACATCCGAATAGGTCAGGATCCGACGGCCGTCGACCAACTCGTGGCTCTCGTAGATGATCTGGCCGTTCACCCGCCTGGCCGAGCGCCCGTGGTTGATCTCTGAGGTCGTCGAGCGGACACGCTGGAGGTAGGCGCGGGTCTCACGGAACGGCGGTACCTGGTTGCCGTACCGCGCGACTGTGCCGGGGCCGGCGTTGTAGGCGGCCAGGGCGAGCTCTTCGTCGTTGTCATAGCGGTCGAGGAGTCGACGTAGGTATGCGACACCGCCGCGAATGTTTTGCTCGGGGTCGTAAGGATTCACGACCCGCAGGTCGGATGCTGTCGTCGGCATCAACTGCATCAGGCCCATGGCGCCCTTCGCCGATCTGGCGTGTGGGTTAAACGCCGACTCGACCTGGATGACCGCCCGCACCAGCTCGGGCCGCACCCCATGACGGGTCGCTTCCCGCAGAATGATCTCGTCCACCATCGTCTCGGGCGTCGCGGAGGGACGCCGAGCAGGGGCCGCCACGGCGGTGTGCATGGCCCGGATCGCCGTCGTGCCGCGTACGTGGGCGGTTGCGGGGGCTGCCCGCCGTGGGACATCCGCAATCTGCGCCTCGGCGGTCCCGGAGGAGACCACGAGGGCGACGGCAACGAGGAGCGGGGCGCGTGTCAACATCCACCTCACACGATACCGTATGTATCGGAGTCAGCGTGCCGTGCCACTAGTCACTTATCTAGCATGTCGGCGACGACCTGGCGACTCTCGGCCAGGAGCGCGTCGATCTGTTCCGGCTGCCGGCCACCGGCCTGGGCGAAATCCGGTCGTCCGCCGCCGCCGCCGCCGACGATCGGCGCGATGGCCTTGACGACCTTGCCGGCATGGACCTGGTCGACGAGATCCTTACTGACCGACACCACCAACGCAACCTTGCCCGCGTTCTCCGAGGCCAGGACCACCACGCCGCGTCCGAGGCGGTCACGCAGCGAATCGGCCAACCCGCGCAGCGACCCCTTCTCCAGCCCAGACACCCGTCGCGCGATCAGTCGCGCGTCGCCGAGGGTTACCGCGTCGTCGTCCCTGCCGCTGCCGTCGCCGGGGCTCCCCAGCGCCAGCTTCATCTTGAGCTGCTCCAGCTCACGCGTCAGCCGCTTGGTGTCGCCCTGCAGACGCTCGATGGTCTCCACCGCCCGGGGCTCGGGGACGCCTAGCGCGCCCAACACCGCGCCGAGCGCGGTGCGCTGTGTCTGGATGAGCGCCACGGCGTCCGCACCGGTGACCGCCTCGATCCGCCGGATGCCCGCCGCGACCCCGGTCTCCTGGGTGATCGCGAACGACCCGATGTCGCCGGTGGCGTGACAGTGGGTCCCGCCACATAGCTCCATGCTCACGCCGGGCACCGACACGACACGCACCGATTCTCCGTATTTCTCACCAAACAGGGCCATCGCGCCAGCGGCCATGGCCTCCTGGATCGAGCGCACCTCGGTCGCGACCGGGTCATTGGCGTAGATGTGCGTGTTGACCTGGCGCTCGATCGCGTCGAGCTCGGCACGGCTGATCGGGCCGCCGTG
>Ga0310122_10000440_pt1 | contig 26390 bp, 28 predicted proteins | sample CB6_Bottom_1051__FD_203503 | JGI IMG/M metagenome (GOLD analysis project Ga0310122, IMG submission 203503) | Marine microbial communities from Western Arctic Ocean, Canada - CB6_Bottom_1051 | ecosystem: Environmental > Aquatic > Marine > Oceanic | place: Canada: Western Arctic Ocean | collected...
TATTCAGTAGTGCCCAAGATCATATTGTAAAAAATTAAAGATGAGACCATGCAAGGAAAAACCCCACTACAAATTTGCTGCGCGATAACAGTTTCGATTGTGTTTTGCAGCACTGTCGGCGCTCAGGAAAACCCGTTGGGCCAACCGCTACTGGATGCCGCCGGCAATATTCGCGAAGATGCTTTTATCCGAATCCCGCTGCGGGCCGAAGACCAGAAGTATGCCGACATCGATGGTTATTTTGATTCTGCCTCGGACAATGCCTCAGGCGTTGCCGTCATGATGGGACTCATCAAACACTTCGCTCAAATACCCCGATCCCAGCGCCGACGCAATCTGATTTTTATGTCTTCTCTCGGGCACCATAGTGGTCCGGGGGCCCGCTGGCTTCACGATGAGAAGGACTCGGCTCTGGCCAATACCGCCATGGTCATTAATCTCGAACACGTAGCCGTGGTTCGAACCAAGTACTGGGGGCCGAGTTTGAGAAAAATGAATGCAGTCTCGCCAATGCGCTGGTGGTTGTGGGGAAGCGAACAACTACTAGACATCGTCCTCGACTCTTTTCAGAATTTTAATGTTGCCGTCACCGGCGACATGGAGCATCGGGTGAGATGGGTGCTGTAGCTCGTGACATCACCTCGCTACAGGTCATCACCTCGCCTGAGATAAAACACACCGAACAAGACACTGAGGAATGGGTGCCCATGGTCGGCCTGGAACAAATCGCTCGCGCCTATGCGAAAATTATCGACGGCGCCAACGCTTTGCATATTGACGAACTGCGGCCCGCTCTTAGTAACTGACACCACACTGACGAGCACATTAAGTTACACCGAACCAAATTTTTGCCAGTCATACAACTTGTCGCGCAATCGGTGTTAAAATAAATGCCTGCGGCCGAAAACGTTTTAAGTGGTAAGGGATATGAACGCGAAAAATTCTATTAAGCTGGTTGATGCTATCAGGGCCGGTAAGATTAAGGTCGATGAGAAGTGTTCCAGATGCAAGAAATCAATCTGCTGTAATTCAATCAATCAGAAAATACCTGCGCCAAAATCCAGGGAAGACTTCGACCATTTGCTGTGGCAGGTTTCCCACCAGAATATTAACATCTTCAAGGACGCCGACGGCTGGTTCCTACATATCTCCACCCGCTGTGAACATTTGCTCGACGGTGGTATTTGCGGTATCTATGATACCCGCCCGTGGGTGTGTCGCGACTATGACAACGACTTTTGCGAACTGGATGAGTCCATAGAAGAGGCGAGCGAATTATTTTTTTCTACCCACAAGATGTTCGAAAAATACTGCCGCAAACGCTTCAAGAAATGGGATAAACGATTCGAGCTCTATGAATAATCCTTCGCCATCAAGATCTCTGCTGATTACCGGGCTGTCAGGCTTGTGGCTAGTAGCATGTCTGCAATCTGCCGCCAGTGCCCAGCAGGCGGCGCAGGAGCCAGTGGATTACCAGGCCCACATCGATGCCGCCGCTATCCAATTGCAAACTCTAGACAGCAAGGCGGCTGCCTGTCTCGCCGCCTTCGAGGAGGAATCAAGGGAATCCGCAACGGCGCGTTGCCAGGAATTCCTGGGCGCCATCGACGGCGCGGAATTGGCAGACTACGTGGCCCGATGCGAGGTGCTGAAGGCATGGCGCGAGAATTTTGTGTTGGCGGCGCAGCAATCCGACGCCGACAATCGAGGTAGCGCTGCCGATCTCAGCTTGATGGTCGGTATAGAATTTACCTGCGGCGAGGATGCCTTGCAGAAACGCACACAATTTGTAACCACCGCATTTAACATGCTGTATGGCAATCGAAATTCCGCTCAACAAGCGAACAGCGAGATCGCCAGGCGTCTCGCGGAACTACAATTTGAAACTACCCTGAGCAACGAGAGGCGCCTGTTACAAGATGCCATCCGGCGACAGCAATCGGATCGACTGTTGCAGAACGAACGTCAATTCGATGCGCTTGAAAAAGAGATTATTCGCCAGCAGATCCGGAATTAAGCCGGCGTTTTCACCGCCTGCCTGCCTGACTATCATGCCCAGATCTCACCTCTTCGGCCTGTTCGTGGGCTGTGGGCTAGTAAAGCACCAGAAAATCACCATTGGCTAATCCCGCCGCGGCGGGAAAACTGAAATTCGGAATCGTGATTTCTTCTGGCGGCAGATAATCCTCCAGTTCTCCCCCGGCATTGAACAAGCGTATATTCAGCCTGCCACCGCGGGCGTGACTGATGGCTTCACCCCAGGCAATGAGGTGCTCATTGCGCCGATTGAAGGCGATGGTCGGGTTCTTCTGCCGAGTTCTGGTGAATGGTTCCGCGACGGCCTTCGGCCTATGCGGGTCTTGCAGGTTGATCTGGATAATTCGACTCATCGTTTCGAACACCAACCACTGCTGCGAGTTGACGTCGAGCGCTATATCGTTGGTACTCAAGGGACAGAAAGAAACCTCCCATTCCTGCAGCGGGTTGACCGGGCCGTAAGACACGCCGATCGCCTCGCTCTCATTGAAATCGACAGCCAGCAGTTGCATATGCCGACCGATGCCGCCGATGGCGGAGCGATAGGCCACCTGCAGGGAACTGCTATCGGTAAAATCTGCTGCCAGTGAGCAGCAGGCGCAAGCACCTAGATCGGGATTGCTAATTTGCAACTCGTCACCAAAGCTGGCGCCGTTGTCCGCGGATATCCTGGTAAATACGGTGCGCTCAAATTCCCGGCTCAGGTCTCCCGCCGCCCACACCACTGCCACCCGACTACCGAAGGCGGCAATGTCGGCACCGGCGTCTATGCCCTCGCCAAATTGGGACACCATTGCCTTTTGTGGCTCGAATCGATTGCGCTGCGGATTTGAACGGGAATAGAAAAATTGCGATTTTTTTGGCAGATACCAGATTACGTGCACCCGCCCCTCGCCATCGACGGCCATGCCGGCGCGAGCTATAGAAAAAGTTCGCAGGTCATAGGCCTGACTCGACACCTTGATTGGCGTACCGAAACGACGCTGCTCTGGTAGATACTGACGATAATATAGATTACCTTCACGGGCCGATGGCGCGCGCAGACGCTTCTTGAAATACAGCAGATGCACGGTACCGTCATCATCCAAAGTAATCCGCGGCTGCAGACCATTGTCCGGCGTCGCCTGAATGATTACCTCGGCCTGGGAAGACTCCATCGCGGCAATAGACAGAAGCAATACAAGGCCAGCGAGGCCGGCTAATTTTCGCGTTATCTTGAGCATTTATGTGGCTACCGAATCCCGTGCTGTGTAGTTGAATGTAGATTAAAGCTGCGAATTAGTGCAGACTTTAGGCCCTTTTCCGGGCTGTCCGTCCATGCAGGGCATAATAATAACAGGATTGAAGGGATTTGAAGCGAGATCATGCGCCATTCCCACGATTAAGCAGGATTATCCAAATGATCAAATTGAAAGTTTCTATGCTCAACTCGGTGGCACTACTGGCGGGTTTAAGCTTGCTGGCGGCATGTTCGGCGCCGGAAGAAAGCGACAGTAACATTGCCAGCACAGGCACTAGCTTCAACACCACACTCGACGTCGCCCAGGTCATGACATTGGTGCTCGAGCCAGCCTCCGATATCCTCTGGGATTCTGGTGGCTGGGTGCTGGATGCCGCCGGTTATGAGGAACTCTACCCCACCACCGATGAAGGCTGGGATTATGTGCGTGCGCAGGCTGCCGTGGTGGTGGAATCCGGCAACATGCTGGCGCTGCCCGGTCGCGCCCTGGATAACGACGCCTGGATGATCTATTCGGAAGGCCTCAGCAGCGCCGGGATGCTGGCGATGGAGGCCGCTGCCGCCCAGAACAAGGAAGATTTCTTCCAGGCGGGAGCTCAGATATACAGCGTCTGTTCCGCCTGTCATCAGGCCTATAGCCCGGATATTCTCGATGTGTTCGACGAGGAAGCAGATTAGATTCCCATGGCTTTTGTATTGAAGGGTCCCGCCAGGTTTGGATTTTATCTGTGCACGGTGTTGCTCGCGCTATTTTCCCTCAGTGCCTTCGGTCACACCATCGAAGGCAGCGATGCCAGCTTTGTCGAAGCTATAGACGGACCCGCAATTTTCCCGTTCATGTATCTCGGTGCCAAACACATGGTCACCGGGTACGATCACCTGTTGTTCCTGGTCGGTGTCATTTTCTTCCTCTACCGTCCCAAACATGTGGTGCAATACGTCACCCTGTTTGCCATCGGTCATAGCATCACCCTGCTGTTTGGCGTATTGGCAGACCTGCAGGTAAATGCCTACATCATCGATGCCATCATCGGTTTCTCCATCGTCTATAAAGCCTTCGAGAATATTGACGGTTTCAAGCGCCTGTTGGGAATCGATCCGAATACGAGGATAGCCGTGTTTGTCTTCGGCCTGTTTCACGGCCTGGGCTTGGCTACCAAGCTACAGGAGTTCGACTTGTCTGAAAATGGCCTGGTTACCAACATCATCAGCTTCAACATCGGCGTCGAGATCGGCCAGATCCTGGCGCTTTCTGCGGTGTATATTATGCTTAGCATCTGGCGCAGCAATGCCAGTTTTCTAAGGCATGCATTCATCACCAATACGGCGCTGATGACTGGTGGATTCATGCTGGTCGGTTTTCAATTGAGTGCCTTCTTCCTGCAATCCCCTTATTGATAAGCTCCGGAGCAAAATCGTGGCCGAGAACGTAAGTAGCGAACCCCCTTCGCCAAAAAATATTATCATCGCCTCAGGTGTAGCCTTGCTGGTCGCCCTGGTCGTGCTGTTCGTGGCCATATTGCCAGCGGAATTTGGAACCGATCCCCTGGGAACCGGTGAATTACTCGGCCTGAACGCTCTATCCAGGGATCAGAACCCGTTCGAAGAACAGTTGGAAGGGCATCGCACCGACTACGTAGAATTCGTTCTCGAAGCCTTCCAATCGGTCGAGTATAAGTACCTGATGGATCTGGATAGCTCGATGGTGTTCAGCTGGGTCGCCGATGATGAGCTTTACTACGACATGCACGCCGAACCGGCCGCACTGGGCCCTGAATACGCCGAGAGTTTCGAACAGGGAACCGCGGATCGCCAGATGGGATCATTCCACGCACCGTTCGCCGGCATTCATGGTTGGTTCTGGGAAAACCGCAGCCTGAACACAATTACTGTGAGGCTGCACAGCTCGGGATTCTATCAAAGCTCAACTGTATTCCGTGATGGCGGGACTTTCGATAGAGTTATAGACCCACTAGCAGAATAAAAAATAGGACAATCAAAGGGCTTAGAGTTTGATTTATCCCCATAAAAATATGGGGGAAATTGTTGGTAGTTGATACGTGTAACGGGGCTTGGTAAGGGGTACTGTTTTTCCGTTCGGTTGGGCCATTCCCTGGCCCGGTCCCGCGTCCGTCCCTGGCGCTACTCACTACAAAACAGCACCCCTTACCAATCCCCTATCGAATTCAGTGTTCTTATCAAACTGCAAGTCTCGTTGTTTTTTAGAAGTTCAGCAGTAGTTGGTCGTTGTCTGTGTCGCCAATTTTGGAAAATCATCAAGCTTCGGGGCAATTGCTTGTCTGTGGCTTGTGCCTCAGATATAGATAAGAACACAAGCAAGCTCCGAGCTTGCGTTCTACACCGACAGCACAATCAATAAAAATGGTTCATCGCGCATTTTATTTCAGCCTAATCTTTTGCTTTAACGCGATATTTCTTGGGGATATCTCAGACTCTGAGCCATTTAGTTTATTCGAGACCCAAAAAAACCCGGCAACTGAAGAGTCGCCGGGTTTTTGGATTTACAAACCATTCTTAGTTAGCGGGCTGGCTCTACGGCATCAGATCCATCACGTGGAGCACCCGTGCCCGATGAACCCATGAACAACTTGCGGCCATCTGGGAACGTGATGTCACGTCCATTGGCGCGACAAGTTGGATCACACAGTCGATCCTTAGATTGATAACCGGTGACGATGATCACCTCTCCCAGCTGTAGAGTATTCCTGTCGATGCCACGACGCAGCAGCGTATTTGGCGTACCACCTTCTACCATCCACTGACCCGGATCGCGAGTCGACTCGGGATCGGTGTTGCTCAAGTGAATCCATGTGTGTGGGTTAATCCACTCAACCCGAGTAATCGGGCCGCCCAGGCGAACAGGTAAATTCGCATCAAATTCAGCAGAGAACGCATGGTGTGCAACCGCCGCAGGCTTGATTGCTACGATGCCAACCGCGGTTAGCACTGCTAATGCCAGTATTTTAATTTTCATATAATCCACCCTGTTTATTAAATGCCTTGAGCACTTTTCAAAAAGAACCTATTTAAAACCAGACCCCTCGCTTCGCCCAAAACACTGCAAGATTCAATTAAGCGGTCAGTTACGCTGTATTTTATACAAGGGCTGGCCTGAATTCCATGCAGAATGCGATGAAACGAGCCCTTTTTTGATTCATATCGGCCTAGAAGCCTAATTCTGACTCCCTACCCTTGCGATATTTTCCATACATCAACTCTTCAACAAATTCTACGCACTTGAACTGCGGCAGTTCAAAGCCTACTTCGAGTCGACGATACAGCGGCATCTTAATTGTCCACGGCCGCTCGAAGATCGTTGGATCTTCCATCGTCGCCGAGTACTCGATGACATTCTCACTCACCAGTTCATAGCGCTCGGTCACTTTCAGCTGGTAGGTATGGTAATTACCGGCCCGATCGAACCAGGTGCGGTCATCGAAACCACTGGCTTCGACTACCCAGGTATCACCCTCCCAGTAGCCCCATGACTGGCCCATCCATGAATCCAATGGCGCCTCACCCGGATCTTCCAGGAACACATTACGCACAGAGCCGGCGAAGGAGTAGGCAATAAAAAACGCGCTCTCGCTCTGAAAAATCTGGAATGGATGTGGCATATAGGTAGCCCGTGGCACGCCCGGCATGTAGCACTTGATTTCCGGATCTCTGGTCAGCCAGTTTTCACGATTTTCATCGCGGCGCGCCAGTGCTTCCGGCCGGTATGGAATCGTGCCACCTTCGACCACACCGAAGCTTGCAGGCACGGCGCCGACTGCACCCAAAGCCACCACTTCCGGTCCAGGCACCGGCACAAAATCCCCGGGTACCAGATGGTGGGCCGCCTTGGGCGGCGCTGCTTCGAGATTGTCGTTGGCATTCATGAGAACCTGCCAGATGCCATTCAGATCTGGTTTACCGTTTGGCCCTCTTGGAACATCACTGGCGATCGCCTCGGGGGCGGCGACCTGAGATGTTTGAGTCTCGGTGGTTTCGGTCGGCGAACAGCCTACGAATAACACCGCGGTTGCGATGAGCAGCCCTTGAATCTTCATAGCTCTACCTTGTTTTACTTTAATTAGTATGACTCCCCTAGAAGGAGCCACGAGTTAAACATTTGGGTTTGGGTGTGTCAAGCGTAAAGCGCCGACCTAACGGGGCCTTCAGGGCGATAAGGTGATTCTTTGTAACACGCTTATGGTGACCGCATTTGGGCGTCACTCGCGGTCTCGGGAAGCTGCGCTGGAAGGGAAATATTGCGCAGTTTGTTCGCAGATACAGTGAATTGGCCGCCGGCAAAGCCGAAGCCTGAACCAGGTCTGGTTATTGGCAATAACTCCTGACTCTCAGCCGACGACGGATCGCCAGTTATTGGCCAGGTACTCCGAAGTTCTCCAGGCCAGCGCCTGCACGGTCAATGTTGGATTACGGGAGCCACTGCTGCCCATGACGGAGCCCCCGAGTATCCCCAGGTTGGGCGCTTCATGAGAGAAACCCCACTCATTCACAACATTGGTGTCACTATTCAAGCCCATACGCGTGCCGCCGTAGGCATGGGTCGATGCGCCCATGGCATTGCCTGGTCCGAATTTGGTAACCTCGATAGCGCCCGCTTCCAGATACCATTGCTCCATCTTGTCCTGGGAGAATGCCGCGATGCGTTTCTCGTTGTCCCGATAGCGAGCGGTAATTCGTGTCACCGGGAGGCCCAGGGAATCCTTCACCATCGGATCCAGATCCAGATAGTTATCTTCGTAGGGCAGGGTCGTCTTCTGTATGTAAGACATGTTGCTGCGATCCGCATTCTTCATGATGAATGCCTTCCAGTCGGAACCCCAACTGGGCACGACACCGAAGGTACTCATCTTTGCCGCGGCCATGGGCTTGCGATCGGTGTGTACCCAAAGATTGGCACCACCGATAAAATCCAGCTCGGCATGGTCGAAATTGTCATCGGCCCATTCGTCGATGGCGACACCCTGGGCCGGCAAGCCATACCAATTGTGCAGATCCCTATCGAACAATGCCAGCACCGGCGAGCCCTGATGGTGACTCATGTAGTGGCGGCCAAGCTGTCCCGCATTATTGGAGAGTCCGTCGGGAAAGGCGCGGGACTTGGAGAGCTGTAACAGGCGCACGTTTTCATAGGCATAGCTGGCGAGAAGAACCACGTCCGCGGGCTGGAAAAATGTTTCATTTCCCTTGATGTAATCGACCCCGGTCACCTTGCCGTTGTTGTCGGCCACGATGTTGATTACCCGCGCAAAGGTAACGACCTCCAGATTGCCAGTGTCTACAGCCTTGGGAATTACCGTGAACGCCGTCGAGCTTTTCGCCTGCACATGGCAGCCGCCCTTGTTACAGAAACCGTGATATTGACACGGGGGTCGGCCGTCATAGAGTTCACTGGTAATCGCCGCCGGTCCCTGGAAGGGATTCCAGCCGAGATTGCGCGCCGCCATGCCCATTATGTCGGTGAACGGCGAAGCCCGCAGCGGCCTCATCGGATACTCCCGATTCCTGGCGCCTTCGAATATGTTGCCCGCCGGATTAATATTACCCTGCACATTGCCGGCCTGACCGGAGATGCCAACGGCGTATTCCACCTTGTCGTAATAGGGCTCGAGCTCTGCGTAGGTGAAGGGCCAGTCTTCAATGGTGGAAGCGGCAGGAATACGACTGGCCCCGTAGCGCTCGCGAGTCGCGGTGACAAGCTGAAAATCCCATGGATTCAGACGCCAGCTCTGGGCCCAGTAATGCATGGTAGTCCCGCCCACGGCATTCATCATCGGATGGCCACCCTGAACTGCCTGATCCGCAGCGGTGGCGCGTACTGTTGGCGCTTCACCTGCCGCCTTCTGCACCGACTGGGGCCAGTTGCGGGCGCCGTTTCTTAATTCATCGGGGGCGAAGTCTCTGGGGCTTAACCATCCCCCCGCTTCCAGGCCCACCACCTTCAGGCCCGCATTCGTCAGCGGCAGGGCAGCGACACCGCCGGCCGCACCCATACCTACGATCACCACATCGGTCTTGGGTAAGTTTCTAGGCATGATCACGGCCTCCCCTCACCCTGGAATCCGGGATACCACGCATATTTTGCGCCATCTTGGTGTAGGTGCTGTGGTCATAGGCTGATTGATGATTGGGTGCAAGGTCGGCGCCCTGGGCAACATCGGACTCACTGGCACCCAAGCGGATGCCCGGGTAACGAATCATATCCCAGCCGATGAAGTCCCGATTACCACCGTAGTACGGATCGCTGAAGGTGCCGTCTATGGTATGGCTTCGCACCATATTGAAGAAGCCGCCACTACTGGGAGCAAAGCCATCGAGGTTGTCATTCTGCACGGCCAGGAGTATGGCGTTTTGCTGATCTCTGTCGAGCTGATGAAATGCCTTGTTGCCAGTCTGGTGTGCGTAGTCGTTAACGGCGCTGAGACCGATCATGTAGTCGTGACGGGCAGCGGAATTATGGGCGGCCAGTGAACGATCGATATAGTGCACCGCTCGTGCCTCCCTGGCACCCGGTCCGTTGTCATCGGAGGGAATCAGGCAGTCACAGATCACCTCCAGGGTCTCGGCCTCGAGTGCCGTCAGCACCTCGAGCGCCTCCCGCGCTACGATCGAGTCAGCCGCCGAACCGGCGCCCGGTGGCGCATCCGCCGCAATCAGATTCGAGGTCGCCGCGCCGCTGAGCGCCGCCGCGCCCACGACACCGACGCCCTTGAGCAAATTACGCCGTGAGGGGTTACTGGGTTGGTCTGTCGCTAGGTGTTCAGATTGAGTCTTGTCGTTGTTATTATTGCCGGCCATGCCTGCCTCCACCGATTTGAACCCGCACTAGGAATGCTCTGAGCGTAGCAAATATTGTAAATAGGGACAGATTTATTTTCGATCCTTCCCTGGCAAGAAAGACAGTTCTTTTTTTGCTAGTCCACGGTGTCAGTTGATATTAACTGGTAGAGCCGGCTGTAATGGTCGATGCCAAGTTTTGAAGAAATAGGGAATCGGATCAGGTCTTTCCTGTTAGCATAAATTACAATTTTGGATCGCTGTGATTGCTAACAGGAAAGACCTGACCCCATAATTCCTGGCGACTGGCTTGCCTGTGTCTACTTTGGCACCGGACCAAAACCCGGCGGCGGTCTTCTGTGCCCGGTTTTCTGTTCGTAGGCATAAGCGAGTTCTATGAGTAGCCCTTCAGCATAAGGACGTCCCAGAAATTGCAGGCCCGCCGGCAAACTATCCTGCCAGAAACCCATGGCTACGGTGACGGCTGGAAGTCCGGTGTCGGGAGCCAGATCCTGGTTATTGTCACCCTTATACTCTGCCTCAGCCTGGTCGAGATGGGCGGGAGGATTGGACCAGGTCGGGTAGATCAAGGCATCCAGCTGCGCACTGTCCATGGCTGCGATGGTGTTGGCCAATAGCTGATTTCGCAGCGGGTGATTGGGCCAGATCGGACAGGGCGGGTCCCTGTCGGCAGGGCTGATATCGAGGGGATACTGTGAAAAAAACTCAAACCCTCGCTTCGATTCAGGCGCGTATTGCCCGCGCTCGAGAAGCTCGTTAACGTCCAGCAGCGGTGGGTCATCCAGGGTCTTGAAATACTGCCCCACATCATATCTGAAGCTGGCACAGCCTCGAATTTCTTCGCTGAGTGCGGGGAAGTCCTGGATCTCAAAAGGATCGACGATGGTTGCTCCGGCAGCTACTAGATCTTCGACGGCTCGAAGAAACAGTGCCTTTATTTCTTCATCGGCATCATCATGATCGACCAGTGCACGCAGCACACCGATGCGTTTTCCCTGCAGACCATCCAGATTCAGAAACTCCATGTAGTTCTGTTCCCGCTTGCCTGGCACAGTCAGGGAATCTGCCGGGTCATAGCCTGCCACCACATTAAACAGCCGCGTACCATCTTCGACCGTACGCGCCATCGGCCCGGCTATGTCACGGTCGAAGATCAACGGAATGACACCGTCCCGGCTGGTGAGCCCGATCGTCGAGCGAATGCCGAACAGGGCCAGATGGGAAGAAGGACCACGGATTGAATTACCGGTATCACTACCCATGCCGGCAACCCCCATGCTGGTGGCGACGCCCGAGGCGGTACCACCGGAAGAACCGGCGGGCACGAAGCTAATATCATAGGCGTTGGCAGTGCGGCCATAGGAAGAAGACACGGTCTGTTCCGGGCTGAAGGCCCATTCGGCCATGTTGGTCTTGGCGAGTACGATGGCGCCAGCTTCTCGCAGTTTCCGAACCATGAACGCATCATCGGGTGGCAGAGAGTCTTTCAGCGCGATAGAGCCTCCGGTGGTAACCATGTCATGGGTATCGAAATTGTCTTTAATCAGCAGCGGCACGCAAAACAGGTCAGGCAAGGAATCACCATTCCCGATGGCGCGGTCAAACTCGTCGGCTCGCGCCAGCGCGTTCGGATTGGTTTGCGTAATGGCGTTAATGCCGGAAGACTTGTCGTAGATGGCGATGCGTTCGAGATATCCCCCCACCACATCACGACAGGAGACTTCGCCAGAGAGCAGGGCAGCTTGAATATCTGCGATGCTGGCTTCAACCAGCGAAAACATCGAGGTGGAAGGCCCGGAGCAGGCAGTCAATAAAATTAGCGCTGCTGAACTTACAAATCTGATCCAATACGTCAAACTTAGTATCCTCTCCTGGTATTTAGACTAAGGTGCCTATTTTTCTGCGCATCCTGCGCGCCGTTACAGTCATTTCTTCGACCCCAGTCTAGTATTTTCGGTTCCGGTGGAGACTAAACATGCACTTTAATAAAGTCTACGCTTATCGAGGCGCGATCGGTCCCGACTGGGAACTAACAAAAGAGGTCGGTTGGAACTTTTTAATTCCACCGACCCCCCTAATTATTCAGTCTGGTAACGCCGCTTCAACTATTGCTTCGGCGTCCCGTCGCCATTCATTCCCATGGACTCGTATCGCCGCCAGCCGGCCAGGATGCCGGGCAGACCATGGTTGCCCTCATGGCAGGCATATTCATAAAGCGGGTCTTCGATCCGGCGCATCGGCAACTTTGCCGACCAACTCACATCCCAGGTCAGCGGATCTTCGATGGTGAAATCATATTCCAGGGTATTTTCATCTATCCAGCGGAAACGCTCCTCCAGCTTCATGCTGGCAGAAGACCCCCTGCCATTCTGGTCATAGTAGAAATTTTGGGTATGGATCACCAGGGTGTCCCCATCCCAGTAGGCGATGGAATCGCCGTCCCACTTGAGCTGGCGGGTGTGATGCTCGCTATCCAGCCGGATAATGCGCGCCCGGTGAATCATCTCGCTGACAATGACGATGTGATCCGAGGTCTGTATCAGCTGTATATTGTTGTTGTAGGCGCCCGATACCATGGGGGGTCCGGCACCCCCACTCATCAGACAGCGATCGGCCAGGGTGCGGGCTTCGGGACCAATGCTTAGTCGCCTGACCTCGGCTATTTCGGCACGTCGTTGGCGTCCGGCTGCATTGGTCGGCGGCATTCTGCCATTGGGTGGATCATAGATAAGCGAGGTGCGGCGATCGGCGATGGTTTCGATGCCACGCTCGTACCAGAAATTATTGTAGGAAATCACCCCCGGCGGATAGCCGGCACCGCCCACGGAGTCGATGATCAGGTCCCGGTTCTGGCGACGATTTTCAAACTTCTGCCATTCTATGGCCTCCGCCGCCGTCAGCACCGCCTTGTCAGCCAGCTCCCGGGGGCGGTTCAATGGCGTCAGGGTCCTGTAGGTGTAAGTACCCTGAAAATCGGGCACACCATGCTCGGTACGGGGAATAGCGGATGACTGTGCGATCAGCGCCGGGGCAATCAGGATAATACCCGCGGCCAGCGTCAGTGTTGTCAGGATGCGATCGTTCATTTAACCCTCCCACATCAATTTGTAGCTGTCCAGATGAGTGTGAATTCAACTCATTCATGGGCCTATTTTTTGCGACGATTGCAAGCGGCTGGGCTGCTGCTGTTACTCCTCCGCCTTGGCGGTGCCGTCACCGTTCATCCCCATGGACTCATAGCGGCGCCAGCCAGCCAGGATGCCCGGCAGGCCATGATTGCCCTCATGGCAGGCGTATTCATAGATCGGATCTTCAATGCGGCGCATGGGGAGTTTTCCCGACCAACTGACATCCCAGGACAGGGGGTCTTCGACGGTGAAATCGTAGCTCAGGGTATTTTCGTCAACCCAGCTGATGCGTTCTTCGACCTTCAGACTGGCCGAAGTGCCCCGCCAGCCGGTGTCATAGTAAAAATGTTCGGTGTTAATCACCAGGGTATCGCCTTCCCAGTGGGCTACGGAATCGCCGCCCCACTTGAGTTGGCGGGTACTATGCTCGCTATCCAGCCTGATGATTCGTGCGTAGTGAATCATTTCGCTGAGGATGACGATGTGATCTTTGGTCTGTACCAGCTGCATATTGTTGTTGTAGGAGCCAGATACCATGGGCGGGCCGGTGCGCCCACTCATCAGACACCGATCCTGTAGCGTACGTCCTTCGGGCCCGATGCTTAGTCGCCTGGCCTTGGCCACTTCGGCTCGGCGTTGACGCCCGGCGGCATTGATCGAGGGCTCCCTGCCATTGGGTGGATCATAAATAACCGAAGTTCTGCGATCAGCGACGGTCTCGATGCCGCGCTCATACCAGAACTCATTATAAGAGATAACACCCGGGGGATACTGAGCACCTCCCACGGAGTCGATAATCAGGTCCCGGTTCTGCCGACGATTCTCATACTTCTGCCATTCTATCGCCTCTGCCTCGGTTAGAACTGCCTTATCGGCTAGCTCCCGCGGACGATTCAATGGCGTCAGGGTTCGGTAGGTATAGGTGCCCTGAAAATCGGGTACACCATACTCGGTACGCGGAATATCGGTAGTTTGCGCGATAAGTGCCGGCGCGATTAACAGGCTGCTCATTGCCAGACTCAGTGCGGCTAGGACTCGATTCTTCATTTAATCCCCCATCTCGATTTATTCATGGCATCCAGAGCATGATGATTTAAGGAAGCTCCAATCAAACTACGCTGTTATGGGCATTTTTCAAGGAGAAAATAGCGCAGCGTCGGCATAACACCCGACATTGCTGTGGCCGGACACGAAAACATGAAAAGCGAAGATCGAAATCCAAGCGCTCGAGCTCAGTCTGATGCAGAGGTAACGGGCTTCGCCTCCATCGTCTTTATTTCAATCGATGGGTATAAAAATCGATATGCGATCCTCATCTCCCAGCGCACGTGATATATGGCCCTGTCCGGTGGTGTCTTCCGCCAACAGGATGTGACCGGGATAGAGTCGAAGCTTGGTGCCATCGCCAAACTCCACCTCGCTTTCCCCGCTCAGGGTAATGACATATTGTCGACGCGGCGCGTTGTGCCAGTCGATAAAATAGTCAGGTGAAGTGCGCCTGAACTGGATACTTTCAACCGCTAGAATTTCCGCAAGCTCGGTAGACGAACCGTCTCTTTGCGGGGTCAGCGGCACTTCATATTCTTCCACATGGGTCTGACCGTCAGCCCCGGTATAAATTCGCGAGACCATGATCGGTTTACGTGCTGCTGCTGCGCTAACCGAGTCTGGCTGCGCGACCCAATATGCCAGGAGAATGAAGGTGGGAATCCATCCCAGCAATAATAGCCACCGACTCCACTTGCTTACCGCGTTGCTGATTATTTTCATGCTGACTCCTCCCGCGAAGATCAATTAGACATGGTGTTGAATTTCCGGAAATTCTCCATTTTCATAGTCCTCTCCCTCGCGACGGGACTTTTTCTCCATGTGGAATTCCGGCTCTTTGTAATGATCGAGATTGATGGCGCCCTGAGTGAGGCCTTCGAAAACCGTGGTCCAAAGCGGTGTATTGTTCTTCCTGGTTTTTAGCCAGGCAACCAGCTTCACCGCTGTCCAGACAAATATCAGCAGGCCAGCAAGAAACGAATATTGTAGTACCAGACTGTCGGTCAAGGTGGTTTCTCCATGTCCAATAGTATGGAGATTGACCGCGGCAATTCAACACCAGCCGCGGCTATTATTTCAAGCGGCTGCCTGCGCGCTGATCTCGTAGGTGATGCCGCCTTCACTGCGACCGAGAGTGCCGCGTTGGGAGCTAAAATACAGGCGTCGATAAGAGGGATCGAAGGCCGGACCGGTAATTTCAGAGCGTTCCTGACCCATAATCTGCAAGATCGGGATAATTTTGTTGGCCGGGGTCAAGACCACCAATTGCATATTGCCACCATCTTCGGCAACGAGTACGTCACCGGCGGGGGTGATAACCACGTTGTCCACGCCGGACAAGATCGGATTGGCGCTGGTGGCGATGTCGTAGACGATTTCCAGTAGCTGACTATCGGTGTCGTAGGACCAGACTCGGTTATCGTGCTTGGTAGTGAAATAAGCTTTGCCATCATGCAGAGCAATGCCTTCGGCGCCACGAAAACCAAAGGCATCCGGCACCTGTCTAAATGTCATGGTGCGCTTCGCCAGGGGATCGGGCACCGGGCGCCAGAGCACGAAATATTGGCCTTGATTCTGCACTACCGAAGCGATTTCCAGGGTACCCTGGGTCAGATCGGGCAAGCCATTGGCCGGTCGAAACCGGTAAAAGCCGCCATTCGGTAAATCCTCGGTCAGATAGAGACACTGATTTTTCGTGTCCACCGTCACCGCCTCGTGCCGGAATGAACCCAGGGCCGGTCTCACCACCGCCGGTTTGACGCCCATGGGATCGCATTCGTAGACCTGACCCCGGGCAAACTCTTCGCAGGACAGCCAGCTGCCCCAAGGGGTTGGACCACCGGCGCAATTGATCGATGTGCGTCTCAGAATCGAATAGGCATCTATGACTTCGGCACCGGCATTGAATCGCAGGGCGCCAACGCCGCCCGCGTTGCTGCGCATCTCGCTGTTAGATGTATACACCCAGCCACCGTCATCGGTGGCGAAGCAGGCACCACCATCGGGCGCCGAATGCCAGGTATAACCGGGCAGACCTGCCGGCGCTTCGCCGGATCGAGCCACCACCCGCGATTTGAATCCCGGCGCTAGCATGATGCCATTTTCATCCGGCGGCAGTAGAGCACCCAGATTATTGAGGCTATTAAATGGTGCCAGCCCGGCTTCGCTGGCGCTGGCTTGTTGATATCGCAACAGTCCACCGGCCACGAACAGGCTCATACCGGTCAGACCCATGCCGAGAAATTTTCTACGCTTGATCTGCCGCCAATTCATAAGCCAAGACTACTCCAGCTCTGCTTTCACTAATTGACCAAGCGCAATGACGAGGCGGTCACAGCGCGGGCGTCTAATCTACTACCCAGATGTGTCCGCTATGCAACAACGTCTGCAGGGATGCCTTGGCGTCCCGCGCCACCGTGACTTGCTGCCGCGAAGCATCATCGTAAGTCGTCCTGTCCTCTCGATAGATGACCCCGACAGCGACGGGAAGTTCAGGAGCGGCCATGGTGGCCAACATTTGCGCTAACACCTTGTTGGTCTCATCATGGATAAGCGCCTCATCGGCGTCATCGCTGTTTAAATCAATCACCTCCAGGGATAGGTTTTGCCGGTTCAGGCGTATGCCTTTGTCACGCTCTTTACCAAATATCAAGGGCTCAGCATGTTCTAGCTCCACTTTGAAATCGGCGGAAATCTTCTTGTCTTTTACCTGCTCAAAAATGCCGTCGTTGTATATTGGGCAGTTCTGCAGAATTTCAACGAAGGATGCCCCCTTGTGATCGTAGGCTCGCCTGACCACCGCCGACAAGTGCTTCGCTTCGGTGTCGATGGAACGGGCAATAAAGGTGCCACCTGACCCCAAAGCAACTTCACAGGGTGCCAGCGGAAAATCTATGGAGCCCTCTGGCGAAGACGGCGAACGAGTCCCTGCCCGAGATGTTGGCGAGTACTGTCCCTTAGTAAGACCGTAGATTTCATTATTAAATAGCAAAATCTGTAGATCTACATTGCGACGCAGCACATGCAGCATGTGATTACCACCGATACTGAATCCATCACCGTCGCCGGTTATTACCCAGACATCCAGATCAGGATTGGCCAGCTTCACACCCGTGGCGATCGGCGGCGCACGCCCATGGATGGTATGAAAGCCATAGGTGTTCATATAGTAGGGAAAACGCGAGGCGCAACCGATGCCGGAAATAAACACGTGGTTTTCCTTCGGCCGGTCCAACTCCGGCATTAACTTCTGGATCGTCTTCAGAATGGCGTAGTCGCCGCAGCCAGGACACCACCTCACCTCTTGATTCGAAGTGTAGTCTTTGAGCGTGAGTTTGATTGCGGCCTGATTCATGGCTGCCTCCCGAGGACGGCAAATTCTTCGTGAATCGCCGCCAAAATTTCACCAATCTTGAAGGGTTGACCCGCCACCTTGTTAAGACCATCGGCGTCTATTAGATATTCGGCACGAATTAAGTTGATAAACTGGCCGGTGTTCATCTCCGGCACTATTATCTTCTCGAAATTATGCAACAGCTCACCGAGGTTCTTCGGCAGGGGTGACAAATAACGAACTTGAATATGTGAGACATCCAGGCCCTCACGGCGAGCACGCTTCACCGCCTGGTGAATCGCACCAAATGTCGACCCCCAGCCCACCACTGCCAGCTTTCCAGATTCACTACCTAGAACGACTTCCTGTAGTGGAATGTCATCGGCGATTGCCGCAATCTTGGCCTGGCGGAGATCCGTCATCTTCTGGTGATTGTCCGGATCATAGGAGATGTCCCCAGTCTCAAAACTACGCTCGATACCGCCGATACGGTGTTCCAGACCCGGCGTGCCCGGTTTCGCCCAAACTCGCGCATGGGTGGTGTCGTCACGCAGCGATGGCTTGAAGTCCTTGGCGTCGGTGTAATGCTGCACCGGAAATGGCGTTAGCGAATCTACATCGGGAATTTTCCATGGCTCGGCCGCGTTCGCCAGGTAACCGTCTGATAACAGCATCACCGGTGTCATGTACTTGGTAGCGAGGCGAACCGCTTCGATCGCCACCTCGAAACAATCGGTGGACGTCGATGTGGCAATTACTGGAACAGGAGTATCGGCATGGCGACCGCACAAAGCCATATTGAGATCCGATTGTTCAGTCTTCGTAGGCAGGCCGGTGGACGGCCCCCCACGCTGGGTATTTACGACGACCAGTGGCAATTCCGTGGCTGCCGCCAAGGCAATGCCTTCGGCCTTGAGCGCGATGCCGGGGCCGGCACTGGAAGTCACACCCAGCGAACCGGCAAAGGAAGCACCGATAGCCGCACACACCGCTGCAATCTCGTCTTCCGCCTGGAAGGTATTGATACCAAATTCTTTTCGGTTAACCAGTTCGTGCAACAGATTCGATGCCGGTGTAATTGGATAAGTAGCAAACAGCATTTCGATGTTCGCCAGCTTTGAACCTGCGATCAAGCCCCAGGCCAGTGCCGTACTCCCAGTTACGTTACGATAGGTGCCAGGTGCCACTTTCGCTTTAGGGACTTTATAAATATGGATGCCGGCTGGCAATTCTGCAGTTTCACCATAGGCATGACCGGCATTCAGAGCGGCGATGTTTGCTTCGGCAATTTCGGGTTTATTGGCAAATTTCATTTTCAAGTTTTCGATGGTCGCCTTGCGATCCCGATCGAATAACCAGAGTACCAATCCCAGGGTCCACATATTCTTGCAACGCAGCCCCGCCTTGTGACCGATGCCAAACGCTGCCACCGCGGCAAGCACGTGCTTGGAGATATTGATGTCGAGCACTCTAAAGGCGTCCAACGCACCGTCTTCCAGGGGATTGGATTGATATTTTGCCTTAGCCAGATTCTTGGCAGTGAAGGCGCCGCTGTCGACGATAAGCAGACCGCCCTCCACCAGATTCCCCACATTAGTCACCAACGCCGCCGGATTCATGGCAACGAGCACATCGAGGGCATCACCGGCAGTAGTGACATCCTCCATGCCAAAATAAATCTGGAAGGCAGAGACACCGAAGGTGGAGCCTACGGGCGCACGAATCTCCGCGGGAAAATCGGGAAAGGTTGATAAGTCGTTACCATAAAGGGCGGTGGATTCGGTGAAATTGCCACCAGTTAACTGCATACCATCACCAGAATCACCGGCAAAGCGCACCACTACATCGACGACTTCTTTCTCGTCAAGATGGTGTTCACCCAGTTTTTCTTCGGCTAGTTCCATACATTTCTCGTTCAGTTGCTAAGCGTCTCAGGCCTGCACAGTGGCTTGAGTACCCGAAATTAGCGGGCTTTGGCGGCTGCCGACACAGTGACTGATGCCATAGCGGAAGCTGGGCGACAGGCTAAAAAGAGGCGGGATTCTAACAGATTAACAGTGGCGGGTCTTACAAATCAGGGCCCTCAGACCCCCCACTGCTGCTTGATACAGGCACTACTGCTTGATGAATTTGCGCATGATCATGCCATCGCCGCCTTCACCACCGGTAACCTCACCGGTATAGACATTGCCATCGGCATCCACCACTACGCCTTCCGGTTCCGAGCCCTGGATGAAGCCCATGATCATGCCATCCTCGGCAGAACCGAAGGTAACGCCGCGTTTACTCTGATAATCGGCAACGTAGAGGATATCATTCTGATCGATAAATAGTCCGCTGGGCCAGCCGAACTGATCCCATTCGGTAATGTAATTGCCCTCTTGATCGAAGATCTGAATTCTATGATTGGAGCGATCGCCAACCAGCACCCGGCCTCTGCGGTCTATGACGATGGTATGGGGCAGGTCGAATTCCCCCGGGCCCGTGCCCTTGTGGCCCCACTCCATGAGATATCTGCCTTGGAAATCGAACTTGACGATGCGATTATTCCAGTGGCCATCGGCCACAAAAATATCGCCATTACTGGCCACCGCCGAATCTGCTGGACCGTCGAAGGTATTCGGCCCGGTACCGGTAAAGCCACGGGCACCCAACCTGAGCAAGACCCGGCCCTCGGTATCAAACTTGGTCACTGTATTGCCAAGCTGGCGATTGTAATCGGTACCCCACAAGGTGCCGTCCGGCGCCGCACGAAATCCGTGGGGCGTTGCCACCCAGTCACTGCCGAAGGTGGCAACCAGATTGCCCTCGGGATCAAACTTCAGTACCGGCGGTTCGGCACGATGGAATGCGTAGATAAAACCCTCTCGATCGATGGTGACATTGGGAACCTGACCCCACTCAATGCCATCAGGCAAGGGCTTGGGCCAATCTGGATCCATCACGTATTCCTGGGTATAGCCGGCCGTTACGATTAGCCAGGAGGTCAATAACAACACCAGCTTTGTCACAGGATTAATGCGCGCTTGAAAGTTGTTCATTTGTTCACCCATGATTGTCAGAATCCGACATATGTACCAATATCAAGCTAGCTTACACGGTCTACAAGGTGAATCAAAGTTTGTCACCGCCCCCGCAAACCTGCAGATCGTGTCGCGCAACGACGGGTATTTTGAGCCGCTACGTAAAACTTACTGAGAACTAATTTTGAAGGAGAATTAGCATGAACAAAATTCCATTGGTTTTAGCCTTGGGATGTTTGGGTTTTGTAGCGACCTCGTTTGCTGCCGATGGGACCGAGCGTGGTCAACGCAGCCTGTCTGCACTGGACACAGATGGCGATGGCAGCATCAGCTTCGAAGAATTTGCAGTACGCCAGGCGGATCTCCTGGCCCGACTCGATAGTGATGGCGACGGCGTATTGACCATCGATGAATTTCTGAATGCCAGGCCGGGTCCAGGCAGGGGCGGCATGCGAGGTCGGGGCGGCGACAACCCGCCTTCTGAGTTCGATGCAGAGCGCCGTGCCGAAATGCAGGCTATGATGACTCAGCGCGCAACCGAGCGATTCCAGGAGATGGACCTGAATGACGATAAGATCGTCACACTCGATGAATTTCAGGAAGCGAATTTCCTCAACCTGGACAGCGATAACAATGGCGTCTTGACCGGCAGCGAATTACACCGGCAACAGCGGGGTCGCCCTGGCGGCGGCCGCATGGGTCGACGGCGCCCCGACGCTGACCTAGGCGATCAACAAGGAGGATAGCCACAAGGCAACACCCCTTGATATCGGCATGGAAAAGGTGTACTTCAGAGCGTAATGACTGATGAAGAATTGATGTTGGCGGTGTGCGAGGGTGATCAATCCGCCTATCAGACCCTCGTAAAACGGCATCTGAAACCTATCAGTCACTACGCTTTTCGCCTACTCGGTAACAACAAAGACACGGAGGACATTGCCCAGGAAACGTTTTTGAGGCTCTGGATCAATGCCTGCAGGTGGCAGGCCGACAAGGCGAAACTCTCCAACTGGCTGCACCGCATCACCCACAATCTGTGTGTTGACTATCTGAGAAAACACAGCAGGGTGCAAACCAGGGCGTATTTAGAAGAGGAAGAAGACAATCGGGGCCAGGCCCTCGAATCGTATGATGGCTTACAGGGGAAATCCGCCGGCGGCATTAGTGAAAACCTCGATGAGGACGACAAACTGAGGAAACTGACCGCAGCAATGGTTGAACTTCCGGAGAGCCAGCGTAGTGCGCTGATGCTCTGTCACTACCAGGGTTTTTCCAACAAGGAAGCGGCTGTTATCATGAACGTCTCGGTGAAGGCCATCGAATCCACGTTAGCCAGGGCCAAACGCTCCCTGCGCAGAAAAATTGCTGAAGTTGAAAATAATATTGATAGCACACCTTGGGGTGGAGAAATCAAAACCCGACAGCAGGAATTAAAATGACACTTGAAGAGTTTACGAAAATCATTGAAAGCTATGGCTCCGACCCCGGGCGCTGGCCGGTCGGCTTGCGCGAGGCATGTGAGAACTTCATCGCCGACAACAGCGAGGCGAGGGAGCTGATTAATCGGCAACATGAATTGGAAATGCTGATGAATCAAATTGCGGTGCCGGAATTTCCTGACCTGGAAGCGAAGGTGCTCGATCAGCAATTGCCGCCACGTAAGCTTGCGCTACTAGATCAATTTTTGGAGTGGTTGCTGCCCGCAGACGAGCCGGGCAAACAATTTTGGCGACCTGCGATGGTCGCCTGCCTGCCACTGATATTCGGCATCGTTATCGGTAATTTTTACAACTTCGGGGTCGGCCTGCAAGGCGAAGGTTTCGAGTACTGGGATGATGAACTCTACATCTTGTCCCTCAATGACTATACGGAGAACCTGTTTTAGTCATGAACAAAACTAAACTCATCCTGGTTGCATTGGTTCTGTCCGTGGCGGTGAATCTGTTCTTCATCGGCGGCATAGGCTATCGAGCCTCCAGGTTTCAAGAATTCAGCGGCCGTCCGTTCCCGCCCAATGTGGGCTGGATAGTCCGCGACCTCAGCGAGGAAAGACGGTCCGAACTTGGCAGTTTTCTCGAGCGCAGTGCCGCCGAAATTGGTCCCATGCGGGGTCAGATGTTCGCCGCGCAACGGCAGGTGAATCAATTAATGGCGGCGCCGGAGTTCGACGCCGAAGCGATCAACCAGGCGTTTACCGAACTCAGAGATGTGAATCTGCGTTACCAGGCCCTCTCCCATGAACAATCTGTGGCGTTACTGAATGAACTCACTGCTCAGGAACGGCAGATGGCATTGGAATTTGTGAATCGTCGCGGACCCCGCGATGGTAGAGAAGGCTTTCGCAGCGGACAACGCGGATTCGGTGGGCCCAGAGGGCCTGGTGGACCAGGAAGATTTGGGGGCCCGGCTGGATTCGGTGCCGGCGGCTCACCGCTTGATCCACCACTCGATCCTCCTCCCGATTCCCCTGACGATTCTCCTGCCGATTCCCTTCCCGAACCTGGGGCACAAGATGCCAATCGGTGAGAGCTACACTCTACACTGCCATGTGCCTCGCTCTCTAGCCAAGTAAGCCCTCTATCGACAAGCTCTCGGCTCCATTTTCACTACACAGAGCAAATTTTCTGCTGCCGTCACCATAGAACGCCACGCCAGCGTACTCACCGCGCTTGTTGATCACGTAAAAATTCAGATTGAATGCAGGATTTCCATCATCCCGCAGTAAGCGTTTCTCGGTATTTCCGAGGATGCGCTTGAGTGTTTCCATGCCCGCGTCTTTTGGGTGCTTACCGGCGCGTAGGTGTTCCACTACCAGGAACGATGCGAGGTTATACAAATTGGCCTCGCCACGACCGGTAGAGCCCGCCGCGCCTATTTCGTTGTCTACGTAGAGACCGGCACCGAGGATGGGGGAATCTCCGACCCGACCGGGGATCTTCCAGGCCAATCCACTGGTGGTAGTCACCCCGCAGATATCGCCATTCGCATTGAGGCCGTTGCAATTGATGGTGCCCCAATAATGTTCCGCATCGATCTTGCCTTCGGCCACCATCTCAAGACCCACTCTCATACCGATTTGAGCGCGCTGCTTCGGATCGAGATAGTGTCCCGGGTCCGTTCTCCGTTTCCATTCCAGCCAGCGACTTCTCGACAAGGGAGTGTTGAGATCGTCCTCGATGGTGAAGCCCATATTACGGGCGAAACGCTGCGCGCCCGAATCCACCAATAGATGATGATCGGTTGACGCCGCGACCGCTTGAGCGACCAGAGACGGTGTCCGCACCCCCTGCAAGGCTGCCACGCCCCCAGCCTGTTTCCGCGGTCCGTGCATGCAACAGGAATCGAGCACGACATTGCCGTCACCATCGGGCAAGCCACCGAAACCCACACCTGCTTCTTCCGGGTCAAGCTCAACGATATTGACCCCGGCGATCAGCGAGTCCAAAACATCGTCCCCCGCCGTCATCTTTCGAAACGCCAGTTCGACACAGGTCTCGGTGCCGCCATTACGGTAGACGTTGCCATTGCCGGAGGCGATAACCACGGGTTTGAAGCCAGATCGCCGCACTGCCGGGGCCCCTAGCACGTTAGTTGACGTTGCCGCCAGCGCGCCTGCCGTGGCCGTGGCACGCAAAAAATCCCGCCGGTTTAATTTGCTCTTCATAAGCCTTGTCTCCTGCTCTTGACTGTTATGATGGGTCCCTATTCCCATCTCAATGTAGATCGGTTTCAATCCATGTGATGAATTATAATGCGCTTTTCCTTAACCAAACCATTGGCTAACGATCTTCAGAGCCTCCGATTAATCGAACTGATAATATAAAGCCTGTATTCTTACACCAATAGCCAATTATTCTCAACCGAGGGCATGCCCATGAAATTCAGCATCTGCGCCCGTCGTGCTGCCGTCGCTGCACTGCCGCTGTTAGCGATCGCCTTCTCCGGACTTCCCGCTGTGCTGGCGCAGTCGACCTCGACCTCAGCCCCGGACCCGGCACAGCCCTGGAACTGGTCGGATGAATTCGTGCGTTCCCAGGTCAATCAAGTGCGTGCGGGACGCGATTTGAATCCCGACTCCTGGCCCGGAGGGGCGCGGGTTGCCGTGCTGCTATCCTTTGACGTCGACAACGAGACGGTACAGGGATTGCGGACGGGGGAGATCAGCATCGGTCCGTTGTCCCAGGGCCAGTATGGCGCGCGCGTGGCGCTACCGCGCATCGTCAAGCTGATGGATGCCGAGAATATACCCGCCACCTTTTTTTTCCCGGCCTGGAGTCTGAAACTGGCGCCAGAACAGGCGGATGTAATCAACAATTCCGGCCTGCATGAGATCGCCGTCCATGGTTGGATCCACGAACTCAACACCTCACTCGACGCTGCCACGGAGGAACGACTGCTGCGCCAGGCGGTGGATGAGATCGAGAAAATTACCGGCCGACGTCCGGTGGGCTATCGCGCCCCGTCCTGGAACCACAGCCCCAATACTCTGCGGATAGTCCGCGACATGGGCTTCCTCTACGAGAGCTCATTAATGCACGACGACCGCCCCTACGAACTGCTGCAGGATGGTGAACCGACCGGCGTGGTCGAGTTGCCGGTGGAGTGGATACTGGATGATGCGCCCCTGTTCAATCCGCTGGGAAACCGCTACATGAATCCCCGTGACGTCATGCAGGTGTGGATTGACGAGTTCGACAAGGCCTGGGAAGAGCGAACCATGTTCCTGCTCACCCTGCACCCGCATGTGAGTGGACACCGTTCCCGCATTGTCGCTCTCGAGGGCCTCATCGATCACATACAGGCCAAAGGCGATGTCTGGTTCGGGACCCATGAAGCGGCGGCCCTCTATGTTCGCGAACGGGCGGGGATGGATTAAGCGGCAGCGGCACCCAAGCTAGCGCTATGACCGGTTCTTTACTATTGACCGCAAATCACCGCACTGCGATGGTATAATATTCAATATTTTCAGTATGTTATAGAACATCCCTGCAAATATGTGCGCGCCCACTGCCACCGAACCGCCGTGATCTGGCTCACATTCAGGCAATTACGGTCTTTACTGCGTAAACCATAGGCTTAACCTCGCGTTTAACCAATCGAAACAACCTTTTTGATTCGCAGAGCGAGATTAGTCATGTCCACAGTCAGTTCAGTCAGAAACACCGCTTACGGCTTGTTGTTAGTGCTGTTGAGTGCTGGTTTCAGCGCGCCTTCCCTGGCGCAAACTGGAAGCTCGATTCCCTATTTTGAAGTGGACACCCTCACCATTCCTCGGATAGATGTGGAAGGCTATGGTTCCCTGAGACTGTCCCTGCTGCTGGTAGATGAAGTTGCATTGACTTTTATTGTGAGCGCCGCCGTGGACGCCGACGTCGGCGTTACCCCCGGCGCCACTTACGATCTGCAAACCGCGGTGCTGGACATCCCCCTGGTGAATGCCGATTTCGAATTCTACTCCTTGCAACTGCAATTGATCCCTGGCGATCTGTTTCAAGTCATCGTCGCCGATGATGCCATTGTGACTGGACAGGATGAGTATAACCAGCAGCATCAGCTTCGTCTGTGCAATTATGTGATCTTTCTTTTTAACCAGTCGATAATAACGCGATTAACTTCTTCGGGTTTTTCCTGCTGGGTCCAGTGGCCGCTGTCCATTACCGTGTACTTTTCCAGGTCGCTGATGAAGTCTTCCATGCCGTCGGCGGAAGAAGGCGGCAGGATGACGTCATTCTCGGCGCCAATGTAGAGAC
>Ga0310122_10000442_pt1 | contig 26266 bp, 18 predicted proteins | sample CB6_Bottom_1051__FD_203503 | JGI IMG/M metagenome (GOLD analysis project Ga0310122, IMG submission 203503) | Marine microbial communities from Western Arctic Ocean, Canada - CB6_Bottom_1051 | ecosystem: Environmental > Aquatic > Marine > Oceanic | place: Canada: Western Arctic Ocean | collected...
ATCATCCTCGAACAGCTGGGTCGAGGTCTGGTTCCCGAGCCCTTCATCGCCTCGGTTGTTCTCGCCGCTGGGATTCTCTCCGACGAGGGGGATGACGGACAGCGCGAGGTCTTTCTCACGCCGATGATCGAAGGTCAGACTTCCCTGGCTTTTGCCTACGCGGAAAAACAAAGCCGCTACAACCTTTCGGATTGTCTCACGACGGCGGAGAAGTCGGGCGACGGATGGAAGCTGTCGGGCGAGAAGGTCTGGGTCTTGAATGGCCATGCCGCCGACCAGATCATCGTCGCGGCGCGCACCGGCGGGAGCCAGCTCGACGAATCGGGTCTCTCGCTCTTCGTTGTGGACGGTGATGCGGCTGGGCTCGAGCGGATTCGGGTTCCCGGAATGGATGGACAGATGACCGCGGTCCTTCGCTTCGATGGCGTCGCCGTCGGGGCCGATCGGCTCCTGGGTCGTGAAGGCGACGCGCTCGGGGTGATCGAGAAGGCCGTCGACCGCGGCGCGGCAGCGGCCTGCGCCGAGGGACTCGGTCAAATCCGGGAGCTCTTCGAACGCACCGTCGCGTACCTGAAGGAGCGACAACAATTCGGTGTCCCGATTGGATCGTTTCAGGTCCTTCAACATGTAGCCAGTGATATGTACGCCGAGATGGAACTCTGCTATTCGGCATCGATCCTGGCATCGATCCAGGTCGATCACTCTGATGTCGAGACGCGTAAAGCCGACGTTTCGGCGGCCAAGCTTCAGCTCGCGGATGGCGGTTGGTTCATCCAGGAGAATGCGATTCAGCTCTTCGGTGGAATCGGTGTGACGGACGAACAGGACGAGGGGCTCTTCTTCAAACGTCTACGCGTATTGAATGCCATCTTCGGCGATGCCGACTGGCACGTATCGCGCTTCCAGAGCTTGAAGAGATTCGAAGCGCTCAACTGATCCGAAGCGACGTCTGTCGAGTGCGCGGCGATCGAGCGCGCGCGTCTCTACTTCCGAAACTGTTTGAAGTCGGGTTTGCGCTTCTCGATGAACGAGGTGATGGCTTCCTTGTTTTCGGGGCCTCCGAAAAGTTTCGCCATCGCATCGTTTTCGAGCGAGCGTGCCTTCGCGATCGATTCCGTATGAAAGGACTTCACCAGGCGTTTCATCTCGACGAGCGATGACACCGGCCATTGTGCGATCTGTCGCGCTTTCGCGATCGCTTCGGTGAGGACGTCCTCATCCGAATAGATCCGAGTTGCGATTCCGTATTCCAGGGCACGTTCCGCATCGACCCAGTCGGCGGTATAGAGAAGTTCTGCGGCCTGCTTCGGCCCGATCACCAGAGGCGCCAGGTAAGAGGCGGCCGCTTCGGTGACCAGGCCCAAATTCGCAAACGGCATGCGCAATCGAACGCCCTTTGCGACGTAGACGATGTCGCAGTGGAAGAGGACGGTCATTCCGAAACCGATTCCGCAGCCGCGGACCGCCGCGATGAGCGGTTTCTCGAGCGCGCAAATCGAATCCATCAGGAGTTCGAAGGGCTGCGGGCCGCCGGAGCTGTCGATCGGAGCGGTCAGGTCGAGTCCGGAGCTGAAATCCTCGCCGGCGCCCGTGAGCAGGACCGCGGCGACCGCGGGATTCGAATTGGCTTCGGCGAAGGCCTCGCCCGTCGCGCGAAAGGCTTCCGAGTTCATGGCGTTACGCCGCTCGGGGCGATTCATCGTGATCGTAAAGACGCCCTCGTCATCGAGATGGGTGAGGACGACGGGAGAAGACTCGGAAGCGCTCATGAGCTGGGCCTTTCAGATTCGCGCCGAGTTGTTTCGACATCGACACGCGATACTAACGCCCCCAGCTCTCCGGCACCAAAGCGATTTCGGCCGCCACCGTTCCCGATGAGCAGGGCTAGTGTTCTGTCTCTGCCCGCCGACCGACAGGAGCCAAGCCATGCCGATCAGTCCCATGGACGAATATCTCGCTCATCAAACGCCCGAAACCTTCGACTACGTGAACACGAGCGATCGAAATTTCTACGATCGCTACTACTTCAACGTACACGACTCGACTGGCGACTTCTTCATGGTCATGGGCATGGGTCAGTATCCGAATCTCGGAGTCATCGATGCCTTCGCGGCGATCTCTCACGGGACGAATCAATACGTGGTGCGCGCTTCTCGGGCGTTGGGCAATGATCGCCTGAATACGCAGGTCGGTCCGTTCAAGATCGAGGTGATCGAAGGCCTGAAGTCGCTGCGAATCCAATGCGAGAAAAACGAATGGGGTCTCGACTTCGATCTCCGCTTCGACGGCAGTGTACGGGCACTCGAGGAGCCACGGACATTCACGCGAAACGGCTCCCGGGTTCGCATGGACGTCTCACGCTATGCCCAGGTCGGATGTTATTCGGGCCGACTCGAGGTCGCGGGTGAGCGCTATGAGGTCGATCCCGCGTCCTGGAAGGGCGCCCGCGATCGTTCATGGGGTATTCGACCGGTCGGAGAGCGTGAGCCAGCGGGAATCGGGATCGAGGACATCGTGGCGGGGAAGCATGGCTTCTATCACCATTGGATCCCGCTGCAACTCGATCGTGGGATGATCAAGGTGATGTACGACGCGGACTACGAAGGAAAGGTCACGGTCGAAGAGGCCACCTTCGTTCCTGGCTTTTCCCAATCCGGTGAGACCCTGAAATACGGAACTCCGCAATTCGAGGTCGACTATATCTCCGGGACACGGGAGATTGCCGGGGTGCAGACCACGCTCCCGAATCCAAACGGCAAGGACCTGCTGATCAAGAGTATTCCGCAGAGAACCGTCTACCTCGCCGCCGGTTCAGGCTACCTCCCGACCGAAGATTGGGGCCACGGGTACTACAAGGGACCTCTCGTCGTCGAGGGCCTGACCTTCGACATGAGCACCCAGGAAAAGCGATCTCAATACGCGATCCTGAATGAAACGCTCTGCCGATTCGAACTCAATACGGGCGAAGTCTCCTACGGGATGCACGAAAATATGTGCATTGGCGTGTACCGGCCGAATGGCTTCGACGAAGCGGGGACGATGGCTCCCTGAACGTCGCCGTTTTACGGGTTTTCAGGCGATTCTGAATCCGTCGCGCCCGGTGCGACGTGGGGGGTGAGCGGCGTGACGGGAATGACCCAACCCTGTTTGGTGCCGATGTCGGGACAATCGCTCGCCGGCCAAGAGCCAGCGAATTGGCATTTCAGGTCCCCATTCCCGGGCTAGACTTCTCCGCCTAATCTGGAGGCGCATCTTACCCGGCCCTCGAGACCCGGACGGAGGTAGTTTGATGTTGCGCAAATTGTCATTGGCCCTGCTTGGCCTCGTCGTCTTGATGGTCATCATCGTCTACATGGCGGGCGTGGGCCTTTTCGCAAGACAGCAACACGCCGGGACACCCGAGGCGCGTGCGGTGAGCGCTGGCTTCGTTGCGGAAAAAGAAGAGGCCATGCGCGAAGCGGCACTCGACGTCGGCGTGGCTCGGCCGAAACAGATCCTCTTCGGCGACCTGCACGTCCATTCGACGTTCTCTTTCGACGCCTTCACATTGAGTCTTCCGATGTCGGGTGGTGACGGGGCCCACCCCGTTTCCGATGCATGTGACTTCGCGCGCCATTGTTCATCGCTCGATTTCTGGTCGATCAACGATCACGCGATCACGCTGACACCTCGCCGCTGGACTGAAACAATCGACGCGATTCGCCAATGCAACGAGAATGCGGGATCGGAAACGAATCCGGACCTCGTAACCTATCTCGGTTGGGAGTGGACCCAGGTGGGCGCGACGCCGGCGACCCACTGGGGACACAAGAACGTGATCATTCGGGGACTCGATGACGAGGAGATCCCGACGCGTCCGATCGCGGCGGGTGCGCCGCTGGGATTCGACGACGTGGGTGAGCTGCTGCCGTCGCCGCTGTTGATGGGGGCCTACGGTCTCTATGACTGGGCGCGCGGCGGTCTGGATTTCGCGACCTATCAAGCAGAGCTGGCGAGTCTCGACGCATGTTCGCTGGATGAGTCGGTTCGAGATCTTCCCGACGACTGTCGCGAATCCGCGGTGACTCCGGAAGATCTCTTCGCGAAGCTCGACGATTGGGGTTTCGATTCACTCGTGATTCCGCACGGCACGACCTGGGGATTCTATACGCCGCTCGGTTCGTCCTGGGACAAGCAGCTGACTCTGGGCAATCACGACCCCGAGCGGCAGAAGCTCGTCGAAGTCTTTTCCGGCCACGGGAACTCTGAAGAATATCGTCCGTTTCGAGAAGTCGTGTTCGCCGCCGATGGTGCGCCGAGTTGTCCTCCACCCGCGAACGGATTCCTTCCCAGTTGCTGGCGGGCCGGAGAGATCATCGAAGAGCGATGTCTCGCGGAGGAAAATTCCGCTAGCGAATGCAGTAGTCGCGCGGCACTCGCGAGACAGCTCTATGTCGAAGCGCCGAATAATGGGGGCGCCAATGTCGTGACCGAGACCGAAGTCGTCGACTGGCAGGATTCGGGCCAATGTCGCGATTGTTTTCAGCCCTCCTTCAACTATCGCCCGAAAAGCTCGGTGCAATACATGATGGCTCTGGGTCGCGACGATGGGGAAGACGGCCCCTTTCGCTTCAACTTCGGTTTCATCGCGGCGAGCGACAACCATTCCGCACGTCCGGGCACCGGCTACAAGGAAGTCGCACGAACCGAATTTACGGAGCAGCGCTTCGGCGAGATGCGCGATACCCCGATCGGTTGGGAATTTGGTTCCACCGAGTATTCGTCGGAGCCCCAACCCTTCGAGTTCATTCCCGGAAGGACCGCGCCGCTCGGGGGATTCGAAGTCGAACGCGGTGCATCGTTCTTCTTGAACGGGGGGCTCGCGGCGGTTCACGCGGTAGGCCGCGACCGCGATGCCGTATGGGAAGCCATGGACCGAAAGGAAGTCTACGGAACGAGCGGCCCGCGCATTCTTCTCTGGTTTGATCTCCTGAACGGACCGGGGCGAGGTCCGACGCCGATGGGTAGCCAACTCGAGCTTGGCAAGAACCCGATCTTCCAGGTGAAGGCGGTCGGTTCGTTCGAACAGAGTCCAGGCTGCGGAAGCGATGCGATGTCTGCGCTCGAACCCGATCGTCTGGCCCGTCTGTGTCAGGGCGAATGCTATAACCCCTCGTCCGAACGCCGTCCGATCAGTCGAATCGAGATCATCCGGATTCGACCGCAGCGCGCACCCGACGAAGCCATCGTCGGACTCGTCGAAGATCCATGGAAGGTCATCGATTGCGCCGAGGACGCGGGAGGTTGTGTGGCGACGTTCGTCGACGACGACTACATGGTCGACGGTCGCGATACGCTCTATTACGCGAGAGCCATCGAGGCCCCGAGTCTGGCAGTCGCCGCCGATCCGCTCGGATGTCGGCGCGACGCCAGCGGTCGCTGCGTGCAGGTCGACCCCTGCTTCGGAAGGCCAGAAAGCGACGAGTGCCTCGCCGAGACGGAAGAGCGGGCGTGGTCCTCACCGATTTTCGTGAATCACCCAAGAAATTTCGCGGAGAACTAAACGGATCGATCCTCCCCGGCAACCAGTGAAAAACCAACCCCGAGGAGAAGAACATGAAGGCCGTCAAGAGAATCGCGATCGCACTGATCGTCTATGTAGGAATCGTGGCTGCCTTCGAATCTCTGATCGGATTCTTCCAGCCGGCGGACCAATCGACCCTCGTGATCACCACGCAGAACGACGACGGAGCGGCCCATGACCGCGTCCTCGCTCGGATCGACCACGATGGGCGTCTCTATGTTGCCGCGAATCATTGGCCCCGAGCCTGGTACAGACAGGCGCTGGCGAATCCAAACGTCCAGGTCACGCTTTCGGCCGACGCGGGAGCGGGTGCCTACGTGGCCGTCCCCGTCGATGACGACGAATATGGGCGCGTCGATGGAGAGAACGCTCTTCCGCTTCCATTCCGGATATTGACCGGCTTTCCACCGCGGTATTTTCTGCGACTCGATCCTCCGCCGATTCTCTGATTTACAATCCGGTCTTTCAGGGCCATTTGGAGAAGGTTTCTCGCCGTTCGGTCTATAACGGGTCGTGCTCGCAAAACGAATACTCCTGGCTCTCGTGTCGGCCTACGTCCTCTGGCTGGCCGTGGACTACGACTATCATTTCATCGACGGCGTGAATCTTCTCTTCCATGAGGCCGGCCATCTCTTCCTGAGTTTCATGGGGCCGACCGTCCATTTCCTTGGCGGCACCATCGGACAGCTCTTCTTCCCCGTCGCGTGCGCATTCCATTTCATGAAGGACGCAAAGTTTTTTGAAGCGTGGCTGATGGGCATCTGGTTCGCCGAGAGTCTGATGAACACGGCGCGCTATTTGGGTGATGCCATGGCACAACTGTTGCCGCTCGTCGGTGGTCATATCCATGATTGGAACTGGCTGCTCGGTCGATGGGGTGTTCTGTCGAAATGCGAATCGATCGCGACGGTGCTGCATTGGGTCGCGGTCGCGATCGCCGTTGGCTGCCTCGTCGCCGCTTGGCGTTCGGTGAACGAGTCCGAGGAAATGGCCGAGTTTTCGTCTAGCGGCTCATTCTGATTCGACTTTTGCGATCGGTCTGGGGCGGATTCGTCGATAGATCCAGAGTGCGGGCGTCAGGATGAGTCCAGAAGTCGCCAGGGCAGCGCGGATCGAGAACACATTTCCAATCAAACCGACGGCGGGCCCTCCGGCGATCTGGCCGAACGCATCCATCTGACTACTCATGGACAGCACGGTCGCGCGCGAACGGGAGTCCAGACTCTGGTTCAGCCAGGTTCTGTAGATCGGACCGGCCGCAGATCGAGCCATTCCCGCAAGCCAGATCCAGGCGATTGCCAAGATGAAATTTCCCGACAGCGCGAATCCAATCGTGCCGAGGATCTCGATCGCAGTGATCGTGATCAGTCCCGAGCGCGCCTCGCGGGCCTTGCTCGGGTCGACGAGTCGGCGGGCGACCCCTGTGCCGATGATCCCCAGGATCAGGGCGACCGCTCGGATCGATCCGAGCCAGACGATCGGAGGGAAGCCGCCGATCGACGGGAATTCGAAGTCCTGCAGAAAATGGGGTTCGGAGAGTCGGTCGACGCCTTCGCTGTACATGCCCATGACTGCGGCGACGGAGAAGAGACCGATCAAGATTGGCTTGGATCGAACTTGTCCAATCCCATGCATGAAAGTTGCGCGCATGGCATGCCATGAGTCTTGATCCTCGCGGCGTGTCGGATGGAATCCTGTTTCCGGCATGGTGAGTGCGAAGAAGAAGCACAGGACCAACATCGATGAGCCGGCCACCAGGATCGGAAGCGGTATCGAGATCGTTGCCAGACCCACGCCGACCGCGATGCCCACGAAAGCGCCGGCGTAGCCGAGTTGTGTGGCTCGGAAATAGGCGGGCCCCAGATTGTCGGTACCGATTTCATCCGCGAGCCAGGCGTCGATCGCGCCGCTGATGAAAGTAGCGGCGAATCCGAAGAGAAAAGCGCCAAGAGCGATCGTCTGGAAAGAGGGATAGGCACCAATCAAGAGGATCGCGCAGCCTGTGAGGAAGAGTCCGATCAGGACGGATGTCCGCCGGCCATAGAGGTCGGCGACGACCCCGGTCGGGATTTCGAAGAGAAAGGCAGCGGTCTCCATGGCAGTCCCGACGAGGATCAGTTCGAGCGGGTTCATGCCCACTACGTTGACGTAGTAGACACCGGCCACCGTAAACGTGACTGAATTCAGAAACGCCCAAAGGGTCGAAAAAAGAAACCAGTTGGTTCTCGCAGATAACTTTCGCATGTGCGGGCGATGGCTCCTGGTCGATCTTCGGACGAGGCAAGGCCGTCGTGCGAAGGGTCTCTAGAGGATCGCGACGTCACTTGTGCTTCTGACAACCGGCCAGTCATGGCCGGCGCGGGAGGGATTCCTGTCTTCAGTCAGGCCGCAGGGCAACGTCCGCGATTGCAGAACATCGATTCGATCGAAACGAGGCTGAGATTTTCATGGCGGACCTCCTTTGGACGTGTTCAGCGGTGATTCGCGCGCAACGCCCTCGATTCGCCTAACTGGATGGAGAGTGTTTCTTCAAGAGTTCGACAACCGTAATGCGTATGACGTCGACGGTTCGTCGCAAACCGAGACGCTGTTCCATGCGAAGACGGTTCCACGCTTCGAAGGACAGCATCAATTCGATTGCATCAGCGACATCGACGGGTGCGGATTCGATTTCTGGCAACCACCGGCGCAGGTCACGCCGAAACACTCTCGTCGTACGTTCGTGTTCTTCCTGAAGGAAATGCGAGCGCCAGCGCTGAAGGGTCGAGGAGCGAAAATAGGGCGCGAGCTTGCCGAAGATCGCGACGCGACGATCGATCAGCGCGTCCACCCGTTCCTCGAAGGGCCCTGTCTGGACGTCGTCGACGAAAAGAGAAGTCACCTCGGCCGTTATCTCTTCGTTCATGGTCGCGAAGAGCGTCTCCATGTCGGAGAAATGTCGGAATACGGTTCGGACCCCGACTTCGGCGCGTTCGGCGACTTGCTGAGCGGTGGGCGATAGAGAACCTTCGCCAATCAACTCGAGCATGGCTTGAACGATCGCCGTTCGGCTCCGTTCGGATCGCTGGACTCTTCCGTCGCTGGGCGATTCAGTGCTGGTAGCCATGGGAGAGATTATGGCATAATAGCTGCCACTAAATCAGGGGATATTCCGATATGCGCAAGGTTCTAGTCTTGATTTCGTTTCTCGTGCTGGGGGTCGCATTGATTGGCTGGGTTTTTCGCGGTCCGATTTCGCTGCGCGTGATGCGCGCGGCGCTCGAAGTGAACATGGTCGCGGATCGCATCGGAGAATTGCCCGATGGTCTTCATCTGACACTCTGTGGTGCCGGCGGGCCTTTGCCCGATTCTCTTCGATCCGGACCCTGCGTGGCGATTGTCGCGGGCGAATCGCTCTACCTGGTCGACGCGGGTTCGGGGGCGGCGCGAAATCTGACTGCGATTGGCTATCCACCTTTGCGCGTCGAGGGCGTCTTCCTGACACATTTTCATTCCGACCATATCGACGGACTCGGGGAACTCGGCCTCCTGCGTTGGACGACGGGGAGCCATCGCTTGCCGCTGCCGGTATATGGTGCCGAGGGCGTTCGCGAGATCACGCAGGGGCTGAATCAAGCCTATCGACTCGATGCGGTCTATCGGACCGCGCATCACGGACCGCAGACGGCGCCCCCGACTGGCTCTGGCTTTTCGGCACATGCGTTCCGGGAACCCGCGGCGGGAGAGATCACGGTCATTCTCGACCGGGACGGATTGCGCGTGACGATGTTCAAGGTCGATCACCCGCCCATCGTTCCGGCCGTCGGCTACCGATTCGAATATGGCGGCCGCTCGCTCGTCGTGAGCGGGGATACCAAGAAGAGCGCCAATCTCGAGCGAAACGCAAGCGGTGTCGATCTCCTGGTACACGAGGCTCTTTCGCCGGAACTGATGGGGGTCATCCAAAGGGCCGCAGAGGTTTCGGGAAATGCAGCCGTCGCGAAGATCGCCTCCGACGTGCTCGACTATCACGCGAGTCCCGTCGAGGTGGCGGAGATCGCGGCTTCGGCCCACGTCGGCCACCTACTCTATTATCATGTCGTTCCACCCATGCCGATCCCCGGATTGTCGACGATCTTCCTGAACGGCGTGCAGGACGTCTTCGACGGCCCGATCACGCTCGGTCGCGATGGAACATCGATCTCCCTTCCCTCCGGTAGTGACGAGATTCGTATACTGAACAAATAGGGAAGACCAGCTTGACCCTCTCAACCCTCTCAACCCAGTAGGACCCTCTGAGTGAACGCGACCGATAAGCCCGATCGCTTCCATGCCTTCGAAGCCTCCCTCTTTTCAGCGAAGGTCCGACCGGCGCTGCGCTACAAGCAGCTCTACTACGAGGAAGTCCGCGCCGATATCAGCGAAATCCTGAAGTTGACGGGGCTCGCCTTTATTCCGACCGTCTTGACACCGGAGGGCGACGGCTGGCCGGACACGAGCGAGATGGTCTCTCTCGACTGGAAGCGCGACACCCGGATCCACCTCTCTATCCGGAGACGCCGCTGCAGAGAATGGTGTGCGCACTGGTCGAAATCTATTCCGATGAATTCGCGGTCACGCCGGCCATGCATACCCGTTGGGGGACAGAAGACAGCGAGCGCCATACGCGTGCGCGCTTCGGCACCAAGATGGGCTCCGCAAAGGCAGGTCATCGAGCAGCGGATCAGATGGTCAAGGGACGTTATGCCGTGGGTGCGACGCCGGAAGCGGGTCCCGCGATCGAGGAGCACTCGACGGATCTCCTGGCCGCCTTGTCGACTCATTTCGATTCGCACGATTTTCTACTCGGTGAACGCATGTCGCTCGCGGACTGTGCGCTGATGGGCCCCGTCTTCGGACATTTCTTTACCGACTTCGCTTCGCGAACGATGTTGCACGAGACTGCCCTTCCGGTCATTCGTTGGATCGAGTACTGCAATGTGCCGACCACCGATTCGCAGGGTCAGTGGTTTCGCGCCGACGGCATGCCGGAGAGCCTCTTCGATGTCCTGAAAGTCATGGGACGCGATGCCGTCCCCGCAATCCTGTCTGCGATTCGCGCCGTCGAAGAGCATGCCGGCGAGCATGGAGGCGCCGGGGTCGTGCCACCGCGCCAGGTCGGTCCGGCCGTTTCCGATCTTCGCGGCACGAAACTCACGCGAATCGCCCAGACCTATTCGCTCTGGATGCTTCAGCGAGTGCACGATTGCTATGCGGCCCTTTCCGAGGGGGATCGCGGTCGTGTCGACGACGCGCTCGTGGGATCCGGCTGGGAACCGCTACTCGCTTATCGTCCTCGCCATCGCGTAGAGAAGAAGGATTTCGCGCTCGTCTTCGAGGGCGAGTCGAACCGATCCGATTGATCCGATTGACCCACTAGGAGTTCGAAATCACGATGAGCATTTTCCAAGGCATTCGCAATGACTTCGAGCTGATCCGTTCCATGCTGCCCATCCTGTTCGCGGCACGCAGCGCGGGCGCCGACAAATCCGTCGATTATTCGGATTTCCTCGAACCGCATATCAAGAGTCGAGCGGACCGTCCGGCCCTGATCGCCGATTCGTCGAGCATGACCTGGGGCGAACTCGATTCCTTCGCCAACCGAGTTGCGAATTGGGCGGTCTCGGAGGGGCTTACACGCGGTGATGTGGTGGCGCTCTCGATGGAGAATCGACCGGAGTTCATCGGCATCTGGTTGGGTCTCTCGCGTATCGGAGTGATTTCGGCGCTCTTGAATACAAACCTCACCGGCGAGCGCCTCGCGCATTGCATGCGGGAAGCGAACGCGCGGCATTGGATCGTAGGAACAGAGATGGCTGAGGCCGCCGCCTCCGCCTTGTCCGAACTCACAGACTTGCCGCAGATGCTGGTTGCGGGGGGAATGGGAGATCCAATCGAGAATGCGGCAGAAATTCCCGCGGTTCTTCTGGAGGCGGCCCCGGATTCCAAGGGCTTCGATCGTGTTTATACTGAACAGGCTTCTTCGCCGGTCGATCCGGGTCTTCGTGCCGCGCGACTCGGCGGCGACGGTCTATTCCTGATTTATACCAGCGGAACGACGGGTCTACCGAAGGCCGCGCGCATCAGCCATACGAAAGCGATCACGACGGGAATCGCATCGGCGAAGTCACTGGGCCTGGACGTGAACGATCGAAGCTATTGCTGTCTTCCTCTCTACCACAGCGCGGGAGGGATGATGTCGGCGGGTGGAGCGCTGCTCTCGGGTGGTGCGCTCGTGATCGCACGGCGCTTCTCGGCCAAGCGATTCTGGAGCGATTGCACTCAACATGAGGTCACCTCCTTTCAATATATTGGAGAACTCTGTCGCTACCTGCTGAATTCGCCGCCCCATCCCGACGAGACTCGCCATCAGATTCGCTGCGCCATCGGCAACGGCCTGCGTCCGGAGGTCTGGCAACCCTTTCAAGATCGCTTCCAGATTCCGCGCATCGTCGAGTTCTACGGTGCAACCGAAGGAAACCTGGCGCTGATCAACGTCAGTGGAAAGGTCGGCGCGGTCGGCCAATTTCCCGGATTCCTGCGCAAGCTGGTCGGCATCGAGCTGGTTCGCTTCGATGTCGAATCCGAAGAGATTCTGCGCGGACCCGATGGCTTCTGCCAGCGATGTGATTTCGAGGAGCCCGGCGAACTCCTGATCAAGATCAGCAAGACGGCCCGCTTCGAGGGCTACACCAACGAAAGCGCCACCGAAAAGAAAGTCCTGAGAAATGCATTCGAAGAAGGAGACGCCTATTTCCGAAGTGGCGATCTGCTTCGCCTCGACGAACAGGGCTTCTTCTATTTCGTCGACCGAATCGGCGATACCTTTCGCTGGAAGGGCGAGAACGTTGCGACGAGCGAGGTCGCCGAAGTGATCTCGGGTGTGGCCGGAATCGAAGAAGCGAATATCTATGGCGTCGAGATTCCGGGTGCGGACGGTCGGGCCGGCATGGCCGCAGTCGTGACCAACGAAGAGTTCAATCTCGAAGCGCTCGATCGCATCGTCGAAGAAGGACTCGCTTCCTACGCGCGTCCGATCTTCATTCGCATCCTTCCGCAGATGGAGATCACGGAGACCTTCAAGCATCGCAAGGTCGATCTGGTTCGTGATGGATTCGATCCGACGAAGCTCGAGGATCGGCTCTATTTTCGCGACCCTGAAAAGGGGCGCTACGTAGCCCTGGACGTCGGCGCGTTCGAGCGGATTCAAGCGGCACAAATCCGCCTCTGATTTGTTCGGATCGGGGACGCTCGCGAGTCATCCTGCAGCGCGCGGCGGCTATTGGCACGCCGACTGTCAATATGCGATCGTGACGACTCGCTCACACGCCCCCCGCAATGAGTCCTTCGAGCATGCTCCCCGCATGCGCAGTGGAGAATCAGTCGATGTCCGATCGCTATCGCATTTTTGGAATGGAGCTCTCGCCCTTTTCCGTCAAGATCCGTTCCTATTACCGGTACAAGCAGATTCCTCACGAGTGGATCGTGCGCAATGCAGACAGCATGTCCGACTACCAGAAGTACGCCAAGATTCCGATCGTTCCCCTGGTAGTGACGCCCGACGAGAAGGGGATTCAAGATTCGACGCCGATCATGGATGCGATGGAAGAACTCCACCCGCAGCCGTCGATTCATCCCGAGGATCCGATTTCGAGATTCGTATCGCTGCTGCTCGAAGAGTTCGGTGATGAGTGGGGCAACAAGTGGATGTTTCATCTTCGCTGGGCGCGCGAAGAAGATCAAATGTCCGCGGGCGGACGAATCGCGGTTGGGATGGCGCCGAAGGGGAATGAAGAAGCCCGGCTCGCGGTTCGCAAACAGATCATCGAGCGCATGACGGGACGCGTCTATTTCGTCGGTTCCAACGAAGTGACCGCGCCGCAGATCGAGCAATCCTTCCTCGACGCGATCGCACTGCTCGAATCGCATCTCGAAGGTCGCCCCTATCTATTCGGAGGCCGACCTTCCTACGGCGACTTCGGTCTCTGGGGACAGATCTACAATGCCTGGACCGATCCAACCGGCGCCGCCTGGATCGAAGCGGACTCGCCCAATCTTCTCGCGTGGATTCATCGGATGCTCTGGCCGAGCGACGAAGGGGAATTCGAAAGCTGGTCAACCCTCGAATCGACACTGGCTCCCTTCCTGAAGAGTCAGGTCGGCGATCTATTCTGTCCCTGGACGGTTGCGAACGCCGCGGCGATGGCCGCTGGCGACGAAGAGTTCAGCGTGGAGTTGGCGGGCAAGACGTTCACGCAGCGACCACAGAAATATCACGCCAAGAGTCTGGCCGTCCTTCGAAAGCGCTATGCCGAGGCGGCCTCGACCGAGGGCCTCGATGCGATACTCGAAAGCGCGGGCTGCCTCGACGCGATGAAGGGCTGAAGCCGATGATCGATCTCTACACCTCGCCGACTCCCAATGGGCACAAGGCCTCCGTGACTCTCGAGGAACTCGAGCTTCCCTATGAGTGTCATGCGATCGACCTTTCGGCGAACACGCAGAAGGAAGAGTGGTATCTGAAGCTCAACCCGAATGGGCGGATTCCCGTCATCGTCGATCGCGACGCAGAGGGCGGAGAGTCCTTCGCGATCTTCGAGACCGGCGCGATCATGATCTACCTCGCCGAGAAAACCGGACGGCTCATGCCGACCGACGTGAAGGGACGGTCGCGCACGATGCAATGGCTGATGTTTCAGATGGGGGGCATCGGCCCGATGATGGGTCAGGCGAACGTCTTCTATCGGTATTTCCCGGAGAAGATCCAGCCCGCCATCGATCGCTATCAGAACGAAAGCCGACGCCTGATTGAGGTTCTCGAACGCGGGCTCTCCGAGAGCGAGTGGCTCGTCGGAAACGAGTTTACGATCGCGGACATCGCGAATTGGTGTTGGGTTCGGACCTACAAATGGTCGGGCGTTTCGATCGATGGGCTGCCAAACGTCCGACGCTGGCTCGATGCGATGAAGGAACGGCCGCGATGTCGGGCCGGAATCGATGTTCCCTTCAAGGTCAAGAGTCTCATCAAGGACAAAGAGGCTGCAAAGAAATTTGCGGAGAACGCACAAAAAACCCTGCAGACATGACGACGCGAGCTTCGAGCCCGGTCGTCTGACGTTTTCGTTCATTCCACAGAGGAGTCCCCCCATGAAGCTCGCCATCGGTGCCATGTCATTTGGACCGCGTGTCCAACTCAATATCGATCTCATCAAGCATGCCGAGAGTCTCGGTTTCGATTCGGCCTGGACCGCCGAGGCCTACGGCAACGATGCCGTAACGACGGCGACCTGGGTGGCGGCCAAGACCGAGAAGATCAACGTCGGTACGGCGATCATGCAGATGCCGGCGCGCACGCCGGCGATGGCAGCGATGACGGCGACCTCGCTCGACCAACTCTCGGGTGGACGCTTCAGGCTCGGACTGGGTCCATCGGGACCGCAGGTCGTCGAGGGATTTCATGGCGTTCCCTATGGCAAGCCCCTCACGCGAACGCGCGAATACATCGAGATCATCCGTCAGATCTGGGCTCGTGAGAAGCCGCTCGAATTTTCGGGTACGCACTATCAAATTCCATGCACGGGAGAGGGGACGACGGGCCTTGGCAAACCTCTCAAGAGCATCCTGCATGGTGATCCGTCGATTCCCATCTATACGGCGTCGATCAGCCCGAACGGACTCGCTTGTTCGGCCGAAGTGGCGGACGGCGTGATCCCGATGATGTTCGATCCCGAGCGCTACGACGAAGTCCTGAAGCCCCATCTGGAGAAGGGTTTCGCGAAGTCCGCCGAGAAGAAGAGTCTCGAGAATTTCGATGTCATGACCTCTTGCACGGTCATCGTGAGCGATGACGTCGAAAAGGCGATGGCACCCGTGAAAGCGAACCTCGCGCTCTATATCGGCGGCATGGGTGCGCGCGGCAAGAATTTCTACAACGATTATGCCAAGCGCCTCGGCTTCGAAGAAGCGGCGGTCAAGATCCAGGATCTCTTCCTGGACGGCCAGAAGAAGGAGGCGATCGCGGCGGTTCCGAACGAGCTCGTCGAAGCGATCCATCTCGTCGGTCCCCGTGACAAGATTCGTGATCGTCTGCAGGCCTGGAAGGCAGCGGGCGAGCGCCGCGAGGTCGGAACGATGTTGATCGGCGCGATGCAGCCAGAGGCGCTCGAACTCGTCGCGGAGGAGCTTCTTTAGCCAGCCGCGGCGCTAACCCACCGCGGCATCAACCGGCCGCGGTGCCCGTGTTACGTCTTGTCGGAAGACTCCGCGCTGAAACGTTCGAACACGTTTGCGTGAATCAAGGCGTTCTTCTTTCGCGAGACCAGGGCGCTTAGATCTTCGAGCACGATATAGCTGCTTGGCACGAGGAAGAGCGAGATCGTCGAGCCGAAGATTACGCCGAAGGCGAGCGACGTCGCCATCGGAATCAAGAACTGCGCGGAGACGCTGGTTTCTCGAAGAATCGGAAGCAGCCCGACGAAGGTCGTAATCGAGGTCAAGACGATTGGGCGGAACCTCGCGACACCGGCCTCGCGGACCGCATCTTCGAGAGCGATTCCCTTGGACCGACGATCGTTGATGTAATGAACCAGGACCAGGCTCGAGTTCACGACGACTCCTGTGAGCGCGACGAATCCAAAGATCGACATCATCGAAAAGTTGAAACTCTGATCCGTGAAGATCTCTCGAATGAAGAACATGATCCAATGACCCACGATGGCCCCGACGAGTCCGAAGGGAATCACGGCCATGATGATCAGCGGTTGGAGATAGGAGCGCAGGGGAATGGCCAGCAGGGCGTAGATCACGAGCAGCGCGATCGTGTAGTTCCTGAAGAGTCCCATCACGCTCTCCGTTTGTTCCGCTTGTACGCCTTCGAGTGAATGGGTCAGACCCGGATAGTCGACCTTCAGCAGTGGAATGAAGGTCTCCTCGATCTCCGCGATGATGGTCCCGGCCGCATTTTGTTTAGCGTCTACGTCCGCGGTCACGTGGATGACTCGTTGCCGGTTGCTTCGCTTGATCGTCGCATAGCCGCGGCCATATTCCGCGCGGGCGACGGCATAGAAGGGAACTTCGCCGCCGTCGGGCGTTCGGATGCGGAGGTTTTCGAGATCCGCAAGCGAGCGACGTGCTTCTTTCGGGTAACGCACCATGACTCGGATATCGTCGCGACCGCGCTGGATGCGCTGGGCTTCTTCGCCGTAGAAGGCCTGGCGAACCTGCTTCGAAAGGTCGTCCAGCGTGAGGCCGAGAGATTCCGCTGCGGGCAGGATGTCGAGCTTGATCTCACGCTTGCCCTCTCGGAAGGAGTCGTTGATATCCGAGATCCCTGCGAAGCTGGTCAGCCGTTCCTTCAAGCGTGCGGCCGCTTCACGAAGATGTGCGATGTTATTCGAGCGAAGTTGGATGTCGATGGGATCGCCGGCGCTGAATAGAGCGGCTCTGAAAACGAGTTCGACGACACCGGGAATGGGAGGGGTGACGGCGCGCCACCGGCGTTTGATCTCGCCCGCGCTGATCGGACGTTCGTCACCCGATTGGATGGCGATGCTGACCTCTGCGACGTGGCTACCCGACGCGCCCGTGGAGTCTCCGGGTCCGCCGCCTCCGCTCATCGGTTGTTCGCCTAGCGACAAGAGGATGTGTTTGACGAGCGACGCCCCGTCGACTTCGAGTCCCTCCGCGTCCATTTGCGCCTGCATCTCTTTGGCTGAACCCAGGAGAATCCGAGCCGCGCGCTCCGTAGATTCAATCGTCGATCCCTGCGGCATGACGAGAGAGGCGGTCACGTAATCGCTTTCGATCGGCGGAAAGAACGAGAAGTTCATCTTGACCGATCCGAACCCGAAATAGGCGGTGGCCAGTGCGACGGTCAAGATTCCGATCCCGCCAGCAATCACGGAATATCTCGCGGCGATGGCGCGATCGAGAAGGGGCCGATAGCGATTTCGCGCGAAACGCGTGAGGCTCGTCGCCATACTCGTTTGCAGCGTCTGCCAGCGAGCACGAACCGATCCCTTTCGCTCGATTATCTCGGCGTCGCTCCACTTCATGTGTCCGAGGTGTGCGGGAAGAACCAGTTGCGATTCGATGACCGAAAAGATCAGACAGAGAATGGCTGATAGACCGATCACGCCAAAGATCTGGCCCATGATTCCAGGCGCGTAGATCATGGGCCCAAACGCGGCAATCGTCGTGAGAACACCGAAGATGACGGGAACCGAGACTTCGCGGGCGCCTGCGATCGAGGCTTCGAGCGGATCCTCCGCGTTCTCCTGATGGCGATGGACGTTTTCGCCGACGACGACCGCATCGTCGACCAACAAGCCGAGCACCATGATGAAGGCGAAGACCGAGATGGAGTTGATCGAGACGTCCGCGATCGGAAACACGAAGAGCGCCCCGAGAATCGACAGCGGAACGCCGAGGCTGACCCAGATCGCCAATCTCAGGCGGAGAAAGACCGCCAAGATGATGAATACGAGCACGAATCCGCCGACGCCATTCTTGACCAGGATATTGAGTCGATCTCGCAGCTGGTTCGCCGAGTTCATCCAGGTCGTAATCGACAGACCTTCGGGAAATTGCGTGCGCAGCGTTACGAGGCGACCCTTCACGGCGTCGACGAGATCGAGGACCTTCTGATCTCCGACCCGGAAGACGCGAATGCTGACGGAAGATTCGTCATCGAAATAAGCGGAAAGATCTTCGTCGTCGAAGCCGTCGACGACGTTTGCGACATCGGAGAGGAGAAGCCGCGTGCCATCCGTTTCCGTACGCAGGACGATCCGCTCGAATTCCGGTCGCGAATAGGCTTGTCCCTTGGTGCGGAGCAGGATTTCGCCCGCCGTCGTCTTGATCGAGCCGCCGGGGCGATCGAGGGAACCGCGGCGGACGGCGGCGACGACTTCGTCGAAGGTGAGCCCGAAGCGCTGAAGGGTCTCTTCGGAAACTTCGATCGAGATCTCGTAATCGCGTGCATTCTGGAGTTGGACCTGGGTGATATCCGTCATGCTCGCGAGTGAATCTCGAATACGCTCCCCGTAGACCTTCAGGGATTTCTCGGAAGCGTCGGCACTGATCGCGATCTGGATGACCGTTCGCCTGATCTCGGCGTGAGAGACGATCGGTTTTTCAGTTTCGACGGGAAAGGTCGTGATCGAGTCGACGGCGTTCTTGATTTCCGACAAGGCGCGATCGATCGGGTAGCCATCCATGAGCTCGGCACTGACGCCACAGGCGCCTTCGGCCGCCGAGGAAGTGATTTTCTCGATCCCATTGAGACCATTGATCTCTTCTTCAATACGGATGCAGACACCTTGCTCGACTTCTTCGGGCGCCGCTCCGAGATAGACGACGCCGATCGAGATGACGTTGATGTCGATATCGGGAAACGTCTTCTGTTGAATGTTCGGAAGGCTGAAGAGACCACCAAAGATCATCAGCGCCATCAGGAGATTGGCGGCAACGTGGTTCCTTGCGAACCAGGCGATGACCCGATTCATTGGACCGTTCCGGTCGGCCCGTCGGAGCGCTTCGCGAGACCGTGACCCACCTCGTTTTCATTGGCGCCCTTCGGTGTGAACACACGAACGCGCATGCCATTGATTGCGGCTTCGAGCGGCGTCGTGCAGATGCGCTCGCCGGATTTGAGGCCGGCACTCACAATGACGTTGTCGCGTTCGGTGCGCAGAACCTCGACATCGCGAAATTGGATCCGCTCTTCGCCGTCGACGACATAGACGCGATCGCCTTCCCGGAGTGCGTCGCGGGGAATCACGAAGGCGCTCTCGATCGTAAGCCCTTCGATCTCGGCTTCGACGAAGAGGCCGACGGCGAGGGGCGCTGTGCGCCCGCTGTCGAGACTCGCCGGGAGCCCCTCGACGAGATTCGCCGCTACGTTGGCCGGTCCGCTGGGCGAGCTTGCTGGACTCTGGGCAGCGAGAACCGATTCTTCGTCCCCCTCCTCGGAGTCATCCGGACCTTCGGAGGTTTGGGACGAGGGATCGCTCGGGATCCCGATGGCGATCGCGGTGTCTTCCGCCAGGCCATAGGGATCTGAAACGCGCGCGACGAGATGAACCATCCGCGTTCGCGGGTCGAGTTCGGCTTCCGTTCGAACGAGCGTGCCATTCCAATGATGGACACGCCCCGCAAACTCAGCCGTCAGTCTCACGTGCGAGCCGGCCGCGGGACGCGCTCCCGTCGAACTGCTCGCAGCGGCCTCGTCGTTCGCCCCGCCTAACATGCGCGGGATCAGCGGCACGTCGAGATAGGCGAGCTCCCGATCCGGAACCGGCAGTCGAATCTCCGCGAAATCGACGGCATAGAGAGTCGCAATCGTTTTGCCGCGCGTGACGAATTGGCCGACGTCGACCTGCTTGCTACGCACGCGCCCGCGATAGGGGGCCTTGATCTCGGTTCGCGCGAGGTCGCGCGTGGCTCGCTCGAGTCGTGCACGCGCTTCGCGCAAGCTTGCCTCGGCGACCCGAAAGCCATTTTCGGCATCGTCGATTCGCGACTCACTGGCTACCGAGCGATCCTTCAGACGCCGCTGTCGATCGCGTTCTTTCGCGGCCCGACCGAACTCGCTCTCCGCGCGGGCGACGATGGCGCGGGCGGTTTCGCGGTCGACGCGATAATCGGCCGCGTCGACGCGAGCGAGAATCGCGCCGCTCTCGAAGAAGCCACCTGCGGCGAGCGAGGGCGAGATCCAGAGCACCTCGCCGGTCACCTGGGGAATCAGGTCACTTTCGGTTCGCGGAGAGACGGATCCAAAGGCCTTTACGAAGAATTGGTGGGGCGTCGGCTTGGCGATGATGACGCGGACGAGGGGGGCCGCGCTCTGGCGCTCGAGTTCTTCCGGCGTCTGACTGAAGAGGGCCAGAATCGCGACAACGACGACGGCCGCGCCGAGCAGAGTAAAGGGAAGGATCTTCGAGCCGAGCATCAGGTCCTTTCCGCACTCAGCCGGCAGCCCGTTTCGACGAGAGCCGCCTCTGGGCAGGTTTTGGCGCAAGTTCGAGGAGCGGGGCGGGCCGGCGTTCTCTGTTCTCAAGCCGTTCAGGGCCTGTACGAATTAGGCGATTGACCAAGTCGTCCTGGGGGTGGGCTGAGCCTTAGGAGGGTAGATATCAGCTGACGCTGTGTCAATTCCCAGACAGCTGGCGTGCGCGGCTGCCGAGCGCTCAGATTCCACTAGAATGATTCAAAAGGAGTGACCGAAATGCCCCCCGAATCGATCCCAGGTGAAGAAACCCGAACCGCCTACCGGACTTGCAATCTCTGCGAGGCGGCCTGCGGGGTCACGCTCGAAATCTCGGGCGATCGCGTCGTGAGTGTCCGGGGCGACAAGGACGACCCCTTCAGTCGGGGATTCATCTGCCCCAAGGGGTCGACGCTTGGCGATCTCCACTGTGACCCGGACCGGCTGACGACTCCACTCGTTCGGCGCGACGGGAAGCTCGAGGAGGCGACCTGGGAGGAAGCCTTCGCGGAAGTCGAACGCGGGCTCGGCGCAGTCTTTGAAGAGCACGGACGATCCGCCCTGGCCGTACTGCTCGGCAATCCGATCGTTCATCATCTCTCGACCAGCCTCTATGTTCGTCCCCTGGTTCGCGCGGCGGGAACGACCCAACTCTATTCCGCCTCGACCGTCGACCAGATGCCCCAACACCTCGTTTCAGGCCTGCTCTGGGGCGATCCCAATGCTTTCCCCCTTCCCGATCTCGATCGCACGGATCATCTCCTGATGCTCGGCGCGAATCCGGTCGCCTCGAACGGAAGTCTCGTCACCGCCCCCGATTTTCCCGGCCGACTGAAGGCGATGCCCGCGCGGGGAGGGCGTCTCATCGTCGTCGATCCTCGAAAGGGCGAAACCGCGCAGCGCGCCGACGAACATCTTTTCATTCGCCCGGGTACGGATGCGCTCTGGTTGGCGGCGCTCGTTCATACGCTCTTCGAAGAAGATCGGGTCTCGATCGGCCGCCTCGAACCGTGGGTTGCCGGCGTCGATGAGGTTCGTGCGCTGGTGGCTCCCTTTACACCCGAACGCGTCGCCTCGATCTGTGGCATCGATGCCGACACGACGCGTCGGCAAGCCCGCGATCTCGCGGGAGCCGCCGCGGGAGCCGTCTATGGTCGAATGGGTGCGCATACCGTGGAGTTCGGGAGCGCGGCGGCGTGGATGATTGCGATCCTCAACCTACTGACCGGCAACTTCGATCGTCCCGGAGGTGTCATGACGTCTTCACCGGTCGCCTCGCGAATCGATGATCGCGAGCCGGGCGGGCGAGGGTATCGAACCGGGCGATGGAAGAGTCGCGTCAAGGGTCATCCCGAAGTCAACGGCGAATTTCCGGCAGCCGGTCTCGCCGAGGAGATGGAAACCGAGGGAGAGGGACAGATTCGCGCCGCGATTTCAATCGCCGCGAACCCGGTTCGCTCGTTTCCGAATAGCGACCGTCTCGATCGCGCGTTTGCGGATCTCGATTTCTATCTTGCGGTCGACATCTACGTGAATGAATCCACCCGACACGCGAACGTCATCCTGCCTCCGCCGTCCGCGCTTAGCGAGGAACAATACGAGCTGACCTTCATGGCCAACGCCGTGCGAAGCTTTGCGAAATACTCACCGCCCGTCTTTGACTACGATGGTTTGAGAGACGAGGACATCCTGGCAAAGGTGGCTCTCATCTTGCGAGGCGACGGGGCCGACGCCGATCCCGCCGTGCTCCACGATGAAATGCTCGCGGAATCCGTGGATCGACAGCTGAACGATTCCAAGAGCCCGATTGCGGGTCGAGACCGCGCAGAGATCATGTCCGAACTCGATCATCCCTCGCCGCTCATGAATCTGCTCGACATTCTGCTTCGAACGGGATGGCAGGGCGATCTCTTCGGGGCCAAGCCAGGTGGTATTTCGCTCTCCAAGCTCGCGAAACATCCGCACGGCGTCGATCTCGGTCCGATGGTCGAGCGATTCCCGGGTCGACTGAAGACCGAGTCGGGTCGTCTCGAACTCGCACCCCCGCAATTGGTCGAAGATTGGCAGCGCGTTTGCGCCCGCCTCGACAATCCGATTTCGGACGATCAATTTCTCCTGATCGGACGTCGGCATGTGCGCTCGAATAACAGTTGGATGCACAACATTTCGTCGCTCATGAAGGGACGCTCTCGCTGCACGCTTCTCATGAATCCAGAAGACGCTTCGAAACTCGGAATCGAGAATGGAAGCGACTGCGAGATCAGCTCACGCGTGGGCCGACTCGAGGTCGCGGTCGAGACGAGTGAATCGATGATGCCGGGCGTCGTCTCGTTGCCGCACGGTTGGGGTCATGACGCCGAGGGAATGCGAATGTCGGTTGCCCAGGCCCATGCGGGAGTTCCCAGCAATGTCCTGACCGACGACAGCATCATCGACCCCGCGAGCGGTAACGCGGTGTTGAACGCGATTCCCGTCGAGGTGCGTGCCGCTTCCTAGACTATTCCGCCTCGGCGATTCGCAGGAGTTGCTTTCCGAGGTTCTTGCCTTCGAAAAGTCGCAAGAAAGTCTTCGGCGTATTTTCGAATCCTTCCTGGATATCCTCTTCCACGACGAGTTCGCCAGAATCGCTCCACTGGCGAAGATCCTTGATCGCCTCCGCGAAGCCGGAAATGTGGTCGAAGAGGATGAACCCGCGAACCGACAGTCGATGAACCACGATCTGCATGATGTTACGCGGTCCCGCCGGTAGCTCCTTTTCGTTGTAGCCGGAGATCCCGCCGCAGAGCGTGATGCGTCCGTTGTCGGCCATGCGCGGGAGCGTGACATCGAGGATGTCGCCGCCGACATTGTCGAAAAAGAGATCGACGCCCTTCGGAAACTCTTCGCGAATCCGACGACCCACGCTTTCGTTCTTGTAGTCGATCGCGCCGTCGATCTTCGCTGTGTCGCAGAGCCACGCACATTTGTCGGAACCTCCCGCGATGCCAACGACCTTTCCGGCGCCGCGCAGGCGCGCAATCTGGCAGACCACCGAACCGGTCGCTCCCGCGGCTCCCGAGACGAGGACGTTGTCGCCTTCCTGAATCGGATGGATGGCGTGGATTCCGAAATACGCAGTCAGGCCGGTGCCCCCGAAGAGGCTGAGCATGCGATGGGGCGGGATTCCGTCGGGTACGGAAGAGAGTCCGGCAATCTTGCCCTCGCCTCCGCCTTCGATGAAATATTGCTGCCAGCCGAACATTCCGGAGACCAGCTTGCCTTTCGGGTAGTCGGCGTTCTTGGATTCGATGACCTGTGCGACCGTCGATGAACGCATGACTTCGCCGATGGCGACCGGCGGGATATAGCTGGGAACGTCGTTCAGCCAACCGCGCATCGCGGGTTCGAAGGCGAGATAGAGATTACGCACAAGGACTTCGCCGTCCGTGATCTCGCGAAGCTCTTCTTCTTTGTATTCGAAATTCGATTCCTGAACCATGCCTTCGGGTCGGCTGGCGAGTACCCATTGTCCGTTGGTGCGTGTCATTTTCGTTTCCTCTTTTCGAAGTGGATGAGACGTACGACCCTAACGCTCGATGCCGAGTTCTTTCAGGATCTCGTCCGTGTGTTGACCATGCGTGGGAGCAGGGCGCGCAAGCGTCGTCGGAGTTCGGTCGAATCGGGCCGCCGCGCGCGGCTGACGGATGCGGCCGACGACGGGGTGGTCGGATTCGACGATCAGATCGTTCTCTACGATCTGTGGATGAGTGATCACTTCTGACAGCGGCAGGATCGGGGCACACGGAACTTGTTCCGCATCGAGCCGCTCTAGCCATTGTTCGGTCGTGCGCGTCTTCAAGACATCGGCGGTCTGATCGAGACGTTCCTTCGCATAAGCGACCCGCCCGCCGGCGGTCTTGAAGCGATCGTCGTCGAGCCATTCCGGATGATCGAGGGCGTTCGCCAGACCCTGCCATTCCGAATCCGACACGGCGCCCGCCGTCATCCAACCGTCCGAAGTTTCGTAGACGAGGTCCTGGGCCAGGGCGTTTCGAGGCGTGTCCGTTTCTTCGCCAATGAAGGTGTGGCCCGCGAAGCCTTCGGGCCAGGAGAGCGCGATCATTGCGTCGATCATCGAGAGTCGGACATGCTGGCCCATTCCGGATCGTTCGCGCGCGAGCAACGCGGCCGTGATGGCTTGTGCGGCCGTGATCGCGGTGACCTTGTCGGGAATCACGAGTCGCATCATGCGAGGCCGACCCACGCCTCGATTGCCCTGGATGGTGGCCAGTCCCGAGAGTGCCTGGACGATCGGATCGTAGACACGCTTGCCCGCGTAGGGTCCCGTCTCACCGAAGCCCGAGATGGAAACGTAGATGAGGTCCGGCTTGATCTTGCGCAGATCGTCTTCGCCGATTCCCATGCGTTCGACGACGCCGGGGCGAAAATTCTGGACGACGACGTCGGCCGTTGCGATCAACTTGCGAAAGGCATCGAGGTCGGCAGGATCTTTCAAGTCGAGGACGATCGATCGTTTGTTTCGATTCGTTGTCGCAAAGGTCGCGGTAATGCCTTCGCGCGGGCGGCCGAGGAGTCGAACGAGATCGCCTATACCGGGCGCTTCGACCTTGATGACGTCCGCTCCCTGATCGCCGAGCAGGCCGGTCGCCATCGGGCCGGAGATCATGGTCGTGAGGTCGATGATGCGATAGCCGGAAAGGGGGCCGGGTTGGGAAGGCATGGATGGGGGGGCTCCAAGGTTCTCGGGGGTGTTGTCGCGAAGGACCTATTCGGGCGACCCCGAGAGGCTAGCAACGAAATCAAGGGTCTACGGGTGCTCGGCAATCGGGTATTCTCGAACCATGGATCCAGACACCCCCTCGTCCCAAGAGCCCGAAACCTCTCCGAGCGATCGACCGACTCTGCCCTCCGGTGTCGTCGCGTTCGTGAAGCGGGACTGCCCGACCTGCGAGTTGGTCATTCCTGTTCTGCAGACCATCGCGAAGAAGGTGCCGCTCACCGTCTATACCCAGGACGATCCCTCGTTCCCGTCCGACACTTCGGACATCGACGCGATCGACGACACCGATCTTTCCGTCTCGTGGCACAACGAGATCGAAGCCGTGCCAACACTACTGCGCGTCGAGGCGGGGCAGGAGGTCGAGCGCGCCATCGGTTGGCATCGCGGCGAGTGGGAAACGCTCACCGGCGTCGAAGACCTCGGGCCCGGTCTGCCGGAGCTTCGACCCGGCTGCGGCTCGCTCTCGGTCGACCCCGTTCGTGGTCCAGAACTCGCGATTCGCTTCGGAAAGTCGAAGCTGCGCGCCAGGCGGGTCGAGATCGCGGTACTCGAAGATGAGATGCAGGCTTGTTTCGATCGGGGCTGGAGCGACGGCTTGCCAATCGTTCCGCCGACCGAAGCGCGGGTGCTTGCGATGCTCGAGGGAACCAGTCGGACACCGGACGAATTGGTGGCCGTCGTGCCCCCGGACCTCGTGCCGTGCACGGTCGAGAAGGTGGCGATCAATGCCGTGATGGCGGGTTGTCGGCCCTCGTATCTTCCGGTCGTTCTCGCCGCGGTCGAGGCCGCGTGCACGGACAAATTCAATATGCATGGACTGCTCGCAACGACGATGTCTGCGGGTCCGGTCCTGATCGTGAATGGACCGATTCGCAAGAAGATCGGGATGAACTCGGGCAAGAACGTCCTGGGCCAGGGC
>Ga0310122_10000443_pt1 | contig 26256 bp, 23 predicted proteins | sample CB6_Bottom_1051__FD_203503 | JGI IMG/M metagenome (GOLD analysis project Ga0310122, IMG submission 203503) | Marine microbial communities from Western Arctic Ocean, Canada - CB6_Bottom_1051 | ecosystem: Environmental > Aquatic > Marine > Oceanic | place: Canada: Western Arctic Ocean | collected...
CCGTAGCGGAAACCGGCCTCCGTGTTGGGCAGTGACTTGCGGCCCTTCGAGTCGATATACGTGGCCCGCCAAAAGTAGGTGCGGCCGAACTCGAGCAGGTCGAACGGCACCGGCATCTCAGTCAGGTACTCCGTCGTCTTAGCCTTGAAAACGGGGTAGGTGAACGAGCCATCAGCGGTGCGGATTTCCCAAAGAGTGCTGGCATGGGTCGTGTTCCCGTCACTGCTCTCGAACGCGGACACCAACATCGATGCCGGGGAGTAGACGGAGCTGCCGCCGGTCAGTTTTTGAGCGGCGGGCTGGCTGGGAATCTTCACCTTGCCGCATTGCTTGTTGACGTTGGCCTGGCGTCCCCGGGCGAACGTGACGTAACTGGTCAGGCCCATGCGCGTGAAGTTTTCCGGGGTGAGCAGCGTGTTGTTCAGATAATAAAGGTGCTCGAGGTACTCGGTGCGGAACGCCTTAAAAAAAGCGTCCTTAATGGTGTGAGTGCCGTGGGTGGTGTTGGCGTTTCCGGCTTGGCCGATGAAGACGGATTTGCTGATGTAATCGCTCCGCATGTCGTTGTCGAAGTCCCACGGCAGCATGGCCCAGCGACCGTCGGCGCGGCGCCACAGGTAAAAGTTGTGCACGGTGTCGTCCCAGGTGCCCATCCAGTTGCGTATGGCGATGTAGCTCATGAGCGACTCCATGTCCCAGTTTTCCTCGAACCACTTTTTGAGCCGCGTGCGGTTGCTTTTGTTCTTGGCCAAGCCGTCGATCATTTCCTTGAGTTCGGTGTGCCCTTTCCAATCCTGGTTCTTTGAGGAGTAAATCCACCCGTAACGTTGCAGCGCCGTCCAGCCATCGTTGGTGCCCAGCTTGCCGCCGTCGCCCCGGCCGTACGGGCCGAGATTTTGCAGGATGCCGCTGGACTTGAAGATGTGCCCGGTGGGCTCGACCTCGGTGCCGGGGTTTCGGCGGGCCTGGTCCTCGTGATAATTCTCGAGCAACCGGTCGTTGTGGTCCTCGATCAAGAGCCGCCGCATCTTGCGCTTGTTGATGGCCACGTCGACCCACTCGGTGTGCGAGGTGGGCAGGCCAAGTTCCTGGAAGATCGCATGCCCGGCCACGGTCACGTTGTCTTTGTCCATGAACAACAGGTCGCTTTGGCCGTTGAACTGGTTGTAACGCGGGAGGCGAACCTTCCACGAGTTGCGGCCGGCGTTGCGGCGGTAAAAGCTGCCGTTCCAGCGGCCGTACACGTCGCGCACCTCGCCGTTGTAAATGAGGACGCCCGGCACGGTGTCGTTCCACGGGCCGCGCGGCTTGATGTTTTTCGCAGGGCGATAGCCGCTGCGCGGGTTGGCCGCTGCGTTTTTTGAAAGTTGGGTGAGACCCTTGCGCGGCACGAGCAGTTCAAAATATTTTCGCGTGTTGCTGAACTTGGGCATCACGAAATAGGCGTGCCACTGGTACGGGTCGCTCTTTCGCGGGGAGATTTGTTCCGGCCCATTGCCGAGGTCTGCCAAGATTCGGTAGCGCACCAGTGTCCGGTCTGGCTTCTTGGGCAGCGTGTGCGTCCAGAGGCCGTCCTTCAGTTTCATGCTGCGCTTGGCCAAGGTCTCTCCCTCCTTGTCGATATTGTCGTAAAAGTATTCGAGCATCACGCCGGTGAGCGTCTCGTCGGTGGAGAACTTGGCCTCGATGTTCACCGTGTCCAGTTTGCCGATCAGCGTGCTTCCGTTTTTATCGACCGCACGGATGGAGGTGACGACGGGTGCCGGCATCGAGCGTTTGCGTGCGATGTGGTTTGGACGGCCCGGTGTGGCGTTTTTCTCGAGCGGCGAAGCGACCCAGTTAGCCGGATCGCCGCCCGGCAGGGAAAAGTTGATCCTCTCAAGCGACATCCCGCGATATTGATACTGCATCGGGTCGATGCCGGTCCACTTCGGCCCTGCGCCGATCGAGTCCGCCCCGATGGGCCAGGGGAATTGGGCCGAGTAACGGACGGTGTCCTCGGCGTTGCCGCCGTCGTTTTCCACGCTCACGCGTTCGCCGTTGTTGCTGAGCACGCCCTCGTACGGACCCAGCACCGTGATGCCGGCCAGGCGATACTCCTTGATGGCGGCCAAGCGCTTGGGATCCTTCGCCACGACCAGATAGGCACCGCTCTCGACTTTCGTGCCCACCGGGAAGGCGTAGTCGATGCCGCCGCTGATCCGCCAGTTGTCCAGCGTGACCGGTTTGCGGCTGAAATTGTGCAGTTCGATGAACTCGTGCACATCCTCCAACAGGTCGAGCACCGGCTGGCCTCTCCGGTCGAACTCCGGCTCCTCGATCGGGTGGTACATGATCTCGGAGATCACGATGCGCGGCGGTGGCGGTGCGTTGGCGTCCACTCGGTAAAACCAGCCAAGCGGCGCGAACGTTTTCTTGAACGGGTTCGTGCCGGTAATTTCGGGGTACAGATCCCACGAGATTTTCACCTCGGCGCTTGGCGCTTGGGTAAGCGCAAACCGATACCGGCTGTCGCTGATCTTTGTCACGCTTTGCGCCGGCTGGCCGTTGATCAGCAGGTCGCCGGCGTCCACGCCGCTGACATTCATGCTGAACTCCACCTCGACCGCATCGAGTGACTTCACGGTCAGCCCGGCCGGCGGGTTGGTTCGCTTCACGTAGGGCGGATTGTCGTCGGCGTGGGTGTAGGTCCAGCGGTTGCTGTTGGCAGTTTCCCGGAGCGGATTGGGTGTCTGCGCCTGGTCGGTGATGCCGTGCCCCTTGGCCCATGTGAGGCGCACCTTGCCCTGGGGTGCGCCGTTGAGTTGAAACACCCACGTCCGGCCGCCGCCCTCGACCGACTGAGCCGGCACGCCGTTGGCCAGCAGGTCGGCGGCATTTACGCCGTTCACCGGCTCGGTGAAGGTGATGCTGACCCGGCCGAGGTTCGAGGCCAGACCGGGCGGCGGGTCAACGGTCTCCACTTTTGGCGCGACACTCTCGACCGACACCGCGGAGAGGCGCGCGTCGAACAACACGTCTGGGCTGGTGCGCCGCTGGTTGAGCACAATCACCGCGATCGTGTTTTCTCCATCGGCCAGAACCTCGCTAAGGTTTTTCAGCGCGTAGCTGCGGAATCGCAGCGGCTCCGTCGCTGCCTTGGAGGCGGCCGTGGTGTACTTCGGCTTGTCTGTCTCGACATTGTGCCGTGCCACCTCCGTCCCATTGATGTAGGCCACAAAGCCGTCGTCCACCTTGGCGCGCAGCGTCATCGAGGTGATCGTGTCCGGGTCCTGGCAGTCGAACTTGCGCCGGAGAAAAAACGAGTTGTAGCGGCTCTTCATGTCCTCCAGCTCGGTGCCGCCGGTGACCTTCTCGCCGAAAAAAACCGGGGTCGGGGCGGTCTCCCAGTCCGAGTCGTCATGGTCTGCCTTGGTCCAGGCCCAGTAGTCCGGGCGGGAAGGGGTCTTTTTGCCGCGCCACAGTTTCCAGTCCGCCCCGTAGTCGAACAACGTCACCGCTTGGCCAAGCGGGGCGGCAGCCAGCAGGGCCAACGCCAGGGCAGGGCCAAGGGAGCGACGAAAGATTGCGGGCAGATCGGTCATGTGCGGTGGAAAGTACCCGGTTCACGACGATTTTCAATGCCGCAAATGCGAGCCTTAAAATGATATTAAAATAAAATAAAAATAAGTTGTCAAAAAATCAATAGAAGGTTACGATCGCCCCATGAATGCGGGTGCTGTCATCGGGGTGCTGATTTTACTGGGCGTCTTCTTATTCTGCATGCCGGGGTTGCTGGTGTTACCCGTGATTCTGTTCGCGTTCATCATCCCGGTGCAGGCGGTGTTCAAGGAGGACGTTACCTTTAAGTCGGCGTATTTCCTCATGGCGATTGTGCTGATTGTGACGTCGATGGTGATGTTCGTGGTCAACAATATGGGGTTTCCTGTCTGGATTGCCTACGCCACCCAGTTCGTGATCGGCGCGTTGCTCTTGGGCTACATGATCCAGGCCGATGATGAGCCGATCGGGGTTCTCAAGGGCAGCTTGGTTTCGCTGATCACGACGGCGATAACGTGGGGCATTTGGATCACCACAGGCCAGATGCTTGGTTCGTTTTTCGGGTGAACACCGGGGACAAGTGTTTGGTTACAATCGCGCTTGACACTGCTGGGTTGAGCACACAGCCTTCCGCCGTTCGCGGTTTTAACCTTAAATAAACAGAATCATGGCATTCGTTGTAACAGGAGCTTGCGTGGATTGTGTGTACACAAGTTGTGTGGATGTGTGCCCGGTGGAGGCGTTCCACGAGGCGCCGGATCGGTTGTTGATCAATCCCGACACCTGCATTGACTGTGATGCCTGCGTGCCGGAATGCCCGGTGGAGGCCATATATTCCGAGGATAACGTGCCGGACGATCAGCAGGAGTGGATCGACCTGAACAAGGAAGCCGAGAACCACCCCACACTTGCCGGTTCCAAGGAGCCTCTCAAGGGCCCGAAGTGCGGCAACCCCAACGCCGACTGAACCCACCAACGGTAACCAGAAACACCGGTCAGTCGGTCTTGAGCTGACCCGGTTGCAGGATGCCGTGGCGTATCCGGCCCCCGCGCGGGCCTTTGCAGGTGTACGTGATGTGCACCGCGCCGTCCGCCGACTGGATGACCGAGGGGTAGCTGAAGGAGGTGGCCCCGTCGCTTTGCGGCTCGAGCCGCCGCTTCAGCGGCCAGGTTTTGCCCTCATCTTCGGAAATGGCGACAGTCAAATTGTCGCGTGACTGGGTGGAGTCGTTGTACACGATCAGCCAACGGCCGTCGCGCAGGACGATCACCTCGAGGCTTGAGCCGGGGTTGGGGATGTCGGTGTCCCGCGCCGCGCTCCACGTCTCGCCGTTGTCGCGGGAGAGGCTGGCCATCACCCGACCCGGAGGCGGACCGGAGTCCCGGCAAAACGCAATGATCGTCCCGTCGCGCCGCTTGACCAAGCTGGGCTGTATGGGGCCAAGGCCGATGATCGGCCGGCTGGCGCGCCACGTGTCGCCGTCGTCATCGGAGATCGCCACGAGCGAGGCGTTGAATCCATCCGAGTAAAGCGGGAGCAGTATCCGCCCGCTGGGCAGCGTCAGCGGGTGGGTGCGGGGCATCCAGCCGGTCTGCCGCTTGAACGGGTCGTTGGCCGCCTTCAGCAGCAAGGTCTCGTAAGGCTGGGCGTACTCGGCCCACATTGCTGTGTTCAGTTTCAGTTCGTCGAAGCGCTGCTTCATCACCTTGGCAAACACCGGCCCCGGCTTGAGTTGCACGACACCCTGCCACGACCACTTGGGCGCACCCGCGCCTTGGTAATCTTCCGCGCGCCTGAATTTCAGCAGGCCGCATTCCCAGCGATGCGCCAGCACCGAGATCCAAAACAATCGGAGCCGTCCCTTGGGGTCGATGTGCAGAATCGGGTTGCAGTCGGGGAAGCCGGGCGTGTCGGCCATCTCGAAAACCGGTCCCCAGCGCTTGGCCCCTTTTTTCAGGCGGGCACCTTGCACGAGCACGTCGTCGGCCGTGCGCTCGCCGGAGCCGTGAAACCAGCAGGCCAGCAGGTCGCCGTTGGGGCACTGCACGATGCTGCTGGAGTGGGTGTGTTTTACACCGGGCGGAAAAATATCGGTGGTGATGAAAAGGGGCGTGGCGTTGGCCAATGGGAGAACACCCCATGACGATACCGCGAACAGACCGAATTTAAAAACGAACTGGGAGGAAATCATTTTTGCTGGTTCAGGGGATGGGGGCAGGTTGGTTGGTCAGGTGGCGCTGGATGCGGCGTAGATCGGGGATGGCTTCGTCGCGGGGTTTGCCGCGCAGGAAGGGGTGGGTGGATTGCCAGCCCCAACGCTCGGCATGGCCGTCGGCGAAACTCATGACGGCTCCGTTGCCATACTCGCCGTAAGGCTGGCGATCCGGCTCGGGTGGCAGCCAACCGTGGCGCTTGGCAGGGCCGTCGCCCCACTTGGTTTCCGGGTAGTAGCGCAGGCCAATATTGCCGTCGTTTATGCTGAAGGCGTCCTCGTCCATGAACACGATCGAGCCGGACGGGCCGGGATTGCGGATGGCGGAGAATTTCTGGCCTCTCTTACCCATTTTATCGACGATGGAGCAGGTGCGCGTTCGGGGATACTCGCGCTCCTGGTAAACGACTTTGCCGCGATCTGCCGGGCAACGGTAGATGGCTGATGAGTCGTTGTACTTGAACAGGATGCCATTGCGGATGTTGAAGTCGGTGATGTCGCGCTTGGCATTGCCGAGAATCCAGGAACCCCTGAGGCTGATCCACGCGCCGCCGCCGCCCGAATTGTGGTTGGGAGGGACGACGTTGTCGTTGTCGTCGGTGTACATCTGCCAGCACAGTTGCAACTGCTTGAAGTTGCTGATGCATGTGATGTCGTAGGCCTTGGCCTTGGCCTTGGCAAGTGCAGGGAGGAGCAAGGCGGCCAGGATGGCAATGATGGCAATTACGACCAACAACTCGATCAGGGTGAATCCTGCAATTGCCTGCCCCGGCCCCACGTTTTTCTTTCTCGGCTTCATCAATCGTTGTCTCCATGGAAAAAGAGGCGGGCATGACTGCCCGCCTCTCACCCCTATCTACTACTAACCCAAAACAAACTATAACAATTACTCTCTCACGGCACGGGCGTACTGCTGCGCCTCGCCCGCAGATATGGTCAGCGGACTAGTTGCCCCTGCCACATCCGCCCACGGACCGTTCACTGAGGCTGCCGCCTGCAACTTGCCCTCAAACGTCACGGTGACGGTTCCATTGCCGTTGTTCACGATGCTGAGCGTTGGTGGCTCAGCAGGAGCAGGTTCGCCTGTCACCGGCACTTTCACGCCAGCGGCGAAGTCGAACGCGGCCACATCCAGAGCACCACTGTCAGCGGTGGCTCCAAGACCGATCGCCAGATAACTGATGATATTGAAGTCCTTTCCACCACCTTTATTGATGGAAAAAACCTCCGGAGAGAGACCGTCAACATACACGGAAACCTTGTGTGTTCCCGCGCCCACATTGTCTGCCTCGATGGTGACCCAAAACTCATGCCATGTTGTCGGGTCCAATCCGAGTATTTCACTCCCATCCTCCCTAATCATGAGTCCGCCATCCGTCAGCGTAAAGGAGATCAAGCCTCCGGCTCCCTGATAGATACCAATGTGGCCCTTTTCGCCATTGTGAAGCTTATAAGTATCTCCTGAAGCAGGGTAGTCAGTGACTCCGCCCCCGCCATCCGGATGAAGCTGATCCAACGGACCGTCGGTGGGAACCCTGATCTTGAAGTGCAGCGTGACGCCGTCGTCCAGGATGGTATCCGAGACACCCAATTCGGTGATATCCTTGCCAAAGTAGAGCTTACGATTGCTCCCTGAGTCGGAATAACCGTAGTCCCGGGGATCGCCCGTCTCCTGCAGTCTGATGAAACCATCCAGGGCGTTGACACCTCCGGGACGGTTGCCATCCCCGAAGTCGCCGCCAATGGCGGAGCCATCCCATTGATCGGAGCCATTGTCGTGGCTCCAAGTTCCATCTAGAGACGTGAATCCGGAACCGTCTTCGCCCGCTTTCGCCATGCTGGTGTCCAACGAGTAGGCCCATCCCCCATCGGGGGCCGGATAAATAGGAGGCACCAACGCCGGGGTCGGGTCCTCCTGGGGATCGGGATGGCTAAACACCGTGTAGAACGTGGTCTGCGGTTCGGTGTCAGGTCCGTCCTCGGGTTTGTTGGCCCGGTTGATCTCGCCCTTGGCCGCGATGCAGATTTCTTTGGTGGTCATCGCCACGGTCGGACGGATGGTCCGAATCCCTGATGCCGCCTGATTCGTAAAGGCGAAGAACGACGGTGTCAGATGGGAGAATGTGCCGTTCGCGGCATCAAATGACATTACTCGGACCGTGACCTGATGCTGTTCGTATTCTTTACCTTCCGCAGTGGGCTTGGACTCGTAGGCCACTACCACGCGATTCAGGGCATCCGACGCCAGGTTCACGCGGTCGAAGGAGGCCTCGTAGTCTGCTTCGCTGACAGGAATGCTCGTGACGAAACTTTGGTCCCGAGAGTCCCAGACGGCCAATTGCACTCGTCCGTCACCCGGACCGGCCATGAACAGGTAGGGACTGTTGATGTGGCCGTATATCCGGGTGCCATCACCGCGTCCACTGTCAAAGCTAACGCCGGAGTCAGCCTGCTCGGATTCGCCCACCAGATCGCCGGCATTGTCGAAGAAGTAGATCACTCCGCCAACACGGGCGGCCCAGCCCCCCTTGAACGAAGCCACGTTGGACCAGATGGATCCGCTTTCGATCACGAAACTCTCCCTCACGATCGAGCCGTTAGGCGCAATGATCACTGCCGTGGCCGCGGTTCCATCGGTGTGGAAGCCTGAACGATCCTCCACCACCACCGCGAAGTTGCCATTGCTCAATGGGACCATGTCACCGCCAAAGCGGCCGACCTGGTTCCCTGGAGGGCTTCCCTCGGTCAAGCGGCCGTTGATGGCGTCAATCGCGTTACTCAACGGCGTCTGTTCCAGGGTTTCCGGGTCCAGCGAGTAGGTCTGGACCGCGCCGTAACGACCATCGGCAAGACGGTCAACACCCAGGTCCCAACGGTTGTCGGACTGGAACTCACCGAACATGTGCGGCGAGGCCTCACCCCCGGCGATGAAGTTCACCGAGCCCGGCCTCGGGTCACCGGCCACGCGTCCCGGGTTGCCGTTCTGGCGTGACCCGTTGATCTTGCCCGTGTACGGGGCGCCGTTATCGCCGTGGAACACCTCACCCATCTTGGCCTCGCCACCGCCCACCGGCTGGAAGGCCAGCACGTAGCGCTGGTTGTAGTCCTCCTCGGGGTCGGCGAAGGTGTTGGCCTCGACGACAAAGGTGCTGTTGCCGATGACGCTGGAGAACGGCTCCCAGTTGTTCTGGTTGGCCGTGTCGGTCTCGAAGATGATCTTGTCGTTCACGACGCGTGTCAGGCCGGCCGACTCGATTCCCTCCGGAACATCGAAGGGCAACAGGTCGCCCGCACGGTAGGCCCGGATGGCTTTTGGATCCGTGAGGTCGTTGATCAGGTGCTTGGCCCGATCCTTGACGGTGTACAGTTCCAACATCATGCCGGGAGCCTTATTGTGCCTGCTTTGGAACCAGAGAATCCGGATGGGATACAACCCCGCCTTGGTGACGACGAAGTCCACGGTCTGATTCACGGGGTAGTAGGTGGGAACCAGCTCAAGTTTGGAGTTGTCATAAAGGCCAATCAAAACACCGTCGGCACCGGTGCCGCCGCTGACTTTCCAGCCGCCTTCGCCGTGCATGCCGATTTTGTGTGAACCGGCCTCGAGTTCGAGGTAGGCGCGGATTTCGATCACGACGCCATCGTGCACTTCGTTCCAGCCCGGCAGGAAGGGGAAGACCTTGTCCTCATAGCCCAGTCCGGCGCGGAAATTACCCGCTTCACCCGGTGCCTGCTCAAACCAGTTGATGACATCAGGGGTGTCGTAAACAACGATGAATTCCTCCTCGGCATCCTCGTGGGCTTCATTGACATAGGGCACCTCTTCGTCCTCGTAATCCGGATCGAGCATTTTGCCCGCCAGCTGTTTCTCGGCGAGTTCCGCCTTATTCTCATGCAGGCTGGAGAGCAAAGTCAAAGTGGTGGCGGAACTGATCTGCGTGACACCCACCAGGAATCCGCTCTTCATTTTGGTTGCACCCAAGTTGAGTGCTTCTGGAAGAACCGTGTAGGCGTCTATCCCGATCACGAAGTCCTTGGACTGTGTCGCGCCGCCGGCGTCCAGCGTGAGGCTGACGGTGAGGCTGGCACCCTCGGGTAGCAAGGAGGGGTTCTGGCCTGTGATTACGGTCACGCCGTCCGCTTGGGCAACGGTTGCTTCGACGGAGATGCCGTTGACGGACACGGCGACGCTTGCGGTATCGACCTTGGTGTCGCCATCGTCCATGACTTGGATTTCGAAGCCGTACGCGTTGCCGGCAAACAAGGTTTCCAGCGTCATGTCCACTTTCGTGTCCTGACTCAGGGTAACCACAGTGGACTCGACAAAATCGACGGCCCACCCGTCGCTGGCCCCTTCCTGAAATGCCGAGTAGGCGACCGTTTGGCCAAGCGTCAGGCCAAGGTCGGCCAGAGGGATCATGGCTTCAATCGAGTCGCCGTTGGTGGCAAAGGCATAGTCATCAACGAGATGGACGTCGTCATCAACCGGATCGTAGGCATAAACCCCGTTGGGTTTGCCGTCGCGCCAACCGAACTGGACGACCAAGTCCGCCCCGATCGGCTTGGCCAAGCCGGTGGGGTTGCCCTCGTAGGCGTCATTCTTGAATCCGGTGGCGATGTCGTTGTCGGTGTCGAAGAGCCAATGGTAGTAGTAACGGTTCTTCATGCCTTCCGGGGTCTGCTCGACCGACGGGGCCATCACGCCGTAAACGGACATCTTCAAATAGAGATTGCCGTTCTCCACCAAAACCTGAATCTGTTTGACGTCGCCGCTCGAGTCGGCCATGTCCGAGGGATCATCCACCGAGGCGATGCCGCCTGCGGCCTCGGCACCCTTGAGAGTCAAGCTGTCGGACTCGACAAAATCGACGGCCCAGCCATCGCTTGCGCCTTCCTGAAACGCGGAGTAACGAACCTCTTGGCCGGCGGTTAAGCCGAGGTCGGACAGGGCAATCACGGCGCTAATCGTGTCGCCGCTGACGCTGAAGGTGTAGTCATCAACGAGATGGACGTCGTCATCGACGGGGTCGTAGGCGTAAACGCCGTTGGGTTTGCCGTCGCGCCAGCCGAACTGAACGACCAAGTCCGCACCGATCGGCTTGGCCAAGCCGGTGGGGTTGCCCTCGTAGGCGTCGTTCTTGAAACCGGTGGCGATGTCGCTGTCGGTGTCGAACAGCCAATGGTAGTAGTAACGGTTCTTCATGCCTTCCGGGGTCTGCTCGACCGACGGGGCCATCACGCCGTAAACCGTCATCGAAAGATGCAGGTTGTCGCCCTCGACGTGAGCTGAAATGTTCTTGATGTCGCCGCTCGAGTCGGCCATGTCCTTGGGATCATCGACCGATGTCACAGGAGCCGAAGCAGAACCCTTGAGAGTCAAGCTGTCGGACTCGACAAAATCGACGGCCCAGCCATCGCTGGCGCCTTCCTGAAAGGCGGAGTAACGGACCTCTTGGCCGGCGGTTAAGCCGAGGTCGGACAGGGCGATGACAGCGCTGATCGTGTCGCCGCTGACGCTAAAGGTGTAGTCATCAACGAGATGGACGTCGTCATCGACGGGGTCGTAGGCGTAAACGCCGTTGGGTTTGCCGTCGCGCCAGCCGAACTGAACGACCAAGTCCGCACCGATCGGCTTGGCCAAGCCGGTGGGGTTGCCCTCGTAGGCGTCGTTCTTGAAACCGGTGGCGATGTCGCTGTCGGTGTCGAACAGCCAATGGTAATAGTAGCGGTTCTTCATCCCCTCGGGGGTCTGCTCGACCGACGGGGCAGCGGTGCCGTAAACCGTCATCGAAAGATGCAGGTTGTCGCCCTCGACATGAGCTGAAATGTTCTTGATGTCGCCGCTCGAGTCGGCCATGTCGCTGGGATCATCGACGGAAGTGACAGACGCCGTAGTAGCGCCGCCGACGAGGGTCAACTCATCCGACTCGACAAAATCGACGGCCCAGCCATCGCTTGCGCCTTCCTGAAAGGCGGAGTAACGGACCTCTTGGCCGGCGGTTAAGCCGAGGTCGGACAGGGCGATCACAGCGCTGATCGTGTCGCCGCTGACGCTGAAGGTGTAGTCATCAACGAGATGGATGTCGTCATCGACCGGATCGTAGGCATAAACGCCGTTGGGTTTGCCGTCGCGCCAGCCAAACTGGACGACCAAATCCGCACCGATCGGCTTGGCCAAGCCGGTGGCGTTGCCCTCGTAGGCGTCGTTCTTGAAGCCGGTGGCGATGTCGCTGTCGGTGTCGAACAGCCAATGGTAGTAGTAGCGGTTCTTCATCCCCTCGGGGGTCTGCTCGACCGACGGGGCAGCGGTGCCGTAAACAGTCATCGAAAGATGCAGGTTGTCGCCCTCGACGTGGGCTGAAATGTTCTTGATGTCGCCGCTCGAGTCAGCCATGTCCTTGGGATCATCGACGGAGACGCTGTCTCCCTCGGCAACGGGTGCTACCCAATCGTCGAAGTTGCCATCAATCGCCATGCGGCCGCCGCCGACCTCCTTGAGAGTGAGCGGGGTGGACTCGACAAAATCGACAGCCCATCCGTCGCTCGCGCCTTCCTGAAACGCGGAGTAAGAGACCAATTGGCCGGGTGTCAGGCCAAGGTCAGCCAGAGGGATCATCGCCTCGATCGAGTTGCCGCCGGCGGCAAAGGCATAGTCATCAACGAGATGGACGTCGTCATCGACGGGGTCGTAGGCGTAAACGCCGTTGGGCTTGCCGTCGCGCCAGCCGAACTGGACGACCAAGTCCGCACCGATCGGCTTGGCCAAGCCGGTGGGGTTGCCCTCGTAGGCGTCATTCTTGAATCCGGTGGCGATGTCGTTGTCGGTGTCGAACAACCAATGGTAGTAGTAGCGGTTCTTCATCCCCTCGGGGGTGTCATCGACTGACGGGGCGGCGGTGCCGTCCACCGTCATCCGCAGGAACAGGTTGCTGCCCTGTACGACGGCTTGAATGCTGCGGATATCGCCGCTGGAATCGGCCATGTCCTTGGGATCGCTCACTTCGGCCAAGCCAGCGAGGCCTGCGTTCACGAGAGTCACTGTGTCGGACTCGACAAAATCGACGGCCCATCCGTCGCTCGCGCCTTCCTGAAACGCGGAGAGGGCGACCGTCTGGCCGGCGGTCAACTTGAGATCGGACAGGGCGATCACGGCACTTATCGTGTCGCCGCTGACGCTAAAGGTGTAGTCATCGACGAGATGGACGTCGTCATCGACCGGATCGTAGGCGTAAACGCCGTTGGGCTTGCCGTCGCGCCAGCCGAACTGGACGACCAAGTCCGCACCGATCGGCTTGGCCAAGCCGGTGGGGTTGCCCTCGTAGGCGTCATTCTTGAATCCGGTGGCGATGTCGTTGTCGGTGTCGAACAACCAATGGTAGTAGTAGCGGTTCTTCATCCCCTCGGGGGTGTCATCGACTGACGGGGCGGCGATGCCGTGAACGGTCATCGAAAGATGCAGGTTGTCGCCCTTGACGACGGCTGAAATGTTTTTGATGTCGCCGCTCGAGTCGGCCATGTCGGCGGGATCGTTCACCGAGGCGGCCGGGCTCACCGGGCCGCTAAGTGTCAGCGAGGCGGACTCGACAAAGTCAACAGCCCAACCATCGCTCGCGCCTTCCTGAAAGGCGGAGTAACGAACCTCTTGGCCTTCGGTCAGCTTGAGATCGGACAGCGCGATCACGGCGCTGATCGTGTCGCCGCTGACGCTGAAGGTGTAGTCATCAACGAGATGGACGTCGTCATCGACGGGGTCGTAGGCGTAAACGCCGTTGGGTTTGCCGTCGCGCCAGCCGAACTGGACGACCAAATCCGCACCGATCGGCTTGGCCAAGCCGGTGGGGTTGCCCTCGTAGGCGTCATTTTTGAAGCCGGTGGCGATGTCGCTGTCGGTGTCGAACAGCCAATGGTAGTAGTAGCGGTTCTTCATGCCCTCCGGAGTATCCTCCACCAAGGGCGCGGCGATGCCATCCACGGTCATCGACAGGTGCAGATTGTCGCCCTCGACGTGGGCTTGGATCTGGCGGATGTCGCCGCTGGAGTCGGCCATGTCCTTGGCATCGTCCACGGTGGCGGCGTTGATTCCGTCCCAATCGGCGAAGTGGCCGTCGATGACGATTTGTGCGTCGGCGCTCGTGGCACCGCAGAAAGTCGCGGCGGACAGCACCAAAGCTGACAGGCTGCGCATGATTCGGTTTGTTTGTTTTTTGTACATGGCGATAGGTTTATTGGGGTTGTTAGCAGTGCTTGGTCAAATAAGGTCTGGACAATATGCCTTAAGTGTTTAAATCGGTCTTGCAGAATAATCCGTTGGACTATTTTGAACATGGCGCATTCTCACACAAGGCCTGACACCATCGGCATCCGTGACCGCGTGAGCGGGGCGAAGGTGGGTTTGTCGCTGGTCAAGTCCATCTCGGCGATTTTCAGTCACACCGCGTCGCGGGTTCCCTGGCATTCGCACAACCAGTTCGAGCTGCTTTTTGTGATGGACGGCGCGACGGTTTACGAATTCCAGGATCGTGATTCGATCGAGTTGGCGGGGGGGCATTTCATGGTGGTGCCGCCCGGTGTGATGCACCGGGGTGAGCAGGATTTGCGCATGCCGACCACGCTCATCGGCATCGTGCTGGCGCTCGACGCACGGGGAGCCACGCGCAACACGCCGTTCACAACCCGGGACCTGGGCTGGTTGCGGCGTCACTTCAAGACGAACAGCCTCACCGTGCATCCGCTTGGCCAGGACTTGCGGCAAACCATTGCTCAACTTGACAGAAAGTTAAGCGGTAAAAAACAAAACGACGGCGAACTTTCGGCGGCGGACTTGCGGATCGACGTCTGCTCGGCGATCTCGGGGGCGGCGAGGCAGTTGAGCGCCGTGGACTCAAGGGACTCGCAGTTTATCGTGAATGCGGCGATCGACTACATGCGCGCTCACCTGAAGGAACCTCTCTCCATCGGGAAACTCGTCACTCACATCGGCTACGGTCGCTCCCGTTTTTTTGAGTTGTTCCGCGCCAACACCGGCATGACGCCAAACGACTATCTGCAGAGGCTCCGGCTGGAGGCCGCCCGGGGGTTGCTGTCGGAAACATCGCGGCCGGTGACGGAGATCGCGTTCGAGGTTGGCTTCAACTCGAGCCAGTATTTCAGCACCGTGTTTCTGCAATACACCGGGGTGACGCCGTCCTGTTTTCGCAGTCGGGGTGTTGGCAGCGAGCCGTGAGCGCCGGGAAGCGGGAAGTCAATTCACTGCCCAGTCGAAGAAACCCATCGCGTCGAGGTCGCGCTGAAGCTGATCGAGGCGGGCAGGGGACAGGCGTTGCAGCGGTGGGCGCACCGGGCCGCAGTCCATGCCGACCAACGCCATCACCGCCTTGGCCGTTGGCAGGTAGTCGCGCTCCATGAACAGTTTGATCATCCCGGCGGACTTCGCCTGGAGAGCCTTGGCCGCATCAAGGTCACCCTCATCGAACGCGGCCTGAATCCTTCGGTACAGTGGCGCGGCAAAATTATAAGTGCTGCCCACCGCGCCTTGGCAGCCCACGCTCAACCCGTGCAGCAATCGCTGGTCGATGCCGTAAAGGATGCTGGTAGATCCACCTTTGTTGCGCACGCATGCCTGCAGCATGTCATCGTCGAAGTTGGAGAACTTGACGCCCACGAACCTGGGCAACCGTTCCTTGGCCAAGTCGATAAACTCACGTGTGTCGAGGGTGACACCGGTCATCAACGGGATGTCGTAAAAGTAAAACGGCATCTCCGGGGCCGGTCGAGTCACCTCGACAAACCAATCGCAAAGCGCCTCGGCGTTGGCCGGCTTAAAAAAAGTCGGAGCCATCGCTGAGATCACGTCGGCTCCCGAGCCGCTCGCCGCCCGCACCAGTGCCTGTGCGTCCGGCAGGCTGTTGTGTCCCACATGCGCGACGAAATGTTGCCCGTTGTTCCGCGCCGCGCTGCCCCAGGCCTCGAACAATTTCTGCCGCTCGCCGGTCGTCAGCGATTGGCACTCGCCGGTCGTGCCGCCGACGAAGACGCCGCGCACCCCCAGCTTGGCCAAGTGCTCCGCCTGCGCCGGCACCCGTTCATAGTTCACCGAAAAGTCATCGTGCATCGGCGTGTGCGCGGCGGCGATTAGTCCATCAAGTTTCATCCAAATGATGTCAGCCGTCGGGTCTCCTCCCTGGCAACCGGTGAGCTGACTTCGGCGAGCAAAACCATAGCCCCCCCCGGCTTTGCAAGCTTTTCCTTCAACCTTTTCATCGGGTGAATTCGAGCCGAGACGGGTTAAAACCAAGGTCGCCGGACGTGTGCCGGGCCATGCGGAGGACATCGTTTGAGTCTTCTCCGATGGAGCATTACTGCGCCAACAAAAGGGGAGTTGGGCACCTTGACAAGCAGCCTTGGCAACCGTGTTGTTCATCGGGACGAAGGCTGATTTCGCCAAATTCGGGAGGTGCCCGGGCTCTCCAATCCCCGGCGTTGGAGCGTACCACACCTTAGCCTTTGTCATCCAATAAGATAGGTCTTTTTCATCGCTTGGCCAAACGGGTGCCGGGAGGAGTTTTGGAAACTTTTTGGGAGACCGGAGGGCCAGCCGCTTGGCCAAGTGCTCTTTCAGCCCCATTTTTCAAGGAGTTACGAGCCGAAACTTTTTTTAAAAAAACTTCAGAAAGAGGTTGCACACAGAAAAAAAATTGTTACGTTGTCCGGCCCTTTTCCTGCGGGAGAAGGGTCGGTTAGAAAATTTGGCAACCCGCCGAAAACCCGCTTTCCCAGAGCAGGGGAGTTATGGAGGGGTGCGTCACAGCCTCAGTCGAGGCACCTAGATTGTATGCCAGTCAAGAGTTTCAACCCTGTAACGCCGTCGAGGCGTTACATGAAAGTTTCGTCGTTTTCGGAGATTACGAAAACGAAGCCCGAGAAGCGTCTGGTCAAGACGAAGAAGAAGACCGGCGGACGCAACAGCTATGGCCGCATCACCGCCCGGGGCATTGGTGGCGGGCACAAGCAGAAGATCCGCAACGTGGACTTCAAGCGCAACAAGCACGGCATGGCAGCCGAGGTGATCGCCATCGAGTATGATCCCTGCCGCTCGGCCCGCTTGGCCCTCCTCCAGTATGAGGACGGGGAAAAGCGCTACATGATCGCCGTGGACGGCCTCGAGGTGGGCTCCAAGGTGATGAGCGGCCCGGAGGCTCCGGTTGAAAACGGAAACTTTTTGCCCTTGGGCAAGATCCCCTCCGGCTCGGAGATTCACAATCTGGAGATGAGTCCGGGACGGGGTGGCCAAATGGTTCGTTCCGCCGGGACGTCTGCGACGCTGATGGCGTTGGCTGACGGTTATGCGCAGGTGAAGCTGCCCTCGGGGGAAATTCGGAAGTTAAACGAAAAGTGTTTTGCCACGATGGGTTCGGTGGGCAACGCCGATCACGAAAAGATCGTCATCGGCAAGGCGGGTCGGACGCGCAACAAGGGCAAGCGGCCGATCACGCGCGCCGTGGCGAAGAACCCGGTGGATCATCCAATGGGAGGTGGCGAAGGCCGCACCTCGGGAGGTGGGCACCCGATGTCGCCATGGGGAGTCCTGGCCAAGGGTTTCAAGACGCGGCCCAAGTATAAACCATCCAACCGCTGGATATTGGTTCGCCGCGACGGCCGGCCGATGAAGCAGAAATAAACAGACATGGGACGTTCGATCAAAAAAGGACCGTTTGTGGAGCAGCACCTGCTCGACAAGATCGAGAAGCTGAATGCCGACGGGAAGAAAAAGCCGATCAAGACATGGTCGCGCCGGTCGACAATCGCGCCGGAATTTGTCGGGCACACATTCATGGTGCACAACGGCAAGGCCTTTTTGACCGTGTTTGTGACCGAAAACATGGTGGGACACAAACTGGGTGAGTTTTCGCACACACGCACATTCAAGGGCCACGGTTCAAAGCAATAACAAGTTAGCAGGCGGATAAATGGAAGTTTTGGCAGTCACAAAAGGAGTTCGGATGTCCCCGCAGAAAGTGCGGGAGATGGCCCGGCAGATCCAGGGCATGCACGCCATGGAGGCCCGCGCCCTCCTGGGGGCTGTTCCCCGAAAGTCCGCGCGCTTGGTTGCCAAGACCCTCAAGTCGGCCATGGCCAACGCGGAGAATATTGCCGACGAGTGGGACGCGGAGGATTTGCGCAATCGTATCTCTGAACTGGAGCAAAAAGTCAGCTCCACGAACAACAAGAAGACGCGCCGGAGCAGCCAGACCAAGATCGACGCCTACCAGAGTTTTCTGGACTCCACCCATAAGCTCGACCAGACGATGCTCTATGTAAAAGAGGCAACCGTGGGAGACGCGCCGACGATGAAACGCTGGCGCCCGAGGGCTCGCGGCTCGGCCAGCCCGATCCTTAAGCGGAGTTGCCACATTCGGATCGTGCTCACGGATCAAATTTAACGAACCTGTATGGGACAAAAAACCAACCCAATTGGATTCCGCCTGATCGTCAACAAGGATTGGCGCTCCAAGTGGTATGCCGACAAGAAGGATTTCGGCGCGCTGCTTGTGGAGGATCACAAGATTCGCCAGTTGCTGAAGAGTAAACTGCAGGCCGCCGCCGTGCCGCGCATTCAGATCGAGCGCGCCGCCAGTCGGTGTCGGATCACCATCCACTCCGCCCGGCCGGGTGTGGTCATCGGGCGCAAGGGTGCCGAGATCGACGGGATCAAGGAGGAACTCAGCAAGATGACCGGCAAGGACGTCTATGTTGAGATCGCCGAGGTCAAGAACCCGGAACTGGACGCCCAACTCGTCGCCGAGAACATCTGCATGCAGCTTGAGCGCCGCGTGGCGTTTCGGCGCGCGATGAAGCGGACCGTGCAGGTGACGATGGACATGGGTGCGCTTGGCATTCGCTTGCGCGTGGCCGGCCGCCTGAACGGGGCCGACATCGCCCGTTGTGAGAATACGCGGGAGGGTGCGGTGCCGCTGCACACGTTGCGGGCCAACATCGACTACGGATTTGCCGAGGCCGCAACCCAGTACGGGGTCATCGGTGTGAAATGCTGGATTTGCCGGAAGGATCCCGCCGAGGAAGAGGCCGATCGCGTCAAGCGGGGGCCAAGGCGTGACACCCGGCCAAGGCGGCCGATGGGCCCGCGCGGCAACGGTTAAACATATATCGGAATGGCTTTACTACCCAACAAAGTTAAATATCGCAAAATGCACCGCGGCAGCCGGAAAGGCGTCGCGCAGCGGGGGAACAAGGTGTCGTTCGGCTCCTACGGCCTTCAGTCACTGGAGCGCGCCTGGATCACCGGCACCCAGATTGAAGCCGCCCGTGTGGCGATCTCCCGTGGCATGAAGCGCAAAGGGAGCATGTGGATTCGGATATTCCCGCAGAAGTCCGTGACCAAAAAACCGTTGGAAGTGCGGATGGGCAAGGGCAAGGCCAACGTGGATCACTGGGTGGCCGTGGTTCGGCCGGCCACAATGTTGTTTGAAGTGGAAGGCGTGCCGGAAAGCGTGGCACGCGAGGCGTTGAGTTCAGCGGCGGCCAAGATGCCGGTTCGCTGCCGGTTTGCCGAGCGTGATTAAAGTGAAAGTAGCAGGATGAATATTTCGGAGATCAGTGATAAGACAAAAGTTGAGTTGGCGGCCCAGGGCCGTGACCTCCGGAGGGAATTGTTCAACCTAAAGGTTCAGAAAGCCACCAGCCAACTGGAGAAACCGATCCGACTGCGTGAGTTGCGGCGTGACATCGCCCGCATCGAAACGCGAGTCACGCAGATTGGCCGGAAGGACGCGCTGGAGAACTTGGCAACGGCGCTGAAAGGGGTGAAGGACTTTACAGTGGACGGCGTGGCCGCAGCACTGCTCGGCTTGGCCAAGCGCGGCTTGAGCCGCAAGGATGTGCTGAAGGTTGGAGGAGCCGTGTTCAACAAGAATAAAGCCCGCCTGACCAACAGGGAAATGGCGGAACTAATCCAGGCCAACGGCAGGGAAAAGGCCGTGGGACTCGTCAAGAAGGAAGCGGCAACAAATTAAGAAGGCAATGACCGAGACAGAAACAACAACTTCAGCACGCAACAGCCACCGGAAAGTTCGGGAGGGCGTGGTCGTCTCCTCCAACATGGACAAGACGGTCGTTGTGAAAATTTCCCGGCGGATCGCGCATCCGCTCTACAAAAAAATCATCACCAAGTTCAGCAAGTTTCATACGCACGATGAGAAAAACGAGGCCCAAGTGGGCGATCTTGTTGAGATTATGGAAACCCGGCCGATCTCCAAGACCAAGCGCTGGAGGCTCGTCAGAATCGTGAAGAGCGGCGAGCTGGCCATGGCAGCCAAGGAGGCGGAAGCAGCCGCTTAGGGCATCAGGAAAGACAAGGCGGAAATGTTACAGCTAAGATCCAGATTAAATGTAGCCGACAACTCCGGGGCCAAAAAGGCTTGGGCAATCGGAGTGCTGGGCATCCGCAAGGACACCGCCTCCGTGGGCGACGTGATCAAGGCCCACGTCCGTGAGGCAACCCCGGATGGCAACGTGAAAAAAGGCGAGGTGGTCAACGCCGTGGTGGTTCGCACCAAGGCGCCCATCCGCCGCCCCGACGGCTCCGTGCTGAAGTTTGACTCCAACGCCATCGTGATCATTGACGAGGATGGCAACCCGCGCGGCACACGTATTTTCGGGCCGGTGGCCCGTGAGTTGCGGGTAAAGAAATTCATGAAAATCGTCTCGTTGGCGCCGGAGGTAATTTAAATGGGCAACAAGCGGCACTTTAAAAAGGGAGACACAGTATACATCCTGTCCGGAGAGGACAGGGGGGCGAGCGGCAAGGTGATCGATGTCCTGACTTCGAGCGAGCGTGTGGTCGTCGAGGGACTGAGCATGGTCAAGAAGCACATCCGCAAAAACCAGGACCAACCGCAGGGTGAAATCGCCGAGCGCGAGGGAACCATCCACTGGTCCAACGTGATGCGCAAGGATCGCTATCTGCGAAACCGGACGGTCAAGGAGGCCGTTGCAACCGAAGAGGCCGACGACAAGGCCGACGACAAGGCCGACGACAAGGCTGAAACTGAAGAATGATCCCCAGATTACAGGAAAAATATCAGGAAGAGATCCGTACCAAGCTCCGGGGCCTGGACAAGTACGGGAACATTCACCAGGTGCCCAAGATCGACAAGATCGTGGTGCACATGGGCGTCAGCCCGGAACTGGGCAAAGAGGTTCTCGGCGACGCGCTGAAAGACATGACCACCATCACCGGCCGGAAGCCCACGTTGAACAAGGCCAAGGTCAGCGTTGCCAACTTCAAGTTGCGCCAGGGCATGACCACCGGGTGTCGCGTGACGCTTCGTCGGCAGACGATGTACGAGTTTTTGGATCGGCTCATTGCCACCGCGCTGCCCCGGATTCGGGATTTTCGCGGGATCAACTCGAAGGGCTTTGACGGGTTTGGCAATTTCTCCGTCGGCATCGATGACCAGTCCATCTTTCCCGAGATTGACGTGGACAGGGTCAAGCACACACAGGGAATGGATATCACCATCGTCACCACCGCCAAGAACGATGACGACGCCTACGAATTGTTGAAGGAATTTGGAATGCCGTTCGACGGCAACCGTAAATAGGGAAGATATGGCAAAAAAAGCCTGGATGGAGCGAAACAAGCGCAAGGCCAAGACAGTGGCCAAGTATGCGGCCAAGCGGGCCGAGTTAAAGGCCAGCGGCGACTACGAGGCCTTGGCCAAGCTGCCGCGTGACGCCAGCCCGGTGCGGCTGGTCAACCGTTGCGAGGTCACCGGCCGGCGCCATGGGTTCCTCCGCAAGTTTCGCGTGTCCCGCCTGACTTTTCGGGAATTGGCCCGGTCGGGGATGATCCCCGGCGTGACCAAGGGCAGCTGGTAAGGAAATACATATGGATCCAATCGCTGATTTATTAACCTGTATCCGCAATGCCAACCTGGCGTTGAAGCCGGAGATTTCCGTGCCGCACTCCACCATCAAGGAGAGCGCCGTGAGAATCCTCAAGGACGAGGGGTACTTGGAATCGTTCAACGTCGAGGGCGACGTCAAGCGGAACATCCGCATCCAACTCAAGTTTCAGGGTCGCAAGGGTATCATCACCGGGCTGCAACGGATCAGCAAACCCGGGTTGCGCCACTACACCTCGGCCAATGACATTCCGCTCGTGCTGGGCGGCATGGGCATTGCCGTGGTGAGCACCCCGCAGGGCCTCATGAGCGGGCACGATGCACGCCGCAAAAACCTCGGCGGAGAACTGCTGTTCAAGGTCTGGTAACAGAACGAAAAAAGATGTCACGAGTTGGGAGCAAATTGATAGAGGTGCCGGACAAGGTCAAGGTGGCCATCGCCGACAATCACGTTGCGGTGGAGGGCCCCAAGGGCAAGCTGGAGATGGACATGCCCGGCCGCACGAGCGTTTCCCAGGAGGGAAACATGCTGACGGTGGCTCGCGACGGGGATGACCGGGAAGCCCGGGCGATGCACGGCCTGGGCCGCTCGCTGCTCAACAACATGGTGGTGGGCGTGTCCGAGGGATACGTCAAGAAACTCGAGATCAACGGGGTTGGCTTCAAGGCACTGGTCAACGGCAACACCGTCACCATGAACCTCGGTTACTCACATCCCATCAAGTACGATTTGCCCGACCAGGTGAAAGTGACCGTGGACAAGGACACCAACGTCACCATCGAGGGGCCCGACAAGCAGAAGGTTGGCTTGGTGGCTGCCGAGTTGCGCGGGTTCTACCCCGTGGAGCCGTACAAGGGCAAGGGCGTGAAATACGCCGACGAGCGCGTCCGCCGCAAGGAAGGCAAAACGGTACAATAATTTTTGAGACGCCGCGGTTCAACCGGGGCAGGTGAAATGAGAGCTGATAAAAAACGTGATTTAATGAAACGCCGCCGGTGGCGCATCCGCAAAAAAATTGTGGGCACCGTCGAGCGTCCCCGCATGAGCGTGCGTTTCACCAACAAGAACATCTACGTCCAGTTCATCGACGACGATGCGGGCAACACGATTGCCTCCGTATCCACCCGGGCCAAGTCGGCCAACGGCCTGGCCGCCAACGCGGCCGGTGCGGTCGAGATCGGCAAACTGGCGGGCGAGGCGGCCAAGTCGGCCGGCATCGAGACAGCCGTGTTCGATCGCAGCGGCGCCCATTTTCACGGGAAAGTCAAGGCCTTGGCCGAAGCGGCCCGCGAAGCAGGATTGAAACTATAAGGACAACCGTGGCAGAAGAATCCAACCAAAACGAGAACGCTCCCTCCGCCGAGGCACCGCAGGCTCCGGCTGAGGCACCGGCCGAGGCGAAACCAGCCTCGGCGAAACCAGCCACAAAAGGCGCGGGCCAAGCGCAGGGCGGCGGCGGCCGTTTCGGAGGCCCCGGCCAGCGCCAGGGCGGCGGCGGTCGTTTCGGAGGCCCCGGCCAGCGTCAGGGTGGCGGTGGCGGTCGTTTCGGAGGCCCCGGCCAGCGCCAGGGCGGCGGTGGCCAACGCGGCCGTTTCGGCGGGAACGACAAGCCGGATGACGGCTTCTCCGAGAAAGTGCTTTGCATCAACCGTTCGGCCAAGGTGGTCAAGGGCGGTCGCCGGTTCGGCTTCAGTGCAGTGGTGATTGTGGGCGACAAAAAAGGCAAGGTTGGCATGGGGCAGGGGAAAGCCAACCAGGTCGCCGATTGCATTCGCAAGGCCAGCGAAAATGCCCGCACACAAATGGTGAACGTGGTTCTCCGTGACACCACCATCCCGCACGAAGTCCTCAGCCGATACGACGGAGCCAAGGTGCTGCTCCGCCCGGCCTCCACCGGTACCGGCATCATCGCCGGCAAGACCGTTCGGGCCGTCTGCGAACTGGCCGGCGTGCGCAACATGTTGAGCAAGTCGCTTGGCTCGAACAACCCCGTGAACCTGGCCAAGGCCACGCTCGGCGGCCTGTTGGAGTTGCGCGACCGAAACGAAGTCATGAAAGCCCGGGGCAAAAACGTACCGGAGCCTGAAGCACCCGCCGCCGAGGAACCCGCCGCCGCCGCCGAGCCGGTGGCCGCGGAAGAACCGGCTGTTGCCGCGGAATAAAAACCATAAACGAGACATGCGACTGCACGATTTAAAACCAGCCTCCGGATCCAAGCACCGCCGCAAGCGGATTGGTCGCGGCCCAGGCAGTGGCCGGGGAGGTCACACCAGCACCCGCGGCCAAAAGGGCCAGGGCTCGCGTTCCGGCTCATCCACCCGGCCCGGTTTTGAGGGTGGCCAGTTGCCGCTGATCCGCCGCCTGCCCAAGCGGGGGTTCAACAACAAGCGTTTTGCTACCATTTACATCCCGGTCAACCTCGACAGCCTCAACCAGTTTGAGGAAGGCGCGCGGGTGGATGAGGCAGAGCTTCGCAAGGTCGGCCTGGTCAACGGCCGCGGCGATGGGGTCAAGATTCTCGCCCGAGGCAAATTGGAAAAAAAGTTGACCGTTTGTGCGGCCGCCTTCAGTGCAGGCGCCAAGGCAGCCATCGAGGGAAAGGGAGGCTCCTGCGAGGAGGCAACCAAGGGCAGCGCGGCATCTTCCGGGAAATAATTTTAATATCTGATCGCTCGATAAAAACAATCCATGGCAAGTGACAACCACATAACCCGCATGATTGCCGGCTTCCGGAATTGCTTCAAGATTCCGGAGCTGAAGGAGCGGATTATATTCACGCTACTCGTGCTGGGTGTCTGCCGGTTGATCGCTTGGGTGCCCATTCCGGGGCTGGACGGGGTGGAGTTGCAAAACTACTTCGACCAACTGCGCGAGAAGCAAAGCCAGGGTGGGATTGGTTTCATGGGCATGTACAGCATGTTCACCGGCGGCGCTTGGGAGCGGTGCTCCATTGGCGGTCTGGGCATCATGCCCTACATAAGTGCCACGATTATTCTGCAGTTGATGAGCCCGATCATCCCCAGGCTCTCCCGCCTCTCACGCGAGGAGGGTGGCCGGGTGAAGATCATGCAGATTGGCCGGGTGATGACGCTGTTTCTCTGCCTTGGCCAGGGCTATGTCATGTCGCTTGGCTGGCTGAGTCCCGCGACGGTGTTTGGCGGAAGCTGGACCGGTGGCGCTTTGGTTCTTGACCCCGGTTTTTGGTACCATTTACAGACCATGATGGCGCTCACCTGCGGGACGCTGCTGCTGATGTGGCTGGGCGAGCAGATCACCGAGCGGGGCATTGGCAACGGCGTGTCGCTTGTGATCATGATCGGCATCGTGGCGGATTTGCCACGGGCGTTGCCGATGATTTGGGACATGTTTGGGGCGCAAGTCATCAATTACCTCAACGTGGTCGCAGGGTGGGTTGGTCGAGGCGCAGACTATTTTCCTTGGAGCGGCGCTGCTGAGGGACGAAACATTTTTGAGGGAGTTTTCCTTGTGATCCTGTTGCTGGCGGTCGTCGCCGGCGTGGTCGCGGTGACTCAAGCCCAGCGCAAAGTGCCGGTTCAGCACGCGCAACGCGCGGTGGGCCGCAAGGTGTACGCCGGCGGGAGTTCCTTCATGCCGCTGCGCGTCAACTACTCCGGCGTGATGCCGCTGATTTTTGCCCAGGCCATCCTGATGTTCCCCGGCATGGTGTTAAACGCCTTGAGCTCGTACGGCGACTTCTTTGTCCGGGCGGCGGCTTGGTTTCAACCCGGGCATCCGTTCTATTATTTCACCTACGGGATGATGATCATGTTTTTCGCCTATTTCTGGGTGGCGACCACGTTCAACGAGATTGAGATCGCCGATAACCTGAAGAAAAACGGCGGCTACATTCCCGGTATCCGGCCGGGCAAGGCGACCAGTGACTTTTTGCACAGGACGATGAGCCGCATCACCTTTGCCGGCGCCTCGTTTCTGGTTATCATCGCCCTCATCCCAATGCTGCTGGGGCAATGGCGAGGCATCCCGTACCAGGTGACCCAGTTCTTTGGCGGGACGAGTATTTTAATTGCCGTGGGTGTCACGATCGACACCATGCGGCAGATGGAGTCGTATCTTTTGATGCGGCATTACGATGGATTTTTACGGAAGGGCCGCGTGCGTGGTCGCTTCTGACGCTGGTGGTGAAACAAGCCCCCAGCGGTTTGTTCCTTGATAGAAACCGGCCAAGCCGCGGCTTGGCTCTGGATCGGGTGCGAAGGTGCCCGGAGACAACATGATCCACTTGAAGAAAGATCATGAGATAGCGGCCATGCGCTTGGCCGGCGGGGTTTCCTCGACCGTTCTGCGCGAAGCGGCCGCCTTTGTTCAGCCGGGTATCAGCACACTGGAGATTGACCAGTATGCCGGAGAGCGCATCAGCCACTACGGTGGCAAGAGTGCCTTCCTTGGCTACCGGGATTATCCCTGCCAAATCTGCATCTCCGTCAACGAGGAGGTCGTGCACGGCTTGGCCTCCGGGCGGTGCGTGCAGTTTGGTGACATCGTCAGCCTCGACGTCGGGGTGCGCTACGATGGCTACATTGGCGACAACGCCACAACG